>JGI20175J14863_1000080_pt1 | contig 16545 bp, 13 predicted proteins | sample NGESurdeep072012_2_FD_14863 | JGI IMG/M metagenome (IMG submission 14863)
GCAAGCTCGAGCAATGCGTCAGGTGAGAGAAACGACAAGGGTTTCAACCGACTCAACAAATCGACGTCGCGGGTCGCATTTTTCTGTCCGTCCATCTTCCCTTCCTCCAGGAACTGACCAAGACGTTTATCAAGGGTGGATGCAGAATGCCTTATTCTGTATCGGTTCATGATTCAGAATTCCTTATATACTAAATTGTGCTCCATGTGACAAGTCCCAACCCGGTTTCCACTCCGGAGCGTTCCCGGTGCCCCACGAAGGGACCAGCCCTGCCTCTCGCGGCAATCATTTCCCACGAGCCTTTCCGCTCTCGCGCTTCGCCGCCCGCGCGAGTAGTTTCTTTTCATCCGAGCGGCCGGCGCTGCGACAACCATACGCGGAGGTGTGATGTATATGTACGGAATTCACGGACTCGAGATAGTGACGCTGCTGGCGTTGCTCGAATACTCGATACTCGGCGTGATGGTTGGACGCGCGCGATCTAAATATGGCGTCGAGGCGCCCGCCACCACCGGCAATCCCGACTTCGAGCGCTACTTCCGCGTGCATATGAATACGCTCGAGAGTCTGATCGTCTTCATCCCGGGATTGTGGATATTCTCGATGTCGGTGAGCTATCACTTCGGCGTCGCACTCGGATTGCTGTTCGTGATCGCGCGGATCATCTACGCGTCGGGCTACTTGAGCGCGCCGGCCAGGCGCGCGCCGGGCGCAATCGCCACCGCCTTAATCAACGCCATCCTCGTGCTGGGCAGCTTGATCGGGCTCGCAATCAACGCGCTTTAACTTTCGCGAAAATCGCCGCTTCGGATAACCTCCGCCCGTATCTCCTTACTCAGGGGCAGGGACCGGGCCCCTGCCCCTGCTTTACCCAAGCGCCCGCCGCGGCTAAACTTTCTTAGTTCACGATTCCATTTTCGATTCATCATCAAGGAGAATTCGCTTATGGCGGAAGAACGCAAAGGCGCCGTTACGATGCGGGGAAACCCGATGACCCTGGTCGGCCCCGAAATCAAGGTCGGACAAAAGGCACCCAACTTCAACGTCGTCGGCAAGGGGATGCAGCCTGCGACGCTCGACCAGTTCAAGGGCAAGGTCAAAATCATCACGACCATCCCCTCGCTCGACACTCCCGTCTGCGACGCCGAGACGCGCCGCTTCAACGTGGAAGCGAGCAAGCTGCCCGGCGACGTCCAGATTCTCACCATCTCGATGGATCTGCCGTTTGCGCAGGCGCGATGGTGCGCCGCGGCCGGCGTGGACAAGATCACCACGCTCAGCGACTGGCGCAGCGCGAGTTTCGGCACCAGCTACGGCACGTTGATCAAGGAACTGCATCTGCTCGCGCGATGCGTTTTCGTCGTGGATAAGCACGACACCGTCACCTACGTCGAATACGTCAAGGAAGTCGCCGAGCAGCCCAACTTCGAAGCCGCGCTGGAAGCGGCAAAAAAAGCCGCCGCTGCCTGATCGTGATTCATCCCGCGGGCGGACGTGTCGCAGACGCGTCCGCCCGTGATAGATCTTCTTCTTGATGCCGGCCGACTCACCCGATCGCAACGCCTTCACCGACGTGCTCAAGCGCGGCCTCTACGAGGCGATCTTCCGCCGCCGCGACATTCGGAAGTTCATTTCCGATCCAATTCCCGACGATGTCCTCGCGCGCGTGCTGACCGCTGGCCCATCATGCCGCCAGCGTCGGCTTCACGCAGCCGTGGGACTTCATCGTCGTGCGCAGCCTCGAGCGGCGCCGTCGCGTGAAGGAAGTCTTCGAATCCGAGCGCCAAAAAAATGCGGCTCAGTTCAGCGGCGAGCGCCGCGAAAAATATCTCTCGCTCAAGCTCGAAGGCATCCTCGAAGCTCCGCTCAACCTTATCGTCACCTGCAAGCCCAATCGCTTCGGTCCCGCCGTGCTCGGCAAGACCAGCATCCGCGACGTCGAGATTTACTCGGCGTGTCTGGCGGTCGAAAATCTTTGGCTCACGGCGCGCGCCGAGGGCCTGGGGATGGGATGGGTCAGCATCATGCGCAACGACGCGCTCGCCGAAATTTTCGGCATCCCCGATGACGTCATTCCCATCGCCTATCTATGCGTCGGCTACGTCCGCGAGTTTCCCGACCGCCCCGTACTCGCCAGCGCACAATGGGCCGATCGATTGCCGCCGCGCTCGCTGGTTCACTTCGATTCGTGGAGCGACGCGAGCGAGCGAAGCTCGGCCGCCGCCGATTCCCTGCTGAAAAAGATCGACGACCATTCCATCTGGCTCGCAATCTTTCCCGAAGATTCCCCCGACCGCCCGCCCTCCCGCGCCTGAGCCGCAACCGGCAATCCGATGAATCCACTCCGACGCCCTGATTGGCTCCTCGTCGGGAGCTTCGCGGCGCTTACCATCCTGATTCATTTCCTGACTAACGGCGGATACGGATACTTCCGCGACGAGTTGTATTTCATGGCGTGCGGAGATCATCTGGCGTGGGGATACGTCGATCTGCCGCCGATGGTCGCGCTCGTCGCCAGCTTCAGCCGCGCGACGATGGGCGACTCGGTCTTCGCAATCCGCTTTTTTCCGGCGTTGGCCGGCGGCGCGACGGTTGCCATCGCCGGCATCCTCGCGTGGGAACTCGGGGGCGGGCGCTTCGCGCAAGTGCTCGCGATGCTGGCCGCGATGCTGGCTCCCGCCTACCTCGGCGTCGGCAATTTGCTCACGATGAACGCCTTCGACGCGATCTTCTGGATGGGATGCGTATGGGCGCTGATTCGCGTCATCAAGACCGGCAACCCGCGATGGTGGCTGATGTTCGGCGCATCGGCCGGCCTCGGACTGGAGAACAAGGAATCGATGGTCTTCCTTGGCTTCGGCATCGTCGCGGGACTCGCGCTCGTGCCCGACCGCAAGCTGATGCTCAACCGATGGTTCGTGCTGGGCGGGATCGTCGCGCTTTTGCTCTTCATGCCGACGCTGGTATGGCAAGCGATGCACCACTTCCCAATGTACGAGGAACTGTCCAACGTCAAAGGCAGCACCAAGAACGCTCCCATCACATTGCTCGGCTCTATGGGCGTGCAAGTCCTGTTGATGTTGCCGCCGTCGTGCGTCGTCTGGGCAAGCGGCCTCTACTTCTTCCTGCTCTCCGCGCGCGGGCGCAAGTTTCGCGCGATCGGAATCGCGTATCTCGTGATCGACGTCGCCTTCGTCATCCTGAAGGGCAAAGCTTACTACATCGCGCCGTTCTTCCCGGTCCTGCTGGGCGCCGGTGCGGTTCAACTTGAATCGATCGATGGGCGAGGATGGCGGCCGGCGATTCGCTACGCGTTTCCCGCCGTGATCGTCATTGTTGGCGTGATGCTCGCGCCGATGGCGATTCCTGTTCTGCCCGTCGAAACTTTTATCCGCTATCAGCGTATGTTCGGCGGCACGAACGTTCGCTTCGAGACGAGCAAGACGGGCGTCCTGGCGCAGAACTACGCCGATATGTTCGGATGGCCTGAGATGGCCGCGACGGTCGCGAAAGTCTATGACTCGCTCTCGCCGAACGAACGCGCCCAGACCGCGATCTTCACCAGCAACTATGGCGAGGCGGCAGCGATCGACTTCTTCGGTCCGCGCTACGGTCTGCCCAAGGCAATCAGCGGCCACATGAGCTACTACCTGTGGGGCCCCGGCGATCGCGATATCAAGGTCGGGATCGTGATAGGCGCGAAGGAAGAAGACCTCAAGCAAACTTTTGGAAGCGTCGAGCAGGTGGCGATGGTCGGCACCGAATACTCGATGCCGTTCGAGCACGGCCCGGTCTATCTATGCCGCGACCCCAAGCTCCCGATTCAGCAGCTATGGCCGCGCGCGAAAGTCTATCGGTAGAGCCGTCTGGGAACTCATCGATCGACGGTTCTGTTGACCATCGTAGCCGGCATTCCAGTCCTGCAAATAGAGGTGATGGAACTTGTTCGGGCTGACGAGATGGCGAACGGGCCCCAAACGATCCAACTCGGCGCGCAAGTCCGGGACCAGCTCGATCGGCGACCACACCCAAAGACCGCCGCTATTCAAACGAGCGACGACCGAGCGCGTCGGGTAGGGGTAGCCATACCAACTGACGATCTCCCCCTCGGCGAGCCAGAGAGCGTCATGGATTTTCTCAAGCATCGTGCTCGCTTACCTCATACTGGGTCCGCTGAGAATCGCAAAATCAATTGCGCGTGACGAAAATTTTCGCTCAGCTCGAATCCGGGTTGACTGCGAACCGCGCCGCGCGTAAGTTTTGCGTCGCACCCGGTGCTCGGGAAGCCGGTTCAAATCCGGCGCTGCCCCGCAACTGTGTGGGGGGACGACGGCCTATCATGCCACCGCTTAGGCGGGAAGGCGGGCCCGAGGACGAACCCCAAGCCAGGAGACCGGCCGGGTCACTAACTGTCTGCCTTCCGCGGGGAGGGTGGCCTCAGGCACGATTTTCCTGAAGCCCGATCCCTCGATTCGCGAGGGGTCGGGTTTTTTTCTCACCTGATCGCTCCTCCGCGCGCGCCGGCAGCCTTTGAGCTCGGAGGGAGTTCATGCGGTTATCTAGTCGGATCCTGTCAACCATAATAGTTGCGACATTGATGCTAGCGCCGATCGCGCGGGCCCAGGAGCCTGCTGCGGCGCCATCGCCGGCGCAACCTCAGGCCAAATCCACGCCGGCAAAGAAGAAAGCCCGTCAGCCGGCGACGCCGCCCAAAAAACAGGAGGCGCAGAAGCTCAATCCGGTGGTCGTCACCGCAACCAGGATCGAGCAGCCGATCGCCGACATCGGTACGACGATAACGGTCGTCGAGAACCCGCAAATCCAGGAGCAGAAGATCGACCGGGTTGGGGACGTGCTCCGCCAGGTGCCCGGCGTGCAGGTCACGCAAAGCGGCTCGCCGGGCTCGGTCACCGGCGTATCGATTCGCGGCGCGACCTCGGCGCAGACGCTGATCCTTGTCGATGGCGTCGAAGTCAACGCGGGCGCGACCGGCAGCTTCGGCATCGCCAACCTGACGACCGACAATCTCGATCGCGTCGAGATTTTGCGCGGCGCGGGCGGTTCGCTATACGGCTCGCAGGCGATCGGCGGCGTCGTCAATGTGCTCTCGCAGGAGGGGCAGGGCCCGCCGACAGCGAGCCTGGTTTCAGCGGGCGGCAATCGCGCGACCAGCCGGCAGGTCGCGACCGTGAGCGGCGCCGCGGGAAATCTCGGCTACTCGGGCGCGGTGTCGTATTTCTCGACTGAAGGGTTTCGTCCGGTCAACGACAACTCGGACAATCTCTCGGGCTCGGCTCGGCTGGATTACCATCTCGGCGACGACACCGTGATCCGCGGCTTTGCGCGCTATATCGCGTCGAACGTGAGCCTGCCCGATTATCTGGTGTTTTCGGGTGTGCCGCTCGATCCGACGGCGCACGAACGCGACGAGTTCATGCTGTTCAAGGGCGAAGTCGAGCATCACTTCGGCGACAACCTGCTCGCGCGCGCGAGCGCCTTCTTCCTGCGTCAGGACGTGCGCGTGAACGCACCGCCATTTCCGGGAGGCATCGTTTTCGGGGCGCCATATTTCGAGACCGATTCGATTCCGGAGGAGACCCGCGGCGGCAACGCCGAGGCGATCTACACCTGGGCTCCCGGCTTCCGCACGCTTGCGGGCTTCGATTTTCTCGATCGCTGGCTGCGCTCGGGCAGCTTCTGCAGCTTTTGCGATCCCCTGCCTCCGTTCGCGGCCGGGGTCAGCAAATTCAACGCGCGCCGCCAGGAGTACGCCGGCTACGTCGAGCAGGAGGCCAGTCTGTTCAACGACCACGTTCTCGTCACCGGCGGATTTCGCGTCGATGGCAACAGCCAGTTCGGCAAGCAGGTCAGCCCCGCGTGGTCGGTCGCAATTCCGCTTACAAAAATCTCGACCACCTTGCGCGGCAGCTACAGCGAAGGCTTTCGCGCGCCGGCATTCAACGAGCTGTACTACCCGGACTACGGCAATCCCAGGCTGAAGCCCGAGATTTCGAGCGAGTACGACGGCGGATTCACCACCAACTTCGGCGAGCGCGCCTCTCTCACCGCGACCTACTTCTCGCGCCGCGTGAGGAACCTGATTGTCACCGTGCCCTGCCCGACGTGTATTTTCGGATCGGAAGCGGGCAACGCGGCGCGCGTGGACGTGCAAGGCGTCGAGATCGTCCCGAGCCTCACTCTCGTCAAGGGACTGACGCTCAGCGGCAACGTGACTGTCCTCGACGAGACGCACGCCGATGCTGCCGGCTCGACGGCGGCGCCGCTGCGCGTGGCGAAGCATACGGCCTCGGCGTTGCTGCAATACGTGCGGAGCGCGAATTTCCTGCCTCACGATCGAATCACGGCCAGCGTGAATTACAACTTCGTCGGCGATCGCGACGACATCACGCTCCAGTCCACGGTCGCGAATCACGCCGCGTACAGTCGCGTCGATGCGGTGGCGTCGTACGCGATGGGAATCCCGCTCAGGTTCGTTCACAACGAAGAGGTTTTCGCGCGCGTGTCGAACCTGATGGACCGCCACTATTCGGAGGCGTTTGGATTTCCCGCGCCGACGATAAATGTGCTGGCGGGGGTGAAGCTGGATTTCGAATAGCGCCGCGCGCGTCAGGAGTCGATCGTCTGCTCGGCCGCAAAATATCGCTCGAAGATTGCGCGGATCCGGTCGCGCCGCTCCGCCAGCTCGGCGAGCATTCGCGCCGCGCCGTTCGCCCCTTCGAATCCCATCCGGCGCGCCAGCGGGCGCAGAGCAACCACCGAGGTCGGGACCGCCCAGGCCGGCCGGTCGCTCTCGATTCGGAGCCGATTTTCCAGACGCGACAAGAATCGGTAGTCGTCTTCGAGAACGGCCGCATCGGCGGGCGTCAGCAGATGGAGGCCGTCGAGCGCCTCGAGCAATCCGATCGTGTCGCGCGCGCGCAGCTCCGGACTGCGATGGCCGTGACTGAGCGCCATCATTTGCGCCAGGAACTCGACGTCGATCAAACCGCCGCGACCCTGCTTGATGTTGAGCCGCGTCTTGTCCTCGGCGCCGATCTCTTTCTCCATCCGCCGGCGCATCGCCGCTATTTCGCCGACCTCGGCCGCCGTCAGTCCGCGGCCGTACACGAATTCCTGGCGCGCCGCTTCGACCTCGCGGCCCAGTTCCCGGTCGCCGCTTATCACCCGTGCTCGCACCAGCGCCTGGCGCTCCCAGACCGCCGAACTTTGCCGATGATAGTCGCGAAAACTGGCCAGCGAGGTGACCAGCGGGCCCGCGTTACCCGACGGGCGCAGGCGCAGGTCGAGCTTGTAGGCGTAGCCCTCGCGCGTGCGCGATTCGAGGATTGCGATCAACTTCTGCGTGATTCGCGACGCAATTTCCCGGCTGCCGGCGGCGACTTCCGCGCGATCGTCGTAAACAAAGATCAGGTCGAGGTCGGAGTTGTATGACATTTCACTGGCGCCGAGCCGGCCCATCGCAATCGCGCACAGCCGCATCGTTGCGGGAATCGGGAAGCGAGCCTCGGTCTGAATTCGCGCGAGCGACATCGCCTCGTCCAGGACGGTTTCGGCCAAACTCGTGAGCTCGCGTTGGACGTCGAACAGTTCGAGATCTCCGGCCAGGTCAGCGATCGCGATGCGCAAGAATTCCTGATGCCGAAATGCGCGGAGCGCGTCGAGCTTGCTCTCGAAATCCGGACTCGCCGCGATCAATCCCGCCAACTCATCGCGCAGTTCAGCCGGACTGCGCCGCGTCGCCGCGAGATCGGAGCGCACGAGAGTATCGAGCATGTCGGGATGGCGGATGAAGATGGTGGAGAGGTAGGCGCTCGAGGCGAACAGCCGCAGCACGATGCGCCGGGTCGCGGGATGCTGTTCGAGCAACGCTAGGAACGAGGTGCGCGCGCCGATCGCCCCGATTAACTCGGCCAGATTCATCAGCGCCAAGTCCGGATCGGGCAGCCCGCTTATCTCGTCGATCAGCATCGGGCCGAGCCGCTCGAGCAACTCGCGACGCCGCGGGCTGGTCGGGGCATGCGAGGGTCCACGCGCGAGCAGCTCGAGATGGCGCGCGCTTTCGTCTGCGCGCGCAAAGCCAAGCTCGCGCAGGTAGCGTGTCGAGGAATTCGGATCGAGGGCCGAGTTCCACGCCAATTCCGCCGCGTCGGAGGCCAAGCGCGTTGACTCTTCCTCGCCGCCGGCCAGCGTCTCGCGAAATTGCGTCGCAACCAGGGCCCGATGAGATTTCAGTTGCTCGCTGAATTTCTCGAGCGCTGCCGGCTCCTTGCCAAAACCCATTCGCGCCGCGAGCGCGCGCATCCCGCCGTCATCGGCGGGGATCACGTGGGTCTGCAGGCCGGCGACGATTTGCAGCTTGTGCTCGACGTCGCGCAGGAACAGGTACGCGTCGGCAAGTTCGCGCGCGCGTTCCGGCGGGATATAGCCGAACGAATCGAGCTTCTCGAGCGCGCCGACGGTCTGCTCGGTTCGAAGCCGGGGATCGCGTCCGCCGTAAATCAGCGTGAGCGCCTGCACGATGAATTCGAGCTCGCGGATTCCGCCGCGGCCGAGCTTGATGTTGCGCTCGATCATCGCGGGCGTTTTCAGTTCCGCCTCGATTTGCCGCTTCATCGCGCGCAACTGGCGCAGCGTGTCGAAATCCAGGTAGCTGCGAAACACAAAGTGATTGAGCTCCGCGCGCAGTTGATGCCCGATTTCGAGCGCGCCTGCTACCGGCCGCGCACGCAGCAGTGCGGCCCGTTCCCACGTCTGTCCGAGGCTCTGGTAATAGTTGATCGCACCTTCAATCGGCGTCACCAGCGGCGCGGAACGGCCGCCGGGCCGAAGGCGCAGATCGATTCGAAAGCATCCCGCCGATAAAATTTCGGTAAACCATTCACCCAGCCGCGCCGCCGCTTCGGAACTATCCGGCGAACCCGAGGACGCGTGCAGATAAATCAAATCGACGTCCGAGCTGAGGTTCAGTTCGCGCGCGCCAAGCTTGCCCATCGCCAGGACGCAGAATCGCCCAATCTCGCCCNCGCGTCCGCCCAGAAAGCCGGTCGCAAGTTCGAGCGCCGTGCCAATGCATTCGTCGGCCAGCTCCGACATCGCCAGCGCCGTTTCNCCGACGCTTAGCCGGTCGAGCAGATCGGCAATCGCCACNTGGACCATCATTCGGCGCATGAATCGCCCGAGCACCGCGGCTGCGCCCTGGCGATCGGGCGCGTCGATCCTGGCGCGCTCCTGGCGCATCGCGGCGACCAGCCCGTCGATAGTCTGGGCGCGCGCGTCGAGAAAAATTTTCGCCCACCCGGGTCCGGCCAAAGACAGCTCGGTCGCGATCAGCTCCGATGAGCCGAGGCAAAAGACGAGATCGCCGCCCGCGGCGCGATCGCGCAGCACGCCTTTCAGCGCGGCGGCGGAATCCTCGGTGAGCTTGAGTAGAAACGCCAGCGCCAACTGGTCGTCCGGCGCACGCTCCTCGACGGCGGCCAGCGCCTGCTGCGCCAGGCGATCGTTGCCCAGCCGGTCCTTAAGCCTTTTGGCGAGGACTGCGAGCTGCGGGGATTGCGCGTCCTTGCGTGGCATCACATAAACGATAACAGATGCGGCCATGCGCGCGCTTGCCAAAATTTGCGATGGCCGCGTTGCGACTGTCGATGCTAAAATCCCCGGCAGCCGAATGACCGCCGAAGGAGTCGCCCTGTGATCGTTCTCTACACCACCGAACGCGATTATCCGTGGGGCACGTTGCGCTCGACGCACGCGGCCAAGACCAAGGTCGTCCTCGAAGAAAAAAACCTCCCGTATCGGATCGAAAATCTTCCGCCGGGAAATCTCTGGAAGAAGCCGCCCGAGATGCTCGCGAAGCATCCGCTCGGCAAGGTGCCTTACATAGAGGACGGTGAGCTGGTGATTTTCGACTCGACGGTAATCAACGAGTACCTCGAGGAGGGTTACGGGCCGCCGCGCCTGATGCCGTCGGATCCGAAGCTCCGGATGCGCGTGCGCGAGATCGAGAATTTCGTCGACGAGGCGATGCTGATCGGCAGCCTCCCACCCATCTGGATGCCCTACTGGAGCGAGCCGGCCAAGCGCAATGCGGCAGGGATGGAGCAAGGGCGCGAGATGCTACGAACGCGCGATCTGCCGTTTATCGAGCGGGTGCTCGGCCAAGCCGGCGCGGGCGGTTACGCGTGCGGAGAATTTTCGCTCGCCGACGCGCCGCTGATGGCGGTGGCGATGGTGCTCGACGTTGACGCCATGAAGCTCGACGCCTTCCCGAAAGTCGATGCGTATCTGAAGCGGCTGCGCGAACGCCCGAGCTACCGCGCGATCAGCCCGCACACCAAGGTTGCAGACGCGAGTTCACACGCCTGACCCGCGCTGCGGTCAGGTCTTCTGCGCGACAGTCTTTTTCGAATGATGCGTCTTCGAAGACGCCCGGTGAGTACGTGACGCGTGCGACTTCTTCGAGCACTTCGGCGCGAAGTCGGTCTTGATTGGCGCGGGCCGAATCGCCGGCTCGTCCTCGATGCCGGGGAAGTACTTGCCCTCGTCGCGATGCACCTGCAACGCGGCAAGGAACTCCGCGTAGTAGTTCTTCACCGCGAAGCCGAAATGCGGTCCCTGGTAGTGCCGGACCATTTTGCAATAGTCGCCGCCGTAAATCCCCGCCGCGCGCGCCACTCCGCCGGTGCCGTAGTTGTACGCCGTAATCGCCAGCGGCCAATCGCCGAGCGTGTCGTAGTTTGATCGCAAGAGCTGGGCGGCGGCGAGCGTCTCCCGCTCCGGGTTGAGGCGATCGTCGTGATAGCGCGTGATTTTCATGTAATGCTTGCCGGTATCGCGCGTGAACTGCCAGATTCCAACCGCGCCCGCGCTCGATCGCGAAGCGCCGTGGAAGCCCGACTCGACGTGCGCCAGCGTCACCAGCTCGGGTGGAAGCCCCGCGCTGCGGAAAATCCGCTCCATCGTGGGGATGTAGTATCGGCTGCGCAACAGCCCGTCGTGGAATCGTTCGCGCAGTCCTTCCTGCACGCGCAAGTTCTGCGCGGCCGCGGCGTAGGCGCTCGGCGTCTCGCCCTTGAACATCGCGGCGACTTCGCGCTCTTCGTAGTTGGCGGGCTCGCGCCCGGTCGCGAGGCGACTGAGAATGTCGCCATATTTGATCTTGAGGTAGTTGTTCGCCCAGTCGATATCGGTGCGGGTCGGCTGACCGTCGCCGGGAAGATGAAAGACCCGGTAGACGCGCGACACGTTGTCGCGATCGACGATGATGAAATCGTGGTCCGAGTACTTGGTAAAAACATTGACCCAGAAATCGACGTTGGGCTCGATCGAAGCCGGACGCGGGAATGGGAGTTTGGTCTCCGACGACGCGTTGGGCGCGGCCGCAAAGCCAAATGCGATCGCGAGCGCAAACGCTGCGATTACTTTGACTATTCGGTTTGCCGGCAACTTCGCTTCCAACAATGCCTTCTTCCTCGCGCGCGAGTCCCCGTTCGCGCTCGCTCTCCCGGATGGGCGCCGATTGTTGACCAGCCGCCCGCTGGGAACAGACTCTATAAAATTAGCTCCCGTTGCTCCCATAGTCAACAAATTCCATGCTCGGGCTTGAGGTGTATCCAGCAATCACCCTTTAGATGCTGGACAAACCCGCCGGATTTATTCGCTGCGCGATGCGAATTGGCGCGAAGCAAACTGGTTCGTCGCGCGGATCAGTTCCCGGGTGATGCCCGCGTTGGAGGCCTCGTGGCCGGCGTCGTCAACGATCACGAGTTTGGCGCGCGGCCATACTCGTTTGAGATCCCACGCCCAGCCAATTGGCGGCGGCGTCAGTGATTGTTGATCGCGTTGTAGCTGGTATCCAGCCCCTGACGATTGTCGTTGAACGATCTGGCCGGAAAGCGATCCGACGACGACAGCTCGCTATGTTCGGTGAATCGATTCTGTTCGGGGAATCTACTGGATGAACCGCCGAATCTGCTCGACGTATCGGCGCCAAGACTGGACCCTGGCCAGCGCGATCCGCTCGCCGACGAGCCGGCCCGCGATTCGAAATTCGCGCCCATGCCAGAAGCCGACGCGGCCCCGGCCCTCTCATCAAAACTGGCGCCTAATCCGCTGGCTCCCCAAGTGCTCGAGCCTCCGCCGATGCTGCCCGAGCCCGATCCGATTGACGTAGGGGCAAAGCTGGTGCTGGGGCCCATCGAGCCGCCGCCGCTTGCGACACCCACCGTCGTCGCATACTCGCCCATCGTTTGCGCGTCGGCACGCGGCGCGAACAGTGCGAGCATCGCAATCAGCACGGCCGGTGCTATCGCTTAATGAGTCTCATGGCGTTCGACCTCCCCTGAGCCTACTGCCAGTAACGTTCCATACTGTAGTCGTAGCGTCACGTGCGAGGCAATATTCCGCGAACCCGCGACCGCCCGTGCTTGTGACCCATCAACCCCCGCGGTTAGTCTGGAATGGATACTTAGAAAAGACCTTGGACGAAATCGAAATCACTCCCCTGAGCGGCCCGCTCGACGCCCGCGTCGTGATCCCCGGCTCCAAGAGCATCACGAATCGCGCGATGGTTCTGGCCGCGCTGGCGCAGGGACGCTCGGTCATCGACTCAGTTCTGCTCAGCGACGACACGCACTACATGGGCGACGCGCTGAGGGTAATGGGGTTCACCGTCGAGATTGACGAGTCGGCGCGCAGAATTACAGTCAGCGGACGCGGCGGGACGATCCCGGCGCATGGCGGCGAGATCTTCGTCGGTGGCGCCGGCACCGTGATGCGATTTATCGTCGCGATGGTCACGCTCGGTGAGGGACGCTTTCGGATCGACGGAAATCAGCGGATGCGCCAGCGTCCGATCGGTCCGCAGCTCGACGCGATGCAGCGCCTGGGCGCGAGCGTTTACAGCGAGCGCAACAACCACTGTCCGCCGGTGATAGTCGATGCGTCGCGCGCACGCTTCGAAGGCGGCGAAACTTCGATCGACGCGCGCGTGTCGTCGCAATTCGTCTCCGCGATGCTGATGCCGGCGCCGATTTGGAAGGCCGGCCTCAAGCTCCGCGTGATCGGCGATGCCGCGCGGCCTTTCATCGACATGACGCTCCGGCTGATGGAGGCGTGGGGAGCGCACAGCTCTGTCGAGGGCGAAACGATCGTTGTGCCCGGCGGTCAATGGTATCGCGCGCAGCGTTTTGTCGTCGAGCCGGACGCGTCGAGCGCGAGCTACTTTGCGGCGGCCGCGGCTCTCGTCGGCGGGAAGGTGCGAATCGAGGGCCTCACATCGAACTCGGTGCAGGGCGACATCGGTTTTCTTGGCGTGCTTGAGCAAATGGGCGCCCGCGTCACGTGGCATCCCGACCACGTCGAGGTCGCAGGAACCGGACGGCTCATCGGCGTCGACGTCGCGATGAATTCGATGCCGGACATGGTGCCGACGCTGGCCGCGATTGCCCCGTTTGCATCGTCGCCGACCACAATTCGCAACGTCGCGTTCATCCGGCATCACGAAAGCGATCGCATCCGCGCGCTCGCGACCGAACTGAGGCGGCTGGGCGCGACCGTCGTCGAGAACGATGACGGACTCGAGATTGCGCCGTCCGCGATGCGTCCGGCGATCATCGAGACCTACGACGATCATCGAATCGCGATGAGTTTTGCGGTGACGGGTCTGAAGCTCGACGGTCTGAAGATCAAAGATCCCGGATGCGTCGCGAAGACCTTCCCGGATTTTTTCGATCGCCTCGCCGCCCTTGGCGGGTAGCGGCTTCTGGACATGGCAATTGAAAGGGCGAATCCGGAGCGGTTCGTTCTCGGCTTCATCAAATTTCTCGGCACGCCGTTGTGCATCGCCGCGATCCTGGCCGCGACGGTCGCGGTCACTCGTGCGCGCGACGGGAATTGGGAGCAAGCGGCGCTGGCCGCGTCGATCGCGATAGCGTGCGGGGGAGCAGGCTTCGGAGCGATATGGTGGGTTCGATTCCACGCGCGCGCGGCCGATCCTTCCGAGCGATTGCGCGCGGCGAATCCCGGCGCGCCGTGGATGTGGCGCGAGGACTGGGCCCGCGGCGAGGTCCGCACTTCGGCCCACCGCGACGCGAATCGACTGACGATCATCGCGATCGCGTGGTGCGCCGCAACGTTTCCGATCTTCTTCATCGTGCCGCACCGCGCACTCCGAAGCGCGGACTACTTCGCGATACCGTCTTTGCTATTCCCGCTGATCGGCGTCGTCATGATCGCGTGGGCAATGCGAATTCGGCGACGAATCCGCCTACACGGCGAGTCGCGGTTCGCGATGGCTTCCGTGCCGGGCCGAATCGGCGGTTCGCTTGCCGGATCGATTCATGTCGACAAGCCGCTGGCAGCCGGACAACAGGTCGCGCTCGAACTCGCTTGCATCAATCGCACGACGCGCGGAACTTGGCCCAATCTCACGACCTGGGACCGGATTTTGTGGCGCGCTGAGCAGACTTCGATGAGCGATTCGACCGGATCGATTCCGGTCGCATTCCCGATTGCACCGGATTGCCGCCCGACCGACGATTCGAATCCAAAAAGCCGAATCGTATGGCGACTGAGCGCGAAGGCCGGAAGATATCGCGCCGAATTCGAAGTGCCGGTGTTCAAGATAGGCGTCCCGTGAGCAGTTCTGAATGGTCAATTTGTCCAGGAAGGGGCAATTTATACCACCTGTTGTGATCCAGTGACGGGTACACACCAAGCATAGTTTCGTTCCGTCAAATTTATTTCTGCCGGAAGCAGGTGTCGCCCGCTTTCAGGCGAGCGCGGCGAGTACGAGGCATCCTGGCAGTTGACCATAGCGTACGGGTAGCACAACAAATCGGCTGGGGTCAGGCTGAATAGTTCATCCCTGAACAATGGGCTCGGTTTTGAGGGTGAGTCTGTGAGTCGAAGAGGAAACGTACCGCGAGCAGCTCGGCTCCGCTTGCCTTCAGCGGAGTCGAAGTGTCTTGCGCCGAGAAAGATCCGGGGTCCCTCGGCTACGCTCGGGATGACGGAGAAGCCGGTCAACTCCAGGTTGATCGGTGCGGTCAGTACCGCTTGCCGTACCAGAATGTTTTATGGCAAAAGCCAAACCGGTTTCGCTGCATCCGCTGACGTTCCATGAAGTGCTTAAACATTTGGTTCGCATCGATCCTGATACTGTCGGCATTACTCCTAAACGGCGTAAGAAGCGCGTATGCCGATCCAAATCAGCTTCCAAGTCCACAGGCCGCCAACCCAACCAAGAGCGTAAATGGCCAGACAGCAAGCCAGGAGAATCAGACTCCCTCCCCAGAGCGCACGCTCGCCACTGAGCAGCGACAACACGGCAGCACTACCCAAAATAATAGCGATGATCGCCAGAGCGAGAGCCGCGCAGAGGCTCTCAATGCCGCCCTGATCGCCTACACCGGCAAACTCGCTAGATATACTGAGTTGCTGGTCGTTATAGGGTTCTTGCAGGTACTTGTAGCCTTTATTCAGGTTGGTACGTTTATCTGGTCCGTTCAGGAACAGGTGCGCCCGCGAATAAAAGTACGGGCGCTGACGATGGTTAATGACTTGAAAACAGTCCCACACGACAAAGCGCCGTTTCGGTTCTCGATCTTGCTGTGTAACCAAGGCGCTAGCGCGGCTAAGATCATCTCCGGCAATTTCACCGTGATGATTAGCAGAAATACTACAACACCAAGTTTCGGGTATGGCGAACCTGCCTACCGCCCGCCGTTCGATTGGCTGGAAGGCGAAGTAATACCTGCCGGACCAGATTCTCCATTCAGTTACGAGATGGATCGTTCTCTTTCCTTCCCAGAAATTCAGGACTTGCTCAACCAGAGAACCTTTCTCTACGTCTACGGGCATATTTTCTACCGCTCCCGTTGGTCGATACCGCGTCGCCCTTACCGCACAGCTTTCTGCCGCAAATACGACACGGGAATCGAAGAATTGGTTATCACTCCAAGCGGCAGCATGTTCGAATTCGCGGATTGATCTAGAACACCGGCCCGTCGCCCATACCGCGCCAATCAGCACGATGAGTGTTAAGCCCGACATAATCCTCTTCCCATGTGCGAAGGGGAAAAAGTCGCTGGGGTTAGCGGGAGGAGGTTTTCAGGGCGGCGGCTTCGACGCGGGCGCGCGCTAGCATCAGCGCTTCCTGGGCGGGTGCGTAATCGGGATCGTAGAAACTTAAATTTGAAAACTTCTCGTCGGCATCCTGCACTTGTGCGGCTGCTGTGTTGGCGTCGATGCTCTCGGGCGATTCGGCGCTGCTCGCCAGCACGGTCATCACGCCGTCCTTCACTTCGGCCAGCCCGCCCGACACAACCCAGTGCATCGCCGCGCCGTCGGGGATGCGCGCTTCGAGCACGCCGGGCACTAGCGACGTTATGAAGTTTATGTGATCGGGTAGCACTCCGAATTCGCCTAGCGGGCCGATCGCCGAGACTTCTTCGGCTTCTCCTTCGAAGACTACGCCGGTGGGCGTGACGAGTGTGAATGGGAACGTCGCAGCCATCGCGGACT
>JGI20175J14863_1000086_pt1 | contig 16276 bp, 18 predicted proteins | sample NGESurdeep072012_2_FD_14863 | JGI IMG/M metagenome (IMG submission 14863)
CAAGCGCATCTTCACCGGCTGGATGTTCGCGGCCAGTCCCGGCCTGCATGCGGTCGAGCATCCGATCTACGACGTGTGGGTGACCGACTGCAAAGGCGGGCAGAATCCGAACGTGGCGGAAGCCCCGCCGGCGCCGCAGCCCACGCCGCCGGCGCGCCTGCCGCCGACGCGGCGCGCGCCGCCGCCACCGCAACGCCCGCAGCAGCCGGGATATTTACCGCCGGTGCGCTAGCGAGTAGCGAGTAGCGAATGGCGAGTAGCAAGCAAGAATTTCCCCATTCGCTACTCGCTATTCGCCCCTAATTATCGCCAGCGCTTCCGCGCCGCTGAGCGGGCGGTCGAGCGCGAGCGCGCCGAAATCGGCCTCGCCGATAAGCGCGTCCTCCAGCAGCCGGTGATAGCGCCGCTTGCCGACCTCGACGGCGCCGAAGGTCTTCAGGTGATCGGTGACGTATTGGGTGTCGAGCAGCCGGTAGCCGCCGGCGCGCAGGCGCGCGATCAGATGCACCAGCGCGATCTTGGAGGCGTCGCGCGCGCGGTGGAACATACTCTCGCCGAAGAAGGCGCGGCCGAGCGAGACGCCGTAAAGCCCGCCCACCAGCGTAGCCCCATCATAGACCCCGACGGTGTGGCAATGACCGTGCTCGAACAGGCTGCGATAGATTTTTCGGATGCGGCCGTTGATCCAGGTGCGGGCGCGGTCGGGCTTGGCCTCGGCGCAGCCGTCGATCACCGCGTCGAAATCGCGATCCACCCAGACCGTGAACGGGCTCGCGCGCACGGTGCGCGCCAACCGCGCCGGCAGGTGGAAACCTTCGAGCGGGATGATGCCGCGCATGTCCGGCTCGATCCAATAGAGCGCCGGGTCGTCCGCGCTTTCCGCCATCGGGAAGATGCCGCAGGCATAGGCCTTGAGCAGCACCTCCGGCGTGATCTCGATCGTTGAGTTTTCGCGGTTAGCCATGCGGACCGATAGTCAGTGGTGGGTCTTTTATTCTAGACGCCGGCGGGCCGGCTGGGGAGTGCAGATTTTAACCAGTCAATGACCATGACCTGCCTAAATTGGCGAAAGATTGAACACAACTCGCCGCCATGCGTTGGGCCTTGCAGTCTCCGGGCCGATGGGGGAACCGGAATTTGAGGGGATATGGCGACATGCAGGCGCGGTCTACCAGCGTCCTAGTGGTCGAAGACGAGGTTCTGATCAGCCAGCTGATCGCCGAGGTCTTGTGCGAAAACGGCTTTGCCGTGCACACGGTGGAGGCCGGCGAGGAGGCCCTACGCTATCTCGAGTCGGGGGCGAAGGTGGACGTGCTGTTCACCGACATCAATCTCGCCGGGCGCATGGATGGCTCGATGCTGGCGAGAGAGGTGCGCGCGCAGCGCCCCGAATTGCCGATCGTCTATTGTTCCGGGCGCTATTCGCCCGCCGCGCTGGCGCCGCCGGTGTCGCGCTCGATCTTCCTAAAGAAGCCCTATAACCCGGCCGATTTGTGCCGGCTGTTGGAGCGGCTGACGGCGACCTCGCATTGAGGCTTGCGAATGTCCCTGCAAGTAAATTTATAAAATCGCAATTTGCTTCAAGCGCCAAAGCGCTGCGAACAAAGAAGCGCTGACGACGCTACCGGGGCTGCGCCTTAATAGAGCGATCAAAAGCCATAGAACCACGCACCCACGAACGCCAGGCCAACCACTATGATCAACAATGTCAGTATTCCCGCTACGCTGCCGGTTATGTAGTCGTGCTGTTCGCTAGGCATTGTCATCGGTCATCTCCTTGGGCATTTTTTTACCCGCGAAGACCGACACCACAGATCAGGGGCTGGATCGCCCCGAAAAGGGTCCCAGCATCCGCAGATTCGTTGATATCCGTTTAGTCTAAAGGCGGATAAGCGCATTGCGTTAGATCAATGCGCCAAACAATCGCCCGTTCGCAGCGCAGAACATAACCCCAATGATATGATGATAAGCTGCCGCTATCAGGAACCGGTCGGCACTGCGGGAATGTCCGTGAATGCGGCCCACGGCGCCACAGCCCTGCCTCGTGTCAGCTCTCCATCCCGCCGCGGGCGAGGAATTGCTCGAGCCAGTGGATGTGGTAGTTGCCGTCGATGATGTCCTTCTCGCGCACCAGCGCGCGGAACAGCGGCAGAGTAGTCTCGATGCCGTCCAGCACCACCTCGTCGAGCGCGCGCTTGAGCCGCATCAGCGCCTCGGTGCGGGTCTTGCCATGCACGATCAGCTTGCCGACCAGGGAATCGTAGTAGGGCGGAATCGTGTAGCCCTGGTAGACCGCTGAATCGATGCGCACGCCGAGGCCGCCGGGCGCATGGTAGTGCAAAATCTTGCCGGGCGAGGGGCGGAACGACACCGGGTTCTCGGCATTGATGCGGCACTCGATGGCGTGGCCGTCGAACTTGATGTCGCTCTGCTTGAGCGTGAAGTCGTTGCCGGCGGCGGCGCGGATCTGCTCGAAGATCAGGTCGATGTCGGTGATCATCTCGGTCACCGGATGCTCGACCTGGATGCGCGTATTCATCTCGATGAAATAGAACTTGCCGTCCTCGTACAGGAACTCGACGGTGCCGACGCCGAGATAGCCGATCTCGCGCATGGCCTTGGCCACCGTTTCGCCGATCAAGTCGCGCGCCTGCGTATTGAGCGCGGGCGAGGGGCTTTCCTCCAGCACCTTCTGGTGGCGGCGTTGCAGCGAACAGTCGCGCTCACCGAGATGGATGGCTTTGCCTTTGCCGTCGCCCAGTACTTGGATTTCGATATGGCGCGGCTTCTCCAGATATTTTTCCAGATAGACCGCGTCGTCGCCGAAGGCGGCCTTCGCCTCGGCGCGCGCGGTCGCGAGCGCGACGGAAAGCTCTGCGGCCGAGTGCACGACCTTCATGCCGCGCCCGCCGCCGCCGGCCGCCGCCTTGATCAGCACCGGATAGCCGATGCTGTCCGCGACCTTGCCGGCTTCGACATCGGAAGTAACGCCGCCGTCCGAGCCCGGCACCACCGGAATGCCGAGCTTCTGGGCGGTGCGCTTGGCCTCGATCTTGTCGCCCATCAGGCGGATGTGCTCGGCCTTGGGGCCGATGAATTGCACGTCATGCTCGGCCAGGATTTCGGCAAAGCGGGCGTTCTCCGACAGGAAGCCATAGCCGGGATGCACCGCGTCGGCACCGGTGATCTCGCAAGCGGACAGGATCGCCGGGACGTTGAGATAGCTGTCTTTCGCCGCCGGCGGGCCGATGCACACGCTTTCATCGGCGAAACGCACATGCATGGCGTCGGCGTCGGCGGTGGAATGCACCGCCACGGTCAGAATGCCGAGTTCCTTGCAGGCGCGGATCACCCGCATGGCGATCTCGCCGCGATTGGCGATCAGGATTTTATCGAACATGTCTACCGATCAGAAGAGAGTGGCGAATAGCGAATAGGGATTAGCGAGTAAAAATTGTCGACTATTCGCCATTCGCCATTCACTATTCGCGTCACTCAATAATCACCAGCGGCTCGCCGAACTCGACCGGCTGGCCGTCCTCGAACAGAATCTGGATCACGGTGCCGGCGCGCGGGGCCGGAATCTGGTTCATGGTCTTCATCGCTTCCACCACCAGCAGCGTGTCGCCGGCTTTTACCTGGACGCCGATCTCGATGAACGGCTTGGCGCCGGGCTCGGGCGCGGCATAGGCGGTGCCGACCATGGGCGAGATCACCACGCCCGGATGTTTCGACGGATCAAGCGGCGCCGCGACCGGCTGTGGAGCGGGCGCCGCCGCCGCGCGCGGCGGGGCGGGAGCGGGCGCCGCGGCATTGCGCGCGACGCGCACGCGCTGGCCGTCCTGCTCGATCTCGATTTCGGTTAAGCCCGTTTCGTCCAGGAGCTTGGTCAGCTCGCGGATCAAATCGCGGTCGACGATTGGGGCTTTCGGCGATTTTGCCATCGAGCTTTCCGCTTCACTTTTTTGCTTTTGTGCCGACCATGCCGGCCAATCCGGTGATGGCCAGCGCATAGCCGTCGACGCCGAAACCGCAGATCACTGCCTTGGCCGCCTTGGAGACGTAGGAATTCTGCCGGAATTTTTCGCGCGCGTGGATATTGGTGACGTGGATTTCTACGATCGGCATTTTCAGCGCCAGCAGCGCGTCGAGAATGGCGATCGAGGTGGTGGTGTAGCCGGCCGGATTGATCACCAGGCCGGCGGCTTTCTTGGCTTGCGCTTCCTGGATCCAGTTTACCAGTTCGCCCTCTACATTCGACTGCCGGAACACGATGTCGAGGCCGAAACGCTTGCCGGTTAAGCGGCACAGCTTCTCGGCGTCGGCCAGCGTGGCGCGGCCGTATTTTTCGGGCTCGCGGGTGCCGAGCAGGTTCATGTTCGGTCCGTTAAGGACGTAGAGGGTCTTGGGCATGGGTTCCCGGCGGCTGACGCTACGTTTTCGCGGTCGATGGGCGTGAAACTTTGCCACTTTATAGGTGGCCCGGGCGGGAAGGGGAAGCCCGGACGGCTTGCGCCTTTACGGGTTTTTGCCGCCGAACGCCTGGGTTTCGCGCGCCGCCCAGTCGATCACGTCCTTGATCGCCGTTAACCGTCTGCGGCCGGCGGCTTTGGCTTTCGTAAACAGGTCGATCTGGCGGTCGGCGCTGGTGCCGTCGACGGTGATCCGGTGCAGGCGCCTGATAGCCGCCGCGCAGCCGAGCGCGTCGATGTCCTCGGCGATGAAATCGAACACCTGATCGAGCCATTGCTTGAGCGTGAGCGGCGAGCGCGAAAACGGATCGACGAAGGTGGCGGCAATGCCGTAGCGCTGGGCGTGCCATTTGTTCTCTTGCGTGATGGCGCGCCCGACGCGGTCGAAGCCGGCATTGAACGCGCGGTCGCGGTCGAGTGCGCGCACCAGGCAGCGGAACAAGGCAGCAATGGCCACCGCATCGTCGAGCCGCGTGCAACTGTCGGCGATGCGCAATTCGACGGTCGGGTTTCCCAGCGACGGCCGCAACGCCCACCAGATGTAACTGGCGTCCGGGATGATCTTCGCCCAGGTGAGGGCGGCGACGAATTGATCGTAGTCTTCTTTGGTCCTGAACAGTTCGGGCAGGCCGGTGCGCGGCAGCTCATCGTAAGCGGCCAGGCGATAGCCGCACAGGCCGGTGAGGTGGCCCTGCCAGAACGGCGAGGAGGTCGAAAGCGCGAGCAGCAGCGGCAGATAGGGCGTCAGCCGCATGATCAGATTGATGCGGGTGTCGAGGTCCGGCACCTCCACGTGCACATGCATGCCGCACAACATGTTGCGGTAGCCGATCATCTGCAGGTCGTCCATGATCGCGCCGTAGCGCGCCTTCGGCGTGACGATCTGCTCGGGCCAGAATGCGAGCGGGAAGGTGCCCATGGCGGCGAGGCCGAGCTTGTGCTCGGCCGCGGCTTGCCCGAGCGTGCGGCGATAGTGCACGAGATGGTCGCGCGCCTCCTTCATAGTGGCGCAGGGCGGCGTCGCCACCTCGATCTGCGATTGCAGCATCTCGGTCATCACGCGGTCGCCGAGTTTTTTGCGGGCGAGGCTGAGGAATTTCTTGTCGAGGCGGCGCACCGCCCGGCGCGTCTTGGCGTCGAACACGAAATATTCTTCTTCCATGCCGACGGTATACATGCGCGCTATAACCCGCCCGGGTGGAACCGAGTTCCAAAATTTCGCAGTGCAAAAACGGCTGCCGAAGAATAAAACCGCCGGCGGCCGACTGTTAGCTAGAGATGATGAGCGGCACCGCAGCGCCGCAGCGCCGTCAGCAGGTCGGCTTGCCGCAGCGTGCGGTGTTGATCTTTTCTTGCAACCCGGGAAGGCCGATGGCGCCCACCACCACGTCGGAGCCTATCACGTAGCTCGGCGTGCCGTTGAGGCCGAGCGCTTCGGCGAGCTTGAAATCCTCCTGCAACGCGGCCTTCACCTCGGGGCTGGCCATGTCCTTTTCCAACCGGCCCATGTCCATGCCGACTTCCTTGGCCACCGCGAGCGCGCGCGCGCGGTCGGCTTGACCGCGGCCGCCGAGCAACTTGGTGTGGAACTCCAGATATTTCTTGCCGGTCTTGTCCTGCATGCGCACGGCGCTGGCGACTTGTGCTGCTTCCACCGAGCCCGGCCCGAGCACCGGGAATTCCTTGAGCACGACCTTAAGCTTGGGATCGTCCTTCAAGAGCGTGAGCATGTCGTCCATGGCGCGCTTGCAGTAGCCGCAATTGTAATCGAAGAACTCCACGAAGGTGACGTTGCCGTTCGGATTGCCAAGCGTGACCTGGTTGGGCGAGGAAAACAACTTCTGAGCATGTTCCTTGACCGCGACCTTATGCTTCTCGGATTCCGCCGCGGTCTGGCGCTTCTCCAGCTCGGACATCGCCTCCTGCAGCACTTCTGGATGCGCGAGCAGATAATCGTGCACGACGCGCTCGATCTCGCCACGCTGGACGGCTGAGAAATCCTGCGCCCGCACGGCTTGCGGTGCGGCGGTGGCCAGCAACGCAGCACAAACGGCGGCGATAGTGCGCGGGCTCGATTTCATCGGTTTTGTCCTTGCTGTGGTCATTTGTTTGCGGCGTTGGCCGGCTTGACGTTGACGATATCGTCGGCGCGCACCCAGGCGGGCGAGCCTATGGGCAGGCGGGTCTTGGCGCGGGTCGCGAGCTGACGCGCCGTCTTGACGTCGCCGCGCATGAACGCAGCCTGCGCGGCGGCGAGGTCGGCCTGAGCGAGATCGCCCTTGCGGCCATAGGCCATGGCGAGCTGGGCATAGGCGTCGGTCGATTCAGGTTCGCGGCTGAGCGCCGCGTTCAGAAGCGGGACGGCTTCCGCGGCGTTCTTGGGATTGCCGGTGGCGATCAGCGCCTGGCCGAGCATGATATCCATCAGCGGGGCGCCATGCGCGAGCGCCACCGCTTGACGCAGCGGCGCAATCGCCTCGGCCGGATGGCCGCCTTCCAGCAGCGCCTGGCCCTTGAGCTCATAAAAATATGGATTGTTCGGCTGCGCCTGGATCAAGCCGTCGATCTGCGCGACCGCGTCGCGTCCATCGCCGTGACGATAGGTCGAGATCGCGCGGGCATAGCGCGCGGGCAGGCTGTGATCGCCGAGCGGATAGCGGCGCGCGACTGAATCGGGCCGATCCAGGAAGCCGGCCAATTTGGCGCGCATCATGTCGTGGCGTAGCTGCAATTCCGGCGGATCCTTGCGGTCGAAATAGGGGCTCGCCTTGGCCAGCACTTCGAGCGCGGCGACGCGTTCGGGCGGCAGCGGGTGGGACTGCAGATAGGGATCGATATAGCGCGAATTGAACAGCGCCTCGTTACCCAGGCGCTTGAACAGTTCGAGCATGCCGCGGGCCGACTGGCCGGTGGCGTTGAGGAATTTCACGCCGGCATGGTCGGCCTGATCTTCCTGGGTGCGCACATACGCAAGCAGCGAGCGCTGGATCGCCGACTGCGGCGCCATGATCGCCGCGGCGCCGACGTTGCCGCTGCCCGAGCGCGCGGTGGCGACCATGGCGCCGACGCCGGCCAGCAGGGCGATGATCGACGCGGTCTGCGCCGTGGCGAGCTGCTCGCGCAGGCGCTGCAAGTGGCCGCCGGCAAGGTGGCCGGTCTCGTGCGCGAACACGCCGATGATCTCGTTCGGCGTCTTGGCGTCGAACAGCGCGCCGGCATTGATGAAGATGTGGCGGCCGTCCATGACGAAAGCGTTGAAGGCGCGGTCGTTGAGCACCACCACCTTGACGCCCTGCTGGGAAAGGCCGGCCGTGCGTAGGATCGGCGCCGCGTAGTCGCGCAACAACTGCTCGATCTCGGTGTCGCGGATGATCGGCATGCCGCGCGGCAAATCCTGCGCGCGCGCCTGCTCGAGCGCCGGTCCGCCGCCGGCGGCCGCAACCGCAACCGCCGTGGCAAACGCGAGTGCGCGCCCCGCTGGCGCCATGCGCCATGCCCTGATAGGTGTCCCGTTCTCGATCATGCCGATCTTTACTACCGAATGGGCGTGAACCTAGTGACGCGCCCTAGGGCGGTCAACGCAACTTGCGATCACGTCTGAGTCATGAAAAACGCAAGGCGCCATAGCAAGCCGGGGAATACGGCAACAGCGGGGCGGGGGTAGTGCCCAACAGGTCGATTAGTGATGCTTGAGGCGGCAAAATACCTGCTAACGCCCTCCAAACGCAGCAATGTGCCGCCGTTCATGGTCATGGACGTGATGGCGGCGGCCGCGCTTCTGGAGGCCAAGGGCGCCCGCGTCGTGCACATGGAGGTGGGCCAGCCGGCGGCGCCCGCGCCGGCAACAGCGATTGCCGCGGCGCAGGCCGCGCTCGCGCACGGCCGCATCGGCTATACCGAGACGCTCGGGATCCCTAGCTTGCGGGCGCGAATTGCCCGCCATTACGCCGACACCTACGACCTCGCGCTCGACCCGGCGCGCGTGGTGGTCACCACCGGCTCCTCGGGCGGATTCATCCTGGCGTTTCTGGCGCTGTTTGAGGCGGGCGACCGGGTGGCGCTGGGCAATCCCGGCTATCCGCCCTACCGGCACATCCTCTCCGCGCTCGGCTGCGAGCCGGTGCTGATCGAGACTTCCGCCGAGACGCGCTGGGCGCTGTCGGCCAAGGCGCTGATTGCCGCCCACCGCCAGGCGCCGCTCGCCGGCGTGGTGGTGGCAAGCCCGGCCAATCCGACCGGCACCATGATGGATGCCGATACCTTGTCGCGGCTGATCGCGGTCGCCGAAGCGGAAGGCATCCGCGTGATCTCCGACGAAATCTATCACGGCCTCGACTATGCATTCGCCGCCGAGACCGCGGCGAATTTCTCGGAGCGCGCGCTGGTGATCAATTCGTTCTCAAAATATTTCTGCATGACCGGCTGGCGCGTCGGCTGGATGGTGGTGCCGGACACGCTCGTGCGCGCTGTGGAGCGGTTGCAAGGCAATCTGGCGATCTCGGTGCCGGCATTGTCGCAAGTGGCGGCCGAGGCCGCGTTCGACGGCCGCGCCGAAATGGAGGCGGTCAAGCACGGCTACGAGGAGAACCGGCGCATTCTCACGCAAGGCCTGCCGAAAGCCGGGCTCGACAAGTTTTTGCCGGTGGACGGCGCGTTCTATCTTTATGCGGATATCTCGCGCTTCTCCGACGACAGCCTGGATTTCGCCAAGCGCATGCTGAACGAGGCCCATGTGGCGGCGACTCCCGGCATCGATTTCGATCCGCTGAACGGCAAGCACTTCTTGCGCTTTTGTTATGCGGGCTCGGCCGCCGAGATGTACGAGGCGGTGGAGCGGATCGGGGGCTGGCTCAGCAAAGCGCCGCGCTAGGCCCGTGCACTCACAACGAATGCGATCACGCCACGATCGCTTGGGAACGCCGCCATGACGAAAGCCGAGACCAATCGCAAGAAGCTGCGCGCTTTGCTCGCGTCCGGAAAGACGCTTGTCGTTCCCGGCGCCTATGATCCGATGAGTGCAAAGCTGGTCGAACGCGCGAGTTTTCCGGCCGTCTATATCGGCAGCTATGCGACCGCGGCGGCCGGCTTCGGCATGCCGGATGTCGGCTTGGTCACGATGGACGAAATGGCGGCCCACGCCAAGCGGATTGCCGACGCCGTCGATCTCCCGGTCATCGCCGACGGCGAGAACGGCTGGAACAACGCCGCGAATATTTGGCGCACGGTCCGCTCATTCGAGCAGGCCGGCGTTTGCGGCATTCATATCGAGGATCACGAGTTCGGAAAACATGCGGACGTGCCGCAGGTTCTCCTGTCATGCGACCAGATGGTGCAGAAGATTCGCGCCGCGCTCGATGCGCGCGCGCATTCGGATTTCCTGATCATCGCACGGACCGACGCAGCCTGGGCGTTCGACGACGTCGAGGACGCGATCAAGCGCATGAATGCCTGCACCGATGCCGGCGCCGACCTGGTCATGCCGGTGGGCATCGGGCCCAAGAAGCTGGCCGGCTTGCGCGCGCGCATCAAGGGCAAGATCATGATCACCGATACGCCGGGCCGATCGGTGGCCGACGAAGAAGCCGCCGGCGCCGATGTCGTTCTTTATTACGGCTTTTCGCTGTACGCGGCCTATCACGGCGTGAAAACCGCGCTCGACGCATTCACGCGCACGCGCAATGCCGATGACATACCGCAAGTGCGGGGCGGCATCGCGGAATTCGAGAACTTTATCGGCTATCCCGACTTCAACGCGCGGGCGAAAAAATACGGCCTCGCCTGATCGTTTAGAACTCCACGTCCAATTCGACCACCTCGTCCGGCTCGGCTCCCGAGATGCACGAGGCGGTGGAGCGGATCGGGAAGTGGCTGGCGCGCCGCTGAAGGCGTACGATCGCTTTCGGGGGGAAGTGAAATGGCTTCACAGCAAACGCCAGGGCCGCATTCGAGTTTGGGCGAGGTACTCCGCGTTTTTCTCCGCCTTGGTCTGACTTCGTTCGGCGGGCCGATCGCGCATCTCGGCTATTTCCGCACCGAATTCGTCGAGCGCCGCAAATGGCTCGACGAGAAGACCTACGCCGACCTCATCGCGCTGTCGCAATTCCTGCCCGGTCCAGCCAGCACCAAGGTCGGCATCGCGGTTGGATTTTTTCGCGCCGGCTACGCGGGCGCGTTGACCGCCTGGGCGGGCTTCACCTTGCCCTCGGCGCTCGCGCTGGTGCTGTTCGCCTATGGAGTGGGGCGGTTCGGCGATGCGCTCGGCAGCGGCTGGCTGCACGGCCTGAAGGTCGTGGCGGTCGCGGTGGTGGCGCAAGCCGTGCTCGGTATGATGCGCTCGCTGGCGCCCGACCGCGATCGCGCGACGGTTGCCGTCGCTGCCGCGGTGATTGTTTTGGCGTTNCCAACCGCCTGGGGCCAGATCGGGGCGATCATTCTCGGCTTCGCCGCCGGGGTCACCATGCTTCATGTCAACNTTCCGGCCGATCACGTGTCGCTGCCGTTGAAGGTCGGCCGGACGNCCGGCGCCGTCCTACTTACGGTGTTCTTTGCGATCTTGCTCGGACTGCCGCTGCTGATCGCCGNCGTTCCGAACCATAGTCTCGAATTGTTCGAGGCGTTTTATCGCGCCGGTTCGCTCGTGTTCGGCGGCGGCCATGTGGTGCTNCCGCTGCTACAGGCGTCCGTCGTNCCCCCCGGCTGGGTGAGCAACGATGCCTTNCTCGCCGGCTATGGNGCTGCGCAGGCGGTGCCCGGACCGCTGTTCACCTTCGCCGCCTATCTCGGCGCCGTCATGGGGCCGCAACCGAACGGCTGGCTCGGCGCGACGCTGAGTCTTGTCGCGATGTTCCTGCCCTCGTTCTTCCTCACCATCGGCGCGCTGCCGTTCTGGGACGAGCTCCGCCGCCGGCCCGCAGCGCAATCGGCGCTGCGCGGCGTCAATGCGGCGGTGGTCGGTCTGCTGCTTGCCGCGCTCTACAATCCGGTGTGGACGTCGGGCATTAGCAGCGGCGCCGATTTTGCGCTTGCCGTTGCCGGCTTCCTGCTGCTGTTCATGTGGAAAGTCCCGCCCTGGCTGGTGGTCGTGCTGAGCGCAATCGGCGGGGCGGCGATCGCCAAGCTCTGACGCCGCGCTAAAATTCGACGTCCAATTCCACCACCTCGTCCGGCTCCGTCTTGGCGCCGTCGACCCATTCCTGCATCTGCGGCAGCGCCATCACCGCCTTGCAATAGGCGGCGCAGTCGGAATCAAGCTTCACGTCATAAGTGAGGAAGCGCGTCACCACCGGGGCGAACATGGCGTCGGCCATGCACGGCTTCTCGCCGAACTGGAACGGCCCCTTGCTGGCGGCCAGGCACTCGCGCCAGACGCTGACGATGCGATCGATGTCGGCCTGCGCGCCGGCCCAGACCTTGAAGCCGGGATGATGCGCTTTCAGGTTCATCGGCAGCGCCGAGCGCAGGTTGGAAAAGCCGGAATGCATCTCGCCGCAGATCGAGCGGCAATGGGCGCGGTCGGCGCGCGCCTTCGGCAGCAGGCCGGCTTCGGGCAAAATCTCGTGCAGGTATTCGCCGATCGCCAGCGTGTCCCAGATCTTGATGCCGTCATGGGTCAGGCACGGCACCAGGAACGAGGGCGACAGCAGGAGCAGTTCGGCGCGCGTCGAGGGGTCGTCGCTAGCGACCGCCTGCTCGGCGAAGTCGAGCCCGGCCATCTTGCACAACAGCCAGCCGCGCAGCGACCAGGAGCCGTAATTCTTGCTGGCGATGGTGAGAGTAGGCTTGGTGTGGTCAGCCTTGGCCATGGGGCACAATCATCCCTGTTTGACACGGCCCGGCGTTGCGTAGCTTAGACGAAAGTTATGGCGGATCAATGCCTTCCCGTACTGCAAAATGGCCTAGCGGGTGGCTTGTCCCCAGGTCGCGGCGAGTTTTATCTCGCACCGCAACATAAAATGCACTAGCTTTGCCCTGCAGTCCGCCGGGACCGCCAGGGATTCGATGCTCTATCAGGCCTATCAGGCGCATTCCGACATCATGGTGCCGGTGCGCGCCCTTGCCGGCATGGCGGCGAAAACCGTGGGCGAACGGCTCAACGGCTCGGCGCGGCCGTCGCCGCTCAACAATCTCACCGCCGCCTATGAGTTGATCGCGCGCGCGGGGCTCACCCATGCCCGCCCGCCTTACGGCATCGACAGCGTCATGGTCGGCAACCGCGAGGTGGCGGTGACCGAGGAAGCCGCCGATGTGACGCCGTTCGGCACGCTGCTGCATTTCAAGAAGGACATCGAGCAGGCGCAGCCGCGCGTGCTGCTGATCGCACCGCTGTCCGGCCATTTCGCCACGCTGTTGCGCGCCACCGTGCGCACTATGCTGGCCGAGCACGACGTCTACATCACCGACTGGCACAATGCGCGCGATGTTCCGGTCGCGGACGGACGCTTCGGCTTCGATGAATATACCGCCCACCTGATCCGCTTTCTGGAAGCGATCGGGCCGGGCGCGCATCTGGTGGCGGTGTGCCAGCCCTGTGTGAGCGCGCTGGTGGCGGCGGCCGTGATGGCGCAGGGCGACAATCCGGCCGCACCGCGCTCGATGACGCTGATGGCCGGCCCGATCGACACCCGCGTCAACCCGACCAAGGTCAACGAACTCGCCAAAGGCAAGCCGATCGAGTGGTTCGAGAAGAACCTGATTGCCAGCGTGCCCTACCGCTACGGCGGCGGCGGGCGCAAGGTCTACCCGGGCTTCGTGCAGCTCGCCGCCTTCATGAGCATGAATATCGAGCGCCACCTGAAGGCGCATCGCGAGCTGTACGAGAATCTGGCGAAAGGCGAGCATGTCAAGGCGGCGCAGACCAAGGCGTTCTACGACGAATATTTCGCCGTGCTCGATCTCAGCGCAGAGTTTTACCTGGAGACAGTGCGGCTGGTGTTCCAGGAACACACGCTGCCGCTCGGCGCGCTCACGTATCAGAATCAAAAAGTAGAGCCGGCGGCGATCAAGCGCACCATGCTGTTCACGGTGGAAGGCGAGAAGGACGACATCTGCGCGGTCGGGCAGACGCTGGCCGCGCACGATCTGTGCACGTCGTTGCGGCCCTCCCGCAAGCGCCACCACATGCAGGCCGGCGTCGGGCACTACGGTGTGTTCAGCGGCCGCACCTGGCAGAACCAGATCTACCCGATGGTGAAGAACGTCATCTTGCAGAGCGATTGAGGGCGGACGTTATCGTCCGCCGCTCGCTCGCAGAGTCGTCACCGCGCCCGCAGCAGGCGTTGGAAGATTGTCCCGCCCAGGTACCGCGTGAATAGAATAAAATAAAGAATGATGATGGCAAACACAATGAAGGCCGGCCCGCCCTTGAGATCGAAACCGCTCTCGGTCGTGTTGCCGGTTATGGAGGCGACGACGTAGCCGCTGATCGCAAATATGAAAATGAAATCGAGGATGGCGGCAAACACCTTGCGCCAAGTGGACACCGGCTTGGGGGCGGCGGGCTGAGCAGGGCTGGACATGACTCACCTCTATTGTGTTGCGTTGGCTTGAACGTGACAGGTTTTTATTTCTCATTCGGCGGCTTCACGCGAACGTTCAGCATGATGGGTTTCCACAGGCCTTCGGAAGGGAGGAAATCGAGTTCATAGGTGACGCGGCTCGGCGCGGTATCGAAGTAGCCGCGCAGGAGCAGCGCGCCGCGGTTGTCGATCTTCGCCTCGACGGAGGCGATCGGCGGCTTTGCGGAAATGAGTCCAAAATCGACTTTCTGATCGGCGAAGGGCTTGAAGCCCTTCTTCAAGCCGTCCGGAGTGATTTGGTCGCGAAACACTTTCGCCAGCTTGGCGTGCAGCACCGCGTAATTGCCGGTCAGGTTTGCATCATTGAGCGTGAGCAGCGAGGTCTTGATCAGGATTTCTTGAAACTCCGCGCTCGGTACCGTGTTTTCCGCTCGTGCCGGCCCGGCCAGCAGCAGGGCACCCATGATGGCCCAGCAAAGATATGATCGCATTGTCTTCTCCGTCGCTAATATTAAAAAAACATAGCACGACTTAAAAAGATTGGGGTTGCGCTAGATCAAGTTGGCTGCACTCAATTCGGCGTCCGCGCCACGGCCATGCGACGGGCGCCGTTCCTTCGAGGCCCGGGCCGTCAGGCTTTAACAATATAGATCGACGCGGCGAGCAATCCCAGCAGCGCAAGCGCCAGCAGCATCACGGCCGGGCGGCGCCCGGCCATGCCGCCAAAGCCGATGGCGTAGGCGGCCTTGGCGACATTGTTCGACGCCGCCGCGATCAGCACGGCGGCGCACAGGCTCGCGACCGACATGCCGCCGATTCCGCCTTGCGCGATATTGAGCACAAAGGGATCGATGTCGGTCGCGCCCACCACCGCCGACAGCACGAGAATGCCGCTTTCGCCGAACGCGCCGCGCACCCAGGCCGAGATGACGGAGATCACGACGATGAGCGCGGCGAAAATCAGCGCGGCCGGGATCTGCAGCGGATTCTTCGGCAGGACGACCAGATTTGTCTTGGCACTTCGCACCCGCGGCCGGCGCCATTCGTAGATCGCCAGCGCGGCGCCGATCGCGGCCAAGCGACAAGCGCCGGCGCCAGCGTCAGCGCAATATGCATATCGAACAAGGCGACCACCACGCCGATCCGGACATACATGATCGCGGTGGCCGCGACGATGCCGGCCGAGATATCCGCCGGCGCCTGCTTGGCCTCACGCAGGCGCTTGGCGAGGACCACGGTGGTGGCGGTGGAGGAATAGGCGCCGCCGAGCACTGCCGGCAGCAGCGCGGCGTTTTTGATCGGCGCGTAGCGCTGCAGCAGATAGCTCAGATAGGACAACGTGCAGACGGTCACCACCGCCAGCCAAATCCCATAGGGCGTGAGCGGCGTCAGGCTGCTGACCCGCTCGTGCGGGACCAGCGGCAGGATGATCCCGACCAGGATCAGGAATTCGCCGACAGTCAACAGCTCGTCGCGCGGCACCACGTGAATGAGCCGGTGCAGCCGTTCGCGCGTGCCGAGCAACAGCACGGCCGCGACCGCGAGCGCGACCGCCACCCAGGGCGGCTGCAGCAAGACAATCGGCCCGATCACATAGGCGAGCAGGTTCGACGCCGGGATCATGAACGTGGGCGCTTCGCGCGCGGGCGGCGCGGCGCGCAGATAGGCGTGCAGCCAGGCGCCCAGCGCCACCAGGCCGGCGACAAAGGCGATCGCGTGCGCCGGCTCGATCAGATAGAGCGTGGCGCCGCACATGGCGAGCATCGGAAAGGTGCGGATGCCGCCCGGGCTCGACCGCTCCTCGGTCTTATAGGTCTCCTCGAACGCAAGCCCCATGAATACGGCCAGGCCGACCGCGAGAGCGAGCCGTCCGGCCAATTCCAAGGGGGGCAGTGTCAGCATGGTGCGCCATTTCCCAGCGCCGATAGTTTCGCTTAAATCGGCTTATCGAGCCAGCGTTCCAGCCGGCCAATTAGCGCTTCCAGTTTTTTCTCTTCCGAATGCAATACGTGCGCCACGGAATGCGGAGCATCTTTTTTCTCAAGTGCAGGGACGCAAAGCCGGTAGAAATAAGTCAGGAAGCTCAGGTCGTCGGGTTGCGTGACGGTGAACGAGCGGCCTTTCACAAACACCGTGTATTCGAGCGGGTTGCCGTCCGGGCGAAAGGCAATCGGCAAACGCGGCTGTTGCGCCAGGTTCTTGGCGATGACGAAGGCCGAAGGGTCCAAGCCCTGATCGATCATCGCCTTCTCCAGGGCCGGCAATTGCTTGACGAAAGCGGAATCAAAA
>JGI20175J14863_1000087_pt1 | contig 16254 bp, 20 predicted proteins | sample NGESurdeep072012_2_FD_14863 | JGI IMG/M metagenome (IMG submission 14863)
CGGAGGGACCGGTCTGCGATCCCTGCTCCACCGCGGCGCTGCGCCGCCGCGGACCCTGCTCGGGCTGTGGCCGGCAGCGCCGGCTGGTGGCGCCGCCCGGCTCGACCGCCATCACCTGCGCCGACTGTTCAGACGCACCAGCTCCGGCCGGGCACGTCTGCGCCGACTGTGGGCGGGAGGACAAGCTCTACGCCCGCGGCCGGTGCGCCTGCTGCAGCCTGCGGGTCTGGCGCGCCCGTCGAGACCGTGGCCACTCCCCCGAGAGATCAACCAAGGGCAGACAGCCTTGGTGCGACCAGCTCGGCGACCTGCTCAGCGAATTCGACCGGGTGCCGGTCCGGCATGGTTTGCACCTCGGTCGCACCCAGCGCCGCGTACTCGACCACGTCGGCCACGAACGCGTCGACGTCCACCAGCGCCGGTCGTGTGACCAGAACGGTTTTCTGGATGCTGTCGTAGTCCCGGTCGGCGTCGACGCAATGCTCGCGCAGCACGTCGAACTTGTGCGAGACCTCGGCGGGGGTGGTGCCGAACACATTGCACGCGTCGGCGTAGTGGGCCACCAGCCACAGCGTCCGCTTCTCGCCCCCGCCGCCGATCATGACCGGCGGGTGGGGCTGGCTGATAGGCGGGGGCACGCACAGGGTCTCGGCCAATTGATAGTGCCGGCCGTGGAACGGGCCGTTGTCCACGCTCCACATCTGCAGGCAGATCCGCAACGTTTCCTCTAGCCGCTCGAAACGTTCGGCGACCGGGACCACGGGTACCCCTAGCCCCCGCTGCTCACGCTCGTACCACGAGGCGCCGACGCCCAGCCGTGCCCGGCCGCCCGACAGCACGTCGAGGGTGGTCACGATCTTGGCCAGCAACCCCGGGTAGCGGTACATCACCCCGGTCACCATCAGCCCAAGCGTCATCCGGTCGGTCCTGCCGGCCAGGTAGCCCAGCGTTGTGTAGCCCTCGAGCATGGGCTCATCGACCGAGGCCGCCCCCTCCATCTGGAAGTAGTGATCCATCACAGTGAACGAGGACAGGCCCGCCTGCTCGGCGATGCGCGCTGTCTCGGCAAGCGTGGGGGCAATCCTGGCCGGTTCGGACGGGGTCGAGTAGTTCCAGTAGTGCAGGCCCAGCTTCATCGAGGTCCTCCTGACGTCGTGACGGTCCGGGCTCAATGATCCTGCCGTTTGACGCGCTACTGCGGCACCATGGCCCGGGCAGCATCATCAAGTCCACCCCAGCCGGGATGAAGCGAGCGGCCAACATCGCGGCACGGTTGGCCACGGAGGGGATCGCCGAGGCGATCCTGGTCGAGGAGGTTCGTTTCTCGGAGGCTGAGCTGCATGCGCTGCACATGCGGGTCATCGAGGAGCACTATGGCTGGCTGGGACAGCACGCGGTCTCGGTGACCGGCTCCGAGGGCGATGTCCGGACCAACGCAGTGATCGTCGACGTGGCGGTCCCTCTTTCGAAGGGGGTGCTCGCGATCACTCAGGCTCGTTGGGGCAGCGACGTGCGACTTCGGTTCTCGCCCGGCTCGCGGATGATCGAGCAGTAGCTGCGCACACGTGCCGCCACCGAGCACCCGCCCGCGGCTGACACGGCCGCCCGGGAACCGTCACTACAGCGCGGCGTAGTGGCGCGGGGGCGATCGCGCTCTGGGGCGGACCGATTTGAGCCGTCCATAAGACGATGATCCGCGTTGGCCGCATCCGTAGGGCGCCTTTGACCAGTCGCCGCAGTGGCACCTCGCCGGTTCCCTCCAAGTTTGGCTTGCGGGTCTGCATGGCTACCCAGTCAGGCAGCGCAATCCGCAACTCGAAGACCTCTTCACAGCTCACCACCCGCTCTGAGCGGCGAATGGCAGCGGCCAAGCGGCTGAGGAGTGTCGTCTTGCCCGCCTGCGTGCCCCTGGCCATGATGATGTTCGGTCCGCTCACCACGCCGCCTCCAGGAAACGGGCCGAGGGCAGGTCAAGGTGCCCAGCGCGACAAGTTCATCGAGCGAGTGGGCGGTCAACACCACTTGCGGATATTGACCGCCACGTGCCGCCCGGTGATGTCCGGGATTGCGCCACCGAAGGGCAGCGTCCGACGTACAAGTTCTTGCAGGGAGCGTCGGGACTTCTCAACGCACGGCGACGGACTCAAGTGAATAGTGCCGCGCCGATCTTGTTGGCGGCTTGCGCTGCGTCGTCGGCGTGACGTGGCTGTCGAGGTTGGTGAACAGGGTCGGGTCCGCGTGGCCCGGTCGCTCGGCGGCGACTTTCGGCGCAACTCCGCGGACTAGCATCAGGGTCGCGCTGGTGTGCCGGAGGCCGTGCGCCGTCAGCCGAGCAGCTGCAGTTCGGCGGTGTACCGACCCAAGAGCCGGGACAGGTACTGCAGGTGGTACGAGCCGCCGCCGAGCTGGGTGAAGACGTGATCGCTGGCAACGTACGACGAGCTAGCCAGCCGTTCCTCGCTCTGCAGCTTCCGCTGGGCCTTGAGGATGCGGACCAGGTCGTCGTCGAGGTCGATGCTGCGGGTCGCGTCCCGGCTCTTGCCCGCCGAAGAAACCAGGTCGTAGCCCAGTGTCGAGACGAACTCCACCACATGCACCCGGCGCCGGGGCAGGTCCACATTCGGCCAGCGCAGAGACACCATCTCGCCGATCCGCAGCCCGGAGCCGAGTAGTAACGCCCAGAAGGCGTACGTCCGGTCTCCGTCCATCAGGGTGAGGGAACTCGCGGGCCTGCTCCGGCGACCAGTGCCGTGGCACCGAGCGTGCCGCCGGCGGCCGCGGAACCACAGTGACCGGATTAACCCCGAGCAGCCCCATGTGCACGGCCAGCTTGAGAGCGCCGGCCAGCTGCGCCCGGGCCAACCGGATCGTGTTTGCGGCGAGCGGCCGGCCGTTCTTCGTGCCGCCGCTATTCGCCAACCAACCGGCGCTGCCACGCCACGACCGAGTCCGCCGTGACGTCGCGGATCTTCATTGACCCGAGCAGCGGCCGGACGTAGTCGCCGGCGCGGTGCCGGTAGTTGAAGCAGGTCTTCGGCGAGAGCCGGCCGTCCGCCTCGATGCCGTCGAGGTAGAGGTCGAGCAGGTCATTGACAGTCATCCCGGCGGGCGTCGGCCGCACCACCCCGGCGTCGATCTTCTGCAGCAGATCCCGCCGCGCCCGGCCGGCCTCAGCGGCGGTCTGGAACCCCCGCTTGGTCAGCTGCTGCCACTGCCCAGTGATCGGATCCCGGCCGGTACGGATCTTGAAATACCTTGAAATACTACCGACCCTGCGTGTCGGAGTAGACCCCTGGAGGCTTCGCCGGAATGGCCGCCGCCAATCGTGAGAACACGGGATGTTCTCAAAATGTTCTCACGGACTAGTCATCTAGCAATGGGCCAGAGGCACACCCCCTCTGACCTGGGCAAACGTTGCGCGCTCGGAGGGACTCGAACCCCCAACCTTCTGATCCGTAGTCAGATGCTCTGTCCGTTGAGCTACGAGCGCCGAAGCGAGGAGAGTCTAGCGCGGTTCGGTGCGCCGGCCGGATCCGCCAGTCAACGGGCCGCAGTCATCACTGGCTAGGCCTGGCAGGCCTGCGCCGCCGGCGGCGGCGAACTTCCGCCGCGACAGCGGAGGCTCCGGGATTTGAACCCGGGATGGGGATTAACCCAAACCGCATTAGCAGTGCGGCGCCATAGACCGGACTAGGCGAAGCCTCCTTGCGCCCCGCGGGGCGCCGGCGCGCACGATACCCGCGGTCGATCGGGGACGGCAAAGAACGCCCACGGACCCCACCCGGTGAGGCAGCCGGCTACGCGGGCAGGCTGGGAAGGCCCCGGCGCGGCTCGAGTGCCGCGCACGATAACGTCTGGAGCAACCGTGACCGACACCCCGGCCGGGGAGCGCTTCGCCGATCCCCAGCGGTGGGAAGACGAAGGCGGCGGTGGCCCGCACATCTGGCGGACGCTGGGCTACCGCCGTACCGCGTGGCAGCCAGGCCGGACCAGCATCGAGTGGGACGCCGACCCGCGGTACAGCTTTCCGACCGCCAGCGGGCCAGTGATCCAAGGCGGGCTGGTCACCGCGCTGCTGGATGCCGCCATGGGCGGCGCCTGCTGGACGGTGCTGGACCACGACCAAGCCTTCCTCACCGCCGACCTACGGGTGGAGTTCCTCCGGATGACGACGCCGGGACTGCTCAGTGCAACTGGCTGGGTGGTGCGGCGTACCCGCCGGGTGGTCTTCTGTGCGGCCGATCTGCAGGATGTCGCCGGCCGCCTGCTGGCGAGCAGCCGGTGCACGCAGGTGGTACGGGCCGACGACTGGGGCGCCGGCCGGTACGGCGCGGCCGATCCGGCTGGAGCCCCGCCGCGCGATGCCCGCGGCTGACCCGGTGTGTGTCGCGGAGCACCACTCGCGGCTGCCCACAACCGCCGGTGGCGCCCCCGACCAGCGCGGCGAGCCATGTGACGTTCGCCTCATTGGGGTGCCTGCAGGGCTTAGCGGCCCTTGACAGTGTTACTCGCTGGTAACAAAGTGTACTTCGAGAAGAGTCTCATCTTGCTGAACGGATCGGACGAGGAGGAAGACGTGGAGCGCCGCGAGGTCATCTTGCACGGGCACCGAGTCTCCTACACCGAGGCCGGAGCCGCCGAGGGTCCGCTGCTTATACTGGTGCACGGGGTCGCCGGCAACAGCCACACCTGGGACGACGCGATTTTCACTCTGCAGCGGTCCGTACACGTGATCGCCCCGGACCTGCTTGGCCACGGCGAGTCGGCCAAACCGCGCGGAGACTACTCGCTGGGCGCCTACGCCAGCGGCATCCGTGATCTCCTGCAGGTGCTGGGCCATGACCGAGCGACCATCGTCGGGCACTCGCTGGGCGGCGGAGTGGCGATGCAGTTCGCCTACCAGTTCCCGGAGCGCTGCGAGCGCATGGGTTTGGTCTGCAGCGGCGGCCTGGGTCATGAGATCACTCCCCTGCTGCGGGTGGCCAGCCTGCCGGGGGTGGATCTGCTGCTGCCGCTCATTGCCAACGCCTGGGTNCGTCGGGTCGGCCAGGTGGCCGGTGATCTCGTCAGCCGGCTCCCGCTGGTCAGCTGGCCCCCCACCCTGCACGAGATCGCCGGNGGCTACAGNTCGCTGGCCGACACGCAGGCGCGATCCGCGTTCTGGCACACGCTGCGCAATGTCATCGACGTGACGGGTCAGCGGGTGAGCGCCCTGGACCGGCTCTACCTGGCAGCCGACCTGCCCACGCTCATCGTCTGGGGGGACGGTGACCCGATGATCCCGGTGCGCCACGGCGAGCGGGCCGCCGCGCTGATCGCCGGCAGTCGGCTGGAGATCTTCGATGCGGCCGGGCACTTCCCGCACCGCGACGAGCCCGAGCGCTTCGCCCGCGTGCTGTTGCGGTGGATGGCCGAAACTGAGCCGGCCCGGCTCAACCACGAGACTCTGCGTCAACGCTTGCTGGAGCACGCCGACCTGCACCCGGTCACGGCCGATTCGGACGAGACCCCGCCGGGGGCCGCCGACATCTCAGACCAACCCGCTACTCGACGGCCCGCTGCCCCAGCCTCGTCGACCCCCGAGCTGCAGTACTCGGCGGGCATCGCCGGTTAGTCAACCCGACGGTCAGCGGTGGCGCAGCCGCAGGCTGTCCCAGCTGCCGTCGGCGTACCAGCCGCCGTCCACAGAAAGTGCGTGGCCGTTGACATAACCGCTCGGAGTGGAGTCGGCCAGGTAGGCCACCGCGGCGGCGACGTCCTCCGGGTGGCGAACCGACTCATCGGCCACCCGGTCGATGATGTCGGCGTCGGTGTAGCCGCCCGCTGCCTGGTCGGCATGTCCATCCCCGTCTTCACCCACCTACCCGCGGCAGACGGCGTTGACCCGGACGCCGCGGCCGCCCCACTCGGCAGCCAGGGTGCGGGTTAGCCCGATGAGCCCATACTTACTGGCCTGGTACGCCGAGCGGTCGGCCACGCCCAGTAGGCCGGCGACCGAGGCGACGTTCACCATGCTGCCAGAGCCAGCGGCCAGCATCAGCCGACCCAAGCTCCGGGCGCAGCAGGAACGGCCCGAGCAGATTGACCTCGAGCACGCGGCGCCCCTGCTGCCCAGTGGTCTGCTCGTCGCCACCCGTCTCCGGTCCCACTCGGCACACCGGGTCCCCGGGACCCCGGGACTCCGGGACTAAATACCTGGAACGGGTTAGGTTAGAAGTGCACAGATACTCACAGAAGCGCCCACTTCCGAGAAATCTGTGCTGCGCTAGTGCTGTCGGCGACGGCTGGAACTAGTTGACCTGGCGCAGGCGCTTCTCTTAGGCAGCCAACGGATATAGATTGCCGAACGTAACCAGACGGTTCGGCTGTGCGGCTGTGCAAGGTTAGGACCGTCACCGCCAAAGCAGTGCCAACCTCATCAACAGGCGAGAGCTGTTTCAGCCCTCGTCACCGTCAACCAGCGATGGACAGGAGGTACCCGATGCAACGACCAGCATTCTCCGACGGGGCCACCTACCGGCCCTCCCGCGCGGCTTCCGGCCCGCTACCGCCGCCAGCGTGATGCAAACCGCTGGGCTCGTGCTGGCCGGCTGGTTGATTCTTTCCGTACCAGCGGCCTTGTTAGTCGGCGCCCTGCTCCGGAACCGGAACAGGCCAATGGCGCGAACTGCCGCCCAGCAGCGGCGGCTGCATCAGCGTTGCCGGCGGTGGGCCGCGACTACAGCAGCCGGGGTGGTGTCGCTGGTTGTTCTGCAAGGAATGGCGGAAGCTGCACCCGGCACGGCCGTGTGGGCCGCCCGACTGCGGGTGGAGGACCTGCGGGTGGCGATTGAGCCGGATCCGGCCCAGCGGGTGATGTTGAATCTGCGCTTTGCCACCGAGCGCGCGACTGAGCTTCAGTACATGGCGAGCCGCGGCACGCTCGGCGGCGCGCCGATGGTGACCGCCAACCTGAAAGAGCACTTGGCCAAGGCGCAGACTGGGTTGGCGCGGGTCAGCGACCGCAGTGGCCACGCCACCCCCGTGCCGACGCAGGGCGTTGAGGCTGTCGAGAATCAGGTCAAGATGCTCAGCCAGTTGGTCACGACAAACTGCGCGACTACGGCCAGTGGAGACTGCTCCGGTCTGCAGTCGGCGCTGACGACGTCAGCAACGATGTTGACCGCCTTGGCACCACCCGCAATGTCGGGACCGACGACCCTGACCACCGCGGCCCCCCCTCCGGCGGCGGCGCCACCCTCGGTCCCGGCACCTGCCGGCGCTGTACCCCCGGCTGTGACGTCCGGGCCGCCCTCGGTCGGCGCTGGTGCGCCGCTGCCGCCCGCACCGGTCCCCACGAGCGGCGCTCACCCAGCACCCGTTCCGGCCGGTGGGCAAGCCTCCGCGTCGTCGCCGGCCGTGCCTACCGTCACCTCGACCGGACCGGCCGCTCCCGGGACGTCCCCACCGCCGCCGGTACCGACGCTCGGCCCGCAGCCCGCGAGCACCACGACGCCCGCACCGTCACCGTCACCGTCACCGTCACCCTCTACGTCACCGTCGCCGACGCCGACGCCCTCCACGTCGCCGTCGGTCTCGAGTGGGACTGGTGCGGCCGGGGCGGCCGCCGAGTCGCCCCGGCAACAGTGGCGTCGCCGATCCGGTGATGCCACTCCTCAGGCCCGGTAGCGATCCGTTTCGGGCGGCGGCCGGTTAGTTGCCCTCGCCCGCCGGACGCAGGCTGGGACTGAGCACCAGGATCGCCAAGGCAACCGTGGCCGTGACGGCCCCAACGCCGAAGGCCCAGTTCGGACCGGCGGCGTCCCACAGCCCGCCAGCGATCACGCTCGCCGGCAAGACGAGCAGCCCCGCAGCGGCGGCATACAGGCCGTAGGCGGCGCCCCGACGCTGCACTGGCACCAGGTCGCCGACCCAGGCCTTGACGGTCCCCTCCGCGGAGGCGTAGTAGACGCCGTACGCCGCGAACAGCGTCCACAGCTGCCAGGCGCTGGTAGCGGCGGCGAACCCGGCGTACACCGCGGCGTACACCGCCCAACCGACGATCAATAGCCGGCGGCGGCCGATGCGGTCGGACAGCGCGCCGAGCGGCACCGCCAGCAGGGCGTATACCAGGTTGACCGCGGCGTAGGCGAACGCGAGCTGGGCCGCAGACAGCCCCGCGGACCGAGCTCGCAGCAGCAACATGGTGTCGGAGGAGTTGGCCAGCCCGAACACCACGGTGGCCACCAGCAGCGCCCGAAACGCGCTTGGCAGCGGCGTCCGCGGCAGCTCTCGATCCCGGGGTGCGGGCGGTGCGTCCCGGACCTGCCGCAGCGTGAACAGCCCGGCGATCGCCGGAAGGGCCGCCAGGGCGAACACGGTGCGCAGACCGGTTTCCTCATGGCCGAGCACAAGCAGCAACAGCCCGGCGACGGCCGGTCCGCGACCGAGCCGGCGGTGTCCAAGGCCCGCAGCACCCCGAACGACCGGCCGGCGCGGCCGGCACCGGCGTCGAGCGCCACCAGCGAGTCCTTCGGGGCATCTTTCCCGCCCTTGCCCAGCCCGTCGACCACGCGCAGGCTGCCGACGGCGGCGACGTTCGGGGCCAGCGCCAGCAGCGGCCTAGAGATCAGCGAGGCGACGTAGGAAATGGTGAGCAGCCGCTGCGGCGACATCCCCCGGTCCAGCGCCCGCGCGCTGCCAAGCCGGGCGAGTGTCACCCCGACCGCCAGCAGCCCCTCAACGGTACCGAGCAAGGTCGTCGAGGAGCCCAACGCCACGACGACGAAGGTCGGGACCAGCGGGTAGACCATCTCCTGGGCCATCCCGGAAAGCAGGGAAAGCCGACCAAGCAGCAGGGTGTTCGACCCGGTCGCGACCGGGCGAGATGATCCTGGCCGCGTCATGGCGCCGCGAGACCGAGGCCGGCCGCCGCGGCCAGCACGCCGACGACCAGGCTGGCGCCGATGTTCGCGCCGGCCTCCAGCAGAGAGCCGTCCTCGGCCAACACCAGCGACTCCCAGGCCCACGTCGACCACGTTGTGTATCCCCCGGTGAAGCCGGCCGAGAGCACGACCGTCGGTCTATGCGCCAATCCGTGGTGCAGCGCCAGCCCCGTGACCAGCCCCAGCAACAGCGACCCGGTGATGTTGATCGCAAACGTGCCCCACGGGAAGACGGAGTCGTGCCAGCCCTGGATGAGCTGGTCCAGCAGGTAGCGGCCGGTCGCGCCGAGCCCGGCGGCGAGCCCGACCGCGATGGCCAGCATCATCGCGCAGCCTGCCACCGCCCGACATACTTGATCACCTCGACGTCATCGAGAATCACCAGCGCCCCGTCGGTGACCAGGACATCGAGCTCGGGCAGGAAGCCGCGGATGCGCTCCGCACTATCCACAATAATGATCGCAATGGGCAGGTCTTGGGAAAGGCTCAGCAGCCGGGCGGTGTGGATGTGGCTGCTCGGGCCGAACCCCTCGATGCCGCGCAACACGCTGGCTCCCGCCATCCCGGACTGGTGCGCCCGCCGGACGATCTCGGCGTACAACGGCCGGTGATGCCACTGGTCGGACTCGCCGATGAGGATGGTCAGTCGCTGTGCGGCTCCGGTTAGCGCCATCTGCCCTCCGCTAGCTCTGTCGCCGGGTCGGCCGGGTCGAACCTCACTGTGGGCGGCGACGACCCCGGTACGTCGCCACGGCTCGCCCCGGTCACCTGGCCGAGCGACGCAGCGCCAGTCCGGCCACCGTACTGAGCCCGAGGTACTGGGCGGCGATGCCCACGGCACCATGGCCGGCGAGCCGGTCGGTGGTGGTGACAACCGAGGAGAAGGTGGTGAAGCCGCCGGGGAAGCCGATGCCCAGGGCCGACCGAACGTACGTCGTGGGCAGCCACACCGCGATCACGATCACGAGCAGCAGGGCGAGCGCGAAGGCGCCGCTGGTGATGACGGCGACCAGCAGGCGGCCGCGCAGTCGGGGGCGGGTGCGGCGGCCCGGCGTACGGGCGAAGACGTCTTGGACGTCGGGATCAACGGGGAGCACCGGCGGCTCAGCCGGTGACCGCCTGGATTCAGTAATGCCCCATGACGGCCGCGCCGTTGCCGGCCTTTGATGCCGCCGGACGGTGCTTGCCGCCCCGGCGTCTCCGTCAGGGTGAGGTCCACAGATGTCGCTGGACGGATCACTCCCCCGAGACCATCGTCGACGACCGCCTCTCCCAAGCCTCGGCTTCGCCGGCGGCGGGCCACTCCTGCCAGGCCTCGTCCGGCATCCAGCTCGGCTCGCCTCTGGTAGGCACCTTCGCGCAGTCCGGCGAGCGCCTGCGCGTTGAGGCCCCGGCCCGGCCCAGTCGCTCGAATGCCCCGTCAGGTCGTCCGGGCGGCGGTGGCCAACGCTTGGGCGAAGACCGCCCGGTCAAAACCACGGTCCTTCCAGCCGCGAGTTCGAGCAGCCGAGGCGGCTGTACCGCACCTGCAGCGCAATATTCCCGCCCGGCACTGCCGCCAGTACCAGCCGGGCGAGTCGGTCGAGTCGGTCGAGCTCCGGATCGAGGCTCAGCGCAGCGCTGCTGTTGCCAGCCGCTCGCTCCACGCATTCCAGACGTAGCTGGGCAGCCGCAGCCTTGGCCACAGCCGGACAAGCTGGACCAAGTCGACGTAGTCAATTACCGCCGCCTCGTCGCCGTTGGTCAGAACGATCTGGTACAACTCGGTGAGGTCGTCGTCGTCTTCGAGATCGAACGTCTGCGACGGCCCAGAGGAATGCACGGCCGTCGGCAGCTCGAGCCGTCCGCGCACCGGCCCGGTCAGCAAGTTCAGGTCTTGGGGCACCGAGACTGGGCGTCGCCAGCCACCCACTCGTCCCCGGTATTGGTTAGTCACTGACGCCACCGGATGGAGCAAGAGGCTTTCGGCGGCAGCGGGCACTCCCTCGGCCGGTGTGGAGCACGCCCCACCTCCACACCGGCCGTGCCCACGAAGGTGGCAATGAGCAGATGCAGATCGTCCCACACAGCGCCCAGCGCCACCGAGAGGCTGCGCGACAGCGGAGGGCGTGGGATTCGAACCCACGAGGACGCGCGAACGCCCTAGCGGTTTTCAAGACCGCCGCCATCGGCCACTAGGCGAGCCCTCCAGGGCCGCCAACGTACGACATGCGGCCCGAGCCGCCCAGATCGCAGCCTGCCTCCGGGCAACTGGCCACTGCCAGGCCTTTCCAGGCGACGCCGCAGCGGCCAGCATGGACCTCGACGGAGCCCGTCGGCCGGCTGGAGGTGGCGATGACGCTGCGACCCGAAGAAGTGCGACGCGACCCCGGGGTCGTCGGACCCCCGCTGACCGAGGAACAAGAACAGCAGGTCAAAGAGATCCTAACTCGATACCGATCCGAGGCAGTTTCCGGATCCGAGTCCCGGCACGACCGGTCGCCCACCACGGACACCACGCCGCCCAAGCGCTGAGGCGTCAGGCCAGGTCGAGCTCCCGGCGGTACGGCGGGTCAGCTCCCGGCCGTGAGCAGGTCACGGCGGCCACCCGGGCAGCGAAGGCCAGCACCGCGTCCAGCTCGTCGACACGGAGCGCGCCCGGCCCACCGGGGTGTAGGCCGCCTATCCGGTACAGGCCGTCCAGCAGCCCGCCGGCGAAGGAGTCCCCGGCTCCGACCGTGTCAACGACCGGGACCGGTTCGGCCGCGCGGCCCACTCGGCCAGTAGCCGTCCACGCCGAGACACCGGCCGGTCCGCGGGTGAGCACCACCAGCCCGCCGCTGTGGCGCTGCCAGCGTTGCGCCGCCGCCTCCACCGCCTCGCCCGGATAGAGCCAGCCCAGGTCCTCCTCGCTCGCCTTCACCACCTGCGCCTTCGCCGCCACCTCTTCGAGGCGACGCCGGTACGCGGCCCGATCCCCGGCCAGAGCGGCCCGAACGTTGGGGTCGAGCGACACCACCCGCCGTGCCGCTTCGCGCCGGGCGAAGGTCGCCAGCAGGTCCGCACCCGGGGCCAGCGCCAGTGCCAGTGACCCGAGATGCAGCGCGACGACGTCCGCCGGCAGCGGGTCCGGCAGGTCAGCAGGCTGCCACTGCCAGTCGGCGGTCCCGGCGACGTAGAACCCGTAGGCGGCGGAACCATCCGGCCCAACGTCGACGACCGCCAGGCTGGTGGACTCGTCCGCTGCCACGGCGTACCGGAGATCGACGCCGTTGCTGGTCAGATGTGCGCGCAGCGCCCGGCCGGCGTGATCGCCAGCCAGTCGGGCCAGCAACGCGACCGGCGTCCCCAGCCGGGCGATAGTGACGGCGGTGTTGGCCGGGCTGCCGCCGGCGTATCCCTGGTAAAGCAGGCCACCGGGCTTGGGCACGAGGTCGACCAGCGCCTCCCCGGCAACGACGATCACAGGTGCCTCCGTCGGGTTGCAAGCGTCGAATCAGGTAGGCCGGCTGCCCCGGTCGGCCGCACGCGATCGGCCACCGACCGGGTGACATCTTGCCCTCCGCCTCGGTCGCCTCGGGAAACCGGAGGATACTGCGCGGCGTGCTGTCCTCCTTTGCCCTCGAGGAAGCGGTCGAGTTGGCGCGCGCGGTGGCGGTCGAGGTGGCCGGCCCGGAGGCGGCCCGGACCGACCGGGAGGCTCGCTGGCCGGAGGCCGCCCTACGCGCCTTGATGAACGCGGGGCTTGGCGGCCTGGTGCTGCCGCGGTCGGTGGGCGGCCACGGGCTCGGCCTGCGCGCGCTGGCTCAAGTGTGCGAGACGATCGCCGAGCAGTGCGCTTCCACGGCGTTGTGCTTCGGCATGCACCAGGTCGCCGCCGCCGTACTGGCGGCCAAAGCCACCCCCGCGCAGCGCGACACCTACCTGGTTCCGATCGCCGCCGGCCGGCATCTGACCACGCTCTCGCTCAGTGAGCCGGGGACCGGAGCGCAGTTCTGGCTGCCCCAGACGACGCTGGCCACCCTGGACGGCGGCTACGAGGTCACCGGCACCAAGAGCTTCGTGACCAATGGCGGCCACGCCGACTCCTACGTCGTCTCCACGGTGGCCGCGGACCCAGATGCCCCGCCGGGGATGTTCTCGGCCGTGGTGGCGCCGGCCGACACCCCCGGCATGCGCTGGGTCGGCGACTGGTCCGGCGTCGGCATGCGCGGCAACTCTTCGCGCACTTTGGAGCTCGATCACGTTCGGTTACCCGCCGACAGCCTGCTGGGCGAACAGGGTGACCAGATCTGGTACGTCTTCGAGGTCGTGGCGCCCTACTTCCTGATCGCCATGGCCGGCACCTACCTCGGCGTGGCGGCCTCCTCGCTCACCCTCGCCCGGGATCACCTGCTCGCCGAGCGACACGACCACACCGGCCGGGTGCTGGCGGCCAACTCCATCCTGCAGCACCGGCTGGGCGAGCTCTACGCGTACGTCGAGCGCACCCGTTGGCTCGTTTACCAGGCTGGCTGGGAGGCCGACGCCAACTCGGTGGACGCGCTGCCAATGCTGGCCTCGGCCAAGGCTGAGGTCGCGGCGTGCGCCGTGGACGTGACCAACGAGGCGATGACCCTGGCCGGGGGCATCGCCTACCGGGAGTGCTCGCCGCTGGAACGCAACCTGCGCGACGCCCGGGCGGCGCACGTGATGGCGCCGACCACCGACGTACTGCGGGTGTGGGCCGGTCGGGCGCTGCTCGGACTGCCGCTGCTGGGGGAGTAGCGGTGCCCGCCGCCGTTCTCGTCGGGCTACCCACCACGTTGGCCAACAGAATCCGCGCGGCGCTCGAGCAGGCCGATCTGCCGGTTGCGGACTGGTCCCCGGCCGAGACGCCGGACCGGCTGGAGGCCGACCGCGCGCCGGGGGTGGTCGTGGTCGCCGCCGGCCCGCACGCCGTGCGCATCGCCCAGGCGTCCCACCGGCGCGACGCCGACACGGCGGTGCTGGTGGTCGGCTCGGCGGCCGAGGTGGCCAACGTCGGCAAGCAGCTGCGGTACGCGCCGCACGTCGGGCAGGACACCCGGTGCGTGGTGGTCGTCGGTGACGATCCCGGGGACTTCGCCGCCGAGATCGTCACCGCCGCGGAGCTGGCCGTGCGCCGGCGTCGGCATCGCTCGGCGGTTGCGGCGGCGGCCGAGCGGCTGCCGGTCCGACCCCCCACTGGTGCCGCAGCCACGGTGGACCCGGTGAGCCTGCTGGAGCACGCGCCGGTCGGCGTCCTGCTCGCCGACGCCGATGGCACCATCGAGAGCTGGAACGGACGGGCGGTGACGCAACTCGGCGTCGACGAGCGCACGCTGCGGGGCCATCCGCTGGCGCCGTTGTTCACCTCGCCGGAGGCGCTCACCGAGGCCCTGGCCACGGTGGCGACGTCCGGCCAACGGACGGTGACGACGTCCCGCGCCGGGCCTCCGGGAGCGCGCCGCGTGCTGGAGGTGATCGCGGCCCCGACGCCAGGTCCGCGGGGCGCGCAGCAGGTCCTCGTGCTGCTGCACGACATCACCGAACGGGTGGAGGCCCAGCGCCAACGCGATGTCGTCCGCGACCGCAGCACGTTTCTGGCCGAGATCACCGCCGCGCTCGACTCGCTCGACGACGAAGCCATCGGCCGGTCGCTGGTCCAGCGACTGGTGCCGCACGTCGCCGACGGGTGCATCGTGGCCACCGTCGAGGAGGACGTGACTCGCTGCCTGGGCCTGGCGCACGTCGACTCGCGGGTCGCCGCCCGCTGGGCCGCGGAACGGGACTCGAACGCCGTACCGGAAGCGGTGCGGGAGGCGTTGCGGACCGGTGGCGAACTGGTCGCCGACACCGCGCTGACCCTGCCGCTGCGCGCCCGCGGGTCGTTGCTCGGCGTCCTGCACCTGGACCTGCGGCCGTCGGGGCGCCGGTTTGACACCGACGTGCTGCCCTACCTACGCGACCTGGCGCGCCGGGTCGCCATCGCGCTGGACAACGCCCGGGCCTACCGCCGGGAGCGGGGCATCGCCCTGACCTTGCAGCGCAGCCTGCTGCCCGGCCGGCTGCCGGACGTGGAGAGCCTGGCGCTGGCGGCCTGCTACCGGCCGAGTCAGTCGGACTCGCAGGTCGGTGGCGACTGGTACGACGTCATCCCGCTGTCCGCCGGCCGGGTCGGTATCGTGATCGGCGACGTCATGGGCCGCGGCGTGCACGCGGCCGCGGTCATGGGTCAGCTGCGCGCGGCGGTCCGGGCGTACGCCGTGATGGACCTGCCGCCGATCGACGTGCTGCGCCATCTCGACGAGCTGCTGAGCGGGATGGGCGAGCAGATCGCGACCTGCGTGTACGCCGTGTACGACCCGGTCACGGCGTCGTGCTGCGTCGCCAACGCGGGTCACCCGCCGCCGATCGTGCTGCGCGGGGAGACCTACCGCGTCCATCTCGGCGGCGGGGTGCCGCTCGGCGTGGGCGGCGTGCCGTTCGAGCACACGGAGGTGCCACTGCGCCCCGGCGAGCTGCTCGTTCTCTACACCGACGGATTGGTGGAGAGCCACGACGACGACATCGACGCCGGCATCGCCCGGCTCGGCCGCGGACTGGTGCCGGCCGGTGACCCGAACGTCGTGTGCGACACCGCGCTGCGGGTCATGGGCCGCCAAGACGCGGCGGACGACATCGCCATGCTGGTTGTCTCGCCCCGGGAAACTGACCAGCAGGTCGCCTCGCTCACCATCCCCCCGGACCCGGGCACCGTGTCGGCAGTGCGCGCCCGTACCGCCGAGCTGATCGAGGGCTGGACCACGCCGGAGCGGATGGACCGGGCCAGCCTGCTGGTCAGCGAGCTGGTCACCAACGCGATCCGGCACGCCGGCGGACAGGTTCGGGTGCGGATGCGCCGCGGCAGTCGAACCATCTCGGTCGAGGTGGCCGACAACGACACCCGAGTGCCTCGGCCGCGGCGGGCCGCGGGCACCGACGAGGGCGGTCGCGGGCTGCAGCTGGTCGATGCCCTCGCCGACCGCTGGGGGGTTCGGCCTACCGGCGAGGGAAAGGTGGTGTGGTTCGAGCTGCGTCGGGACACCGGCGAGCCCACCGGCCGAGGGAGCAGTCGGTGACTTCCGCGGCCGCCGCGGTGCCGGTGCCGGTGCCGGTGCCGATGCCGGTGCCGGTGCCGATGCCGGTGCCGATGCCGCTGCCTGTCATGTTGCTGCACGGCCAGCCGGGCGGCGGCGACGACTGGGACGCGCTGCGGCCGTTGCTGGATGGGCTTCGCGTGCTTGCTCCGGACCGCCCGGGCTACGACGGCAGCTTGGCCGGCGGTTTCTGGCACAACGCCGACGCCGTG
>JGI20175J14863_1000088_pt1 | contig 16059 bp, 12 predicted proteins | sample NGESurdeep072012_2_FD_14863 | JGI IMG/M metagenome (IMG submission 14863)
CGCCAGGATTTGTTGGTCGGCTTGAGATGACGGCGCAGCCGCTGCTCCAGTTCGGGACCGTAACGTTGAACCCAGCGCCAGATCGTCGTGTGATCCACCTCCAGACCGCGCTCGGCGAACAATTCTTCGACATCGCGGAGCGAGAGCGAGTACCGAAGATACCAGCGCACGGCACACAGAATCAGCTCCGGGGCCGTCTGCCGCCACTTGAAGATTGCCGGTCGGGTTACGTTCTTCACGGTCTTTTCAGACTACCAGCCACCCCCGCCAAAGTTGCAACACATCCGTCTCGAGAGATAGGGCGACACCGATCTCGCTGATACGGTTTGATCTGCTCCGCCGGTGACCGCTTTTTTTGCCATTCGGGCGAAGCTATCCAAATTTACGAGACACTGTAAACCGCTTCAGAGTGAAATGTCGTTGTTGTCAGGGTACCGCGCTCCGGAGGATTGTGCTGCCGGTGCGGCGATCCGTTTTGTCGATCAGTGCGAAATCGCCGGTGGCACGAGATATGACGACTCATAGTTCTATATATCCAGGTCTTTGTTTTTCCTGTCCTCTACTTTGCTGTATCGCCAAGCTTTTTGTTTGCTTTGGCGTCAATCTTCTTTTTTTCCGATTCCGATAGCTTGCCTTTCTTGACCATCTGAGCGGCGCGAGCCTTTGCATTCGCAGCATGGGCCTTATCCGGCATCGGGTACGCACGTTTTCCCGGTTCACCAAACTCTTTGGCAGGCATTTTCTTGCGGGTCTTCGTGGTTAGCTTTGCCATTTTCTGACTGTTCCTTAAATGAGGTTTGGTGGTCATCATGATACCGTGGGCCTTCGCCACACCCAACGAGCCACGGTTCCCTGCAGAACGCAACCACCAATCCACTCGGCGAGCAATGCCGCGAAGGCGCCAACTCGTGGGCACTTCGGTCGTGACGGGGTGGCCTGCTCCCCGCGCCGGAGGCGCGGCCTCTCCCTGACAGGGCGAGGCGAAGAACCGGGGTTCCTCGGCTTCGCTCGGGACAGGCTCCTCGGCTTCGGTTGGGATGACGGAAAGAGTCGATGCGCCGCAGAACCCTCACCTACCGGCCGCGTTGCGGCCGGCCGCCTCTCCCGTGAAATCTGCACCCTCACCCGCGCTGAAGGCGCGGCCTCTCCCGCAACTAAGGGGGATTATGTTGGGCTTGACACTCACGCTTTGTGTGGGCATATTCTACATGACAGGCCGGTGTTCTAAACCTCAACCATCAGGTCGAGTGGTTGTAGGTATCAGGCATTTTAGGCGGGATTCCAAATTCGCGTGCGCTATGGTTCCACGAGCGACAAAAATGAGTCTCGTGCAGTTGTTTGGTTTCGTTATCCCGATAGCGGATGTATCCCGCGAGGCAGGCGACGTATCTGCCTGCAAGGTAGAAATCCCAAGTGGATTCGCTGCCCACGAATACGGTGAGAGAAAGCTTGCGATGTGTGACTTGGTTGGAACGCCTGTCGTGGCTCTCGAACGTCTCCGGCAGCGGCTTTGGCGATTCATCGTCGAAGGGAACTTCCTGTGGGTAGGGAAGCGTCGCCTGAAACGTCCACAAGACAAAAGCTTGCTCTTCGATTTCGGCGTCCCTTTCGCCGACGTTTACAAGGCTGAAATATGCGGTCATCGTCTGCGTTCCGACATCATCGAAGAGAGTATCGGCGAACATTTCTACATTTGGTCGCGTGTTCATGCGGAGTTGATCGAGCGCAGTCTTTCCTTGCTTCCGAATGACGACCAGCTGCCAGCCAGCAAAGAACGTGTAGAGAGCACCAACTACGAGGAGTCCGATAGTGCCGAACCAGAACGTTGGAGTATTCCAGCGTTTGTAATCGGCGTGTTCCTGTTCTTGGCGGGAAACATCTTCGTGCACTATGGCGCGGAGCGCGCCGAGAATTGCCGCTTGGTACGCTTGGGATGGCACGAGTACTGGTTGCTTCTCTTGGGGTTTCTCTCCCTGCTCGGCGGTCTCACTATGATGTTCCTCGTACCTTTTTTGATCTGACGCGGCGCTCACGTTTTTTGCGCCGCTTAGTAGTAATGCCGACGCTATCAGGATCCACGCCCACAATGGCTTTAAGTGCTTCATGGAATGTCAGCGGATGGAGTGAAACCGGTTTGGCTTTTGACATAAAACATCCTGGTACGGCAAGCGGTACTGGCCGCCGCGATCAACGTGGAGTTTACCGGCCTTGTCGCTCCCCTGAGGCAGCCGCCAGTGTGGCAACCTCAGCATCCTGCTATCACCTTGTAGAAAATATCGGGATTGTTTCGCTCATTAAATCGAAACTGAAACTCATTCAGGTACAGCGGCAGATATTTCTTGCTCACGTTATGGTAGGTGCCGATGATTCCGCGCTTGAGCAGCGACCAAAAACTTTCGATGTTGTTGGTGTGTACTTCGCCGCGAGCGTATTCTCCCTGTCCGTGCCGAATCGATTGATGCGGCAAGCCCTGCCAGCGATCCAAATACTGGTAACCAGCGTGTTCATCGGTCGCGACCAGAGAGACTTTCTTGCTGACTGTTTCAGCAACGAACCTACTCATCGTGGGCATGTCCGCCCGTTCAATCATCTTGCAGACTACGTTGCCTTTGCGGGAGATTGCGCCAATGACTGGAGTTTTGTCCCATCCGCCCCTCATGTGTTTCTTCTTGTCCCAATGGCGATTTTTGTCACTTCCGCCGATGTAGGTTTCGTCCACTTCAACTTGACCCAAGAGTTTCGCGAAGTCGCCATCCTTCATTGCGGCGCGGATGCGCGTGCACATATACCACGCAGTCCGATAGTCGCCGCTTCCGATCTGCCGATGGACCTGAAGCGAGCTAATCCCTTTCTTGCTCTGAGTCATCAGGTAGATGACCTGAAACCACGTGCGGAGTGGGTAGTTCGTATTCTCAAAGATCGTCTTAGTGATGACGCTGAAACGGTAGCCGTTGCGCCCACCACAATCCTTGTTTTTGCAGACCCAGTGCCACGGGCGCGACGCGAGAGCATAAACTTTCTTGCTCTTGCAGCGTGGGCATTCGACGCCATTGGGCCAGCGCATATCGCGCAACAGCGTTTTGCACGAATCCTCATCGCCGTATTGTTTCATCAATTGCGCGAGCGTGAGCGACGGTTTGGTGGTCAGCGGCTTTCCGGCTTCAACCTTCTTGTTCATCCGTTTAATATACACATTCTGGGCGTGAGTGTCAAGCCCAACATAATCCCCCAACTAAGCGGGCGAGGCGAATAGTCAGTGGCGCGGAACGCAACATCCTAACTCGGGCGAGGTAGGATCCGGGGTCCCTCCGCTTCGGTCGGGATGACACAAAAAAAGTTCTAACAGGGCGAAGCCCGCATCTTCTCTTTTCACTTTTCACTTTTCACTGGGTGCAGGGGTCACCCCTGCCCAGGGAAGCGTGAAACCCACGGTGGGTTTCACATTCAATGAAGTGAACGCGCGTTTGAGGGCGGCGGGGCGATTCTTCGCGCGCAGAATGCGGCTTGCTAAGCTGGCAGGTTTGCTTGAGTATAGAGCAAATTTCCCCCATGGGATCGGCCGAATGGAGCGAAACCTCCGTGCCTACAGCTTAATCAAGACCCTATTTGCTCTAATCGCGCTCGCGACCTGCGCGTGTCATCGCGAAGTTGTGCTGCCGCCGTTGCCGCTTCGCAATATCACGCTGACCGACAAATTTTTCGATGTATGGCCGACCAGCCCGACGCGCGCGTTTGTCGTCGGCGATCGGGGCAAGGTGCTGTTGACCGAGGACGGCGGGCGTNATTTCAAGCGGATCGATATCGGCACCCAGCTCGGCGTCTTCGGAATCCAGATGGCCGACGATCGCATCGGTTACCTGTGCGGGCAGGACGGCCTGGTGATGCGCACGCGCGACGGCGGCAAGAGCTGGGAGCGTCTGAACTCGCGAACGCATCTGTTCATTTTCGGGCTGTCGTTTCCCGATGCGCTGCATGGCTATTTTGTCGGCGACCGCGCGCTGGTGATGAGCACGACCAACGGTGGCGAGAGTTTCATCAAGCGCCAGTTGCAGCGGCTTTTTCCGCAGGAGCTGGCCGACTACGCGCTGCCGTACGAGGAGCCGGTGCTTTACAGCGCTAGTTTCCTCGACGCCGATCACGGCTGGGTGGTCGGCGAGCTGGGGCGAATCTGGGCGACCGAAAATGGCGGCAAGAGCTGGGCTGAGCAGCAGCAATCGCTGGTGGCGCAATGGAAACGTCCGCTCGGACCCGGCGACGATGCGCGCTTCCCCGATTTCATCCTGCCGACTTTGTTCAGCGTCTCGTTCCGCGATCAAAAGCATGGCGCGGCGTGCGGACTGGAGGGATGGGTGGTGCAGACCGACGACGGCGGCAAGAGCTGGCGGTTTGCCCATCAGTCGGACAAGCCGGGCGCGGCGCCTGACACGCTGGTGCCGGGAGCGGCGCAGATTCCGGCGCGCGATCCGCTGTTCTCGATCGATCTGTTTGCCGGCGACAATGGAATCACCACCGGACTGACGGGCAGCGTGCTTCGCCTTCAGCCCAACGGCGCATGGGCGCACGATCCGAGCGTGCCCGCGATACCGTTCCCGCTGAGCCAGGTGCGGTTCTTCGACGCGCAGCACGGATGGATCGTCGGCTACGGCACCATCCTTTACACCGAGGACGGCGGCAAGAGCTGGCGCTTGTGCCAGGGTTGAGCGCAAACGCGCGAGCACGGGGAATCCGTAGAACGCAATGACCTGGTATCGTTTTGGTGAATGGATTCTGCGCCGGCGCTTCATCGTGTTGGGCGTGGTCGGCGCGCTCACCGCATTCTTCGGCTACTTCGCGGCGCAGACCCAGCTCGTCACGAGTTTCGGCGAACTGCTTCCGCAGAACCATCCGTTCATCCAGGTCGCGCACAAGTACGACCAGTACTTCGGCAGCGTCAACAACGTCACCGTCATGATCGAGGCGAAAGAGGGGACGATCTACAACCGCGCGATCATCGGCAAAATAGTCCAGATGACGCGCGACATGGATCTCGTTTATGGCATCCAGCACGGCTCGGTGCGCTCGATCGCGAGCTCGAGCTATTTCCGCCCGCTGGCCGGCGGCGTGATTCTCAATACGCCGGTGCTGCCCAACGGCGACATTCCCAAGACCGCAGGCGAGCTGGAAGAACTCGAGAGCAACGTCCACAAAAATCCCGGCGTGATCTTCGGCCGCTTCGTTTCGCTCGACGACAAGGCGGCCGTGATCGAGGGCAGCTTCCTCGAGACGCGACTCGACTACACGCGCATCTTCGACGAGATTCGCAAGATCGTCGTTGCCCCGGAGCGCGACGCGTCGGTGCATATCTACTACGGCGGGCAGCCGATCCTGTACGGATGGGTGTATCACTACACGCCGGAATTTCTCTGGATCTTTGTCGCCACGGTGCTCGCCGTCTGGATGCTGCTCTATCTTTATTTCCAGGATTGGCGCGGTGCGCTGCGGCCGACGATCTCGGGCGTGATTTGCGCGATCTGGGGGCTGGGCTTCATCCGGCTGCTCGGCTTCGGACTCGATCCGCTGGTGCTGGTCATCCCGTTCCTGATAACCGCGCGCGCCGTCAGCCATTCAGTGCAGATGCACGATCGGTACTACGAAGAGTTTTATCGCCTGCGCGACAAGGAAAGGGCCATCCTGTCGTCGTTCTCCGAGCTGTTCGTTCCGTCGCTGTCGGGAATTCTGACCGATGCGTTCGGCGTGCTCGTCATCCTGCTCGTGCCGGTGCTGTTTCTGCAGAGACTCGCGATCACCGCGAGCTTCTGGATCGCCGCGATCATCGTGAGCGAGCTGATACTCAATCCGATCGTGTACTACTACCTCGACCCGCCGCGCATCGACGTGATCGAGCGCCGCGAGCATGGCTTCTTCAAACGAATGCTGCAGTCGATCGCAAGGCCGATGCTGGAAAGGTCGGGCCGCATCGCCACATTTGCCGCCACGATCGTGGTGATTGCGCTGTGCGCGTTTTTCTGGTCCGGACTCAAGGTCGGCGACCCGTCGTCCGAATCGCCCATTCTGTGGCCCAACTCGGCGTATAACCGCTCGATGGCCGCCATCCAGAGCGAGTTTGGCGCGATCGAGCAGTTCGTCGTCGTCGCGGAGCTGGCCAAGCGTGACTCGCTCAACAATCCGAAGCTCTACCACGTTATGGACGAGTACGAACGGTACATGGAGCGCGATCCGTCGGTGGGGCGCACATTCTCGGTTGCCGATCTGCTGTCGAATGGCGGCTCCGCGCTCAGGGAATTCCAGCCCAAGTGGAACGTGCTGCCGACCACCGTGCGCGGGACAGGACAACTGCTCGGCGGGTTGCTGGCGGGCGCGTCTCCGGACTCGACCGCCTACATCATCACGCCGCGGCGCGACGCCACCCAGATGACGGTGTATTCGAAGGATCGCGAGGGCGAAAACGTCCAGCGGATCGTGTTGCGCACCCAGCGATTCTTCGACGAGCCCAGGCATCGCGTGCCCGGCGTGACGTTTTCACTCGCCGCCGGAATAATCGGCGAGCTCGCCGCCGCCAACCAGGAAATCATCGACAATGATCTTTTGCTCAACATACTTGCGTTCGCCACTATCTACATAATAATACTCATAACCTATCGGTCGTTCATGGCGGGACTCTATTTGCTATTCCCGCTGGCGCTGGCCAATGCCGCTATCAATGCCTACATGGGCGCACATAACATCGGTATCAACATTAATACTCTGCCGGTAGTCACTGTCGGCGTCGGATTTGGGATTGACTATTCCATTTATATAGTAAGCCGGATTATCGAAGGACTCGCACTGGGCTGGGATCTCAAGGGCAGTACCTATACTGCCTTGATCACCTCGGGGAAGGCCGTCGCATTCACCGCGCTGACGCTGGTCGCGTCGGTTCTGTTCTGGTACTGGTCGAGCATCCGCTTCGACGCCGAAATGGGCATGCTGCTGGCGGTCTGGATGTTCGTTTCGATGCTTGGTGCGATGACCATTCTGCCGGTCTTGATCGTGACTTTCGATCCCGCCTTCATCCGCCGCGAGAAGGAACGTGTAATTGCGTCGAGGCGCCCCGACCTGAAGGGCCGCACGCTGGCCGCATTTTCCTAATCATCGAGTCTCATGAATAATCTGATTCGGCGCCCGCGATGAAACTCGTGGTTCATCATCGATGAACACGGGCCCGATGATCTGCGCGGAAGATCTCCGCAAGCGCTACGGCCAGCGCGTCGCGCTCGACGGCGTATCGTTTACCGTCAACGCCGGCGAGATCGTCGGCCTGCTCGGTCCCAACCGCGCCGGCAAGACCACCACGCTCTCGATTCTGTCGGGCGTGATCGCTCCGGACTCCGGCCGCGCCTCGATTGCCTCTTACGATCTTGCGACCGCGCCGCGCCTGGCGCGCCGGAGCCTCGGCTTGGTGCCGCAATCGCTGGCGCTATACCCCACGCTCACCGCGCGTGAAAACCTGGTGTTCTTTGGACGGATGGAGGGGATGGCCTCGCGCGATGCTTTGGGCCGCGCCCGCAGTTTGCTCGAGGAAGTCGGCCTCTCCGATCGCGCTGACGACGTGGTAAACGAATTTTCCGGCGGCATGATGCGCCGGCTGAACATCGCGTGCGGAATGATACATTCTCCGGCGGCGATCATGCTCGACGAGCCAACCGTCGGCGTCGATCCGCAATCGCGCGGGCGGATCTTCGCGGTGGTCGAGGCGGCCGCGCAAGCNGGCGGCGCGATCCTCTACAGCACGCACTACATGGAAGAAGCGGAACGGCTATGCAACCGAATCGTGCTGATCGATCACGGGAAAATANTTGCGCAGGGCACCGACCGGGAACTGATCGCATTGGCGGGAACGGAACCGCGGATCGAAATCACGACCAAAAAAGCGCTGCCACCCGGGTGGTCCAACGGAATCGCGGGCATCGGCGAACTGCCGGGGGATGTCCTCGACGGCCTCGCGGCTGCGGCCACGCTGCGCACGCTCGACCAGGTGCCCGACGTGATTCGCCGCGCCGCCGAGGTTGGCGGCGAGGTGGTCGAGTTCCACGTCCATCGCCCCAATCTGCAGGACGCTTTCCTGAAACTCACCGGCCGCGNGCTTCGCGATACGCCATGAACATGATGCGTGCCACGACCAAAGGCCGGGTTGCTTGAGGTGATGATGCTGCGCGCGGTNTGGCTGACGATCGGCAAGGAATTCCTGCTCATCCGGCGCGACCGCGTCGGCTTGTTCATGCTGCTGGTCGCGCCAATCGCGGTCATCGCAGCCGCCGGTTTTTCGCTGGCGAAAATTTACGGCGGCCGAACTGCTCCGCGCGGAGAATATTCGGTGGCCATTCTCGACGAAGACCACGGCGCTGTCGCGCGCGCGATCCTCGATGCAATCGCGCATCGGCCCGAGCTCTCGGTGATTCATTGTTCGAGCCGCCTCGACGCTCAGCAGACTGTCCGCGAGCGAAAATTGGCGGTGGTGGCAATAGTCATTGCTTCCGGAACAACCGATGCGATCGAACACGGCCACGGGGCGCAGCTCATTCTTTATACCGATCCGGTCAAGTATCTGCAGACCCAACAGATCGAGCTGACGCTTTCGGAGTTGTGCCGGAAAATCAGCGCCGGCGCCGCCGCCGAGGCGCGTAGGCAGGCCGCCGAACAAGCTCGTAACTTGACCCGTCAGCTCGACCAGGCACGCGAGTCCGCCGAGCAAGCCCGCGCCGAAGCCGCTCGCCTGGCCGCCGCGGCCACCGAATCGCGCGGCGCGCTCGCGGCGCGAATTCGCGCGCAGGTCGAGACTGCTTTGACCAACGCGCGCGATCAAACCAAAGCCGCGCTCAACGCCGAGTTGAATCGGATCCAGCGCAAGATCGACGCCGACGCCGCCGCGCAGCAGGCGAAACTCGGGCAGCTCGAGGACTATTTGAAGCGGCTCGAGATCGCGCACGGCCAGTTCGAGACCTGGTTCGGCCAACTCAAGCAACTCGCCGGCAGCCACGCCGGCGATATCCCGCCGCCGCCGGCAATCCCGACTCTGCCGGCCGATCTGGATCTCAGCGAAAGCGGAATCAAGCTCGGACTTGGCGCGGATCTCAAGAACGTGCGGGCCAGGCTCGAAAGCGCGCTCACGATTGCACCAAGCGATCTTAATCTGCCCGAGCTGCCGGCGATGCCAAAAATCCCGCCGGTCAACATTCCGGTCCTGCCTCGAATAGATTCGAGCCTCGCGATTCCCGGCACGCTCGGATACGTCGAGGTCGATTTGACCGGCAGGGGAAACGGCGCGGCGGCGGGATTCAACGCGTTCGATCTCCAGGTGCCGGGCTTCGCCGTGACCTTTCTCTTGATCGGTATGTTGATGGGGGTGTCGTTGGCGCTGATCAACGAGCACGATTGGGGCACGCTCAAACGCCTGCGCTCGGCGTCGGCGCCGCTGTGGACGACGCTCATCGGAAAGTTGCTGGCCCGCTTCGTAGTCGGCTTCATCCAGATGGTGGTGCTGTTCGCCGCTGGATACGTGCTGTTCGGAATTTCGCTCGGGCGCACGCCGGCGGCGCTGATGATGCCCGCCGCGGCGATCGCTTTCGCGGGCGCGGCGTTCGGATTGATCGTTGCCGGAGTGGGGCGGACGCGCGACGCCATTCTGCCCGTGGGTGCAATTGTGATCATGACGATGGCGGCGATCGGCGGATGTTGGTGGCCGATCGACCTGGAACCCGCCTGGATGCAGCAGCTCGCGCTGGCGCTGCCGACCACGTGGGCGATGCGCGCCTTCAACGATTTGATGATCCGCAACCTCGCCGCGTCGAGCGCGCTGGTTCCGGCCGCCGTCAACTTCGGATTCGGAATTATCTACACTGTTGTAGGCGTCGCAATCGCGCGCCGGCGTTTCGGCTGATCGCACAACAATGGAGCACTTGCCAATTGAAAAAATTTGCAAATGAGTCTCGCGCCGNCCTCACGCACGCACTGATTGCGATGGCCGGCGCATTCGCGCTGATTGTTTTCGAAGCGTGCGCTGCGAGCGCAGCCACGATGCGATTGAAGATCGACGTTGACCGCAGCACGGTAAGCGTGTCGGTCGCGGAGCCGGGCGCCTTCATCCGCGGCAGCGCTACCGGGACGTTGCGCATAATCGACGGCGCGGTGAGCGGCGATCCCGCCGACATCCCGGGCACCGCGAAGGTGCGGGTACTGATCGACGCGACCAGCTATCGCAGCGACCATGCGTCGCGCGATCGAGCCGTCACCGAAAAATCGCTCGAGGCGAACAAATTTCCCACCATCGGATTCGAGAGCAACAGTGTCGTCGGCGTCGTCATGGGCGGTCGCAACGAAGGCACCGCGATAGTGACCGGCTTCCTCACGCTTCACGGCGAAGCGCATGCCATGACCATGTCTGTCCACGCGGCGCTCGACGCGGACGGCATCTTCACCGNCGACGGCGAAGTGAAGTTCAATTACGAGGAGTTCGGCGTCAAGGTCCCCGGCGTTCTGTTTGGCGCGATTCTGGCCGGCGATGAGGCGACGGTTCGCTTTCACATCGTCGCGGTCAATGCCGCAACGCGCGCTCCGGGCGCCACACCCGCCGCGGCGGCTGCGCCTTCGCAGTAATCTCCGTTTGTCCGCGCGGCCATCCATCAACTACAAGAGTCGCCGACCCCGGCTGAGGTACGCCAATCGTACAAACGTGCGCGCGACGCAGGCGTTTGACGTGGACGGCAGCCACGAGCGGGCGGCACTATGGCAGCCAATCGCAAGATGTTAGGGTCTCCAGCGCACTGGGAGTTCTCAGCAGCGAGAGAGGAAAAGGAGCCTGCGGCGTCAATATGTCATTCAACGAATATGCTTCCTTCGACGGCCTGGCCTTGGGCCGCATGGTGCGCGAGCGCAAGATCACGCCGGCTGAGCTGATGGACGCGGCAATTGCGCGCGCGGAAAAACACAACGCAAAGCTCAATGCGATCGTTTTCAAGGACTANGATCGCGCGCGCGCCACGGCGCGTGCGCACGCGGCCGGTGACGCGCCGTTCGCGGGCGTGCCGCTGCTGCTCAAGGACATTATGGGCGACTGCGCGGGGATGCCGACGCGGTCGGCGTGCGCGTTCCTTCCGGCCACGCCGATGCTGGCGGACTCGGAGCAGGTGGCTCGCTTCAAGCGCGCGGGCTTCATCCCGTTCGCCAAGACCAACGCGCCCGAATTGGGAATTCCCCCTGTGACCGAGTCGCGTCTTTACGGGCCGGCGCACAACCCGTGGAACCTCGAGCGTACGACGGGCGGATCCAGCGGCGGCTCAGCCGCGGCGGTCGCGGCGGGGATCGTGCCGGTCGCTCACGGCAACGACGGCGGCGGCTCGATTCGAATCCCCTCGGCGTGCTGCGGATTGGTCGGACTCAAGCCGACGCGNGGACGTATCTCGCTGGCGCCGAATCTCGGCGACNTTCTCGGCGGCCTTGTGAACGAGCATGTGTTGACCAGAACCGTCCGCGACAGCGCGGCNGNGCTNGACGCGACCGCGGGTCCGATGCCCGGCGATCCATACTTCCCNCCNCCGCCTGTCCGGCCCTATCTGCAGGAAGCGTCAACACCGCCCAAGCGGCTTCGAATCGCNTTCTNGACCGGCCATCCTCTGGGCGGCAAGATTCATCCGGACTGCGTCGAGGCGACACAGATGGCGGCGAAGCTGTGCGCGGAACTCGGACACGAGGTCGAAGAGGCGGCGCCGCAACTCAACTACCAGATGTTCGCGCAGTTGTTCGAAACCGTCTATTCGGCGGGAGTGGCGCTCAACATCGAGGCGACGCGCATGCTGACCGGCGCCGAGCCGACGCCCGACAAGTTCGAGACCTTCACGTGGAACCTGTACGAGCGCGGGAGGCAGATAACGGCGTCNCANTATCTGATTGCGCAGGCGCTGCTCCAACAGGCCGCGCGTCAGTTTGCGGCGTTCTTCGAATCGCACGATCTGTTCCTGACGCCCACTCTGGGTCAGCCGCCGCTCAGGATCGGCGCCATCGACTTCATGAGTCCGGCGACGGTGCTGCTCGACGAAAAGATTTCGAACTTTGCGATTAATTGCCCCGTTTACAACGTCACCGGGCAACCGGCGATCTCATTGCCGCTCAATTGGAATCGCGAGGGCCTGCCAATCGGCTCGATGTTCGGTGGGCGTTACGGCGACGAAGCGACGCTGATCCAGATCGCGGGCCAGCTCGAACAGGCGCATCCGTGGATCGGTCGTAAGCCGCCGGTTTGGGACTGAATGTTCAGGTACGCGCGCGGGCGGGGAACACGGCGGTGGCTCTGGGAGGACTAACGATGAATCTGGAACACGAATTCACTTACGTCGCGACACTCAAGCCGCCGGTGGAAATCGGCGCGGGCCCGTTCGGAACGCGGAACTTTTTCGAAGTCACCGGCGGGACGGTCGAAGGCAAACGGCTGAAAGGTAAAATTCTAACCGGTGGCGGCGACTGGCTGCTGATCGGACCGGATGGATACGCGCGCCTCGACGTGCGCGCCCAGTTCCTCACCGACGACGGCGCCTCTCTGTATGTGCATTACACCGGACTGCTTGAGATGAACCAGAAGGTCGCTGACGCGCTCGCGAAGGGTGCGAGCACCGGTTACGGCGACCAGTATTTCCGCACTACGCCCCGGTTCGAGACCGGCGACCCGCGTTATGCGTGGCTCAACCAGAGCATCTTCGTCGCGGAAGGGCGGGTGGGACCCGGCCACGTCGAGTACAAGGTGTACCGCGTGGCCTGACTCCGGTGCGCGCATCGCGAAAGATTCATCGAGCGATTCTGGCCGCCGCTGCATGCGTGCTTTTGTTCGGCGCGTCCGAGCGGGTTGCGCGGGCGGATGCGACGGCCGCCTGTTCGGCGTCTGAATCGAGCGGCGAATATTGCGTGGGCGCATCCAGGCGCGAGATCACGCCGGCCTCGCCGGTCTATCTCGGGGGTTACGGCTTCGGTCCCGTCAGGCGATCGACCGGGGTGAGGAGCCCGATCTACGCGCGTGCAATCGCAATCTCGCGCGGTGAACAGACCGTGGTCTTCTGCGCGATCGACACGCAAGGGCATTTCCTCGCCTACCAGGGCGACGACGCGCCGTATGGCTCCGCGGACATCCGCCGGCGCGTGTCGAAAGACGCCGGTATTCCCGAACGCGCTATCATCATCGCCAGCGTGCACGATCATTCCGGACCCGACGACATTGGAGTATGGGGCGGCGTACCGCCGGAATACCTGAGCTTCGTTGCCGATCAGACCGTCGCCGCAATCGAGTCTGCCATCCGCAACCAGCGGCCGGCATCGCTGTACTCCGGCCAAATCGACACGGCGCAGTCTCATCTCCTGAGAAGCGTCCTTCCCGGGTATCCGCTCGACACCAAGCTGCGCGTGCTGTTCGCGAAGGGCTCAGACGGCGCGCCGTTCGCGACGCTGATCAACTTCAGCGCGCATGTCACCGCGCTCGGCAAGGACAATACGATGATATCGCCTGATTGGCCCGCGGCGGCTATCCAAGCCGTCGAGAAGGGCAATCCCGATTCGACGGCGCTCGTGATGGTCGCCTCGGTCGGGCGCACCCAGCCCGACCTGAAGGCGATCGGCGCCCGCGGGCCGTCGGCAGCCGAAAGCTACGGTGCAACTGTTGCCAAGCTCACCTTCGTAGCAGAGGCACTCGCGGTGAAAATCGACGGGCCGATCGCGACCGCCGAAACAATCCTCGAAGAGCCGTCCGACAATCCTGTGCTGGCGGGCCTGATGACCAACGGAAAGNCCGNTGTTGACCGCNTGATGCGCTCGAACCGCGAACCCTATACGGCGGACAACAACAGCAAGATACGCACGCCGGTNGGCGCGGTGCGAATCGGCAAGCTCTTCTTCGCCGCGGTGCCGGGCGAGTCCTTTCCCGAAACGCAGCTCGCGATCGAAGCGCGCGTGGCCGCGCAAGGGCATTACCTGTTCTCGCTTGCCGAGGATCAGCTCGGCTACGATCCGCCGCCTTACGAGGTGGGCATGGTCGAGTACGTAAGCCCGCTCGACGAAGGACTGTTCATCATCAATCCTCATTTCGGCACCGACGTTACGCGCACGCTGCTNGNACAAGCGCGCGACCTCGGCTTCCCNGTNTCCGACACAAGCTACACCGGCGATGANGGCCGCCAACCCCGCGGCCTAATCGATTCAGCGGAGGGGACGATCGGCAGCGTCGAGGAACCACTGNTCAGGCGTCTAATCCTGCTAACGCTGTGGCTGGGATACGACCGCTTCCANTAAGCAGGGGTGACCCCTGCACCCAACGTTAACGCCGCGCTCCGTTGTCGCGCGCAGCCCCTGCTAACCTCTTAATACTGCGCTGCCGTCGCCACGGCCAGGGGTCAGCCCTGCTTTCGCATACAATTAAGTTCTCCCTTTTGCTATTCTGCGCGCGTCGCCGCGAGTCAGTGAAATGAGCACTCTGCAAAATGCGTTCGTTCCGGATGAGCGCACTATCTTCGAATGGATCGAGACGGTCTTTGCGCGCGGCGTGCGACGGCCCGGGTATGCGGCCGATCGATGGACCGAGAATTTCTGCCTCGAGCGGTTCCGCCAACTCGGGCTGGAGAACGTCCGGCTCGAGCCGGTGACGCTGCCTTACTGGGAGCCGGTCGAGTCAGCGCTGATCGTGCGTGAGGATGGCCGCGAGTCGCGCATCCCCTGTTTCTCGCTGCCGCATTCGGCGACGACCGACGCTGACGGTCTCGATGCACCGCTCGTCCAGTGGCGCGACGAAACGCCCGGCGCCGTCAGTGGCGCGCTCGCGATCGTCGATGTGCCGCTGATGCGTGGCCCGGCGGAACTTCCCCTGATGCTCGCAGGCGCGGTTACCGGTGAAGCCGATGCCAACTGGCGCCGCTACGATCCGGGCGGCACGCTTGCCGGGGCCAGCCAGGTGCTGCCGTTCAGCTATCAGTTCATGGCAGTTATGGATGCGTCGATCGCGGCAGGGGCGCGGGGATTCGTAGGGGTGTTGAGCGATTACCCCGGCGACTCGAAGCAGTACTACGTCCCTTATGACGCCATTGCCCGCGCGATTCCCGGAGTCTGGATCAACCGCATCGACGGCGCGCGGCTGCGGGATCGGCTGTCCGGCGCAGGCAGTGTAGATGGCACGATCGTCAGCCGCGCGATCCGCCATGACATCACCTGCTACAACGTCGTTGGCGAACTCCCCGGCGCCGACGACGACGTCGTCATCGTCGGCTCCCATCATGACGGCCCGTGGGCGTCCGCCGTCGAGGACGCATCGGGGGTGGCGATGGTCCTGGCGCAGGCCACCTACTGGTCGCGCGTCGCGCCGGCCGATCGCCCGCATCGCATGGTCTTCCTCCTCAACGCGGGGCACATGGCCGGCGGCGCCGGAGTACGCACGTTCATCGAACGGCACAAGGCGGAGNTGGCGCGCGTGGTGCTCGAAGTCCACCTCGAGCACGCCGCCAGCGAGATCGTCGAGCGNGANGGNGGGCTGGTGGCGTCAGGACATCCGGAGCCGCGATGGTGGTTCACGAGCAGGCTCGCGCCGCTCGAGGCAATCGTGCGCGAGGCGATCGTCGCCGAGCATCTCGATCGGTCGATGATCCTGCCGCCCGAGGTGTTCGGCCCGATACCCACCACCGACGGCGGCCCGTTTCACCTTGCGGGCGTGCCGCTGGTCAATTTCCTGACGGCGCCGTTCTACCTCTTCGACGCGATCGACACGCTCGACAAGATTCACCGACAGAGCCTGGTGCCGGTGACCCGCGCCGCTATCCGCATCATCGGGGCGACTCGCGGGGTGGGCGCCGCTGCGATGCGGCAGGGGTAACCCCTGGCCGTTGGCACGGCTGGCCAGTATTAAGACCCGTTGGCACGGGAGGCCAGTATTAAGAGAACGCGCGCGCTAGGAATTGTCGCCGATGCCCCAGTGCAGAGCGTTACGAATCAGCGTCTGGTATTCCGGCGTCTCCCACGAGCCGCGGAAAACCATCGGAGTAGCTCCTGAAGGCTCGACGC
>JGI20175J14863_1000097_pt1 | contig 15455 bp, 19 predicted proteins | sample NGESurdeep072012_2_FD_14863 | JGI IMG/M metagenome (IMG submission 14863)
GCCCGGCCAGTGGCAGGCGCTGAGTCGGCGAAGAGCCTCTGCGGCGGCGGCTTCAACTCCACCAGGACCTCGGTCGCCGTTTCGGCCAGGTATTTGCCGGAGCGCAGGTACCACGGCACCCCGCCCCAGCGCCACGAATCGATGGAAAGCCGCAGGGCGCAGAAAGTCTCGACGTCGGAGTTCTTCGCCACGTCCGGCTCGTTGCGGTAGCCAGCGTACTGGCCACGCACCAAGTCGTCGGGCTTCAGAGGGCGCATGGCTTGAAAGACCTTGGCTTTCTCGCTGTGCACGGCACCAAAGTCCCTATCGGCCGGCGCCTCCATGGCAAGCAGCGCGACGATCTGGAAGAGGTGGTTCTCGACCACGTCGCGCAGACATCCGGCGGTTTCGTAAAACGCGCCGCGGTCCTCCACGCCGGAATCCTCGGATAAGGTTACCTGGATGCTGGCCACATAGTTGCGGTTCCAGATCGGCTCGAGAAAGGAATTGGCGAAGCGGAAATAGAGGATGTTCATGATCGCCTCCTTGCCGAGGAAGTGATCGATGCGGAAAATCGAGTCTTGCGTGAACACTTTCTGCGCGACGTGGTTAAGCTCCCGCGCGGACGCCAGGTCGCGTCCGAACGGCTTCTCGACAATGACGCGCGCATGCTCGGCCAGGTTCGCGGCGCCGAGCCCTTTGATCACCGTCTCGAAGAGCGAAGGCGGGATGGCGAGGTAGTGTGCCGGGCGCCGGGCGTTACCCAGCGCCTCCTTTATCGCGGTGAACGTGCCTTGGTCATTATAATCCCCACTGACGTACTTGAGCTGGGACAAAAGATGGTGGAAGGCGCGCTGGTTATCGATCCCGCCCGATCGCTTTATGCTGTCCGTCACGCGTTTGCGCAGACGCGCCAGACTCCACTTCGGGAAGGCGACGCCGATCACCGGGACCTTCAGGGTGCCCCGTTTCGCCATCGCATAGAGAGCGGGGAAGATCATCTTGTGGGCGAGATCGCCCGTCACACCGAAGAGCACCAGCGCGTCCGAACGAGACGCGGTCATCAGGCGCCTCCCTTCCTGGCGGCGGCCATGAGCGCGATCGCAACCAGGTCCAGGAGCCACGAGGCGATGACGCTGCCGTTCATAACCACCCGCCGCCAAATCCGGCTCGATGCAAGCCGTTGGAGATGTAAGGGCAGTCTCGGGTCAATTGCCACAATAAGCCGGTGCGATAGTTTTCGATCATCAAGACAATCGGGCCTTGATTGAGACCGTAATGCCATGGCGATACCCAGCCACAGGGACTACTGGATTCGACGGGATAGGTCGGATTGAAAGTCGCTTTGAAGCCGTAGGGGTTAAGCTCTGTTAGTTTAACCTGGTTAATAAAATAGTCGATCGTGGGCAGCACGATCTCGGGCGCGAACGGCAGCGATGTAACCACCGCCCACGGCGCGATGGTGCCATCGTCGGGGCCATACGGCACACCTCGTCCCAGGTAACCGAAAAATTGGCGCTCGATACCGCTCAGTTTGATTGTGTCGAAGCCGGGGCCGTCGCTCGCCGTGATCCCCCAGCAGCGGCGGCTATAGCCGGAGAACTTAAGCGGGTTGTCCATCGCGTACTGTTGTTGCACATAAGTCGCGCGACGGCTGTTTTCGAAATAGTCGATGCCCTTGACGCGCATGAACGCGTCCTGAATGCCGCGGAAATCAATCCAGAGATGGGAGAGCTGATGCGTGAACAATGGCCCGGCGTAAAGGTACTCATACCCGTAACAGGGTTCCCACCGATAAGTCGAGATCCACGCCGTGTAGCAGCTCTCTGGCAGCGGATGAGCGGGCGAGCCTAGCCCCAGGATGTACAGCAGCATCGCCTCGTCGTAGCCTTGCCAACGGTATTTGAGAAATCCGCTCTCAGGTTTCCAGCCGTGGGTAACCGTGGCGCCATGGTTTTGCGCCCATTGCCAATCCGCGCGGCGATAGAGCTGGTCAGCGAGGGTGCGGATTTCACGCTGGTCGGAGGTATCTGCGTCAAAATAAACTCCCGCCGTCAACGCACCCGCCAGCAGAAAAGCGGTATCTATCGTTGAAAGCTCACATTGCCAGGCGCGCCGGCCGGTCCGCATGTCGAGGAAATGATAGTAAAAGCCCTGGTAGCCGGTGGCGTCGGGTTCGGGACCCTGCCGGCTGTTCCAGAAAAACCGCAACGTGGTCAGCGTTCGTTTTACCGCCTCGGCACGCGGCATAAATCCGCGCTCGACAGCCACCGGGTAAGCCGCCAGCGCGAAGCCGGTAGCGGCAATACTGGCAGGCCAATCCGATGCGGTCTTGTCGATCACCAGCCCGTTGTCTATATTCGTCTCATGTAAAAAGTAGCTAAATGATTGTTGCTGAAGTCTTTCCAGCTCAGCTTCACCGATTGGTTTCATGCCGCTCATGGTTTCAGTTGGACGCAGTCTCAGTGAGCTCATCGACCGCGACCGATTCGAGGTCCGGGTGGTGTAGCGCCGCCCGAAAAAACCTGCTGGGTGTGCGGTCAAAGCTATTGATGGCAATCTTGGCTGACACTTTGTTTACCTGTGCGGACTCGAGAGCTAGCGAAGCATCAGTTGTGGACCGTAAGCCGAATGAATTTGGCGACACCCTTGAACTACAGAAGCTCGGTGCAGGTAAGAATAACGCTATCGCTTTATTTTAGCAGATTCTGTGTTTGGCGCATCCCGCGATCGGCATAATTTGTTCTTTAGGCTACAGAACCGCTCTTTACGTCTTGATGCAGTTGCGCGCATGATCACGGGCGTTCGCGGAACTCGTGACAAACCGATCGGCTGGCGGAACAGATAACCTTATGAAAACAGCACTGTCGAGAATCCTTGAGTTCTTCGTCGGCCATGACCGCCCCGAAAGGACCAATCCAGTGCATCGCGAGTACTGTATCTGTGGCGCACCTAAGCCGCAGGAGGCTCGGAGGCGGAAACGTGAACCGTCATTTAAGACGGAGAGCCGTCTGCACCGCATTTGATGAGGATGGCTTGGAGATAGGTGTCGGGACCGGCAAAACCGGAAGGGAACTAAAATGAGTAACATTTGCCGTGCGGCCTTAACCACAATCCTGATCGTTTTCTTTGCTGAAATCGCTTGGGCCCAGCCTTCGGCTGTCCCCGCAACCAGTGTTACTCCCGAGGCCCAGCCGGGTTTCCTTTTGATACAGGAGGACGTGCTGATTCCACTAATCAACGAGCCCGAGCAGCATTTCCGTATGGCGGGCAGGTACTTTGCGCGGGGTGACCGTACTCAAGCAGGCGCGGAGATCAGGGCTGGCGCAGCGTTTCTGAAGCTCGAAGCGGGGCGTCATGACGCCACGAACAAGATCGGATTGGAAGACGCAGCCAAGCATCTCGACGATCTCGCCGCGGGAGTAACCAAGGGTACCGTCAAGTCTCCGAAAGAGCTTAACGACGCCTTCGTCCGGGCTGACCTGGCGCTCGCGCGTCATTATCACCAGATGGCCGAGGCGTAAGCGGCGCAGATCGAACATGAGAAGACCGGCTACTGGCTCGAGGGCGCAGCCGATTCGTTGGACGACGGGGCCGAATGGTCGGGACACCAGCTTGCGGCTGGCGGCAAGGCAGTTGTGAATGGTGCGCGATCTTTGGGAGCGAAACTCGAAAGCGGAGCAGAGTGGACGGGCGACGAGGTTAAGAAGGCCGTGAAGGACCTCGGAAGTGAGATCGAGAGCCTTGGCGGCAGTATCTAGTCTGGCGTTCCCCGCGTCGACCAGCGGCGCGGCGTCGCCGCGTCAGTAGGCCAGGTCGCGGGCGTTATGCGCAGCGGCTGAAAAGCTCGCTTGAGCGCTTAAGCGGAAATTACGAACAACGGTAAAGAAATCAATCTGCAAGGATAATAGACCTGAGCCATGTCTGCGATAAACTCAGTTGTAGCCATCTACGATACTAACACCCAAGCCGAAAAAGCTGTGAGGGAGCTGCAGACATCCGGGTTTGACATGAACAAAATGCCTGTCGTTGGAAAGGACTATCACACCGACGAGCACGTCGTCTGGTATTATACTACCGGCGATCGCATGAAGTACTGGGGCAAGGTCGGAGCCGCGTGGGGTGGTTTTTGGGGACTTTTGATGGGAGCTGGCGCATTTGCTATTCCGGGGATAGGGCCCGTGTTGGTAGCTGGTCCTCTGGTAGGGTGGATTATCGGCGCTCTCGAAACCGCAGTGGTAGTGGGCGGGTTGAGCGCGGTCGGCGCGGGATTATTCAGCATCGGTATCCCTAAAGACAGCGTCATTAGATACGAGTCAGCGCTCAAGGCTGACAAGTTCATTCTCCTGGCGCACGGCACGGCAGCCTAAGTGGCCAAGGCCAGGGACATCATAGAGACGACGCACCCGACGGAGCTTGCGGTGCACGTCCGTCACTCTATGGGTGGGGAGGTCAATCGTTTGTTGGTCGGCGAATGAGGGTTCTGCTTCCGAACTAATGTCGACGACCCTCGTCACCTTCTTTGCCGTCGTGGCGCGGATACGCGAATCCGGTCACAAACAACTTTTTTGAGATGAAGTCGATCTGAAAGGACAAGGAGTCCAAGTCATGACGAAAACGAACTCAGTTGTAGCCATCTACGACACCCACTCCCAGGCAGAGCAAGCTGTGAAGAACCTGCAGAAGTCCGGGTTTGACATGAAAAAACTGTCAATCGTCGGAAAGGACTATCATTCCGAAGAGGATGTCACCGGGTACTATAATACCGGCGACCGCATGAAGTACTGGGGCAAGCTGGGAGGCTTTTGGGGTGGCTTTTGGGGACTTTTATTCGGATCTGCCTTCTTCGCAGTTCCGGGGATCGGGCCGGTGTTGGTAGCTGGTCCTCTGGCTGCGTGGATTGTCGGCGCTCTCGAAGGCGCGGCGGTGGTGGGCGGATTGAGCGCGGTCGGCGCGGGGCTCTATAGCATCGGGATTCCTAAAGACAGCGTTCTGAAATACGAGTCGGCGCTGAAGGCTGATAAGTTCATTGTCCTGGCCCACGGTACGGCGGCCGAAGTGGCCAAGGCCAGGGATATCATACAGACAACGCACCCCACGGAGCTTGCAGTGCATGGGACCGAAAGCTAAGAACGCTCCGGCTCCGCGTTTCCTAGCGGATAACCTTCATTAAACAGGCGAAGGTGTACGGCAGTCTGACTTGCTCCTCTATAGAGTTAGACTGCCGGCACTTTTAGAGTCAAATCTCAAGCTGGAGGACGAGTACGATGAGACTAATTGCTGTGGCATTGATCACGACCAGCATGCTGCTGACCGCGGCGAGTGCGGGATTCGCAAAAGATCTTTCTACGGTCGGGATCGAGGAGGCGTTCATTGATTCGGTCGGGACCTGCGGTCCGTCGAGCAACGTCGCGGGTTCACTCGGCAAAAGTGAAGATCCGCAGGTGAAGATCGCGTTGCGCGACGCATTGATTACTGAAGCTGCCGACGACGCCGCCGCGGTCGCGGGCTCCAGCAAGGCGCACAGCGACTGCGTCAGGAAAGATCTCACGTCGCGCGGATTGTCTGAGAACGATATGGCGTCGCTACCCTATTGCGTTAAGCACGACTGGCCGGATCCGTTCACCAGCCTCGGCGTGTGCGTGAAGAATCACAGCCGCCTCGAGGGCATGCTCAACAAAAAATAGTCATGCAGATCGCTCGCTGTATGACGATTAGATTGCCGGCGCGCTCCATCGCCTGGCGCAGCCTGCAGGGAGCAGGTGATGCAATCGCACAATGTAAATCAGAACCGCTGAGCGATCATCTTGGCGGGCGGAGAAGGAAAGCGCTTATCTTCGCTGACGCAGAGTATAGCCGGTGATGGCAGGCCGAAACAGTTCTGTGCAGTGATCGGCGATTCGTCGTTGATCGAGCAAACGCGCTGTCGCGTTTACCTGTCCGTTGCAGACGAGCGCATCCTGGTCGTGGTGACTCGCGCGCATGAGCGTTACTACGGACCGCTGCTGGGAGACATGCGGCGGCAAAATCTCGTGATTCAGCCCGATAACCGCGGCACCACCGCAGCGATTCTACATTCGCTACTCCGATTGTCAAAATGGGAACCCGACGCATACGCAGGGATATTCCCTTCGAATCAATTCGTAAGCGACGAGCACCATTTCATGCGGAGAGTTGATCGAGCCTTCGAGGTCGTCAGATCCAGACCCAAACTGACGGTGTTGCTGGGCATCGCCCCGGACAGTGCCGAAACTGCGTACGGCTGGGTTAAACCCGGGCAGCCAATAGCCAGCGCGCATGCAAGCGTTTTCGATGTTCGCCACTTCTGGGAAAAACCGTCGGCGGAAACGGCCAAACGGCTTCTGGATGACGCGTGGCTGTGGAACAGCTTCATAATGGTGGCTCGACTATCCACGCTTTTGGGAATGGTCATGCTGGCAATGCCGGACCTATACCGCTCCTTCACCCGTGTAAGTTCGAGCCTGCTCACGAGCGCAGAGGAGCGATCGGTCGAGCGCTTGTACGCTTCGATAGATGCCACGGACTTCTCCCACGACGTGCTGTCCAGGCGTCCGACCAATCTGGCGGTCCTTCCAGTTCACGGATGTGAGTGGAGCGATCTCGGCGAACCGGAGCGGGTGATCGAGGTCTTGAGCCGTCAGAAAATCCAACCGACGCGTGACTGGCCAAACTTGGGCCATCGTGGTAATGACGTTCCCGAACCGAACCATAAGGAGATTACCCTTGAACATTGAAAGAACAGTCTCCGAGGAAATTCCGGTTAAGGATACGGGTGGCCCACTTTCAATATAATCGAGCAACATCTTGCGAAACCATTTCGGGAGGGACAGTCATGGTACGGTTTGTCATCGTATGGCTTGGTGTGGCAGCGACCCTTTTGCTCACTTCGGCAGGTTATGCTTATTCAGCAGAATTAGAGATGAAATCATTTGATCTCTCGGAAAGTAAGAACGACACACAGCCTTTGGATACGTTCATCAATACTACCTGTAAGCCGGACAATTGGGGTGATGTTTCTGGTTTCGTTCAACAACCGAAGTCAGAACAGCCCGGAGGCAAATACTCCATATTCCTATTGTGCATGCACGGCCACGGGAAGCTTGGGCCAGTGAAGGTAAAAACTCAAGAAGTCAACGTAGATGCCCCCGGGTTCGAAAAGGATTTTGTAAAGAACGCTACCCTAGGAATCTATAAGATGGTCCTACTTGGATTCAGGACGGGCAATCCTTACAAAGACAAAAATCTGAAAAACCGCAAAGATACTATTTATTATATTACTGTTCCATTACCGTAATAGCTAGGTTGCCTTTGGTCCCAGGATCGCGAGCCTATGGAGGCGGCTTTTCGACGACGGTCTTTGCGCCGCGAACTGACAGCGAAAGCGAATGCTGGTGTATCAATGGAGACGTGGTTGACAACGCGTTTTTCACGATCGCGACCATGGTTGAAATGGGTCATTGAAACGGCGAATCCCGCCTATTGAAAGCGAAGTGCGCAGTGTGAACTAATGGTGCCAGTCTGACGATGCGAGTCCAGTGATCTCGGCAAGCGAACGCGCGTGACCGACGGCTTGAGCCGTCAGAAAATCCAACCTCGATGGAACGTGGCCTGATAGATGACGACGATATTCCGTAAAATTCTCTGCCCGGTCGCCTTCAGCGATAACTCGATGGCGGCGCTTGACCAGGCGGCCAAGCTCGCTCGAAAGAGCGACGCCCTGCTGTACTTGATGCACGTACAGTTCGTACCGATGAGCAACCTCGATGAACTTGCTCGTGAGGTCACGCTTTCCACGGCACCAGGCAAGCTCCAGCTCGAGCGGGTCGCGCGAAAACACCTGGCCAAGGTGCGGCACAAGCTTCTCGTGCAGTTTGGCAGGCCCGCGGAACTAATCGAAAAGGCCGCCGAGGATCTTGACGTCGATCTGATTGTTATGGCGACTCATGAGCGGAGCGGCATCGACCGTCTGTTTCTTGGGAGTATCGCCGAACATGTGCTCCGTACGTCGAAGCGACCGGTCCTGAGCTTGGGTCCCCAAACCGCTCTGGGATCCATAAAGAAGATTCTTTGCCCGGTTGATTTTGATCCAGACTCGATAGCCGCGCTGAAGTGTGGATGGCGCCTGGCCCAGGAATACGGGGCCGCAGTAAGCTTGCTCCGTGTAATCCCCGTGCCCTTCGAGCCGTCGGAAGTCCCCGTAGAACCAGTAACACCTGAGTGGGAGCAGAACGCCCGAGCTCAGCTCGTAAAGATCGCGGCCGAAAATCTCGGCGCCAAAGCCAAGTATAAACCGGTGGTGCGACGCGGTGACCCAGCTAGCGCCATACTCGAAGTTGAAAAGGAACTGCGGCCCGATCTGATCGTGATGGCTTCACATGAACAGTCCGGATTGAGCCACCTGATTTTTGGGAGCGTCGCGGAGCGTACGGTTCGCGAATCGATCATTCCGGTGCTGACGGTTCGAGGACGGTAAAGTGCGGACTGACCCGTATTCTTAAGCATAGCCCCTGATGGGCGGCATGACTGGGACGGCTTTGGGAGGTTTGTAAGCACGGGAGATATGAGCAAGCCGATGGTTTCGCTGGGAGCGGAGGCGAAGTCGCAAAACTCCGGGCGGCGGGCGTTCATAGCGAAAATGAGGTTCGCGCTGCTCGGTGTGGCCGCCGCACTGCTTATCCTATCTGTCCCCACCAGAAACTCAATCTGAACCGGAATTTGAGCAGCGGGAGCACATTCCGCTGCTCGAGGACCCATCCGCCGTGCGTCTGTCTGGGTAACCAGCATCTCCTGAACGGCAACCTGTTTCTTTCGCCGCCGTTTCCCAGGATACCTTCATCGTTGCACGATCTGGTCTACCTCGCACGCTTACGAACCCAGCTTTTTCACGTAGGCCACCAACGCTTTGACCTGACGGCGGCTAAGCATGTGATAAGACGGCATCACAGGTGATTTGCCGACGCCCCGCCCGCCTTCCCTTATTACCTTGGCAATCCAGTCATCGCCCTTGTCCTTCAACGCGACCGCAAAATCCGAAGGTTTAGGATTAATCATCTGGCTCGCGGGTCCATCCCCCTTACCATTTGCGCGGTGACATGCAGAACAGTCCTGGCTGTAGGTCTGCGCCGCCCCTGCGTACAAGCCTTCAGCCGCCACCAGTATTAGGGGTGCGTTCTCACACGGAGTACCTGAGCCTGTGGGTTTGTTCTTATTGGGGCCGGCTCATGCGGTCTGTGGCGCAGATTGTGAGGTTAAGCGCGGGCCTTTGTCGCTGGTCGGATCACCAAATACTGACACCGAGCGCTCGAAGAATAGCTCTGCGGCCCGATCAGCGCGCACGACGCGCTATGCACCGTGCGCAACGATTGGTCACGCCGCCTGGCTGCTCGTTGAAAGCGCGACGCAATTGTCTTCCGACCGCGGTTCCGATCGTATTTTCCCGGCTAGTAAGAGAAACTGCACTGCCACAAACGATTAAGCCGCCGGAGCAGGTAATCAAACCCTCTCCCGAGAGGCCTTTTCAAACCACGGGATCGCCTTCTAGCCGGAATCCGATCCGCACTTCCACCTGGAAAGTCGGATCGCCCGCCTTGTTCACCGAGCCGCGAATATTTTTGACCTCGAACCAGTCGATATTCCGTATCGTCTTCCGGGCCTTGACTATTGCGTTGCGTACCGCCTGCTGGACGCTGTCCTCGGATAGGCCGACGACCTCGATTATCTTGTATGTCTTGTCCGGCATCAGACTCTCCTTTGCGTGATGCGCGTCGTCTGCGTGACGCGCCGGTTTTTGGCGCTCTCGCTCCTGTACTCCGAATATCTGCCGACATGCAAGCGCGGCACCATGCGCACATTCTCGCGCTGCACGGAGCCCCTGCGAGAAAGCTGCAAGGAGGCAGGTCGGCGAAACTACGGCGGTGACTCTCGAGACTCTGAACTTTTCGCCGCTTCGGAGTTTTCAGTAACCACAACCAGCCCACAACCGTGAGTGCAGGGGTGTGGCGGCGTGGCGGATCTTCATGCGTGCGACTGCATCGGCGCGATTTATTTGGTGCGATTTTCAATAAACTTGCTTTGGACTTCGATGTCATAGGGGAGCGGTGCGCCGGGACACAACTCTTCGAGCCACCGTTTCGCAATCAGATCAGGAAGTCTCCGAAACCTGGAGGCCGAAACGTAGACGGCATATCGTGCGCCGGACGGCGGGTCTTCGACGAAATCACGCTTGCATCGGGAACAGTGAAATTGAATGAGCGGTTTGCCGGGCTCGATTTCTATGCGACGCCCTTTAGGGCTAGCCCAGTTGTGGCTGTTCCATTCGTCGCGACCCACGGGAATAAAACCTCCGCGCGCCATAAATTACGCGACGTGACCGATGGAACTTTAGTGCGCCCTCTGCCCTATGGCAACTAGTCTCGAAGCAAAGCGAGGCGATTCTTCCACGGGCACTTCTTTTTTTCGCGCGGTGGCTTTTCTTTTGATTCCTCGCGGAACGGCGTCGGCGAGGCGGCAGCATGGCGTAGGCTCAGTCTATTTTTCCTTGAGCCGTGGATAGACTTTCTAAATTTTGCGGACGCGGGTGCCTTCAGCTACGATCCCCTTCGATGCCTGGAAGATAGGCCGCATCGCAGCGACACCAATCCTCGTCGGCCTCCATCATCAATACATTCGGGTTTAGGTTTTGAACAGGCACAGGTTATGTGTTTCGCAGTCTTGGGACTCCTGGCCGTTTTCTGATCTGCGCCCAAAAAGATGAATTCGTTCAGGTTTGTTGACGCGGGCACAGATCAGCGCTAAACGAATAATGAATGGATTCATCTTTAAATACGCAACCGGTCGGACTCCGCGACCGGCAGAAGCAGGAGCGCGAGCGCCGTATCGTCAAGGCCGCTGAGCGGCTCTTTGCCAAGAAAGGCTACGCCGAGGTCGCGATGGAAGATGTTGCGGCCAGGGCGGGCCTCGCGGTCGGCACCATCTATAACTACTTCCCGTCCAAGTCCGCCCTGCTGCTCGCAATCGTCAGGCGTGAAACGGAATCGATGCTCGCGCGCGGGCGGAAGATCCTGGAGGACCCGCCGCGCGATCCGCTGGCGGCGGTGTCCGCGTTTACGGGGATTTTTCTCGACGACATCACGCGTGACGACCGACGCCTGTGGCGCGAACTGTTCGGCGCTGCGATTGCGGAGCCGTCCACCGTGGGACAGCGCCTGTTCGAAGCCGATGTGCAACTGGTGTTGCAGCTCTCGTCGCTGCTCGAGCGATACCGCCGCGACGGGACTCTCACCTCCGACCTTGAACCGTTGCCCGCAGCGACGGTGCTGTACGGCGTCTGCTTCACCTGGCTCACCGCCTACCTGATGAACGACACGATCAGCACCGAGATGGCGGGCGACGAAATCCGCCGCGGCATCGCGATAGCGATGCGGGGTTTCTATCCCCGCGTCGACGGAATCTCAATTACTACAGGAGGACACGCACCATGATCGAGATTATCGAAGGTCTCCCCGGCAATGTAGTGGGAATCCTGGCCAAGGGAGAGGTGACGAGAAAGGACTACCTAGAGGTGGTGATACCGGCAATAGAAAAGTCGCTGAAGCAAAATGCCAAGCTGCGGCTCTATTACGAGCTGGGTTCGCAATTCACCGAAATCGATTTCGGCGCCGAATGGGAAGATTTCAAACTGGGAATTGAGCATCTTTCCCGTTGGGAACGGATGGCCGTCGTGACCGACGTCGCCTGGATCAGGAATCTGGTCGGCGCTTTTCGCTTTCTGATGCCCGGAAAGATGAGAATCTTCACGACCGCCCAGGCATCAGAGGCCCACAAATGGATCGTCGCGCCGTGAGCGGGAGCCATCCATGAGAATCTTCGGAGATCCTTTCTTTTGGGCACTGGTCAGCATGTTCGGATTGGCGGGCGTCACGGCCGGGGTGGGCAGCACAAGGCTGGGGAAATTTAGATCACTGGGATTGGTGACCGTGGGAATGTTCACCTTGGGGCGAGTGGTGCTGGTCCTGCCCGCGGTAACTCAGCCGAGACTCGTGGCGGGTGACTGGAGCTGGGTTGTCGGAGGCGTGATCTTTGCCGCAGGAATGGTTTTCGCGCTTCCTGCGTTCGCGATCAGGCCGTTCACAGGGCCCGAGGCTGGAGTGAGCCTGAGGACCGGAGGATTTTACGGAATCGTCAGGAATCCCCTCTATCTTTCAGATGTGTTGTGGTGCCTCGGTTGGGCAGTAATGTTCCGCTCGGAGATCGGCATCGCTCTCGTTCCCGTGTGGTGGGCGGGTCTGTGGCTGCTAACTATAATCGAGGAGGAGAGCCTCGAGCGGAAACTCGGCCAGCCGTACATCGAGTACAGGCGACGAATCCGTGGACGTATCCTCCCCGGCCTGCCGCTATGATCGCACCGAGCCCAAATCCGCGCGGGAATGAGGGGGACCGCGCCTGATGCCGGACAGATTGAGGTATTTCGGTGATTGCCGACATCGCCAACTGGCGCTGGGTGCACGCCCAAGAGCGGTTGGACCTTTCGATCGACGGGCTCGGAAATCTGCGACACTGGATGAAAGCGATCCACGCTCAAAGGAGGTGTTCACGCATCAGGAGATGCCATGCTCGCGAGCCAGCAGCGTAATAATCCTGACGATATATCCTCCTATCGCCGGTTCAATCAAACCCCGCGCCGCTGCCGCCGAGTGATACGGTCGGTCAGCCAATGGTGAAGTTTGCGACGCTGGTGTGGAGGAATCTACGCCGCAGTCCGCGGCGCACGATCCTCACCATGCTGGCGATTGCACTAGCGGCGTTCACGTACTCGTCGCTATCGAGCCTTCCAAATGTCGCCCGCCGGATGCTTAACACGCCCGATTCCGCGCGTCGCATCGTGGTGATGAGCGACTCGGGATTTTTCAATCGTTTACCCGATTCGTACAAGCCCAAAATTCTTGCGGCGCCGCACGTCGTCGCAGCGTCGGGATTGGTGTACTTCGGCGGAGTCTACCATAGCCCCAGCGACCAGCTCGGAATCGCGGTCGACGCCGACCAGGCAGAGTTCATGTGGCCCGATTGGGGCATCACCCCGGTGCGAGCTGGCGAGTTCCGCGCCAGCGCCACGGCGTGCCTCGTGCCGGTTGCGATGATGCGAAAGTACGGCTGGCACGTTGGCGAGCAGATCATCCTCAAAGGCACCATTGTGCCGGTGGACGTGACCCTGCGCATTGCCGACACGTTGGGCGCCGGTGCGCCACCTGACTCCCTGCTATTTCGCCGCGACTACCTGGAACGGTCGCTGGGTGGGAGCCCGACCGTGAATGCGTATCACGTCATGCTCGATCGCGCCGATTCGGTGCCCTCGGCGATCGCAGCAATCGATGAAATATTCTCGAACTCGGCGGCCGAGACTCGCAGCGAATCCGAGGCGGAGTGGTTTTCAACCTTCATCAACCTCGACACGCTCTTCGCTATGCTCCGTGCGATGGCAATCCTCGTAGTAGCCGCGGTCGCCCTGGTAGCGCTCAACAGCGTGGTGATCGCGGTGCGCGAGAGGCGTACAGAAATCGCGGTCATGCGCGCGATAGGTTTCAGTCCGGCATTGATCCTGTACCTGACGGTTGCTGAATCTGCACTCCTGGGTGTTGTGGGAGGGGCGCTTGGGTGCGCGGCAACTCTTCTTATTACTAAGGTTCTGCCGTTCGCATTTCTGCCACTGGGACCCATAGATCTGCTCGCGATCGTTTCGCCAGGGGTGATCGAGCAGGCCTTTCTCTTATCGATTGCGATAGGGGTGGCGGCCGGGTTGATCCCGGCGCTTGGTTCCGTGCGCCGATCGGTGGTCGAATCGATCCGCGCGATAGTCTAGTCCGCGAGAACTTGATTGCGCACTTCGCCGTTCGGGGCGACGATCTCGCGCGAAGAACCGCCCCAGATTTGACGGCGGCTGTTTTCTGACCGGAGGACAGTCCGGCACGCTGCTTGAAGCCAGCCAGAATGAGTTCGGCGAGCGCTGCGTAATTGCCGTCGTAGTGATGACCGCCGTTCCTGCGGAAGGTTTCGACGCCGCGCAGCTCAAGCGTGGGACATGCCGTGTCGGTTTCGTCCTGCCCGTAAATGCACTGCATCAAGCACGCCGGAATTTTGGTCGCTTCTGGCAACACCGGTAGTTGTGGTTGTGCTTAGTCAAAAGCTAAACCCTGACATATTGGTGATGCAGCCCACCGAGAATTGAGATGCTTGCGATGGCGCCGAGCTTCTGCGGCCGCCGATAATTCGGCGCATTCTTGTCCAGTGATAGATGCGTCCGTACCTGATTGTAATAGGAAGCGTAATTCTTCAGAACGCGACGCGACTGTGCTTCGTCGGACACGATGAGGTGATCGAGAGATTCGCGGCGGATCGATCCGATTAGGCGCTCAACGTAGCAGTTCTGCCAAGGTGAGCGTGGCGCCGTCGGGTGATCGCGGATTCGCATTGCACGAATGCGGCGGGTGTAGGTTGGGCCGAAGGCCCCGTCGCGGTCGCGAATCAGGTGACGTGGCGCTTCGTCCCAGGGAAAGGCGTCAGTCACCTGACCTGCGATCCACTCGGCGGTCGGATTGTTCGTCACGCTGACGCTCACCATTCGCCTGCGGGCGTGACGCAGAATGACCAGGCCGTAGAGCAGCCTGAATGAGATCGTTCGTACCACGAACAGATCCAGCGAAGCGATGCCACCAACGTGATTGCGCAGAAAAGTCTTCCAACCCTGCGACGGTGGACGGCAGCGACGGACCATATACCTGCCGACGGTTGATTCAGCGACTTCGATCCCAAGCATCAACAATTCGCCGTGGATTCGAGGTGCGCCCCACAGCGGGTTCTCGCGGCTCATTCGCAGGATCAGCGCTCGAATCTCAGCATCAATCCGTGGACGGCCGCTGAGGTGGCGGGACTTCCAGCGCCAATAGGCGCGGAAACCGCGCCGGTGCCAACGGATCACGGTCTCCGGCTGGACGATGATGATCGCATCGAGGAGCGACGGGTACAGTCGATACGACCATACCAACAGGAAGCGATCGATGTTCCACAACCTCACACGCTTCGGCGATTTGCGCCGTAGAACTGCTTCGCTTTCTTCAGAGTCTCACCCTTCTCAGCCTGAGCGCGTTGGTGATTACTGACACGGAACTGAGACTCATCGCGGCGCTCGCGATTATTGGACTCAGCAGCAGGCCGAATACGGGGTAGAGAACGCCGGCGGCGATCGGTATTCCGAGCACGTTGTAGAAAAACGCAAAGAATAGATTCTGCCGGATGTTGCTCATGGTCGCGCGGCTTAAGCGCCGCGCCTTCGCTATGCCGCGCAGATCGCCCTTGACGAGAGTGACGCCCGCGCTCTCCATCGCGACGTCGGCGCCGGTGCCCATCGCGATGCCGACCTGCGCCTGCGCCAGCGCGGGGGCATCGTTGATACCGTCGCCAGC
>JGI20175J14863_1000099_pt1 | contig 15411 bp, 11 predicted proteins | sample NGESurdeep072012_2_FD_14863 | JGI IMG/M metagenome (IMG submission 14863)
TACAGCGCGGCGGGCGTGTCCTGGTCGAGAAACACGTCGGGCAGCACCATGGTGCGAACCTTGCACCCGCTATCCAGCACGCCATTGTCGGCCAGCGCCTGCAGGACATAGGAGCCGAAGCCGCCGACCGCGCCTTCTTCGATGGTCACCAGCACCTCGTGCTCGCGCGCCAGCCGCAGCAGCAGGTCCACGTCGAGCGGCTTGGCAAAGCGCGCATCGGCCAGCGTGGTCGATAGACCCAGCGCCGCCAGCTCGTCGGCCGCCTTCAGGCATTCGCCGAGCCGCGCGCCATAGGACAACAGCGCCACCTTGTGGCCCTCGCGCAGGATGCGGCCCTTGCCGATCTCCAGCGCCTTGCCTTCTGCCGGCAGCGGCACGCCCAGGCCCTCGCCGCGCGGATAACGCAACGCCGACGGCCGGTCGTCGATGGCGACTTGCGTTGCCACCATGTGCACCAGCTCGGCCTCGTCGGCCGCCGCCATCAGCACGAAGCCGGGCAGGCAGCCGAGATAGGCGACATCGAAGGCACCGGCATGGGTCGGCCCGTCGGCGCCGACCAGCCCCGCGCGGTCGATGGCGAAGCGCACCGGCAGCCGCTGGATGGCGATGTCGTGCACCACCTGGTCGTAGGCGCGCTGCAGGAAGGTCGAATAGATGGTGGCGAACGGCTTGAAGCCCTCGGTGGCGAGCCCGCCGCAGAAGGTCACCGCGTGCTGCTCGGCAATGCCGACATCGAAGCAGCGGTTGGGGAACTCCTTCTCGAACAGATCGAGCCCGGTGCCCGACGGCATCGCCGCGGTGACGGCGACGATCTTGTCGTCCTTGCGCGCCTCCTTGATCAGGCTCTCGCCGAATACTTTGGTGTATTGCGGCGCGCCGCCCTTCGACTTGGCCTGCGCGCCGGTCGCCACGTCGAACTTGACCACCCCGTGATATTTGTCGGCCGAGGTCTCCGCCGGGGCGTAGCCCTTGCCCTTCTGCGTCACCACGTGCACCAGGATCGGCCCGATCTCGGCGTCGCGCACGTTGCGCAGAACGGGGAGCAGGTGGTCGAGATTGTGCCCGTCGATCGGCCCGACATAATAGAAGCCGAGCTCCTCGAACAGCGTGCCGCCGGTGACGTAAGTGCGCGCGTGCTCGATGGCGCGGGTGATGGCGCGGTCAAGAGCTTTGGGCAGATGCCGGGTGAGCTGCTTGCCGACGTCGCGCAGCTTCAGATAGGTATGCCCCGAGCTGAGCCGCGCCAGATAGGCCGACATGGCGCCGACCGGCGGCGCGATCGACATGTCGTTGTCGTTGAGGATGACGATGAGGCGCTCGCTGCGCGCGCCGGCATTGTTCATCGCCTCATAGGCCATGCCCGCCGACATGGCGCCGTCGCCGATCACGGCGATGACGTTATTCTTTTTGCCGGCCAGGTCGCGCGCCACCGCCATGCCCAGCCCGGCGGAAATCGAGGTCGAGGAATGCGCGGCGCCGAACGGGTCGTATTCGCTCTCGGCCCGCTTGGTGAAGCCGGACAGCCCGCCGCCCTGTCTTAGAGTGCGAATGCGGTCGCGCCGGCCGGTCAAAATCTTGTGCGGATAGGCCTGATGCCCGACGTCCCAGATCAGCCGGTCGGTCGGCGTGTCGAACACGTAATGCAGCGCGACCGTGAGTTCCACCACGCCCAAGCCGGCCCCGAGATGCCCGCCGGTGGCGGCCACCGCGCTGATCGTCTCGTAGCGCAATTCGTCGGCCAGCTCGCGCAGCTGCTCCGCCGAAAGGTTCTTCAGGTCGCGCGGTACTTTAATCGAATCCAACATTTCGCTTCCAGTCTGCGTGATGAGTGGCGATTTAGCTCAGGAATCCTTGGAACAAGCTAGCTATATGAATAAAAGTATAAGGCAAGAATTATACCAAATCCATATTGCCATTTCCCAGTCGGTTTAGCGTAACCACCATATAAACAACCACTTTCCTTGGGCCAACCAGCAGCCATTTAATCGCATGGCGCCCTAGGTACTTAAGTATCCAGCGTCGCGAAACCAGCGTACGGCGTCGTCAATTCCTTCAGTATAACGCCTCGCGCGATAGCCGAGTTCCTGCTCGGCTTTGGTCGATGCGAAGAACATACGGTACTTCGCCATGTAAACTCCGTCCAGGGTCGCAAAAGGTTCGCGTCCCGTGACGTTGGCCACGGCTTCGGCGACAAACGCAACCGGGATGAGAGCACGCCACGGAAGCCGCACCCGTGCCGCGCGGCGGCCGACTAGGCCGGCGATATCGCGCAGCATCTGCGAGAACAAGACATCCTGCCCGCCGAGAATGTAGCGCTCGCCGATCTTCCCGTGACGCAACGCCGCGAGATGGCCGCTGGCCACGTCGTCCACATGCACGAGGTTGAGCCCGGTGTCGATGAATGCCGGAATGCGGCCCTTGGCGGCTTCGATAATGATCCTGCCCGTCGGCGTGGGCCGCACATCGCCCGGGCCAATCGGCGTCGAGGGATTAACGATGACGGCGGCGAGACCGCGTTCCGCCACCATGGCCTCGACCAATCGTTCGGCCGCGATCTTGCTGCGCTTGTAGGCGCCGATGCCCTGATCCTCGCGCAGTGGACTGGTCTCATCCGCGGCCATCCCATCGGTTCGCAAGGCGATGGTCGCCACGCTGCTGGTGTAGATGACGCGCTCGACGCCCGCACGCATCGCCTCCTCCATGAGGTTGCGGGTTCCTTCGACGTTAGAGGCAAAGATCTCGCTGGGGTCGCGCGCCCATAGGCGATAATCCGCCGCCACGTGAAAAGCGTAACGCATGCCGGCGATCGCGCGCTCGACGGATTTCCGGTCGCGTAGGTCGCCTTCGAAAAAATCCAAGCCTAACCCGGCGAGGTGTGCGCGTGGACTTGTGCCACGAACCAGCGCCCGCACCGAAAAGCCGGCCTCGACTAGTTTGCGTGCGACGGCCGAGCCGACGAATCCGCTTGCTCCGGTGACGAGAATCTTTTCCTTATTGCTCATGCGGGCTGCCGTTGCCGATCTGCTACAGTCGGTCGTCTATTCGAGTTGCGGCTAAAGGGAAAGCTCAATCCAAGCGCAGGGTAGCGATCGGTGTCCGCACCCTTTCGTGCGGCCGTCGGCGGTCGGATCGATTTGCCTCAGAGTATCGCCGCCTGGCGTAATTAAAATAAGGGCGCATCTATCGCGGCATGAAATTTGCTTTATAAAGCTGGTCTAGGGGCACCAATGGCGGGAAACAGATTGGACGATTCATGGGCCTCCCAATTGCCGGGGGGCCGAACGATTCCTTGCGCCATTCCTTCAACCAGCCGTGACATCACAGACCTTGACCAGCCGGCTTGTTTGGACGTGGCGTGCGCTCCGGCGGACCGCTTCGTCATCGCACTCGTAGGGTTAGCTTTCGAAGCCCGCATTGCGTCCGGGCCAGGCGTGGTCGTTATCTGTCGCAACACGGAAAGCGAGGTTGCCTCATCGCTCAACCACGCTGTCAAAAGAGGGTCCCGCAGCATCATCAGTTTCGGAGTGGCGGGCGGGCTCGCTCCGCATTTGCGCCCGGGCAACTGGATCGTTGCGTCATCGATCATCGACGCGCAGCAGATTCGCCCGACCCATCGTGTTTGGTCGGAAAAGATCCTGGAGATGATCCCGGGCGCGGAACACATGCCCATCGCGGGCGTCGACACTGCAGTCGCCGACCCTGAAGCCAAACGGCGAATGCACGTCGAGACCGGTGCGGCAACAGTCGACATGGAGTCGCATCTCGTCGCCCGGCACGCATCGACCCACGGGCTGAGCTTCGCAGCGGTCAGGGTGGTCATCGATCCGGCGCATCGGGCTGTGCCGGAGGCGGCGCTTGCCGGCATGCGCCCCGACGGAGGCACGAGTGTAACGGCAGTCATGCGCGAACTGATCGCTGGACCTTCCCAGTTGTCCGGCCTGCTCCGCGTCGCGTATGATGCCTATGCGGCGCGCCGCGCCCTGCTCCGCGCCCGCCGGCTGCTGGGGCCGGGTTTCGGCCTCCTCGGTCTCAACGAAGTCTGATCTGACCGGAAATAACCTCTTCCAGAGCCCATTCCGGACCTTCCCGCAGTGGCGTTGACGCCCCGGTGGACATAAGTATGGTCCGCGTGCGGACCGGAAACGGCCCTCACGCTAGGAACACCGCAAAGACCGTCATATGAGCACCGCGACACAAGAACGTCATAAATCGATTGCCGTGGACGTTGGCGGCGTCATGGTCGGCGGCGGCGCGCCCATCGTCGTGCAGTCGATGACCAATACCGACAGCGCCGACGTCGAAGGCACCGCGCGCCAGGTAGCGGCGCTTGCCCGTGCCGGCTCCGAACTCGTGCGTATCACCGTCGATCGTGACGAGGCCGCGGCCGCCGTGCCGCATATCAAGGAGCGGCTCGCCAAAATGGGCGTGTCGGTGCCAATCATCGGCGACTTCCATTACATTGGGCACCAACTGCTGGCGGATCATCCTGGCTGCGCCGAGGCGCTCGACAAATACCGCATCAACCCCGGCAATGTCGGATTTAAGAACAAGCGAGATCCGCAGTTCACGCAGATTGTCGAGATGGCGCTCAAGCACGGCAAGCCGGTGCGCATCGGCGTCAATTGGGGCTCGCTCGACCAGGAATTGCTCACCCGCCTGATGGACGAGAACGCGAAGTCGTCCTCACCGCGCGGCGCCCGCGAAGTGATGCACGAGGCCATGGTGCAGTCGGCGCTGCTGTCGGCGGCGCGCGCCGAGGACATCGGCCTGCCGAAGAATCGCATGATACTGTCAGCGAAAGTGTCGGCGGTGCAGGACCTGATCGCGGTCTACACTGAACTTGCGCGCCGCTCCGACTACGCGCTGCATCTTGGGCTGACCGAAGCCGGCATGGGGTCGAAGGGCATCGTCGCTTCCAGCGCCGCCATGGGCGTGTTGCTGCAACAGGGCATCGGCGACACCATCCGCATCTCGCTCACGCCGGAGCCGAATGGCGACCGCACGCTCGAGGTGCAGGTGGCGCAGGAGCTGTTGCAGACCATGGGGCTTCGGACGTTCGTTCCGCTGGTCGCCGCCTGTCCCGGCTGCGGCCGCACGACATCCACCACGTTCCAGGAACTTGCCTCCGACATCCAGGGCTTCATCCGCAACTCGATGCCGGGATGGAAGAAGCAATATCCGGGCGTGGAGACGCTCACCGTCGCGGTGATGGGCTGCATCGTCAACGGACCGGGCGAGAGCAAACACGCCGATATCGGCATCTCGCTGCCCGGCACCGGCGAGCAGCCGACCGCGCCGGTATTCATCGACGGGAAGAAGGCAGCCACGCTGCGTGGCCCGACGCTCACGGCCGATTTCAAGCAAATGGTCACGGACTACATCGAGCGGCGGTTCGGCCACGCGGGGCGGAGCGCGGAAGGCGGCAGGGTTCTCCACCTAGATGATGTCGCACCGGTGCAGTAATCTCTCGGCCAGTGGTGTAAATAATCCTTCAGGTCACTACCGAGGGGGCTGAAAAGCCCGGAATCCATGGGTCCGCCTTCTCAAAATCCGACACTATCTTTTTCGGTCAAAAGCAAGCCTTCTCGATCCGGCGATCCCACGGACCGTTTTAAACAGTGCCTGGATCAGGTGGCAGCCGACACCGAGGGCCTGCTCGACCGGTTGCTGTCACCCAAACCGGTCTCCGGCGAGCTAGCGCGCCCCGCCCGCCTCCTGGACGCCATGCGCTATGCAAGCCTGGGAGGCGGCAAGCGGGTCCGCCCTTTTTTGGTCGTTGAAACCGCGAAACTATTCGGGGTGCCGCGACGGCAGGCCCTGATGGTTGCCGCCGCGCTCGAGTGCGTGCACTGCTATTCGCTCGTTCACGACGACCTTCCCGCGATGGATGACGACGCGTTGCGTCGGGGAAGGCCCACCGTTCATAAGGCTTTCGACGAAGCAACCGCGATCCTGGCAGGCGATGGGCTTTTGACCTTCGCCTTCGATATCCTCTCTCGCCCGCAAACACACGCAAAGCCCGACATCAGAATTGCGCTCACTTCCGCACTTGCGCGAGCCGCCGGCGTCGGCGGAATGGTTGGCGGGCAAATGCTCGATCTTGCGGCCGAAGGTCGATTTGCAAATGGCCGGGGACGCCAACTTGATTTCGGCGATGTAAAAACTTTGCAATCAATGAAAACCGGAGCGCTCCTGAAGTTTGCCTGCTCGAGTGGAGCCATGCTCGGCGAGGCACCCCGAAAGGCGCGTGCGGCGCTCGAACGTTACGGTTCGGCGGTCGGCGAAGCCTTTCAAGTCGCCGATGACTTGCTCGATATCGACGGCGATGCAGCCACTGTTGGCAAGGCGACAGGAAAAGATGCGGCCGCCCACAAGGCNACATTCCTGAGCCTACTGGGGGTCGATGGTGCGCGGAAACGGCTCAAGACACTTATTGACGAGGCTGAGACGGCGGTCGCGTCGTTTGGCAAAGACGGTGCGATTTTGAAAGCGGCAGCGCATTTCATCGCCAATCGCCGCAGTTGAAAATTGAATGCGGCGCTGCCCTTTGCCGCGCGCGTGCCTCTGCCGAAGATCATATTCGCGCGTAGCGTCGGGCTGCGCACGCCGGCGCTTGCCGTGCCTAGTGCCTATCTGGAATGGTATGAGCACTATACTTAAACTCATGCTCATGCGATTGTTACACTGTGCGCATACGCTTGGTGACCGCACATGCTTGCTCCGCGTTTCATTTCGGTACGGCCGCAACTGATATTTCTATAGAGTGCATCCGTGACAAGCCCTCCGACGCCGGAACCCGACTTGGTGAAATCGCCGCGCGCGATAGTGCCCCGAAACCTGGCGCTTGGAATCGAGCGCATTGGGTTCATCCCGCTCCCCTACCGGTTCATATCCGTCGTCGTCTTTGTCGTTCTTTGTATCGCCGCCGCAGTCGGATTTGCTCGTCTGAAAGTCGACGACTCGCTCAGTCAACTGTTCCGGTCCGATACGGCCGAATACAAAACCTACGAAGACGTCACGCGCAACTTTCCCTCCAGCGAATTCGACGTTTTGATCGTGATCGAAGGCCCCACGCTGCTCGATCGGTCCTCACTCGAAAAACTGCGCGAACTGGTGACCGACCTCCAGCTCATCGACGGCACCCGCGGCCTCATCTCGCTGTTTTCCGCGCGCGAGCCTCCGCAGGGTGGCAATATACCGGCCCCGCTCTTTCCCAATCCCTTGCCGGAAGGTGCGGAATACCAAAATCTCATTGCACGCGTGATATCGAACGAAATCATTCGCGGCAAATTGTTGTCGGACGACGGCAAGCTCGCTTTGGTCGTGCTCGCGCTCGACCCGGCTGCGGCCCGGGAAAAGCTTTCCGGCGTCATTCGCAATGTCCATCAAGCTATTGACGAAAATTTGGTGGAAACTGGGCTCAGCGTTCAGTTGTCCGGCGTCCCGGTGATGCAGTTCGAGATTCGCAATGCGATCGAGCGCGACCGGCTCGTCTATAATGCGCTTGGGTTTGCTATCGGCTGCTTGATTGCGGTCCTGTTCTTCCGCCGCGTGTCTTTCATGATCATCGCCGCCGCGCCCCCGCTTGCCGCCATTCTGCTGGCGCTCGGCACGCTCGGTTGGCTCGGTTTTAGCCTAAACATTTTTTTGAATGTGATGACGCCGCTTATCATGGTCATCAGCTTTTCCGACAGTATGCAGCTCACTTTCGCGGCGCGCGACCGGCTGATCGCCGGCGACGATAAATATACCGCCTTCCGCAATGCCCTTCTCATCGCCGGGCCGGCTTGCGTGCTCACGCATGCCACCGCCGGCGTTTCGTTCATCGCCCTGATGTTCTCGACCTCCGACCTGATCCGGACTTTCGGCGAGGCCGGACTCATCGCCACTCTCATTGCCATAGTGGCGGTGCTGACGATGGTGCCGTTGCTCGGGGTCTTGCTCATTCACAACGAGGCGGGGTTTGCGGAAAGCGTAAGGGGCATGGACAAGGCGCTCGACGTTTTGCGGCGGTTTTGCGGGTGGATCGCCCTTCGCATGGTCGCTCATCCGGGCCTCTATGCGCTGGCCGGCCTGCTCGTGGTGCTCGGTCTTTCGCTCGGCTATATCCAGCTTCAGCCGCGCTACCGGCTCGCCGATCAGGTGCCCGACCGGGAGCACGCCGTTGCGGCCAGCCAGCGGCTCGACGTTAAATTGACCGGCGCCAATCCGATTGACGTGCTGATCGAGTTTCCGCAGGGACGGACCCTCTACGCGCCCGAATCCCTTGCCGTCATCGCCGATGTGCATTCGATACTCGAGCAACAGGCGGGGGTCGGCAACGTCTGGTCGCTGGAAACGTTGCGCCGCTGGCTGGCGGATAAGATGAATAAGTCGGACGTCGCCACCCTCAAGCAATATGTCGACTTGCTTCCACCCTATCTCACGCGGCGGTTCATCTCCGCCAAGCAAGACGCCGTCATCGTCAATGGCCGTGTTCCCGACGCCGACGCCAGCAAGCTGCTGCCCATCGTCGCTACCCTCGACAAGAAACTAAACGCCCTAAGCGCGAAATATCCCGGCTATACGGTTGGGGTCACCGGCTTGTCCGTGATCGCCGCGCGCAACAGCGCGATTATGATCGACAAGTTGAGCCGCGGGCTGACGATCGAGATCGTCTTCGTCGCCGCGTTTATTGGCCTGGCATTCCGGTCTTTCATTGTCATGCTGGTCAGTATCTTGCCGGGACTTTTCCCGATCGTTTTGGCGGGCTGCTTGTTGTGGGTGACCGGCCTCGGATTGCAATTTGCGAGCGTCATCGCGCTGACGGTCTCGTTCGGCCTGGGCTTGAGCGCGACCATTCATTTCCTCAACCGATTGCAGATCGAGGACACCGAGCCGGATCCCGCGGTGGGCGTCGAGCGCGCGACCATTCTTGTCGGGCCGCCGTTGATCCTGACATCAGCCGTGTTGGCGTGCGGGCTGGCAATGACGGTCTTTTCCAGCCTCCCCTCGCTCCGCTTGTTCGGATGGCTGAGCGCGTTTGCGATGATCTCGGCGCTGATCGCCGATTTGCTCATTTTGCGGCCAACGGCCACGTTCCTCAGCAAGATCGCACGGCGTATCGCCGTGCGGCCATCGAGCCGGTCGCCGGCTGAATAGGCCTTTCGCGAGCGAGACCCCGGCGGCCTAGCCGCGCCGCAGGCTGATTGACGCGCCCTTGATGCCGGCGTTCGGGTCGGCTGTTTTGATGACAACCGATTGCCGGTTACCGTGCGTAATCAGGCTTAACGTGGCGGTGAAGCTCGGGCTCTCTGCGCGGGCATGGATATGATCACCTTCGGCCGTGCCGGAGATTGTCCCGCCTACGCCGTGCGTGGATTCGCTCCACGTCCCGCTGACGGCACGGCCGGCTAAATCGGCACTGCTAGAGAGATTGAAATTGAAACTATCGCTGGCGCAGCGAATACTGAGCTGGAGATTGTGTTGTTGCGCCAGCGCATCGTATGACGCCCGGCACTTTATTCGCTCACGTGTGCCGTTTGACAGATCGATTGTGCCAGACCCGGCCCATTGGCCGGCCAATCGCTCGAAAGGTCCTACGTGCTGCGCATGACCGCTGCCGTGGCTGGAAAGCAATACCGCAAGGACGAAGATCATGCCGCGCGTCAAATTAGCCAGGTTCATGTTTGGCACCCCATCGCAGAACAGGCGATTTCCCCCGCCTTCGCTTCACTCTCGTCATTTTTGTAATTTCGAGCAAGCTGTCACGGCCAGTCAACGACCACGATCGAAATGCGACCGGTAAATCCGAGGGACACTCTAGCCTATTCCGTTGGGACTTCGTCACCATCGCGTCCGCGTTTAGGTTTTCAGCACACCCCCGATGTGGCCCCGACAACGAAGATCGTGAGGACGATTTCCACCGTTCAAAATTCTCTTTAATTATCAATGAGTTTTGGTGGGCGCACCAGGGCTTGAACCTGGGGCCCGCTGATTAAGAGTCAGCTTTTATTGCAAAAATAACAACGGCTTGGATGTAAAACCCGCCAAAAGCAGCCATTCCAAATCAATTGGATAGGGGCAAATTGTAAAATGCGATTTTGTTTGCTCGGACCTGCGAGCGCACCGTTATGAGCGGTACGCCCTCCCCGGAAAAGCCGATAAAATCTGACGATTAGCGTGGTGTTCGATCACGTTTGGCGACGTTTGTTCTTGTTTGGTTGCCGCGTATCGTTGGTCAATCGTTGGTCAACATAGTTCGGCGACCAACCTCCCGAGCGCGTGCAGGATTGCAAACATCGCTATCAATGATGCGATGATTCTGCCTTACGATGCGAATCTGGGCCGGATGGAATTTTCGGAAGGGACAACCAAATAGCATCATCGCGCTCAATCCGGAGCCGTCCATTTGAGGCGGCTTTTGCGCGGAATCGTGATACAAGATTCAAAATAAAATTAGGTCGGCCATTTTGGCCAATTCTAGTTATCTTGCAGCAGATCAATGGGCGAGCGCTCCTCGCGGCTCGGCCCTATCGCAAGGCGCGCGCACTGTGTTGGGTGTTATCGTACGCGTGAATCGGAACGCGACCCTGATTAGACGCGTGCGAATCTTCAGCCGCGCTCTACTGCGCCGACTTTCGGGTTGCTGCCGGTGAACCTTTGGCGAGGCGCCGAGAGGGGACAAGGCCTGTCTCCTGCTGCGCCGGCACAACCGGCTCGTATTTCGCAAGCAAGGCCGAGTCCAAGGTCGCGATCTCCTCGTCGGGCAGTCGCTGCCAGACTTCGTCCTTCCCGAGCAGTGGGATGCCGAGATAGCCGCGCACCGTGAGGGTCTGACCATCCGGGCTCAGCGTCATCTTGGCATGGTAGATTCTACCATCGCGCGGATCGAGGATATTGCCGTCCTCGTAAGTCAGGCCTTGCCGCTTCATGCCGCGGATCAGAGAAAGACCGAGCATGGGCGCGTTTCGACGGTCGTCGACGCATTTACTGCAGATCGGATTTGGTGGATCCTGGGGTCTCGGGAACGCTTTCGCGATCGCGCCTTCGTAGACCCCGTCGTGTTCGACAAAGAGGAACCACACGATCGGGCGCCCCGAATCACTCATTTTAGCCCAGAGGCCGGTGACGGTCGGCTCCCATGGTCGCGTCTGCGAGCCCCACGGAAGCGGTTGGGCGTGGGAGACCAGCGGACTAACCGCGGCAAAGGTCGTCAGAATGAGCGCCGCCATTCGTGTTTTCATATCGTCTGCCATTCTGTTTCGGCGATCGGCCGTGCATCTTCTCTGAAAATATGGCCGTTTCACGAACGCTAGGTGTTTTTCCGGTTGTTCCGTAATAATGCCCGCATGGGGAACTCCGGCGACTGATGTAACGTTAGGCATTACGAGCAAATCGAACCAGCGAGCAATTTAACCGGGTTTGCAAGGCAGCCCTGACACAAGCCGCTTCGCCGGCGCTAACCGGAAAACGGTTTGAACGGAGAATTTCAATTTTGAGGCACCATATTGGCGCGACCTTGATCACGGTAGCGCCGCCATTCGTGTTTTCATGTCGTGTGCAGCTCGCGCTGGTGCCGCATTGATCCAGGTCAAAGCGCGCACAACAAGACATCGAGGGTCTCGCTATCAAGAATAAAGAGTTTTCCGGGCTACAAGATAACCGCCAAGACCCATCGCAATCGCACCTGCTACGATTTCAGCGAGACCGGCGGTCACGATCCCTTTAAATCCTGCCCATGAGAAGCAGTACGACGAGGACGATCAAGATGATTCCGATGACACCTATGCCACCATGACCGAAGCCGTAACCGTAGCCGCCGAAGCGGCCACTGAAGCCACCAAGCAAGAAAATGATGAGAATGATGATAAGTATGAGTCCGAGCGACATGATCTACCTCCCGTTTCGGCACCTACTCGGCACTTCGTTGCCTGAAACCACTCCATGGTTATGATCGTGGCGGAGAACGCCAAGTCGTATTGATCCAGGTCAACAATGTCGGGTGCCGGATATTGCTACTATTCACTCCAGTTCGGGAGGGATCTGGAGAAACCCCAGCTTAACTCACTGAATAACAAAGGAGGGTCATATGCGTACTTGGATTTTTGCATCGACCCTGTCCCTCGCAGTCGGCGGGGCGCTATTCGCAGGTCAAGTGCAGGCTTTGCCGCTCCTGCAACGTTCGGCACTACGGGCAAATCGAACCAGCGAGCCAGTTTGATCGGTCATGTCTCAGGCCAGCCTTGCATTGAGCAATCTACGTGGCATCGTAATCGTCATTGTCCTCGCCTTCCATTCATCGCTCGCCTATCTCGCCTCGGTCCCAGCCCAAAGTGCTCGTTTCGATCAAGCCCCCTATACGTGGCAGGCCTTTCCGATCGTCGATACACATCGCTGGATCGGCTTCGATCTGTTCTGCGCCTGGCAGGACGTCAGCCTAATGGCGGTGATGTTCTTGCTCTCCGGACTGTTCGTCGCGCCGGGCCTGTTGCGCAAAGGATGCTGGCCCTTTGTCACCGACCGGATTTGGCGGATCGGCCTTCCCTTCGTGCTGGTGATTCTCTTACTCAGTCCGCTTGCTCTTTACCCAGCCTATAGCGTCCGGACAATCGATCCAAGCTTCGTCGGATTCTGGGAGCAGTGGACCTCCTTGCCGTTCTGGCCGACTGGCCCGGAGTGGTTTCTGTGCGTGCTCCTAATCATGAACATGATGGCGGCTGGCCTCTACGCCATGGCGCCCGGATACATCAAACGGCTCGGCCGTTTGGCGGCCTGGGCTTGCGAGCGCCCGATCAAATTCTTGGCGATATTGGTTACGATTTCGCTTATGGCCTATGTTCCGCTCGCGCTCGCTTATTCGCCATGGAGTTGGAGTTCGGTCGGGCCATTCTCGCTGCAGCTCAGCCGGCCGGCGCATTACCTGACATATTTCTTCGCCGGTTTGGCGGTCGGGCAGGTGGGGCTTAACCGCGGCCTGCTTACCAGTGACGGCCTGTTTGCCCGGCACTGGTTCGTGTGGCTTGGCGCGGCGGTCGTGAGCTTCGGTGCCTGGGCCGGTCTTACGTCTCTCACGATGCCGGACTGGGCCAAGGCTCACCTCACCGCTCAGATTGCCGCGACCGTTGCCTACCCTGTTGCCTGCGCTGCCGGATGCCTGTTCCTGCTAGCTATCTGCTTGCGGTTCAGCCGCAACCATATAAGGGTTCTCGACAGCCTCTCGGCAAACGCCTACGCCATGTACTTGGTGCATTACGTTTTCGTGGTGTGGCTGCAATACGCCCTTCTCGGCAGCAACCTCTTTCCGATCGTCAAGGTCGCCATCGTGCTGAGCTGCACCCTGATCCTGAGTTGGGCGAGCAGCGCGGCGTTCAATCGCTTTGTCCTTGGCGCCTACACTGTGCCGGCCAAGCGAGCGATTGGGACGGTGCGGGATTGACCGGAATTTGGGAAGAGTAGAGGCATCATGCCGCTGAATTTGACGCTCGCCTCGCGCAACCTCTTTCACGACCGGCTTCGTTTCGTCGCCACCACGATTGGAATCGTTTTTTCCGTCGTGCTCGTGATGGTGCAGATGGGTCTCTATCTCGGCTTCGGGCGGATGGTGACGACCGTGATCGCTCACACGTCCGCCGATCTGTGGGTCATGCGCCACGGAACGAAATGTTTCGAGGATCCGTCGCTGCTGAGCGCCAACAAGCAGACCCGCGTCGCCGCGACCACCGGCGTTGCCGAGGCCATTCCGCTGGTCATTGGATTCTCCGGCTGGATCCTGCCGAGCGGGGAGATAACGCCGGTATTCGTGGTCGGTTCGGATTTGCAGACCTTGAAGCCGTGGAACGTCACCGAAGGCACGGTTCAGGCGCTCTCGACGCCCGGCGCGGTTGCCGTTGACCGCTCCTATTTCGAGCGGCTCGGCGTGTCGGGAATAGGCTCGAAGGCCAATATTCGCGGCCTGCCGGTCAGCGTGGCGGCGGTCACCGACGGCATCCGATCATTCACGACGACCCCTTACGTCTTCAGCGACCTGAGCCAGGCGCGCGCCTATATCGGTATTCCATCGACTATGGCGAGCTACTTTCTCGTCAAGCTGCGCCCGGGCGCGGACCTCGAGCATGTCCGCCACGATCTCCAGGCTAGCCTGCCCGACTCGGAGGTTCTCACGCCCGCGGAGTTTCGCGAGCGCAGCCGCTCATACTGGCTTTTCGGAACCGGGGCGGGTACCGCGCTTTTCGCAGGCGCAATCCTCGGGATCATCGTCGGTATGGTGATTGTCGCCCAGACGCTCTATTCCAGTACCAAGGATCATCTCGATGAATTTGCTACGCTGCGCGCGATGGGCTCCTCGAACGGCTATATCTACAGTGTGATCATCTACCAGGCGCTGCTCAACGCCGTCATCGGCTTCGGCCTTGCGACCCTCATCGGATTTGCCGTCGTGGAATTCACGAGGTCCGGCGCGCTGCCCGTCTTGATCACACCTATGCTTATTCTCGCGATACTGGTCCTGACCGTGGTCATGTGCATCGCGGCGGCGCTCGCCGCCATCTTCCGGGTCGTTCGCATCGATCCTGTCATGGCTTTCACGCGATGAGCGATTTCATTGTCGAAGCAAAGGGCGTCACAAAAGTCCTGGGCCGTGGCGCCGCGCAGGTGCACGCGCTGAAGGACATCAACCTGTCGCTGCGCGGCGGCGAGCTGACCGTGCTGATGGGACCGTCGGGGAGCGGCAAGACCACACTTCTCTCGATTCTTGGATGCATACTGACGCCTACCTCGGGGACGGTACGAGTCTGCGGCCGCGCGACCCAAGGGGCTGACGCCGAGGCACTCGCGAAGCTCCGGCGGGATCATGTCGGCTTCGTTTTCCAGTCGTATCATCTGTTTCCGACGCTTACGGCCGCGGAGAATATCCAGCTGGCGCTTGATATACGCGGCGCACATGGTGAAGACGCGCGCGCGAAGTCGCGTGACGCACTGGAAAAAGTAGGGCTCGCGCACAAGGCTGCGAGCTATCCGCAGGAGTTGAGCGGGGGCGAGCAGCAACGGGTCGCGATCGCGCGCGCCATTGTTTCCAATCCGTCCGCGATCTTCGCCGATGAGCCGACGGCGGTCTTGGATACCAGAAACGGTCAAGCTATCATGAGCATCCTTGCCGAAATCGCCAAGGACCCGGCGCACGGCGTTCTGGTCGTAACGCACGATTCGCGCATGACGTCGCTCGCAGATCGCGTCATACACATCGAGGACGGCCGTCTCGTCCGACACGAGCGCGGCAGCGCCGACGCCGCAAAGATGCAGACCATAACTCGCGCCGGACGTCGTTCGTGAAGCGCGACGGCCGCATCAGTCTGCGGGCCAAATCGGTGCGTCTCGGCTTGTCCTGGTTCGTCAAGCGTCGCGCCCATCACGAAACGCTGGAACAGTCGCGGC
>JGI20175J14863_1000100_pt1 | contig 15400 bp, 16 predicted proteins | sample NGESurdeep072012_2_FD_14863 | JGI IMG/M metagenome (IMG submission 14863)
GTGTTCCCCTCACACAGTTTCTCATCGACAACGACCTTCATTCGATTGATTCTCCTTTTCGTCTTTCCTTGCCCACGGAATGCCGCCCGGCGAATCGATCATATAAGAGGGCAATTCTTGCGACTAGGAGCGTCGAGCAGCGGATAAGTACCTGACGCGCCGAGCCACGGCCGCGCAGCGTAGTGAGCCGGGTGGCAGTGCAGGCAATGCCTGTGCACCCTTCATTCCGCGATTTTTTCTGTCATCCTTGTGATCGATGCTCGGATTTGCACGGAAGTTTTCGCTGATAATTGCGGTCCTCATGATGACTTCGACAATTCCAGCGCCAACCAGCTTCGCCCAGTCGCCGCCGCTGATTCCGCGCGACATTCTGCTCGGCAATCCCGAGCGCGCCAATCCGCATATCGCGCCCGATGGCAAACGGCTGGCATGGCTCGCTCCCGACGAACACGAAATCATGCAGGTGTGGGTGCAAACCGTCGGCCGGCACGACGCGCGCGTCGTCACCGCCGACAAGAGCCGTGGAATCCAATCCTACGGATGGGCGTTCGATTCGAAAACGATCCTCTACGCGCAGGACGCCGCCGGCGACGAAAACTTCCACCTGTTCGCCGTCGATCTCGATTCGCACAACGTCCGCGATTTGACGCCCTGGGATGGCGTACGCTCCGGGGTCGTCGCGTCCAGTCCGAAATTTCCCGGCCGGATACTGGTTGCGCTCAATCTACGCGATCGCAAATTGATGGACGTCTATCGAATTGATCTGCGCACCGGCGCCGTCGAACTCGATACCCAAAACCCCGGCGACGTCGCGGGATGGCTTGCCGACGACGACCTGATCGTGCGCGCGGCCGCGGTCACGACGCCGGACGGCGGCACCGAGCTTCGGATTCGCGACAGCGCGGCTGGTCCGTGGCGCACGTTGATGAAAGCCGCGATGGAAGACAATTTGGCGGCGCTGGACTTCAGCAAGGACGGGCGATCGATCTTTCTCAGCAGTTCGATCGGGACGGATACCGCACGCCTGGTGCGCCATGAGATCGCGTCGGGGATTGAAACGGTTATTGCGCACAGCGACGATGCGGACCTGAGCGACGCGATGATTCAGCCGACCCGTCACGTCGTGCAGGCAGCCGCGTTCGACCCGGGCCGGATGCACTGGACCGTTGTCGATCCGGCGGTTCAGGCCGACTTCGACGCGATCGCGAAAATCACCGCCGGAGATTTCACCGTCGTTGACCGCGACCTTGCCGACAAGACGTGGCTGGTCTCGTTCGAAAGCGACCGTGCGCCGGCACGCTACTACTCGTGGGATCGCGCAGCAATGAAAGCGACCTTCCTGTTCAGCACCCGGCACAAACTCGACGACGCGCCGCTCGCTCCGATGAAGCCGGTTGAATTTGCCGCCCGCGACGGAATGAAAATCAACGGTTACCTCACTGTTCCGGTAGGCGCGCCCGCGAAAAATCTCCCGATTGTGGTCGCGGTGCACGGCGGGCCGTGGGCGCGCGACAGCTGGCGCTTCAATCCCTATATCCAACTGCTGGCGAACCGGGGCTACGCCGTGCTGCAGATAAACTTTCGCGGCTCGACCGGATTCGGAAAGAAGTATCTGCACGCCGGCGACCGCCAATGGGGCCTCAAAATGCAGACCGACCTGACCGACGGCGTCAAGTGGGCCGTGGATGAGGGTATCGCGGACCCGGCGCGAGTCGCGGTATTTGGCGGTTCGTATGGCGGCTACGCGGCGCTCGCCGGGGCGGCATTCACGCCCGAGCTGTATCGATGCGCGGTGGACGAATGCGGCCCGTCGAATCTGTTCACGTTGTTGGCGTCGTTTCCGCCGTATTGGGAAGTCGCGCGCTCGATCTTCTTCACCAGGGTCGGGAATTCCGGCGATCCCAGGGACAAGGAGCTGCTGACCACGGCGTCGCCGCTGTTCTCCGCCGACAAAATAAAAATCCCGATGCTGATAGGCCAGGGCGCAAACGATCCACGCGTGAAGCAGGCCGAGGCCGAGCAGATCGTCGATGCGATCGCCAGGCATCGCGGGAGCGCGGTTTACGTTTTATATACCGACGAAGGCCACGGCTTCGTGCGGCCCGAAAACCGGCTCGACTTCACCGCCCGCATGGAGAAGTTCCTGGCCGACAATCTGGGCGGGCGCTACGAGCCGATGAAAGGCGATCGGATTCCCGGCTCGACCGCGAGGCTNCGCGTCGTGGGCGCGTCGCCGCTGACGCATCAGAACTAGNATTGCCGCAGCGCGCGCAAATGCTTCGCCAATCAGTTGTGCTATGAAACTGTACGCGGCGCGGACGNCGACCCGTTGTCGCCTGATCCAGGAGGAATCGCATGGCCGAATTCGGAATCTCGATGTTCCCGACTGACTACGCAATCCAGCCGATCGAACTTGCGCTCGCGGCTGAAGAACGCGGCTTCGAGTCGATGTTCTTTCCCGAGCACACTCACATACCCGCGTCGCGCAAGACGCCCTTCCCCGGCGGAACCGAATTGCCAAAAGAGTACTGGCATACGCACGATCCGTTCGTCGCGCTCGGCGCGGCGGCCGCCGTAACCAAAAAACTCAAACTCGGCACGGGAGTATGCCTGGTGGTCGAGCGCGACCCGATCACGCTCGCCAAGGAAGTGGCGTCGCTCGACATGATTTCGGGCGGCCGCGTGATCTTCGGCATCGGCGCGGGCTGGAACGTCGAGGAGATGGAGAATCATGGCGCGGTGTTCAAGCGGCGCTGGAAAATCGTCAAGGAAAAAGTTCTCGCGATGCGCCAAATATGGACCAAGGAGGCGGCCGAGTTTCACGGCGAGTTCGTCAACTTCGATCCGATCTGGTCGTTTCCCAAACCTGTGCAGGCGGGTGGACCGCCGATTATCCTCGGTTCGCAATCGCCCAAGACGTTCGATCGCGTCGCCGAGTATTGCGACGGATGGATGCCGATCAATTTCCCGCGTTATGATCTCGCCGCCAACCTCAAAGCGCTTGCCGAAGCGGGGATGAAGGCCGGCCGCAAGAAACTTCCCGTCTCGATGTTTGGCGTCGGCCCAAACGAGGAACACATCAAAAAATTCCTCGACCTTGGCCTCGATAGGCTGATTTTCGCGCTGCGGCCCGGCCCACGCGATACCGTGCTCCCGATGCTCGACAAGTACGCTGAGCTTAAGGCCAAGGCACGCTGAAGCGAAGCGGGAATTTTCTGTCTGGCAGCGTCCAAATATTTTTAATCCGAGGCTCTTGACTGAGTTGGCCTCGATCTTTAATCTAGCGACCCTATCGACTAAGCGTCGATAAAATGCTTTCGAAAAAGTCGAAATACGCCCTCAAGGCGATGATGGTATTGGCCAAGGAATACGGTCAGGGACCCGTGCTCATATCTGATTTGGCCCAGCGCGAAGCTATCCCGCGCAAGTTTCTGGAACTGATCCTGCTCGAACTCAAGAACCAGGGACTCCTCCAGAGCAAGAAGGGCAAGGGCGGCGGATATTTCCTTCGCCGCGATCCTCAGCTGATCAGCGTTGGGCAAATAGTACGCCTACTGGACGGGCCAATCGCACCGTTGCCATGTGTCAGCAAGATGGCATACATGCGATGCCGTGAATGTCGCGACGAGCGCACTTGTGCAATTAGAATCGTGATGAAGGAAGTCCGCGACGCGACCGCGAAGATAATGGACTCGACTTCGCTCGCGGACATGCTCAAGCAGGTCGAGGCGGTAGTTAGCGGCAAGGAACCGTTGAGTTTCGCGATTTGACACCAGGTCTGCTTTTTTTTGGGGACTAGTCCAGTCACCTAATAGGATAGATTATGAAAGTCGAATCAATTCTTACCGGCCGGCGCGAGGTTCAGCCCGAGCCCGGCCTAAGCGACGAGATTCTGCGGCGCATCGCAAGCGCAATCAGCGGCGTGCGCTTTGGTTCGGTAGAGGTCGTAATCCAGGATTCGCGAGTCGTGCAAATCGAGCGCAAAGAGAAGTTTCGCTTCGACAAGCCCGGTCGTGGGTAACAGCAGCCGCCGATCGAAATGAATTGTCCACGACCATCGAAAATCCAGGCAGGAGCCCGGACCGGGGAAGGATCCGGCTACGCCATGAATAGAGCCGTCAATCACAACCGCGAGCTGACCGGTCATCCGGAGGTTCCCAACACGATGAGGGGCTTTCGAGATGAGAAAATGCACTTTGCCGATTCTGCCATTTCTGCTGGCGGCGGTAATTACCGGGGTGATTATTCCCGCCGGGCCGGCGCATGCGCAGTCGAAGCTTTCCGCCGATCCGAAGGATCAGGAAATCGAATTGCTCAAGAAAGAAGTCAAGCAACTCGAGCAGAGAGTCGATACGCTGGAAGGGCTTGACCAGAAAGTGAAAGTGATCGACCGCAAGCTCGAGGTCCAGGAAAAGACCCAGCAGCAAAAGGCGCTCGAGATGCCGATTGTCAAGGCGAGCGAGGAAGGCTTCTCGTTCTCGTCGCCGCAAAATGACTACAAGGTCAACTTCGGCGGGATCATCCAGGGCGACGGCCGCTTCTTCACCAGCGACGCGGACAAGAATGTCAGCAGCACATTCTTCCTGAACCGCGTGCGGCCGATCCTTACCGGCACAGTGGGGAAATACTACGACTTCAACATCACGCCCGACTTCGGCCAGGGCAAAGTCGTGCTGCAGGACGCCTATTTGAATATCAAGTATTTCCCGGAGGCGAATTTGCAGGCGGGCAAGTTCAAGGCGCCGCTGGATCTTGAGCGCCTACAGTCGGACCGCGACCTGGAATTCAGCGAACGTTCGTTGATCCAGAACCTGGTCCCGAACCGCGACACTGGTTTCGACCTGCACGGCAGACTTCTGGACGGCCGCGTCTTCTATGACGCCGCGTTAATGAACGGAGTGCCGAACAACACCGCGTCCGACACTAATGACATCGACAACAACGACGGCAAGGATTTCGTCGGCCGCATCTTTACGACGCCGTTCAAGCTCAGCGAAAACCAATGGCTCAAGGGCCTCGGCTTCGGTTTCGCCGGTTCTTATGGCGATGAACGCGGCAGCACGACCTCGACCTACAAGACGTACGGCGCGAGCACCTGGTTCTCCTACACCAAGGGCGTGACCGCGTCGGGCTTGCGCGCGCGTCTCGAGCCGCAAGCCTACTACTACTGGCGCAGCTTCGGATTGATGGCCGAATACGCGCAGGACGAGCACTCGTTGAACCAGTTCCTCACAGTCGGGAAGGCCCCGCACATAAAGCAAACCAACGACACCGATACGTTCAGGGACGACGGCTATTTCGCGCAGGCCTCCTATCTGTTGACGGGCGAAGACGCGTCCTACGGTTGGGTCAAGCCAATTCATCCGTTCGACCCGCGCAACGGATGGTGGGGCGGATGGGAGTTGGCGGCCAGAATCAGCAACCTCGCCGCGGATTCCCGGCAGTTCAAACTGGGTTTCGCCGATCCGGCCGTGTCCGCGAAAACTGCGACCGAGTACGCGCTGGGCGTCAACTGGTATCTGAGCTCCAACATCAAGTGGCAGTTCGACTATGCGAACACGTTCTTCGACGGAGGCGCCGGCACGACCGGCGCGCCCAAGGACCGGCCAAACGAAAGCGTCTTCGAGTCGCAACTGCAAATCGCGTTCTGAGGTGGGATATATCGGAATGTTCGGCAGCAGATTGAAATTGACACACACGCTCGCCGCCGTCGCGATGGCGGCGAGCGTCGCCCTCGGCGTGGGCGCTGCGCGCGGAGCACAAGTCACACTTCTCAACGTATCGTACGACCCGACCCGCGAACTTTACGAATCGATCAACGCCCGGTTCGCGAAGGATTGGAAAGCGAAGACGGGCGACGACGTCACCGTCAACCAATCGCACGGCGGCTCGGGCAAGCAGGCCCGCGCGGTAATCGACGGGCTGGAGGCCGACGTGGTGACGCTCGGCCTGGCCGGTGACATCGATGCGATAGCCGAGAAGGCGGACTTGATCCCGTCGAACTGGCAATCGCGCCTGCCCGACAACAGCTGTCCCTACACTTCGACCATCGTGCTGCTGGTGCGCAAGGGAAATGCGAAAAAGATCCACGATTGGGATGACCTGGTGAAACCGGGCATCTCGGTAATCACGGCGAATCCGAAGACCTCGGGCGGCGCGCGATGGAATTTCCTGGCCGCGTGGGGGTACGCGCTCAAACGCAACGGCGGCGACGAGGCGAAGGCGGCGGCGTTCGCCGGCGCGCTTTACAAAAACGTGCCGGTGCTCGATTCCGGTGCGCGCGGCTCGACGACTACTTTCGTCGAGCGCGAAATCGGCGACGTGCTGATCGCGTGGGAAAACGAGGCGCGGATGGCGATCAAGCAATTTGGCGCCGACAAGTTCGAGGTCGTGTATCCGTCGGTAAGCATCATGGCCGAACCTCCCGTGGCGTGGGTGGACAAGGTGGACGGCCGTCACGGCACGGCTGCGATCTCGAAGGCGTATCTGGAATTTCTGTACACGCCGGCGGGCCAGGAAATAATCGCGCAGAATTTTTTCCGTCCGCGCGACAAGACCGTCGCCGCGAAGTATGCGAGCCAATTCCCAAGCATGAGCCTGCTCACGATCGATTCGGATTTTGGCGGATGGAAAAAGGCGCAGCCCAAGTTTTTCGGCGATGGCGGCGTATTCGACAAGATCTATCAACCGGGAAGTTAGGGGAGTCGGGCCGGGCGTCACGTGATGGCAGTGAAAGCGAACACGAAACGGAACAACGTGCTGCCGGGATTCAACTTGAGCCTGGGCTTCACGCTCGCGTACCTCGGAATCGTCGTGCTGATTCCGATCTCGACGATCTTCTTCAAGACTTTCACTCTGACCTGGCCTCAGTTCTGGGCCGCGGTCGCAAGTCCGCGCACCATCGCGGCCTACCGGCTGAGCTTCGGCGCATCGATTGCAGGAGCGTTGGTCAACTCGGTGTTCGGGTTCATCGTGGCGTGGAGCCTGGTTCGTTACGAATTTCCGGGCAAAAGCCTGATTGACGTGATGGTCGATCTTCCGTTCGCGCTGCCGACTTCGGTGGCGGGAATTACTCTCACCGCGATTTATGCGAGCAACGGATGGATCGGGCGGTACCTCGCGCCGCTAGGAATAAAAGTCGCGTACGCCCCGCTTGGAGTGGCGGTGGCGCTTACTTTCGTCGGGCTGCCGTTCGTGGTTCGCACCATCCAGCCGGTCCTCGAGGATCTCGATCAGGAATACGAGGAGGCCGCGGCGACGCTCGGCGCCAGCCGCTTGCAGACGTTCGTATTGGTGATCGCGCCCGCGCTGATTCCCGCGCTGCTGACCGGGTTCGCACTCGCGTTCGCGCGCGCTCTCGGCGAATACGGCTCGGTCGTGTTCATTTCAGGCAACATGCCGATGCATACCGAAGTGGTGCCGTTGCTGATCATGAGCAAGCTCGAGCAATTCGATTACGCCGGCGCGACGGCGATCGCGGTGGTGATGCTGACCGTGTCGTTCGTGATTCTGTTCGGCATTAACGTGCTGCAAAGGTGGAGCAGCCGCCGCCTGGCGGCTTGAGGGTCCAGATGGCCGGCCAGCCGCAACGCGAACCGAAAAGACCCGGGACGGCGGATCCGCCGATGGTCAGAGTCGCGCTGATCACGATCGCGCTGGTGTTTCTCGCGCTATTTCTTTTCATCCCGGTAATCGCGGTGTTCGCCGAGGCGCTGCAGAAGGGAATCGGCGCTTACTTTGCCGCGATCGCCGATCCTGAGGCCCGCGCCGCAATTCGGCTGACGCTGATGACCGCGGCGATCGCAGTGCCGCTCAACGTTACTTTCGGAATCGCCGCATCATGGGCGATCGCGCGCTTCGATTTTCCCGGCAAGCAAACTCTCCTGACGCTGATCGACATACCGTTCTCGGTCTCGCCGGTCATCTCGGGGATGCTGTTTGTGCTGCTGCTGGGGGTGCGCGCGCCGCTTGGCGGGTTCCTTGCCGATCACGGCATCAGGGTCATCTTTGCGGAGCCGGGAATCGTGCTCGCGACGATCTTCGTTACGTTTCCGCTGGCCGCGCGCGAACTGATCCCGATCATGCAGGCGGTCGGCAGCGAGGAGGAAGAAGCCGCGATCGTGCTGGGCGCCGGTGGATGGCAAATGTTTTTTCGGGTGACGATCCCCAACGTCAAGTGGGGGCTGCTGTACGGCTTGGTGTTATGCAACGCGCGCGCGATGGGCGAGTTCGGCGCGGTCTCGGTGGTTTCGGGGCATATCCGGGGGCACACGAACACGATGCCGCTGTACGTCGAGATTCTGTACAATGATTACCAGTTCGCGGCCGCGTTTGCGGTCTCGTCGCTGCTTACCCTGCTCGCGATTGCGACGCTCATCGCCAAGCATTTTCTGGAGCGCCGCGTGGTTCCCGCGAAACCGGAACAGGACAATTTGGCGGTCAAGGTTGCGGCATGAGTATCGAGCTCAGAAACATCAGCAAGAAGTTCGGCGATTTCGTTGCGGTTGACAATATCAACCTGCATATCGAAACCGGCGAGCTGGTGGCGCTGCTGGGGCTGTCGGGGTCGGGCAAGACCACGCTGCTCAGGATAATCGCGGGGCTGGAAACGCCGGACACCGGCGAGGTGCTGTTTCACGGCGAGGACGCCAGCGACGTCAGCGTTCGCGAGCGCAAGGTCGGTTTCGTATTTCAGCACTACGCACTATTTCGCCACATGACGGTGTTCGAGAACGTCGCCTTCGGGCTGCGCGTGATCCCCCGGCGCGCACGCCCCGCCGAGGCCGTGATCGCGCGGCGCGTGCATGAGCTGCTGAAACTCGTGCAGCTTGATTTTCTTGCCGATCGCTCCCCCTCGCAGCTCTCCGGCGGGCAGCGCCAGCGCGTCGCACTCGCACGCACGCTGGCCGTGGAGCCAAAAGTCCTGCTGCTCGACGAGCCGTTCGGCGCGCTCGACGCCAAGGTGCGGCAGGAACTGCGCCGATGGCTGCGCCGCCTGCACGACGAGATCAAGATAACCAGCGTTTTCGTCACTCACGATCAGGAAGAGGCGCTGGAACTCGCCAACCGGATCGTCGTGATGAACCAGGGGCGCATCGAGCAGATCGGCTCGGCCGAGGAAGTCTATCACCATCCCGCCAACGCTTTCGTGTACAACTTTTTGGGTAACGTGAACCTGTTCCACGGCCGAATCGAGAACGGCCGCGTGTTTCTCGGCGATACTGCCGTCGAACTCGAGAATACCCATACCCATGCGCATCCCGAGACCGGCAAGGCGGTGCTCTACGTGCGGCCGCATCTGTTGGAAATCGTGATGAAGCCCAACGGCAAGCAGACGTTCCCTGCCACCGTGAAGTCGATCAATCCGGCCGGTCCGCAGGTCAAGATCGAGTTGGTCGCCGAGTGGGGCGACATGGTGCAGGTCGAGATCGATCACGAACGCTACCNGGCGCTGCATCTGGAGCCGGGCGCGAACGTTTTTCTCAGGCCCAAGGAACAGAAGTTGTTCGTCTATTCGATCTAGCGGGTTGCCTTCGTTTCCCTGTCGAGCAAGCCGAGCGTAGTTAGCGCCGGACGCAGGAGCGCCCGTCGAGATTCTTCGCTACTGCAGCCTTCGCTCAGAATGACGCCTGTGGCCGCCCGCGGTTTTTGTGTCATCCTGAGCACAGCGAAGGATCTCGCGCGCCAGCGCGCCTTTTGTCGAGGAGCTCGAGAGATGAAACCCGTTGATCGCGAAAAGGTAGCCGCCCGCAGGCCGATTCATCCCGGTATTATCTTTGCCGAAGAGGTGATGCCTGAACTGCGGCGTCATCGGACGATTGGTGAGATTGCCACTCTGCTCGGCGTGAGTCGTCAGACTTTGCACCGCGTGATGGTCGGCGACATCTCTATCAGCTCCGAGATGGCGGTTCGTCTGGGCAAGCTATGCGGCAACGGTCCGGGAATTTGGATCAGGCTGCAGGGGCGTTACGATACGTGGCAAGCTGCGCGCCGGCTTGGCAATCGAATCGAGAAGATACCGACTCTGGTCTGACGATCACGGCTCGCGGGGAACCGCGCGGCCTTCGTACCCGTCGTCTAATATGTAATGATCAAGACAACGGATCAAAAGTTGGCCGAAGCCCGGAACAATTCCGCCAGGCAGAACGCGCGCCTCAGCGGCAGGCGAGCATTCATCGCCGCGATCGCCGCGATACCGGCGATCGTCGCATTCGGATACGCTGAAACCGCCGTCACATCCGATGCATCCGGCAATTCGCCGGATCGAAAGGCGTCGGGCATATTCAAAGTATCGATAGTGGAGTTCACTGATTCCGGCCAAAGAAAGGGACTCGTGATGGAAGATAAAGTCGTCAAGACGGACGCGGAATGGCGCAATGAGCTGACCCCGGAGCAGTACGAGGTCACGCGCAAAAAGGGCACCGAGCGGCCGTTCCAAAACCTGTACGCCGAGAATCACGACAAGGGTCTGTATCGATGCATCTGCTGCGGCAATGCGCTGTTCGACTCCGACAGCAAGTTCGAATCGGGCACGGGATGGCCGAGCTTCTATCAGCCGATCGCGCCGGAGAACGTCAAGACGGAGACCGATCGTTCATTTTTCAGGAAGCGGACCGAGGTGATGTGCGCGAAGTGCGACGCGCATCTCGGCCACGTGTTCGACGATGGTCCGCGGCCGACCGGGTTGCGCTACTGCATGAATTCCGCGTCGCTCAAGTTCATCAAGTCCGACGAACCGAACAAGACCTGAGTCGCGACGGCCCGCGCGTCGGCGTTGCGCGAGCTGCCATCAGGAGACCGTGACATGCTCAGCGACGCGCGGAAATATTGCGTCGAGGCCGCAATGCTCGATGGCGCCACGATCCGGGTCCGCGCGATTCGCCGCGACGATCAGGAACGCCTGCACGAGCATTTCAGGAGGCTGAGCGAACAGTCCGTCTACTTTCGTTTCATGGGGGTCAAGCGCGATCTGTCGCCGGACGATCTGAAGCGTCTNACCGAGCTCGACTTCAAGAATCACGTCGGCCTGGCCGCGACCGTAACTGAGCAGGGGCGCGAACGCTTCATCGGCATCGGCCGTTACATTCGCGGCTCCGATCCGCATCGCGCAGAGGTCGCGTTCGCAATTCTCGACGAGTTCCAGGGCCGCGGCATCGGCACTGTGCTGCTCGAACATCTGAGCCTTATCGCCGATGCAAACGGGATCGCGGAATTCGAAGCCGACGTGCTCGGCGACAACCGCCAAATGCTGGAGGTATTCGCGCACAGCGGTTTCGAGAGCCGTCGCTCTTTGGATTCGGGCGTCGTACATCTCTACTCCTCGACAAGCAAAATGTTGAAAAGGTAAGTTTTTTTGGGCAATCGCGCTTCAGCCGGGGAGGTCATTCGATGAGTCTGGTCGAGTTCGCAATCGAGGGCGAAATCGCAATCGTAACTATCAACCGCCCCGAGGCGCGCAACGCCGTCGATCAGCCCACCGCCGCGGCGCTCGCCGGCGCATTGCGCCGTTTCGACGCCGACGGCGCACTCTCGGTCGCGATCCTGACGGGCGCGGGCGGGACGTTTTGCGCGGGCGCAGATCTGAAAGCGGTCGCCACCGATCGCGGCAATCGCGTGACCGAGAACGGCGACGGACCGATGGGATGCACGCGGATGATGCTCAGCAAGCCGGTGATTGCGGCGGTCGAGGGATTCGCAGTCGCGGGCGGAATCGAACTCGCGCTGTGGTGCGACCTGCGCGTGGCCGCTCGCGACGCGACCTTCGGCGTGTATTGCAGGCGCTTCGGTGTGCCGCTGGTCGATGGCGGCACGATCCGGCTGCCGCGCTTGATTGGGATGAGCCGTGCGATGGACATGATCCTGACCGGCCGCGGGGTCTCCGGCGAAGAGGCGTTCGCGATGGGACTTGCCAATCGCGTCGTCGAGCCGGGCACCGCGCTGGCGGTGGCGCGCGAACTGGCCAAACAGATCGCGGGCTTCCCGCAGCGATGCATGCGCTCGGACCGGATGTCTGCATACGAGGGCTGGACGCTGGCGCTCGACGACGCGCTCAAAAGCGAGTACCGCCACGGGATCGCGACGATCCAATCAGGCGAGACGCGCGCCGGCGCAGAGCGCTTCGCGTCAGGAGTGGGCAGGCACGGCAAATTCTGAGGCAGACTCGATTTAACTGCTGGTGGGGTGGGTATTGTGCCGGTGCACTGGTTCCTGTAGCTTATTCGCAAGTCAATCGTGACTTTATGCGCGCGTCGGATTCCGTGACGCCACCCCCTCAACCCATCAGACCCATAAGTTCGGCATAATCTTCGAACTGGAATCCGGGGCTCTGAACCATAGGATACCGTTTGTCGTTTTCTGAATTTCCCGTATCACCCGAGATCCATCGTTCAATCAAAGACCGCGGTCATCACACACCGACCCCGGTCCAGGCCGGAGCTATCCCGGTTGCGCTCAGCGGGCGCGACGTGGTTGCCACGGCTGAAACCGGCAGCGGCAAGACCGCGGCCTTTCTGATCCCGACTATCGATCGGCTGCATCGCAAGAACACCCGGCATCTCGCCGCGCTGGTGATCATGCCGACCCGCGAGCTGGCTGCGCAGGCCGCGCGCGAGTTCGATNTGATCGCACGCCACACTCGCATCCGTTGCGCGACCGTGGTCGGCGGCGAAGCCGAACGGCGCCAAATCGACGAGATTCGCAAGGGCGCGCAAGTGCTCGTCGCGTGTCCCGGACGGCTCATCGACTTTATCGAGCGCGGTATCGTCAAGCTCGACAAAATTGAAGTCGTGATCATCGACGAAGCCGACCGGCTGCTCGACATGGGCTTCCTGCCGCAACTGCGCCGGATCATGCGGATGGTGCCGAAGAATCGCCAGACCATGATGTTCTCGGCGACGATGGCGTCCGGTCCCGAAATGATCGCGCGTGAATTCCTGACCACGCCCGAGCGCATCACGGTCGGCGGCAAATCCGCGCCGCCCTCACAGATTCGCCAGTCGATTTATCCGGTCACGCTCGAGAACAAGGGACCCGTGCTGCTCGAGATTCTCAAGCGGCCCGAAGTGGAGAGCGCGATCGTCTTCACGCGCACCAAGAGCCGCGCCGACCGGGTCGCCAAGATGCTGCAACGGGCCCATGTCAACGCAGTGCAGATCCACGGTGACCGCTCGCAGAGCCAGCGCAATGCGGCGTTGGCGGGCTTCCGCGCGCGAAAGTTTCGCGTGATGGTCGCGACCGACGTGGCCGCCCGCGGACTCGACATCCCCGACGTTTCGCACGTCATCAACTTCGATCTTCCCGACGAGACCGACGGCTACATCCATCGCATCGGCCGCACGGCCAGGATGGGCAAGGCGGGCGAAGCGATCAGCCTGGTCACGCAGGANGAACGCGTCAACCTGGCGCGGCTGGAACGCACGCTCGGCAATGTGCTCGATCGCGAGCACGTCGAAGGTTTCGAGAAAATTGAGATTCACGCGCCCAAGCCGGTGACCGTGTTCCGCTCGTCGGGCGCGCGCAATCGATCGACGCGCAATCGCCCGCGCTCGCGCTGGGCGTAGCAGCAGCAAATTCCCTGAAATGAGTTCGAACGCCACCGTGCCGATCGCAACCGCGATCGGCACGGTGGAAATCAGTGCCGCCCGCTAAGCCGGGATCGGACCAGTCAGCGACGCGCGCTGCGAAATCTCGATGAAGTTGCCGTCGGGGTCGCGAATGAACGAAATCCGCGCCACCACGCCCAGCGTCACCGGCGCCGCGCCTTCCCAAACACCCATCGACATAAAGCGTCGATGCTCTCCGTCGCAATCGCGCACCTGCACCGTGATGTAACGCATCCCCACTGCGCGCATCGACGCGATCATGTCCACCGCGCTGGCCGACGCTGACTTCCGGGCGCGCACCGCCGCGGGATCGTGCCGGAAGCTGATAATCGTCTCGCCCAGCTTGAAGCGGCCCGCGCCAATTCTCTCCGCCTGTAGCGCGCCGGCGTAGAAATTCTCGAAGGCGGCCTCGTCGGTGACGCCGATATGGATTTCGATCTGATTGACGCCGCGCTGGCCGCTCGGCACCAGCTCGACCTCGTTGCCGTCGGGGTCCTGCAACGGAAGCGGCATCGGCGTGCGCGGATCGGAAATCGAAAGCTTTCGGTAGCCGCCCGCGATTCGGGCCGGTAGCGGATCGCGGACGTGATTTATCTTGAGCACCGATCCGAGCAATCCGAAACGATATTGCCTCACGCCTCCGCCGACCGGGATCATCTCCTCGTAGGGCAGCCGGATTCGCTCGCCATAGAATGCGCGCATCTCGTCCAGCCGGTTGGTGAAAATTCCCACGTCCACGAATCGCTTTGCCAATTCCATTTCGATCTCCCGCAAATGCGCCGCGCGCCTGGCCTATCCTCGCCCATCGCACGATCTCTCTTCAATCGTCCGCCTCTCGCCCGCGCGTCTTCTCTCCCTCCCTCGATGGAAGGGCCCCGGGCGGGCGTTTGAGTTCTCCCGCGTCCGTCGGCAGTATCCCGTGAAGATGAGTATCTTCCGCGAGTTGACCGAGGGCCTGCCGCGACAGGGGCCCGGATCCGCCGAGACAACGCTGCGCGCGCTCGGCTTGACCCGCGGGATACCGCCGCGTCCGCGAATTCTGGACGTTGGATGCGGTCCCGGCGCGCAGACTATCGAGCTTGCGCGCGCCACCGGCGGCCGGATCGTGGCGGTCGATATCCGCCAGCGATTCCTCGATGAACTGACCGAACGCGCCAGCGCGGCAGGAGTTCTGGCGCAGGTGACGACGGTCAACACGTCGATGTTCGATATGGATTTCGCCGACGCGTCATTCGACCTGATCTGGTCGGAGGGCGCCATCTATATCGCGGGATTCGCCGCCGGCCTCGGCGCGTGGCGGCGGTTCCTGAAGCCGGGAGGATGGATCGCGGTCTCCGAACTGACGTGGCTGGTGCCTGATCCGCCGGCCGAGGCGGCCGCATATTGGGCGCGGAGCTATCCTGGCATGGGATCGATCGAGCGCAACTGCCAGATCGTTGCGGAAGCGGGATACGTGGACCCCGACGGGTTCGTGCTTCCGGTGGATGACTGGTGGAGCTACTACGGGCCGGCCGAGAGGCGGGTCGCGGAGCTGAGAGAAAAGTACGCCGGCGATCGCGAGGTCCTCGCAACCCTCGACGAGGCGGATCGCGAGCCCGATCTCTTCCGGGCGTACTCCGACGCCTACGGATACGTCTTTTACGTGATGCGCAAACCCGCCGCGTAACGGCGCCCGTCGTCCTGGGCCGTTCCTCCGATTCGCGCCCGCTTTCATTTATTGGCGAACTGAGTTACCTGTTGCGATACAAATCAGCAGGCCTCGCGAGGATCAAAATGGACTTTTCGCTGACCCCCAAAAC
>JGI20175J14863_1000102_pt1 | contig 15363 bp, 9 predicted proteins | sample NGESurdeep072012_2_FD_14863 | JGI IMG/M metagenome (IMG submission 14863)
GGAATGGTCAAGCTGGACGGTTGCCGATGTCGCTGCGGGCATGAGTGGCTTCCGCGCGGAGACGAAAGGCCAGCTGTCTGCCCCAAGTGCAAATCACCTCGGTGGGACAAGCCCAAACAGCAGGCCAATCGATCCCGCTGAACGCCCCGCCGCAACACCTGTGACTCCTCCTCTCAAGAAAATAAATTGGCCCTTCGCTCCGTGTTCGCCTCGCAGGGGCTAGCGGACACTTAGTCGATGAGGCGAATGCGGTCTATTTTCTGGCCCGATGCGCCGCGACCTTCGTCGCGTACCCCGCTCAAAACCTGATCCGGGGGAACGGGCCCTCGCGGCACCGGGGGTTCGAATCCCTGTCCCTACCAAAAATTCCATCTGGACCGGAATTCGAGCGGCTGCGAGAATTGTTATCAAATTGATGGGCTGAAATGAGACGGGCTGGAATCTGAACCACAAGCGGCTCAACCCGGATCGAGATCGAAAGACCTCCGAATACAGAGATCTTCAGACGACGGCGTACCGGCCGCCGCGCAGCCATTGGTGAGCGGGAACTGGTACGAGTCAGGCGGCGAGGCGTTCGTAGCGATGATGCAGGCCACCGACCTGCGGGATGGCGACGGCTCTTCCGATTCTGGGCGGCTGGATTGGGCGCGGGTCCGGACAATCCTTGTCGAGCGATAGATGCGTGCGAGTGCGTTGGTAATAGTCGACGTACGAGGAGAGAACTCGGCGCAGATGGCGCTCGTTGAAGATCACGATGTGATCGAGACATTCGCGGCGAATCGATCCTATTACCCGCTCGACGTACGCGTTCTGCCAGGGTGAGCGTGGGGCCGTGATGACTTCCGTGATGCCCATCGCTTCGACCCGGCCGCGGAAGTCCGAGCCATACGATGCGTCACAGTCGCGCAGCAGATACCGCGGAGCGGTATCCCATGGGAAGGCTTCGGTTACCTGGCGCGAGAGCCAGGCTGCGGTCGGATGCTCGGTGACGGCGGCGTGCACGATATTCCTGCGATCGTGGGCCAGAATGATCATCACGTAAAGCAGCCGAAACGACGCGGACGCCACAACGAACATATCGATCGCAGCGATGCCTTCGCCGTGATTGCGCAGGAAAGTCCGCCAGTTCTGAGAAGGTGTTCCCCGCCTTCGCACCATGTACTTCGCGACGGTCGCTTGGCTGACCTCGATGCCGAGCTTGAGCAGCTCACCATGGATCCGAGGCGCACCCCAGAGCGAGTTGGCGCTGCTCATCTGCCGGATCAGATCGCTAATCTCGCGCCCCACTGACGGCCGCCCGGATCTCGAACGCCAACGCCAAAACAGGCGGAAGCCCTGACGGTGCCATTGGATCACTGTTGCTGGCTTGACCAACACCATCACCTCCAGACAGCGTGGCCACAGTCGGTAGAGCAAGACCCAGAGCAAGCGATCGATCGCGAACAGCCGGGGCCGACCCGGCCGCTGGCGGCGAAGAACGTGCAGCTGGTGACGGAGCGCGAGGTTCTCTAGTTCCACAACCGCTCGACTACGGAATCGGCCAACAAGCCGAGAAACGATCGATCGCGCGAGCATATTCATGCTGGCGATATTGCGTCAGCGAATCCAAAAACTCTAGACTTTTCGACGCATTTAGAGTTTTTGGTAGCCACAGCCCGCTCTATGGCGCAGTTCTCGATTGCGAGGAGTTCGTACACCCCGCGGTGCATCTTTTTTCGACAAAGGTCGCAGACATCACTCTGGCCGAACTTCGACGCGGAGTATGCAAATCGACCGGCGGAACCGCCATCGCCTGCGTCGCCGATCACATGGAGGCCAATCGTGTTCGTCGCGCATTGATCGTGACTGACGGTTGGGTTGGAAAACCCTCCGGGCAACACCGGCACACCCTCTCGGCTGCAAAAATAGCTGTCGCCTGGCTCGGCTCTACGACGAACAGTGAAGGACAGCGTCGCCGTCTGCGAATAGGTTGCGCCGACGGCGCGGCTGAGTGCGAAGGAAAGCGCGAACATGATCGTGAAGTAGAGCAGCAGCGGAATCGCGATGCGCACGACGTCGAGCGGCAGATGCACGATATTCGCGCTCTCTTCCTGCATTTCAGAGCGCTCAGTTGATTTCAGTCTGCGCGCATGTGAAAGGTCGCAACCACGAACTCCACAAACGCAGCGGCGGCAGAAACGGCCAGTCATGCGTGCCGTGGCTGCAAGCCACGATGCGACGAGTTTCGACCGTGGCCGCTTCCATACAAATTCCGAAGCTCAGCTAGGCCCTGTGTCACTTGGGCAAAGTTGCCGAGTATCCGCCTGATCGCCTCCGCGCCTTTCTTTTCGTCGGAAATTCCCTCCGGTACCAACTGTAACCTGTGTGTGGCGAATTGCTGATTCTGGGAAATCTGTAATTCGCCACACACACCTACTGACCAGACCAACCGCGCCATCGGGGGTGGTCGGCGTCCGACTCAGCTCGTGCATTTCATCACACCGTACTCGCAGCAGCCCAGAATCTCACACGAGATGGAGGTTTGCGCAGGCACACATGCGTTCCGATCCTGATTGATCTCATCTGCATGTGTGCCTTATAATTGAGTCTCCACCAATTATTTTCGATCCAATCTCACTCTACCCGATTTTTTCAGCATCAGGGACCCCCTAAACGTCGGTGTCAGGAGAGAGGATGAGATGGACGAAAAAAACGGAACGCGCTCGCGACAGTCGGCGCACACGACAAAAAAGATCGCGGTAACTGAGCGCGGCGGCAGACGCCGGGGCCAATCAAACCGCACTGTGACCTCCTCCAAGCCGAGCGTCGGCGCCGATCGAATCGCGCTCGACGAACCAAGTGCGCTGGCTTGTGCGGTGCGCGAAATCGCGATTGAAAGAGGTGTGCACAATTTCGACAAGAAGCGGCACATCGCGGATCTGGTCGAGAGTGAATTCAAGTCGCGCGGCGAGTTCTACCGCACGTATGATGATCTCCTGTATTTCCTTCCTAACTCGGAACGGCAACTGGTGGAGCTTGGGCGTCAGGAGTTCGCGGATCTTCTCGCGGACATCTCCGGGCTGAGTCAGACGGAAATTCCCTTCGGGCTTGTGCTCGATCGCCTTAGGCTGCTTGCGCGGCGCGCACTTCGACGCAAGGTCCACACGCTCTCGTACTACGATCAGACGACCGGAATGCTCGCCGTATCCGATGGGGGCACGGGTATGTGGATCAGAGAGCGCGGTGGTCACTGGCAGCGCTCACTCAACGGCGAGAACGGGATCGTGTTCCGCACCGATCCGGACGCTGATCCTTGGGAGCCGGAGTTTCTGTCAAATCCTGATTCCGGCGAACTCACGCACCTAAATCGGTTCATGGAACAATTCCCGTTCGGCTCTTACAACGACGTATCCCCCGATTGTCAGCGTACTCTGCTCCGGATGAGCATGCTCCAGCGCTTCTTTCCGCCGCTTGCGCGTACCAATTTGATACCGACGTTTCTTGGACCGCCAGGGTCGGGCAAATCGACCGCGCAGCGACTCCTTGGTCGTTTGCTGGTCGGGCTTCGTTTCGAACTGTCCGATCTGAACGTCGAGCGTCACGACGGCTTCGTGGCCGCAATCACCAATCGGCTGGTTCATGGCGTCGACAATATCGACGCTATGGTGAGGTGGTTTCAGGACGACGTTGCCCGTTATGCGACCGGTACCAGCTTCACCAAGCGGCGCCCCTATTCGCTGAACGATCCGGTGTCGCATTCGCCGACCGCCTGGTTGACACTGTCGTCGTGCAATCCGTATTTTACGCGGTCGGACATCGCCGACCGTTTGCTGCCGTTGCGGCTGGGTCGGTGGGAAGACTTTTGGCCCGAAGACGCGATCTTCGGGGAACTGGAGCGGCGTCGCAACGCGATCATGGGCGACGTGCTGCTAGAGCTCGGTAGAATCCAGGACTGTCTGGCGAAGACTTCGCACATTGTCGGCACGTGTCGCATGGCGGATTTCGCGTCGTTTATGCAGCGCGCCCATATAGATCCGATCGTGGCGCGCGATCAGTTAGCGAGCTTGCGCCGTCTGCAGGTGGACTTCGCAACCGATTGCGATGATTTGATTGAGGCCCTCCGGCTGCTGCTCGAGCGCAACTGGCCCGATGGGATTGCTTTCACACCGGTCGCGGAGCTCTTTCGACAGTGTGTTGAAATTGCAAAATCCGCTCACCTCAGCTTACCCACCTCGCTGCAGGGATTCGGCCAGCGCCTGTCGAATGAGAAGCAGAACATCGAGTCGAGGCTTGATGTCAAGTTCATGGAGCTGAGAGGACACGCCCACCAGCGGAAGGTCCAACTAAAGCTGAGCGCGTCGGCTCGGAAAGTGTGGCCCCCCAGTCCAGCGCTAAACGGGTTAAGCGGGTGATGCGGGTGATGCGTAATTAGAGAAGACGGGCGAATTCTCGAAGGCGATGTCCTGAAGGTTGTTGAGATTTGAGTGGAGGCAATCCCGGTCCGCTCGGAAGATCACTCTGGGTAAGAGAGGAAGCCGCTATGAACAAGGGCGCACGCTGAGGGAGGGAAGGAATCGCAGACGGAGGACAGATGTGGCTGTGATTGCCGGGTACGGTGCGTAATGCGCTGTACAACACGGTGATGGTTACGGGACTTGCAACTGCAGATGAAACCCTGGATGCCGAGCAAGCGGTGCTGCATGGCGCGATTGGTATTGCGGCCAGAGAGACTTTGCCCCACCGAGGGGCAAAGTGGATCAATCGGGCCACATCAGGACACAATCAGCGCTCGGATTTCTTGGATTTTTTGGAGTCTCCGAAGGGTTCAAATCCCTTCTGCTCCAGCATTTTTTTCTAATTCTAAACGAAGGATTTTCTTAGATTCATGTCCGGTGATCTGAATCTTGACCTTCTCGTAGTTGCTGAGGACATTGTTTCCCATTTCGGCCAAGACCACCCGGACTTTTTGGGCAGCCAATCGATTATTTGGGCAGCGGGTCGTTGTTGGGCAAAGCCGGGTCACCCCTGCCCAAGGAAGTGCGAAACCCACGGTGGGTTTCACTTCAATTGATTCCTATTGATTTGGCGTTACCCCTGCCGCGGGCGTTCGCGACCAGAGCCTGAAATGGTCCGTCGTCAGGGCCACGCGGAAGCCGTTGCTCGACAGAAAATCATCGGGAACCAACACCAGCGGGAGCAACTGAATCGGCGAATCGTCGATGACGGCCGGGACTTTCCCGCCCGCAATCGCGTCGCGCATCTGGTTTGTCCAAAAGCGGCGCGTATCCGAGATGAGCTGGAAAAAATCGGCCGCGCCAAGGCGGCGGCGCGCGGCGAAGAATCCGTCGCGATCGTACTCGGCTTTCGCTTCGCGATACACGCCGTAGGTTTCAGGATAGCGGATCAATTCGCGGCGTCCGGCCTCGAAGCATACGAACGACGGCGCGATCACGTCCTCGCCGGGTTTGCTGGCGGCGCGCAACGCGTCGGCAAGCTGCGAGATTTCCGCGCGGGGCACGAAGCCGAAGCCATAGACGGCGCCATGCAGCCAGTTCTCGTTCACGATCGGCGTGATCCGGATCAGAAAAATCGCGATCAGCGCCGTACCGCCCGCAACGAGCTTCCATTGACGCGGCTCCTGCTCTCCCGCGATCAGACCCTCAATCGCCCGTACCAGCGCCGTCGCGCCGATTCCTGCGACGATCGCGATGAACGGGATCACCTCGAGATAGTTGTGGCCCCACGCGGTTGGGCTCAGCACGCCGTAAAAGGCGTACTCGGCGGCGACTATCGCGAGCACGAGAATCACGCCACGGCTGAAGGCGCGATAGGTGAAGACTCGCCAGCATCCAAGCACGAACAGCGGCGCAAGCACGTCGAGGATCATTCGCGGGTAAGTCGCGATGCTGCCGGCGGTGTCGCGCCCCTTCAGAAAATGAAACACGAACGTCTGGAATATGAACTCTTCCCCGTAGAGCCGGTAGAGGAGGGCGCTGAACGCGGCGAGCGCGAGCGCAAAGACGGCGCCCGAAACGACCGCGCCCGCGATTCGGCGGTGGGCGACGGCGACGAACGCCAGCATCACGGCAAACGGAATCACCGCCGTCAACTTGATCGCGCATGCGACGAAGAAAATGAGCGCGAGAATCGTGGCCTGGCCAATCGCCGGTATCGTATCGTCGAGCGTGACGATCGCCCCCAGGATAATCAGCGGCGCGACGAAGCTCTCGCGCTCGTAGGCGTGGTAGCGAAAGACGAGCGAGCTGTATGCGTATAGAATCGACGCGGCGATGGCGGCGGGGCGGCCCGCGACTCGGCGCGCCAGCGAGTAAGACAGGAGGCTGGCCGCGAAAATCGCCGCCTCGCTCAGGACTTCGATCGACAGATGGCTTGTGCCGAACAACTTGAGATAGCATCCCGCAATCCATTCGAGCAGCGGCATATGCGGGTGAACGAAATCCAGGTACGGGCGCATCCCCACGCTCACGAGCCACGCGCTCTCGAGGTAGAAATCGTCCTCGACCCACACTTCCGGGCAGAACATCCGCATGACGCGCGGGATGAGCAGCGCGACGATGAGCCATGCGCCGATGCGCGCGGCGCCTGCCCTGTCGGCGCTCGCGGAGACGCGCCGCGATGAGCCGCGCGAAGTCATCGAAACCGCCTGTCGCATTCGCTTCGCGCACTCACTGGATGGCGAGCTGGCTCGATTGGGTGATCATCGGGGCGATTTTGGAGCTGCAGATACAGATGCTCAGGTCCGCCGGATTTCGGCGCGGATTCGACTTGATGCCGTGGCCGGATGGACTCGAGTACGCCGCGTCGGCGGCGAACCTGGCAAATGGTCGCGGTGCAGTGCTGCATTTCGGTGGATATACTTACCCGTCGCGCTATACCGGCGGCTACCCGCTGATCCTGGAATTCTTCCACCGCATCTTTGGCGAACACCTTCCGCTGCTCTTCGCCTCGTGGATTCTCGGGCTGCTCTCGGTCTTCACCATTTTCATGCTGGCACGCCGGCTGTTCGGGCGCGCGGCCGCGGCGATTGCGGCGCTACTGCTCGCGCTCTCCCCCGTCTTCATCACGTATTCGTCGCTTGTGATGAGCGACGTGCCCACGCTCTGCGTGACGATTTACGCCGCGGTGATGCTGGTGCTGGCGACGTCGGACTACGCGACCCAATCGCCGAACTGGATGCGAATGCCGGCATGGCTGATGTTCGGTATCTTAGCCGGGTTCTCGACGATCCTCCGGCCGACGAACGCCACCATCCTTGCCGGTCTCGCGTTGTGCGTCGTGATGGTACCGCTGGAGAATCGAAATCGCGCGAGCCTGCTCAGAGCGGCTATGGCAATAGCAGTCGGTTTCGCGATTCCAGTCGCGTGGCAGTTGCATCAGAACGCGATCAATCTCGGGAGCGCGTTCGCGAGCGGCTATGCGTGGTGGGTGCCGGAGGTCTATGGCGCGGGCGGCAAGACCTTCAGCGCTGCGTACCTGTTCGGTCCCACGATGCCGCGAAATCCGCACGGCAACGTGCTCGTGTACTTCACGACGCTTTTCGGCCTCGACGGGATGCTTGGCGATCGCGGCGATGCGCGCTACTTCCTGTACCCATTCGCCGCGGCCGTGTTCGCGCTGATCGGGTTCCTCGCGATCGTTTTCGCGCCCGGAAGACCCGCGGCGCGCCGCCTGCTGTGGTTCGGGCGCGGATACCTGGTCGCACTGACCGTGCTCTACTGTTTCTATCTGTTCACCGACGTGGCCTTCATTCTGCCGGCGGCGTTCGTAGTGTTCATCGCGGCGGGTGCGGGAGCGGCGGCGGCGAATCGATGGATGCGCGATGTGCTCCGAAACCGGAATCGAAGCGTCGGTCAGCTCGCAGCCGCGGCGGGGGTGATCGTGCTCGACCTGCTGCTGGTCGTGTCGCTGGCTTCGGAAGCGGCCGTGCGATTGAGCGCGAGGCCCGCGGACTCCGCGATGGTTGCAACCCTGGACTCTGTAGATTCCACGCTGCCTGCTGACGCGACCGTGGTCAGCAACATCTCGCTGCAGTTTCTCGAACTGTACATGCCCGCGGAGAATCGCCACTTCGTCGGCCTCAACTCGCTGGACCCGGGCGAACAATTCACCGACTACCATTTGCATCGCTTGTACGAAAAACGCGCGTCGGGATGGAACGGCGCGGTGCCGCCGGTCGTGTTCGACGGTTCTCAAATGTCCGCCGAGGCGGACTCGCTCGCATCGGCGATTGAGGCGAAGACGCCGGTCTATCTTTTGATCGCCGCACCCGAGTCGGATGATTACGCCGGTGTGCTCAAGTCTGAACTCGATCGGTTGCAGGAAAAATTCACCGTCGAGCCGGTCTCGCAGAACAATGCGGTCGCGCTGTACCGGCTGATCGCGCGGAAGTAGCCTTCGAGCGGTGCGTTACCAAGGATCCGGAGCAACTTGGCCCAGCGTGCCCTAAGCGAAGTCAAAGTGTCTCGGCATCGAAAAAGATCCGGGGTCCCTCGGCTTCGCTCGGGATGACACAAAAAAAGACGACACAAGAGGGAGCGACCCCGCATGTCATTCTGAGCGAAAGCTGCTGTGATTGAGCCGAAGCCCTGAGCGAAGCCGAAGGGGAAGAATCTCGCCGGACGCTTCGGCGTCCGGTGCTGGCTGCGTATAGCTCTCCTTAGGCAGTGATGCTGGTGGGCGGAGGATCGATCGCGGGCGGGCCGCCGTAGCGCCGCCGGCAGATTGCGTAGGCAGGCCAAACGCATACGCCAAGCGCGATCGCCAGGATGAAATCGACCTTGCCTACGCCGGCCGAGACGGCCAACCCGAAGGTCGCGGCCCAGGTCAGAATTGGAAGAATTGCGACGAGCGCGAGGCCGACGCGGCCGCCGCCAATCGTGAACATCCCGGTGCGATCCGGCATCCGTTTCCGCAGCCGGATCAGGGCAAGCAGCTCCAGCGCAAGCGCCGCCATGTAGAAGAATACGTCGAGCACCACCAGCGCGACGAATCCGACCGGCACCAGCAGCGTGAAGACGATGCAGCACAGCAGAATCGACTTGCCCGGCGTCGCGGTCGTGGACCAGAGCTCGGCCAGCGGCGGCGACAGGTAGCGCTCGCGAGCGAGCACGAACGGCATCCGTGACACCCACAGCATCGCGGCCTCGAACACCGCGAATGACATCACCGCGCCGCCGAGCGCCAGCGCGCCGCCCAGAGCGGGTCCGCCGATGGCGTAACCCACGTGCGAGAACGAGCCGGTGCCCCAGTCCGCGGCGGTGACGGCGCCCGAGACGGACACCGCGAGCGGAAGCACGTAACCGGCGACCATTATCGGCAGTGCGATCAGGATGGCGCGCAAATAGTTACGCTGCGGATTTTCGATCTCCGCGGACACGACGCTCAGGTTTTCCCATCCGCTGAAGTTCCATATGACCACCGTCAGTCCCGCCGCCATCGCACCCCACGGATCTGCGCCGAACAGCGGCGGCGNCGGCATCGTGAAATGGATCAGGCGCGGGAGGCCAACGATCACCAGGGCCGCNAACGGCGACACGAGGATCGCGGCGAGCACAATNGACGCCATCCCAACCGGCCTGACGCCGAGAAAATTGAGTCCACCCGCCAGCCATACCAGCGCGACGCCGATCGCAATTTGCGCCGTCGGGCCCAGCGGAAGGATGAACGAAAGATAGCCGGCGAAGAGCACCGGATAAATCGCCATGTCCACTGCCGTGTACAGAATTGTCAAATATGCCTCGGCGAAGCCGGCCAGCGGTCCGAGCGCTTCCTTGACCCAGAAGTAGAAGCCGCCTTCCACCGGCATCAGCGCCGTCAACTCCGCCGCCATCAGCGCCGTCGGCAGACTCAGCGTCAGCGGCACGATGAGACACAGCATCAGCGTCAGGCGCGGCCCTGCCATCCGGACCGCATCCTCGAGGCCGTACGCGCCGCCGCTCACGACCAGGTACATCACGCATACCAGCGGGATGAGGCCGAGCTTGCGCGGCGAACGATGCGCCAGCGGGGCGGCGCTCGAAGGCGCTCGGGAACGCGTGTTTTCCGTCGGGACGTGTGGCAATTGCGGAGCGGCTCCGGCTCCCCTGCCTATCCGAGGCGATGCGCGGTGGCAAGCAGGCAAGAAATCAAATGAGGCTTGCACAGTCGCATCCGGTGGCGGAATCCTTATAATGTAAAGGATGCGCGAAGGTCCGCGACCGGCTGCGAAGGCGCGGGACACCACGCGTTGACGATCCATACAGCACAGCGTGGTGCGAGCCCCAATTGAGAAGCTCTCCCGGAAATCTGTTTCGATCATGATATTTTTCAGTACACGCGCGATCATCGCGCTCGGCGCCGCGTCGATTGCGTTTCTCGGCTGCGCCCAAATCACAAGTATGAAGTTCGAGCCGGTTCGCACCGTCAGCGTCGGTGGGGATAATCCCTTCGGCGGCACGCCGGCGGTCGAGGTCCCCGCCGATGCGCGCGCGATGAGCGCGTTCCTGAAGGCCGAGGTCGCAATGAATGAAGGCGACCGCGAAGAGGCGCTCAAGGATTACGCCGAGGCGGTCCAGTACGATCCCACCAACGCCGCGCTGAAGGTTCGCCTGGCCACGCTCTACGTCCGCGACGGGCGCCTGAAGGAGGCGCTCGATCAGGTAAACCAGGCGCTCGCGATCAATCCGGATTCTGCCGACGCCCGTCTGCTCGGCGCAGGCATCAGCTCGGCGCTCGGTGACGACGCGACCGCGGAAAAGGACTACCGCGAGGTGTTGCGTCTCAATCCGAAAAATCAGGAAGCCTATCTGTATCTCGGCACCCTCTACGCCAAGCGCGGCGATTACGGCGAAGCCGAGAAGACGTTTCAGCAGCTGATCGCGCTCGAACCCGGTTCATTCCTTGGCTACTACTACGCCGGCAAGGTGATGGTGGCCTCGAAGAACTACCCGGCCGCCGAAAAATATTTTCAAAAAGCGCTCGATCTCAATTCGCAGTCCGAGCTGGTGCTGCTGGATTTTGCGCTGTTGCGCGAGCGCCAGGAGCGGCCGCAGGACGCGCTTGTCTATTACAACAAGATCACGCAAATCAATCCGAACAACCAGCTGGTTCGAAAGCGCAAGGCGGAAATCCTGGTCGGTCAGAAAAAATACGACGAGGCATTGGAGGAGCTCAAACGCGCCGAGCAGGTCGAAACCAATCCCGCCGACACGCGCACGAAGATCGGCCTGCTCTACGTCGAGCAGGGCAATTTTGACGAAGCCGCGACCGAGTTCAATCTCGTGCTCGGCTCCGAGCCGGACAACTACCGCGTCCACTATTATCTCGGCACGGTGTACACGGAGCTTTCCGAGAGCGACAAGGCGATCCGCGAGTTCAACAAAATTCCCGCCGACAACGAGCATTACGTCGAGTCGCGCCTGCAGCTCGCCTACCTGTACGACAAGCAGAGCAAGTACGACGACGCGCTGGGCGCGCTGAAGGACGCGCTCGCCAGGAAGCCCAACGACCCCGAAATCACCGGCTTCATGGTCGGCGTCTATCAGGAAAAGAAGGATTATGCGACCGCCATCGACTTCGCGCGCAAGATGGTCGAGGCCGATCCCANGAATGACAAGTTCCACTTCACGCTCGGCGCGGCGCTCGATCAGAACAANCAACGCGACGAAGCCCTGGCCGAGATGAAGAAGGCGATCGAGCTGAATCCCGCCAATGCGCAGGCGCTGAACTACCTCGGCTACAGCTACGCCGAAAAGGGCGCCAACCTGGTCGAGGCCGAAAAACTAATCAAGCGCGCTCTCGATATCGAGCCCGAAGACGGCTTTTACGTCGATAGCCTGGGATGGGTTTACTATCAGAAAGGCGACTACAAGCGCGCTGTCGAGCAGTTGGAGCGCGCGGTCAACCTGACCGGCAACGACCCCACTATCACCGAGCATCTTGGCGACGCGTATCGCAAGCTGGGCAAAGTCAAGGAAGCAGGCCACGAGTACTCCGACGCGCTCAAGAAGGCGCAGGAAACCGACCAGGTCGCACGGCTCAAGGATAAAATTCAGGTCCTGCAGAATGCCGCCAGCGCGGGCCACTGAGCGCGCTCGGCGCCNAAAAACTGNTTCGCTCGCGGCGCTTGCATCGATGCTGCTGCTGGCGACGCTCGAAACTTCCGCCTGCTTCATCGTTCGTCCTNCGCCCATTGNGCANCCCCAGACGCCGATAGCGGGCTTCGACGCCGGCAAATATCAAGTCCAGAAATTGATCGCGGCGCTGGCCGAGCGTGACAAAAGGCTCGACTCTATGCAGACCCCGGCCGTCATGGAATACACTGCCGGCGATCAGCACGTGAAGGCCAAAGAGGAAATCGTCGTCAAGCGGCCCGGCAATTTGCGCGTCGAGGCAATGTCGCCGTTCGGCGTGGCATTGCTGCTCGCGGCACAGGGCTCGGCGCTCGCAATCTTCGAGCCGGGTCGCAATCGCTTCATGCGCGGCAATGCGACCGCCGACACGCTCTACAGGTACGTGCGAATCCCGATGGCGCCCGCCGACGCCGTGGGTCTGCTGATGGGACTCGCGCCGCCCCAGTTCGCGCTCAATGGAATCGCAGACTCGGTGTCGAATGACGGCGCGATGACGGTCGCGTTGTACGGCAACAGCGCGTCGGGGACTCGCGAGCTTGGATTTTCGGCCGGCAATCTCGCGATGGTGCGGGAAACGGCGGGCAACGGCCGCGTCAATTACGAGGTGCGTTACAGTGACTATCATGATATCGGCGGGGTGATGTTTCCGTACGTCGTCGATGCGACTTTTCCGGCGGCCGGCAGCCACGTGACGTTTCGTTACCTGCGGCCGATCGTCAATGGAGACATCCCCGATTCGACGTTCGTGTTGACACCGGCTCCAGGAGCCACTTTGATGAATCTGAGCCTCGACGATGCCCGCGCGCTTGCAAATGAAAGCTGAAAGCCGGCGGAGGCGAATCCTGCCGGCCATCACCTGCGCGATTGCCATATCGTCGCTCGCGATTTTTCCCGGATGCCGCGTGAACCGGCCTGCGAGCGATCACGAGAAAAATCAAATCCTCTACAGCGCCGTGGCCAGCGATCCGCGCACCTTCAATCCGATTCTGATCACCGACGCGACCTCGGGCACGCTGACCAGCGATCTGTTCGAGAGCCTGATCCGCCTCAACCCCGTCACTACCCTGCCTGAGGCGGGCCTGGCCGAGAAATGGGACATCGCGCCCGACAGCAAGACGATTACGTTTCATCTCCGCCACGACGTGAAATGGTTTGATGGCCGGCCCGTCACCGCGCACGACGTTCTGTTCACGCTCGACGTCATCTACGATCCCAAGGTGCCCAACAGCATCCGCCCCGCGATCACCATCGACCACCAACGCATCGTCGCGGAGGCGCCCGACGACTACACCGTCGTCATGCATCTGCCCAAGCCGTTCGCTCCGCTGCTTTATTCGATCGGCATTCCTGTTATGCCCGCACACATCCTCGAGCCCGTGTGGAAGGCGGGAAATTTCAATCATACCTGGGGCATCGACACGACCCCGGACAAGCTCGTCGGCAACGGCCCGTATAAGATGATGCGGTACGCGCAGAGCCAGGTCGTCAACTACGATCGCAACAGCGACTATTGGATGAAGGACGAGCACGGCGGTCAGTTGCCGCACCTGCACGGGCAGAATGTGACGATCGTGCAGGACCAGAACGCCGCCTACCTGCGCTATCTGTCGGGGCAAATCGACGTTTACGGCCCGCGCACCGAGGAGGTTTCGCCGCTTCAGGACAAGGTGAAGAACCATGAACTTGACATCACGGTTCAGCAGATCGGAATCGACACGGGCTCGCTGTTTTTCACCTTCAACCGCAATCCGCGCCATTACGTCAAAAACGGCGTCACCAATCCGAAGCTCGACTGGTTCACGGACCTGAAGTTCCTCAATGCGATGGCGCACATGATGGACAAGAAATCGATGATCGATCTTGTCTTTCACAACCTCGCGGTGCCGGCGGCGTCGGATATCTCGCCCGAAAATAAAATCTTCCACAATCCCGATCTCAAGGATTACGACTACGATCCGAAACTGGCCGCCGACATGCTCGAGGCGGCCGGCTATCATCTCGCAAAACCCGGCGTGCGGACCGATCCGAAAGGCAATCGTCTCGAATTCGATCTCACCACCAACACCGGCTCGCCCGAGCGCAACGAGATGTGCACCATCTTCAAGCAGGACGTCGAGAGCCTCGGCATCAAGGTGAACTATCGGCCGCTCGAGTTCACGACGCTTGTGGACAAACTCGATTCGTCTTTCGACTGGGACTGCGTGCTGATTGGATTCACCGGCGGTGTCGAGCCGAACGATGGCGCGAACTTTTACCGCTCATCGGGCAACCTTCATCTGTGGAATCCGAATCAGCCCAAACCCGCCACACCATGGGAGGCGGAGATCGATACGCTGCTCGACCAGGGCGCGTCCGAAATGGATCCCAACAAGCGCGCGCCGTACTACTGGAGAATTCAGCAAATCCTCCACGACCAACTGCCGATAATCGAAACGGTCCGCCAACAGCGCTATTCATCATGGAAAAACTCGCTGGAAAACTATCAGCCCAAGGTGTGGGGCCTGTACAAGCCGGAGTGGATGCAATTCAAGGCCGACTGAGCATCCGGCCCGGCACGCACCTCGAAATATCAGGCCGATGAAACGATGACCCGCTTTCTGATTCGCCGCCTGCTCAACATGATCCCGCTTATCCTCGGGATCACTTTCATTTCGTTCCTCGCGATGTCGCTGGTGCCGGGCGACTTCGTCTCGAATCTCAAACTCAACCCAACCATCACGCCCGAGGTCATTCACCAGCTCGAGGCGCAGTTCGGTCTCGATCAGCCGCTGATGGTCCGCTACTTCAAGTGGTTGTGGGGCGTGCTGCATCTGAATTTCGGCTTCTCGCTCCAATACCGCGTGAGCGTCACCGGCCTCATCGCGTCGCGCGCCTTCAACACGATCGTCCTGTCTCTGACCAGCATGATTTTTTCGTGGGCGATCGCGATACCGATCGGAATCATCGTCGCGGTGAATCAAAATTCGATTTGGGATCGCTTCCTTTCCTTTCTGGCGTTCTTCGGGATGTCGGTGCCGAGCTTTTTTCTCGCCTTCCTGATGATGTACCTCGCGCTGAAAACCGGATGGTTCCCGATTGGCGGCACCTACTCGCCCGATTACTCGACGCTCGATCCGCTGAACCGGGTTGCCGATCGCATCAACCATCTCATCCTGCCGGCCTTCGTACTTGGCATTTCCGGCACCGCGGGCCTGATGCGCCTGATGCGCTCGCAGATTCTCGAAATCAAAAATTCGGAATTCGTGCGCACCGC
>JGI20175J14863_1000121_pt1 | contig 14372 bp, 7 predicted proteins | sample NGESurdeep072012_2_FD_14863 | JGI IMG/M metagenome (IMG submission 14863)
TTTTATGATGCACCAGGGCGATGGAGAGGTTATTTCATATGCGGTTGCAGTTCGAGGGATTGATTGAGGGCATGATCGAGGACGGTCAGTACCCGTCAAAGCAGGTCCGCTTCGTTCTTTCGTCGCCGCGAAGTTGAGCGAATCGCCATGGTCAGGGCGCCGGGGGCGTATTCGTTAGGCCCCTATGTGCGTTCGGCTAACTCCATCGTGGCGACCTGCAAAATCGACGGGAACCATCGATATAGCCGGATCAAGAACCCGCGCTCGTTGTTCGTCAGCCGGACCTGGCCCGGCACCTTACGCCGCAGAACGATCAACTGATGCCGGAGAACCGCATTCTCTGCCTCAAGCCGAATCTTCGACTTAAATGGCGATGCCAAAACGGCCAGGACGAAGCAGAACAGTCCGAACATGGTCCACAGACGTTAGGTGATTCCTTCGGCTAATCGATGCGGATAAGGTTTTTGGTACACACAAGATCCCTTGCAGGCGCCGCTGATCGATCCGGTGGTGAACTCCGCGTCGGCCGCCGTCAAACTGCTCAACGAGTTGTGGGAAGTGAACAGCCCGTATATTCGGCCTTGTATCTGACGCGGCGCATGGCTACTCGGCGGCCTTGGGCGGTGCCCCGTTCGCGGCGGTGGCACTCCTCTCTTCCTCGCTGACCACCTGCATCGTGCGCAAGATGCTCGACGGATTGACGCTGATGGAGTCGATGCCGAGCTGTGCGAGGTAGCGCGCGATTTCGGGATAGTTGGCCGGGGCCTCGCCGCATATGCCGACGTGCCGTCCGTGGCGCTTGGCGCCGACGATCGCCAGCCTGAACATCTCCAACATGCCGGGATCGCGTTCGTCGAAATCGAATGCGACGATCTCGGAATCGCGATCGACACCGAGCGTGAGCTGCGTCAGGTCGTTGGAGCCGATCGAGAAGCCGTCGAACAGCTTCGCGAAGGCATCGATCAGGATGACATTGTTCGGGATCTCGCACATGACGTAGATCTCGAGACCGTTCTCGCCGCGCTTGAGACCGTGGCCGGCCATGGCATCGAGGACGCGCTGCGCCTCCTCCACCCGTCGGCAGAACGGCACCATGATGCGGACATTGGTCAGCCCCATGTCCTCGCGCACGCGCCGCAGCGCGGCGCACTCGAGCGCGAAACCGGCAGCATAGGCCGGGTGCGCGTAGCGGGCGGCGCCACGGAATCCGAGCATCGGGTTTTCTTCTTTCGGCTCGAAGCCCTCGCCGCCCAGGAGCCGCGCGTATTCGTTGGTCTTGAAGTCGGAAAGCCGGACGATCACCGGCTTGGGATAGAACGCCGCCCCGATCATGCCGACGCCTTCGGACAGCTTTTCGATGAAGTAATCCGCCGGCCTCGGGTAGTTGCGAACGAGCTCAAGGATTTCCTGCCGCGCCTGTGCCGAGTCGACCTTCTCCGGACTGACCAGCGCCATCGGATGGACCTTGATGTGCTCGCTGATGATGAATTCCATCCGCGCCAGGCCGACGCCATCGTTGGGGAGCATCGCCGTCCGGAAGGCCAGCTCGGGATTGCCGAGGTTCAGCATGATCTCGGTGCGCGGGCGCTTGACCTCGCTTAGGTCCACATGCGTGGCCTTGATCGGAAGCGCCCCCTCGTACACGCGGCCGACCTCTCCCTCGGCGCAAGAGATCGTCACCATGGCGCCGGTCTTCAGAGCATCTCTTGCGCCCGCCGCCCCGACCACGGCCGGGATGCCGAGCTCGCGCGCGACGATGGCCGCATGGCAGGTGCGCCCGCCGCGTTCGGTCACGATGCCGGCGGAAATCTTCATCACCGGCTCCCAATCCGGCGTGGTCGATTCCGCGACGAGCACCTCGCCGCGCTTGAATTCCTTGAGCTGACTTGCGTCGGCAATGACCCGCACCGGACCGGCGGCGATCTTCTCGCCGACCGCGCGGCCCGTGGCCAGCACCGTGCCCGACGCGCCGAGAGCGTAAGTCTCGAATCCCGTCGGCGCTCGTTGTGAAATCACCGTCTCCGGCCGCGCCTGGATGATATAGAGCTGCCCGTCAGCGCCATCCTTGGCCCATTCGATATCCATGGGCATCGGATGGCCGGCNCCTTTCGAGTAATGGTCCTCGATCGTGATCGCATCGCCGGCAAGCTTGAGCACCTCGGCATCGGTGATGCAGAACCGCCCACGCTCCGCGTCAGAGACCGGCACGTTCTTGGTGCCGTCGCCGCGCTCGGCGTAGACCATGCGCATCTGCTTGCGTCCCAGCGAGCGACTCAGAACAGTCCGATGGCCCGCGCGAAACGTCGGCTTGTGCACGTAGAACTCGTCGGGATCGACGGTGCCCTGAACGATGTTCTCGCCGAGCCCATAGACGCCGGTGATGAACACGACATCACGGAAGCCGGATTCGGTATCCAACGTGAAAGTGACGCCGCTGGCGGCGCGATCCGACCGCACCATCTTCATCACGCCGACCGAGAGCGCGACCTTGAAGTGGTCGAATCCCTTGTCGACGCGATAGGAGATCGCGCGGTCGGTGAAGATGGATGCAAAGCAGCGGCGGCAGGTTTCGAACAGATCGTCGGCGCCGCTGATATTTAGAAAGCTCTCGTGCTGGCCGGCAAAGCTCGCCGAGGGAAGGTCTTCCGCCGTGGCCGAGCTGCGCACGGCGACGGCAAGGTTCGCGCCGTATTCCGCCTCGAGCTGCCGATAGGCGGCATCGACTTGTTCGCGCAGCGGACCGGTCGCGGTCGCCTGGTAAACGATCTCGCGCGCTTCGGCGGCGCGCTGGGCGAGGATGTCAACCTGCCGCTTGTCCAGGTCATCGAGAAGCGCGTGCAGCCGCTCCCACGCCTTTGCGGCGGTCAGCGCATCCCAGTAGGCATCGGCGGTCAGCGCAAAGCCGTTGGGAACACGCACGCCCTGTTTGGAAAGGGTCGAGTAAAGCTCGCCCAATGACGCGTTCTTGCCGCCGACCAGCGCCACATCGCCGACGCGAATGTCGGAAAACCAGCGAACATAGTCGTTGATCGACATTCCGAGCCCTCTGTTAGAAACAATAATGGAAACCAATGCACGGTCGCGGGCATTGATTTCCATCAAACGAAAAGGCGTAAAGTGCTGCGCGATAAGATAAAATTGGTGCGATATTGGTCGCACGAGCTGGAACCCTTCAAACCGTAAGCCACGACAAACGCCGCTGACGCGATGGCCGGAAGCGACGCGACATCCGTTTCGACCGGTAATCGCACGATTCTTGGGCGCATCACGAAGCGTGGAAATCGCTACCTGCGCATGCTCTTCGCACAAGGCGCGCGCGCCATTCTGCTCCGACCGATGAGCTGGGCGAAGCATAGCTTTGGACCGTGGCTCACGGCTGCGGCGCGGCGTCTACATCGCAACGTTCTAGCAGCCGCGCTCGCCAACAAGCTGGCCCGGATCGGCGAGCACCACCCCTATTGACAGCGGCTATTGCAAGACAGGGACGGTCGACGGTGACCCAGAACCACCACGTGGCGGCGGAATACTTCCTCGCCGAGTTTTTCCACCCTTGCCGGATGAGGTTTTCGGTATACAGACGGGNTTGATGGGCGCCACATCAATTCACTTGTCCTGTTTACGTCGAGTCTCGTAATGGCGAGCCTNGTGGGACCACCCGGTGTCCGTGCAGCGCAGTCCGCCCGCCGCGTGCCTTTGGGCACATGGGTCTATCCTTGCAGCAGCGAAAAACCAGGCGATGCGCTCATAGCGCTCGCCAAGCGCGGCGTCGTGCTGCTCGGCGAGTCGCACGATCAGGCGGAGCACCATCGCTGGCAGCTTCATACGATCACGGCGCTGTTCAGCCACAGACCCGACATGGTCCTCGGTTTCGAGATGTTCCCGCGGCGTGTCCAGCCTGTGCTCGACCGCTGGTCCAAGGGCAAACTGAACGAAGCCAACTTCCTGCGCGAGGTCGATTGGCCGCATATATGGGGCTTCGCCGACGAGCTCTACCTGCCGCTATTCCATTTTGCCCGCATGCATCGCTTGCCGATGCTGGCGCTCAATATCGATCGGGCGACCAACCGTCGGGTTGCGGCACAAGGATTAGCATCCGTGCCGAGCACCGAGCGGGAGGGCGTCGGCGATCCTGCACCGGCCTCTTCGTTTTATCGCGAGCGGCTGTTTGAGTGGTTTAACAAGCACCCGGCCGCCGGTCAGGACGCCTATGCAGCCTTGGAACGGTTCGAACGTTTCGTCAGCGCGCAGCAGTTCTGGGACCGCGCCATGGCCGAGGCAATCGCCGACGCGCGGCGCGATGCGCGGCAGCCGCTGGTCGTCGGCATCATGGGCAGTGGCCATATTGAATACGGGAACGGTGTGCCGCACCAGCTCGCCGCGTTAGGGGTAAACTGTGTAGCCACCGCGCTGCCCTGGCCTGCGGATACCGATTACCCGATCCATGACCCGCCAATTGCAGATGTTCTTTTCGGTGTGCCACCCGCTCCGTGACTACACATAAGCATGGTAACAAAAGCGGATTTGGCATGTCATCCGCTTTGGGGCAAGCCAGCCAAAAACTTACCCCGCTCGCTATCAAGATGCGCCATTTGAGCTTCTGCGTATCTGGAACCCGCCGCAGTCCCCTTAGGAAGGGCTTTTTCGTCCGCTACCTTGCGGGTTGCACCGGCGTCTCGGATACCGGCGGCTGCCTCAGGCGCACCTCGACCCGCCGCACCGACTCATCGGTTGGGAAAGCGATGGTGGCCCCCTCGATCGCCGAGCCATCTACGACGATCTCGACAACGCCCCGGCCGATGTGATCCGGATCCTCGACCCGGATCGCCAGCGCACCCGCAGGCCCCTTTATCTCCGCCTCAAATGAACCCCAGCGCTTTGGCAGGACCGGATCGATGAGGAGTTCGCCATTCCGTAGCTGCAGTCCCAGAATCGCCTCGACGCCAAGTCGCCAGGTCCAGGCGGCGGAGCCTGTGTACCAGGTCCAGCCGCCGCGACCCGTATGTGGCGCGACACTCGCTACATCCGCCGCAATCACATAAGGCTCGACGCGAAAGCGCTCTGCGTCGGAACGGGATGCCGCGTGATGGATCGGGTTCATGAGTTCAAAGATGTGCGCGGCGCTGTCGCCATCGCCGATACCGGCGAAGGCGAAGCCCAGCCACGCCGCGGCGTGCGTGTATTGTCCTCCATTTTCGCGGATCCCCGGCGGATATGCCTTGATATATCCGGGGTCGCGGGGCGTGTCATGGAAGGGCGGCCAGAGAAGCCGGATCAGCCGGTCGTCATCGCGCACCAATTCGCGGGAGGCCGCCTCGACCGCCGCTCGGGCCCGCTCCGAGATGCTGTCGCTGGCGAGCACCGCCCACGATTGCGTGATCGAGTCGATGCGACACTCGTCGGAGGCGGCCGAACCCCACGGGCGCCCGTCGTCGTCGAAGGCGCGGAGATACCAGTGTCCGTCCCATGCGGTTGCTTCGACCGACTGCCGGAGTTCCTGGGCACGCCGCGTCCAGCCCTGCGTGAGGTCGCTTCGACCCAGGCGGGTAGCCAATCCGGCGAAGCTGGTCATCGTGGCGATTGCGAACCACGCGAGCCACACACTTTCGCCNTGGCCGCGCCTGCCCACACGGTTCATCCCGTCATTCCAGTCGCCCGAGCTGATAAATGGCAGGCCGTGCGGGCCTTGCGTAACCCCNCGCTCCAACGCACGCTCGCAGTGCTCGAACAGCGACCGCCGCTCAGAGGTCGAGTCGAAACGGGAGTAGCGNTCCTCCTCGTCCTGCGAGAGCGGCGCCCCGCGNAGGAANGAAACCTCCTCACTCAGGATAGACAGGTCGCCGGTCGCTTCGACATAGTGGCTCGCAACATAGGGTAGCCAGAGGAGGTCGTCAGAGCATCGCGTCCGCACACCGCGGTCGTGAGGTGGGTGCCACCAGTGGAGGACGTCGCCCTCCTCGAATTGCCTCGCGGCGCTGGCCAGGATGTGCGCTCGCGCACGGGCGGGGTCAGCATAAAGGAGCGCAAGAACATCCTGAAGCTGATCGCGAAACCCAATCGCACCGCCGGCCTGGTAAAAACCTGCCCGCGCCAGGAGGCGGGAGGAGAGGGTCTGGTACAGGAGCCACCTGTTCAGCATCAGATCGAAGGCAGGGTCTGGCGTGCGCACGCGAACCGCGCCCAGCAGTCGATCCCAGTGATGGTTGAGCTCCTCGAAGGCGCGATCGACTTGCCCCGGTTCCTGCCAATGGCGCGCGAGTTCTTCAGCGTGCGCACGGTCGCGCCCCTGGCCGAGGACAAACACGACTTCCGTCGTCTGCTCGGCTCCGATGTCGAGATGCACCTGGAATGCTGCGCATGGATCGGCGCCAGGCTCGATGCGTCCGCCGAGGTCCCACCGCCGCAATCCCGCGGGATTGCGCGGATCGCCCTCGCGGCCGAGAAAGTCCTGCCGGTCGGCCGTGACGCTGTGGGGTGGATGGCTTGACGTCAGGAATGCCACGCACTCGCTAAAGTCGGGATTCCAATGGTTGCGCGCCAGGAGCGCGTGGCAGCCGGGATCATACTCGCACACCACAAACGGCCGAGAGTTGCTGCGCAGAGCGCCAAGCAGCCACTCGGCGTAATACGTCGCCGTTACGCGCCGCGCCCTAGGCCGAAGGTTGTGCACTCGCAGCCGCGCCACCTTCACCGGGTCGCCGGGCGGCACGAACACGATGAGCTCCTGCTCAAACCCGTGGCTGCGTCGTCGCCACTTCGTGTAGCCTGCTCCGTGTCTAATCTCGCATGCGGCGTCGGCCCCCGCCGGCTGCGGCGTCGGCGTCCAGATCTCCGCGGTCTCCTCGTCCCGCAGGTAGAGCGCTTCGCTCGGCGGGTCGGCGACCGGATCGTTCGTCCAGGGGGTGAGACGGTTCTCCCCGCTGTTGACCGCCCAGGTAAATCCTCCGCCCGCTTCGTTGACGATACAGCCGAAATCGTCGTTCGCGAGAACGTTGCACCAGGGAGCAGGCGTGTGCTCCCCCGGCCCGAGGTAGATTGCATATTCCCGGCCGTCCTCCGTAAAGCCACCGAGGCCGTTGTCGAAACGCAAGTTCACCGGCCGGGGAAGCGCCGGCTCCATCTGGTCCGGCATGCCTGCCCCGGAGGGCTCAAAACGCGGCGGCGTCGGGTGCGGCTCAGCGGCAGTCGCAAGCTGCTGCGCGAGAGGACCTCGCGACTCGTCGAGGACGACACGCGCAACGGATTCGAGCAGACACATCTCGTCCTTGCTCATCTGGTCCGCAAAGAGCAGGTGCACGCCGCCGCTGCGGCCCAAAAGCTCGTGTGCGCCCAATTCGTGAAGCAGCGAGAGGACGCGCTCGCGCACCGGCTCCACGTAGCCGGAGACGCCCGTGCGGAGTACCACGAGATCGACGTGGAGCCCGCGCCGACGCCAGAGCTGGTGAGCGCGGATGAGGACGCGCAGGAGACCCATTTCGCTCGGCTCGTCTGCGCGAAGGAGCAGGATGGGAAGATCACCCGAGAGCCCGAAGCCCCAGAGGCGTGGCTGGCCGAGCCGATTCGCGGCGATTTCGGATGGCTTGGCGCGGAGCGCCGGATGCGGGTGAATCAGGAGCGAGGCGAGCGTCTGCAGCTCCGGCAACCGCGCGGGCTCGAGGCCGAGCGCTTGCGTTTCGCGTGCGGCTTCCGTCGCGGCGTTGCCGAGCGCCCAATCGAGCGACGCCAGCGTCGCGTAGCGCTCGGCGAGATCCAAAAGAGTCTCGCGCGATCCTGCCGCCAGCGTCAGAAAGGCGAACTGCCGTTTCTCCCGGGGCTCGAGCTTGAGACGCAGCTGGAGGGACATGACCGGATCGAGCGTCCAGCCGACGGTGCCGGAGAGCCCTTCCGTGACGCCCCGTGGCTGCCGTGGATCTCCGTTGCGGCCGAGAAAGACCAGCCGGTCCGTCTCGAAGCCGGTGACATCAAGACCGACTTCGTCGGACACAAGGCGATGGAGGAGAACGGGCGCCCGATCGCGGGGATTGCGAAGACGTCGGGTGAACAGTAACCCATTGAGCCCGGGCATGTGCTCGCTACCGACGAAGAGCTTGCTGAATGCCGGATGACGTTCGTCCTCAAGCGGAGGTGCGAGGACTATTTCGCCACAACTCGTCAGGCGGAGCGTCCGCGGGCGATCGCTTTCGTTGACGACCGTGATGCGACGAATCTCCACGTCATCGCCGGCTGTGACGCCCACCTCCATGCGGATCCCGATGCCATGATCGCGACGGTGGAACTCGGCCATGTGCGGATGAAAGACAATGTGCGCATCCTCGGAGATAACGCCAGTCGGCTGTCGCCCCACAGACCAGATCAAGCCGCTGTCCTCGTCGCGAACATAGATCCAGAGGCCGTGGTGGTCGCGCGTTGCGTCGGGCAGCCAGCGTGTCAGCGCCTGCCGGTGCCACCAAAGGCCGCCGCCGCCGGCCTCCGATATCCATGTGCTGAGGCGGCCGTTGCCGAGCAGATGCACTTGGGGGAAAACCTCTGCGGTCGGGGGAACCCAGGCATGGGGCGCGGGCACCACCGTCCGGCGAGACGCCGGCTCTCGGCGCTCCTCTTCGCGGACAGTCTCAAGTGGAAGCTCCCACGGGATCCTTTCCTGGAGCAGCAGTTCCATGGACCGCATCCGACGGTCCTCGCGGAACCGGCGCACATGGACGTCGTCGTGCAATGCATTGCCGATGGCCGCCAGGATCATACCCTGGTGGTGCGCCATGTAGGCGCGGACCAGCGAGAAGGAGCGGCCTTCCGGCACGCGCTCCGGCGTGAAGTCGGCCGCCTCCCAGAGGCCGTAACAGCCGACCATTCCGAGATCATTCAGCTTTTTGAGGTTGCGGACCGCTGCGCCGGGACGGACGGCCAGCGCCAACGCCGTGGCATAAGGCGCAACCACAAGGTCTTGCGACAGCCCGCGACGCAGGCCGAGTTGCGGCACTCCGAATGCGCGATAGTGGTAATGATGGTCCGGGTCGACCGACGCGAACGCGGATTCGGAGATTCCCCATGGCATGCCGAGCTTGTCGGCATAGCGGCGCTGGGTGTCCACAGCCGCCCGCTCGCTCTGATCGACAAGCGTGCCAAGGCCGCTCCGCAACAGCAGCGGTGGCATCAGGTACTCGAACATCGACCCGTTCCAGGAGACGAGCGACAGGCCGTCGCCCAAGTGCGCGATCGGCCGTCCGAGGAAGAACCAATGCTCTGTCGGGACGTCCTTCTTCGCGATCGCGAAGTAGCTCGCCAGCCGCGCCTCCGTGGCAAGGAGATCGTAGTGGTGCGGATCGATCCGATCCGAACTCACATTGTAACCGACGTGGAAGAGGCGAGCTTCCCGGTCGTACAACAGCCGAAAGTCCATGCTAAAGGCCGCGGCCTCCGATCGTGCTGCGACGTCGAGGAGACCCTGGCGCAACTCGTTTAGGGCTCGGGCGCCCCGCTCGACGGCGGCGTTGAGATCGGAGAGCCATGGCGCCGTCGTCTCGCCGGCCTGCGGCATTGCGATCGCCGCAGCCAGCATCTCGCGGGCGCGGGCGCAGGCCTCCGAGGTCACCGAAAGCGACATGGACGGTGCGAGGATGTTGCCGATCGCCTGCGCCAGATCCTCACAACCGAGTGCCGGAGCTTCAGTCAAAGCCAACCACGGATAGAGCGTCTCGAGATCGCGCCGCATGCCGGTCAAATGGTGGTGCATCCGCCCGAGCCAGATATGGACTTCCCGCAGGACCTCGGCCGTCGGGACTCCCGGTAGCGCGATGCCTCTCCCGATCATTGCTTCGAGTTCCGGACAATCGCGATCGCAGAGATCATTCAGCACCGTCCGCGACGCCTGGGGCTGATCGCGAGCCGACAAAGCGCGCTCCATGATCGCCACCATGCGCGAGCGTAGCTCGGTGGTGTGTTCGTCCGGAACGACATCCATCGCCTGCATCAGCAGATCGAGCGTGTCGGTGAGGCCGTCCCACTGCTCTCTCCGCAGCACAGGCGCGCTCGCGGCTTCGACGCAGCCCTCCTTCAGCGCCATCAGGCAGACTGCTAGGTTTCCGCTGTCCACGGTCGACACGTAACGAGGCTCGAGCGGATCAAGGAGCCGCGTGTCATACCAGTTGAGAAAGTGTCCGCGGTAGCGCTCGAGGCGATCGAGCGTATCGAGGCCATTCCGGATGCGCGCGGCGAGATCGGCCGAGCTCACATATCCGAGATCCCACGCTGTGAGTGAAGAAAGGAACATCATGCCGACATTGGTCGGCGACGTCCGGTGGGCGATCTCTGTGTGAGGCTCCTCCTGAAAATTATCCGGTGGAAGCCAATTGTCCTCGGGGCCAACGAACGTCTCGAAGTAGAGCCAGGTGCGTCGCGCAAGCCGGCGCAGAAAAGCGCGCTCCTCCGCTCCGAGGCGCTCTTGCGGCGGGCGGCCGGGCCGGCTGATCCATACTGCGATTTCCGCCGAGGCAACCCACAATAGGAGCAGAGGAGCCGCCGGCAGCAGTGCCGCTGGGTTCATAAAGGATAGCACTGTTGCGAACACGGCCGAGACAGTGGGAGCGATCCACATTTGCCGCCACATGTCAGCGCGGGAGCCGCGCGGGGCAAAATGAGCCGCTGTATGAGCCGCCGAAGTCCACTCGAGCAGATGCTGCCGGGACACGAATATTCGCCAGAGCGTCCTTGCGATCGCATCCAGAGCAACCGCCGCATCATGCAACAGGAAGACGATGGCGAGGAACCAGCGGCCCGAGTGATCCCTGAACCTGTGCAGGATACCTCGAAGCGCTCCGTGGCGTCGACCTCGCGCGAGCCCGGTGACAAGGTCGGTAAACAAGTAGGCGCTGGGCACGGCCACGGTGAGGACCGTCCAGACCCAGGGGCTGCCGGGCAGCATTAGCCAACCGCCTGCTGCAAGTGCGACCAGAGCAACCGGGATCAGGCTTCGGCGAAGATTGTCGAGGATCTTCCAGCGATCGAGTGCTGACAATCCGGACGCGAAACGTCGGTCGCCGGCGCCGGGCGCCCGTACAGCGAGCCACGGCAGGAGTTGCCAGTCACCGCGTACCCACCGGTGCCAGCGGCGGGCGTACTCGACATAGCCGGCCGGGAAGTCCTCATAGAGGACAATGTCGCTCGCCAGCGCAGCGCGCCCGTACACGCCTTCGAAGAGATCGTGGCTGACCAGGGCGTTCTCGGGCACTAACGCCTTGAGGCTCTGGTGGAAGGAGGCGACTTCGTAGATTCCCTTGCCGACGTAGATTCCTTCGCCGAAGAGATCCTGATAGACGTCGGAAACGGCGCGGCTGTAGATGTCGACTGCCGTATCTCCGGCGTAGAGCCGAGCGAAGAGCGAGCGGGTTCCGCTTTCTGGGGAGATCTCGACCCGCGGCTGCACGACCGTGTAGCCAGCGCGGACTCGACCAGATGCCTGATCGAGGTAGGCACTGTTAAGGGGGTGTGCGAGCGTGCCCACGAGGCGGCTCACGGATCCCGGCGGGAGCGTCGTGTCCGCGTCGGCCGTAACAACGAACCGGATGCCGCGGAGCGCATCCATATTGCCCTCGGTGACCGAGAAGCCCGTGGTCTCCTCGCCCAGCACGAAACGGTTGAACTGCTCAAGCTTGCCTCGCTTCCTTTCCCACCCCATCCAGCAGTCCTCGGAGGGGTTAAAGCGGCGTGAGCGGTGCAGCAGATGGAAGGGCCCGTCGCCGTTTTGCCCGTAACGCGCGTTGAGTCGCCGAATGCCACTGACAAGTTCCTCCTCCACTTCGATATCAACCGGCATGTGCTCTGCTGGCGCATCGATATGGTCGCTCAGGAGCGCAAACTGCACTGACGCATCGGGATTGCGCAGCCGGTGCATCTCCATGCGCTCGATCAGGCCTGGCACCTCGGCAGGGCTGCCGACAATCACCGGCATCACAACTGCGGTGGAACAGTCCGGGGGGATGCCCTCCTTGAAATCAAGTTTCGGAAGCACCCGTGGCGATACAACAAGCGTGACAATCCAATGCACCAGCGTGACTGCGAGGACCGAGGCCGGCAGCAGTGCGAGGGCGATCCCGACGGTCCACGCCAACTGCCCGGTGCCCTCTGCGGCAAGGTAGAACGCGGGCAGGACGAGCGCCGCGATGCCGGTGATGAGGAGCGCCGCGGCATAGACTGGCCCCGCATTTCGGAGGAGCCAGCGCCGGCATGCAGCGACCGGCGATGGGCGGTAACCGATCATGGCCTCTACGTCCCGTCGGCCGTCCCCGATGAGCCAGTAACCTACATGGTCGTGTGGTCGGGTTGCGCACTCAGCGCCTGCCTGGGCAAGGACGGACTCCACCACCTCCGGCTCTGATCGGGCAGGAACCGTAAGCCAGCTCCTCGACCGCCTTGCGGCAGCGATCGCGGGTGTCAAAATCCGTGCGCGGATAGACTCCAGCCGGGTCCCCCTGAAGAAGCGCCTCCACACGGCTGGTACGGTCGAAAAATTCCTTCCACGAGATGGTGGCGATTACACCGAGATTGGCAAGAGCGCGCGACGCGCGCTCCGTGTCATCGAATGAGCCCAGCAGCGTCGTGTATTTCGTCGTCTCGAAGGGTGGCTTCAGCGCCGGAAAAAGTCGCCCGAATGCGTCGACCAGGATCTCTAGGCAGGCAAGGCGGAGCATTGTCGGAAATGCCCACAACTCCGCGATGGTCAGCGGTGCGTCCTCTTGGTAGGCCCTCAAGAATTGCACCGCCCCCGGCAGGGAGAGTTGGAGGCGGGATGCATTGAGAAGCCCGTGCGCCAGAGAGAATGCGCGTGGCAGTCCCTCCTCCACGGCGCTAGTGACGCTCGGTAGCCGCCGGTAGAACTCGAGGGGCAGGTCCTCGCGAACCTGCAACACGGCCCGCTGCAGCTGATAATCGTTGTCCAGAAGCCACTCGGCTGCCTTTGTGGATTCGGGCTCTGGCTCCGCGCAGCAAGCCCGAGCGCGGTCGCGCCAATCCAGCATAGAAGGGAGGCTTGCCCAAACCGGGATCGGTCGCGGCATCCGGTTCGCGGCTCGATGATGCTCTCGCAACTCCCGCGCCGCTGTCTCGAGCAGCTCGGGGTGCGGTATCGATGCCGACGCGGTCATTGCATGGCGTGGCTCGGGAGCCGGCCGCCCGTGCCGCCTCCCGCAGCGGCGACACGCCGCGTCGCACGCGTCGAATGGCGGCACATGATCAGCAAGGGTGCCACCGCGTGAGCTATCAGGTACGCCGCAACGCTTCCGAAGGGAACGTCCGAATGGCCACTGCGGCCCTGCGCGGAGAGGACAACGAGGTCTACCGCCTCGTCGACGATGGCGCGCGCGAGGCGGCTGCGGACGTCGCCGTCGCACAGCACGAGGGTTCGGGCGGAAATTCCGCCCTTCACCACGCGGGCGCGGATCCGATCAAGGTAATCGTGTGCAACGCGCTCATTGCGCCGCACGAGTTGCCCCCGCAGCTCCAGATCCCCGGCCTCTAGCGGCCCGACTTCGGTGAGCTCCGGCACCGGAACCACATGGGCGAGGAGGAGTTCTGCGCCCTCGGCCTTCGCAAGACGCAACGCGAGAGGAAGCGTGCTCTCGGCTCGGGACGATCCGTCCAGAGGCACAAGGAGTCGCCGATAATGAACGATCCGCGCCTCCGGAGCCGATGGCGGTACGAGCAGGACCAGGCCAGGGGCACGATCGATGATTTTGCGGGCCGTGCTTCCGAGGTCCCATTCGGTTGAACCGCCCTCACCATGCGTAGCTAACACAGTGAGGTCGACCCTGTGGTCTCGCGCCCAGAGAGATATCTTTTCGGCGGGATGTCCCTCCACGACCTCCACCTCGATACGCCCGGCTTCGTCTCGCTGTTCCTGGACGAGCTGCGCGAGGTGGTCCCGCGCTTGATGGCGTCGGATGTCCCACTCGACCGGGTCCGGCGGACCCTCCCCCGTCGGCCCTGGCTCAAGAACTCGCACGAGCGTGAGCGCGGCTTCCATAGCCTTTGCGATAGCAACCGCATGGGGAATGACTTTCCGTGCGAGCGCCGACGTGTCTACACAGGCCATGACATGGCGAAATGCCGGTTGGGAGTTGGCGACAGTGTTGGGGCGCTCCACCCGCTCATCTTCGCGATGACGAGAGAGTTCTGACATTGTTTGCTCCCCGCTTTGCGCGACAGCGAGCCGCTTTTAACTGCGACCCAGCCCCCTACGCGGTAACAGCAGTCGGTCTTTATAGATCGACCGAAGGACGTGCTTTCCTGCCTTGCCTTGCCTTGCCTTGCCTTGCCTTGCCTTGCCTTGCCTTGCCTTGCCTTGCCTTGCCTTGCCTTGCCTTGCCTTGCCTTGCCTTGCCTTG
>JGI20175J14863_1000123_pt1 | contig 14280 bp, 13 predicted proteins | sample NGESurdeep072012_2_FD_14863 | JGI IMG/M metagenome (IMG submission 14863)
CGCTGGTGAAGACGATTATGACGCGCTGCATCCAGTGCACGCGCTGTATTCGTTTCGCGGCCGAAGTTGCCGGCGTGCCGGAGCTCGGCGCCATCGGCCGCGGCGAGGACATGGAGATCACGACCTATCTCGAGCAGGCGATGACCTCGGAGCTGCAAAGCAACGTGGTCGATCTCTGCCCGGTCGGCGCGCTGACGTCGAAGCCTTATGCTTTCGCGGCGCGGCCGTGGGAACTCAACAAGACGGAATCGATCGACGTGATGGATGCGCTCGGCTCCGCGATCCGCATCGACACGCGCGGACGCGAGGTGATGCGCATCCTGCCGCGTACCAACGATGCGGTGAACGAGGAGTGGATTTCCGACAAGACCCGCCACGTGGTGGACGGGTTGCGCACGCAGCGGCTCGATCAACCCTATCTGCGCGTGAACGGCCGCTTGCAGCAGGCCACCTGGAAGGAAGCCTTCGCCGCCATCGCCGGCAAGGTGAAGACGGCGGGGGGAAAGCGCATCGGCGCCATCGTCGGCGATTTGGCGGGCGTCGAAGAGATGTATGCGCTCAAGGATCTGATCGGCCGTCTCGGCAGCGCCAATATCGACGCGCGGCAGGACGGCGCGGCGCTCGATCCGGCCTGGGGCCGCGCCAGCTATCTGTTCAACGCCACCATTGCCGGCATCGAGAGCGCCGATGCGCTGCTGATCGTCGGCTCCAATCCGCGGCGCGAGGCGGCGGTGCTCAATGCCCGCATCCGCAAGCGCTGGCGCGCCGGCAATTTCCCGATCGGGCTGATCGGCGAAAAAGCCGACCTGACCTACAAGTATGACTATCTCGGCGCCGGTACCGAAAGCCTGGCCAATCTCGGCAAGAGCAAATTTGCCGAAGCGCTGAAGGCGGCGACACATCCGCTCATTATGATCGGCGCTGGCGCGCTGGCACGTGCGGACGGCGCTGGCGTTGCCGCGCTGGCGGCCAAGGCGGCGATCGAGTTCGGCGCGCTCAAGGACGGCTGGAACGGATATTCTGTGTTGCATAGTGTCGCTTCACGGGTGGGCGCGCTCGATCTCGGGCTCACTCCCGGGGCGGGCGGCCTCGACGTGGCGCACATGGCGGAGGGCGGCGTCGACGTGCTGTTCCTGCTCGGCGCCGACGAGATCGAGGTCGCGCCGGGCGCCTTCGTCATCTATATCGGCACCCACGGCGACCGCGGCGCCCATCGCGCCGACGTGATCCTGCCCGGCGCCGCCTATCCGGAAAAATCGGCGCTTTACGTCAACACCGAAGGCCGCGTGCAGATGGCGAACCGCGCCGCGTTCCCGCCCGGGGACGCGCGCGAGGATTGGGCGATCCTGCGGGCGCTGTCGGGGGTGCTCGGCCACACGCTGCCGTACGATTCCTTAGCCCAACTGCGGCAGGCGCTGTTTGCCGCGCACCCGCATTTCATGCGCATCGACCAGATCGCGGCCGGCGATGCCGCCGATATCCAAAAGCTCGCCAAGCTCGCCGGCAGCACGGACAAGGCGCCGCTGCGTTCCTCGGTTCCTGAATTCTATCTCACCAACCCGATCGCGCGCGCCTCCGCTACCATGGCCGAGTGTTCGGCCCTGGCCAACGCGGCCACTAAGACGGCGGCGGAGTAGCGGCCATGGACATGACCGAATTCTTCTTCGCCTATGTCTGGCCCTTTATCATTATCCTGGCGGAATGCCTGCTGCTGCTCGTGTTCCTGCTGGTCGCCGTCGCCTATGTCATTTATGCCGACCGCAAGATCTGGGCGGCGGTGCAGATGCGGCGCGGCCCCAACGTGGTCGGGCCCTGGGGCCTGTTCCAATCCTTCGCCGATATGCTGAAATTCGCGCTCAAGGAGCCGGTGATTCCGGCCGGCGCCAATAAGGGCGTGTTCCTGCTGGCGCCGCTGGTCTCCACCGTGCTGGCGCTTGCCGCCTGGGCGGTGATCCCGGTCAATGCCGGCTGGGCGATCGCCGACATCAATGTCGGCGTCTTGTACATTTTCGCCATCTCCTCGCTCATGGTCTACGGCATCATCATGGCGGGCTGGGCGTCGAATTCGAAATATCCGTTCCTGGCGGCGCTGCGCGCGGCGGCGCAGATGGTGTCCTACGAAGTCTCCATCGGCTTCGTCATCATCACCGTGCTGCTGTGCGCGGGCTCGCTCAATCTCACGGCCATCGTCAAGGCGCAGGACGGGCCTTACGGGCTGTTCAACTGGTACTGGCTGCCGCTGTTTCCGATGTTCATCGTGTTCTTCGTCTCGGCGCTGGCGGAAACCAACCGGCCGCCGTTCGATCTTGTGGAAGCGGAGTCGGAAATCGTCGCCGGCTTCATGGTGGAATACGGCTCCACGCCCTACGTGTTGTTCATGCTCGGCGAATACGTGGCGATCTGCACCATGTGCGCCATGGGCACCATCTTTTTCTTAGGCGGTTGGCTGTCGCCGATACCCTATCCGCCGTTCACCTGGGTGCCGGGCGTGATCTGGTTTGTGCTCAAGGCCTCGATGTTTTTTTTCATGTTCGCCATGGTTAAGTCGATCGTGCCGCGCTACCGCTACGACCAGCTGATGCGGCTCGGCTGGAAGGTGTTCCTGCCGATGTCGCTGGCCATGGTGGTGATCGTCGCCGCCGTGCTGCAATACACGGGATGGGGTCAATGACGATCATTGTCTGCATCTTTGGCGGTGTTATTGGACTGATCGCGGCTCTTGGGGCCCGCCGGTGGGGGTTGCCGTTCGCGCTCCGCTCACAGGAGGCGCATATCCGTGACGGCAAGATTGAGTCATTTGGAATCCCTGCACCGGCGTTTCTGCGCAACCCGCAACTCGCGCGGCAGCTGACGATTTTCGTCTACCGCTATTGTTTTCCGTTGATCTTCGTCGTCGTCTTCGCCGCTGCGGCGTATCAAATCTACAATGGAGGCTCGCGATGAGGCTCGATCGCGCAGCCAAGGGCCTGTTCCTCTGGGAGTTCGTGACCGCCACGATTCTGGGCTTGCGCTACTTCTTTGGGCCGAAGGCGACGCTCAACTATCCGGCCGAAAAGGGCCCGCTGTCGCCGCGCTTCCGCGGCGAGCACGCGCAGCGCCGCTATCCCAACGGCGAGGAACGCTGCATCGCTTGCAAGCTGTGCGAGGCGATCTGTCCGGCACAGGCGATCACCATCGAAGCCGGGCCCCGCCGCAACGACGGCACGCGGCGCACCACGCGCTACGACATCGACATGGTCAAATGCATCTATTGCGGGCTGTGCCAAGAAGCCTGCCCGGTCGACGCCATCGTCGAGGGACCGAATTTCGAATATGCCACCGAGACGCGCGAGGAGCTTTACTACGACAAGGAGCGGCTGCTCGCGAATGGCGACCGCTGGGAGCGCGAGATCGCCAAGAATCTGGCGCTCGACGCGCCTTATAGATGAGTATTTGCAGGTGAGACGATGATCGTCGTTGCGCTGTTCTTCTATCTCTTTGCCGGCATTTGCGTGGCGAGCGCCTTCATGGTGATCGCCGCGAAGAACCCGGTGCATTCCGTGCTCTATCTCATCCTCGCCTTCGTCAACGCGGCCGGGCTGTTCGTGATGCTGGGCGCCGAATTCCTCGCCATGATCCTGATCGTGGTCTATGTCGGCGCCGTCGCCGTGCTGTTCCTGTTCGTGGTGATGATGCTCGACGTCGATTTCGCCGAGCTCAAGCAGGGCGCGCTGCAATATTTGCCGATCGGCATGCTGATCGGCGGCATTTTTCTCGCCGAGCTGCTGTTTGTGGTCGGCGCCTGGGTGATCGGGCCCGGCGTTCCGCACGCGATCACCGCGCCGATTGCGGCCAAGATGCCGAATATCGAGGTGATCGGCCTCGTGCTCTATACCCGCTATGCCTATTTTTTCGAGGCCGCGGGCATGATCCTGCTGATCGCCATGGTGGGCGCCATCGTGCTCACGCTGCGCCATAAGGAGCGCGTGCGCCGGCAGAACATCCCCGAGCAGAACGCGCGCACGCCGGCAACGGCGATGGAAATCGTCAAGGTGCGCACCGGGCAGGGCCTAGGGAGCAATACATGACCATCGGGCTCGGACATTATCTCTCGGTTGCCGCGATCCTGTTCACGCTCGGGATTTTCGGAATCTTCCTCAACCGCAAGAACGTGATCATCATCCTGATGTCGATCGAGCTGATACTGCTCGCGGTCAACATCAATCTGGTCGCCTTTTCCAGCCATCTCGGCGACATCGTCGGGCAGATCTACGCGCTCTTGGTGCTCACGGTGGCGGCGGCGGAAGCCGCGATCGGGCTCGCCATCCTCGTGGTCTATTACCGCAACCGCGGCTCGATCGCGGTCGAAGACATCAATCTGATGAAGGGTTGAGCGCATGATCCCGAAAAGTGGGAACCGGTTTTCGGACAAGATCATGCGCAAACGTAATAGGGCTTAAATGTATCAAGCGATCGTCTTCTTACCTCTACTCGGCGCAATTCTGGCCGGGCTGATCGCGATCGCGGGCGCGCGGGCGCGCTGCCCCGGCGAGGGCCCGCCGCCGGGCCTGGACGAGGGGGCTGCCGCTTCCGATCACGGCACGCATGCGGCGCCCGCGCACGCCGCGCAAAGTCACGATGCCCACGATGCCCATGGGCACGAGCCGGCCGCCGCCGGATCGCGCACGGCGGAACTGATCACCACCACGCTGCTGATGATCTCCATGATCCTGTCATGGATCGCCTTCGTGCAGGTCGGCTTCGGTCATTACGATGAGCGCGTGCCGGTGTTCACCTGGTTCCTGTCTGGCGACCTGAAGGTGGAGTGGTCGCTGCGCATCGACACGCTCACCGCGGTGATGCTGGTGGTGGTGAATACGATTTCGGGCTTCGTGCACCTCTATTCCATCGGCTACATGGAAGAGGACCCGTACCGGCCGCGCTTCTTCGCCTATCTGTCGATCTTCACGTTCTTCATGCTGATGCTGGTGACCGCCGACAATCTGGTGCAGATGTATTTCGGCTGGGAGGGCGTGGGTCTCGCGAGCTATCTGCTGATCGGCTTCTGGTATCACAAGCCGGAAGCCAACGCGGCGGCGATCAAGGCCTTCGTGGTCAACCGGGTCGGTGATTTCGGATTCGCGCTCGGTATCTTCGCCTTGTTCGCGCTGGTCGGGGCGATCGATTTCGACACCGTCTTTGCGCAGGCGCCGTCGCTGACCGGCAAGACCATCTGGTTCTTTGGCTGGCACCCGGACGTGCTCACGCTCATCTGCTTGCTGCTGTTCATGGGCGCCATGGGAAAATCGGCGCAGTTCCTGCTGCACACCTGGCTGCCCGACGCCATGGAAGGCCCGACTCCGGTCTCCGCGCTGATCCACGCCGCNACAATGGTGACCGCGGGCGTGTTCATGGTGGCGCGNCTGTCGCCGCTGTTTGAGCTGGCGCCCAACGCGCAGAGTTTCGTCATCTTCATCGGCGCCACCACGGCGATCTTCGCNGCCACCGTCGGCCTGGTGCAGAACGACATCAAGCGCATCATCGCCTATTCGACNTGCTCGCAGCTCGGCTACATGTTTGTCGCCATGGGCTGCGGCGCCTATTCGGTCGGCATGTTCCACTTGTTCACGCACGCGTTCTTCAAGGCGCTGTTGTTCCTCGGCTCCGGCGCGGTGATCCTGGCCATGCACCACGAGCAAGACATCCGCCACATGGGGGGCTTAAAGGACCGCATCCCGTACACTTATATCGTGATGATCATCGGCACGCTGGCGCTCACCGGCTTCCCGCTCACCGCCGGCTATTTCTCCAAGGATGCGATCATCGAAGCGGCCTTTGTGGCGAAGAGCCCCATGGCGTTTTATGGCTTCATTTGCACAGTCGGCGCCGCGCTGCTCACCTCGTTCTATTCATGGCGGCTGATCTTCAAGACCTTCCACGGCGAGCCGCACGACCGCAAGCATTGGAAGGACGCCCATGAGAGCCCAATGGTGATGCTGATCCCGCTCGGCGTCCTGGCCTTCGGCTCGATCATGGCCGGGCTGCCGTTCAAGGAGATTTTCGCCGGCCACGGCGTCGAGGGCTTCTTCCGTGAGTCGCTCACCTTCGCCAAGGGCAATTCCGTGCTCGAGGACATGCATCACGTGCCGCTCACGATCGGCATTCTGCCGACCGTGATGATGGCGGTCGGCTTCGTCATCGCCTGGCACTTCTATATCCGCCGGCCGGATATCCCGGTCGAACTCGCGCGCCAGCACGAGGTGCTCTACAAATTCCTGCTCAACAAGTGGTACTTCGACGAGATTTACGAAGTGATCTTCGTGCGGCCGACCAAGTGGATCGGACGCGGCTTGTGGAAGGGCGGCGACGGCTGGCTGATCGACGGCTTCGGCCCCGACGGCGTCTCGGCCCGCGTGCTCGACGTCACCCGCAACGTGATGCGGTTGCAGACCGGCTATCTCTATCACTACGCCTTCGCCATGCTGATCGGCGCGGCCGCCTTCATCACTTACTTCATGTTCGCGGTGCACTAGCATGATCCCGAAAAGTGGAAACCGGTTTTCGGTAAAGATCATGCGCAGAGAAAAACGATGAATATCAATTGGCCCATTCTCTCCGTTGTCACGTTCCTGCCGCTGCTCGGCGCGGCGTTCATCATGCTGGTGCGCGGCAACGAGGCGCTCGCCAAGGGCACCGCGCGCTGGGTGGCGATGTGGACGACGCTGGTTACGTTTGCCATCTCGCTGGTGATGGTGTGGCGCTTCGATGCGACTTCGCCGGAATTCCAGTTCGTCGAGAAGCACCCGTGGCTCGGCATCGCCTCCTATCACATGGGGGTGGACGGCATTTCCCTACCGTTCGTGATCCTCACCACCGCGCTGATGCCGATCTGCATCCTGGCGAGCTGGACCTCGATCCAGAAGCGCGTGAAGGAATACATGATCGCGTTTCTGGTGTTGGAAACGCTCATGGTCGGCACCTTCGCGGCGCTCGATCTAGTGCTGTTCTATTTGTTCTTCGAGGGCGGCCTGATCCCGATGTTCCTGATCATCGGCGTCTGGGGCGGCCCGCGCCGGGTCTACGCCACCTTCAAGTTTTTCCTCTACACGCTGCTCGGCTCGGTGTTGATGCTGCTCGCCATCATGGCGATGTATTGGGATGCCGGCACCACCGACATTCCGGCGTTGCTGCGGCACGGCTTCCCGCTGGCTTTACAGAAATGGGCGTGGCTCGCCTTCTTCGCTTCGTTCGCCGTCAAGCTGCCGATGTGGCCGGTGCACACATGGCTGCCGGACGCGCATGTGGAAGCGCCGACCGCCGGCTCGGTCATCCTCGCCGCCATCCTGCTGAAGATGGGCGGTTACGGCTTTCTGCGTTTCTCGCTGCCGATGTTCCCGTCGGCCAGCCATGATTTCGCGCCGCTGATCTTCACGCTGTCGGTGGTCGCCATCATCTACACCTCGCTGGTGGCGTTGATGCAGGAGGACGTGAAGAAGCTGATCGCCTATTCCTCGGTCGCGCATATGGGCTTCGTGACCATGGGGATTTTCGCGCTGACCGCGCAAGGCTTGGCCGGCGGCATCTTCCAGATGATCTCGCACGGCATCGTCTCCGCCGCGCTGTTCCTTTGCGTCGGCGTGGTCTACGACCGCATGCATACCCGCGAAATCGCCTTCTATGGCGGGCTGGTCCACCGCATGCCGCTGTTCGCGGCGGTGTTCATGGTGTTCACGCTCGCCAATGTCGGGCTGCCGGGCACCTCCGGCTTCATCGGCGAATTCCTCTCGCTGATCGGCACCTTCAAGATCAATACCGCGGTGGCCACGATTGCCACGTTCGGCGTCATNNTGTCGGCGGCCTATGCCTTATGGCTCTACCGCAAGATGATCTTCGGCAACTTGAAGCCGGCGCTGGTCGGCATCAAGGACATCGGCTGGCGCGAGGTGCTGATCTTCACGCCGTTGGTGGCGCTCACCATTTTGTTCGGGGTGGCGCCGAAGGCCGGTGCTCGACATGTCGGCGGCCTCGGTCACCCAGCTGCTCGATAATTATAAGCACGCCATGGCGGCGATCGATGCGCCGGCAAAAGATGTAACGACGGGCGCCGCCGCCATCAAAATGGAACGGGCCGAAATGATCCCCATGAGCGCCGCCCAATGAATCAATCGATGCAATGGCAAGCGCTGCTGCCGATCCTGCCGGAAGCCGTGCTGGCGGGCGGCGCCATGCTGATGCTGATGGTCGGCGTCGGCGCCCACCAGAGCGAGCGAAGCGCAAGGATCGTGAACGGCTTTTGCGTCGCCGTGCTGGCGCTGGCGGCGCTGGTCGTGGTGATGTTGCCCCCCGGCCGCAGCGAATTATTCGGCGGCAGCTTTGTCGTCGACGATTATGCNAGGTTCCTCAAGCTGTTAGCGCTCGCCGGCTCGGGCGGCGCGCTGCTGCTGTCGCTCGACTGGCTCACNCTCGAGAAGCAGCAGAAATTCGAATACGGCGTGCTGTTCCTGCTCTCGACGCTCGGCATGCTGCTGCTGATTTCCGCTAACGACTTGATCGCACTCTATCTCGGGCTCGAGATGATGAGCCTGCCGCTTTACGTGGTGGCGGCGTCGAACCGCGACAATGTGCGCTCGACCGAAGCCGGTTTGAAGTATTTCGTGCTGGGCGCGCTGTCGTCCGGCATGCTGCTGTACGGCGCGTCGCTGATTTACGGCTTCACCGGCACCGTCAATTTTGCCGGCATCGCCAAGGCCACCGGGCAGGGCGCCAATCTCGGGCTGATTTTCGGCCTGGTGTTCATGTTTGTCGGCTTCTGCTTCAAGATTTCGGCGGTGCCGTTCCACATGTGGACGCCCGACGTCTATGAAGGCGCGCCGACGCCGGTGACCGCGTTCTTCGCCGCCGCGCCCAAGGTCGCCGGCATCGCCATTTTCGTGCGCGCCACCGTGGTGGCGTTCCCCGGCATTACCCATGAGTGGCAGCAGATCGTGGTGTTCGTCTCGATCGCCTCGATGGTGTTAGGGGCCTTCGCCGCCATCGGCCAGCGCAACATCAAGCGGCTGATGGCCTATTCCTCGATCGGNCACATGGGCTTCGCGCTGGTCGGCCTGGCCGCCGCAACGCCGGAAGGCGTGCAGGGCGTGCTGGTCTATATGTCGATCTATGTGGCGATGACGCTCGGCACCTTCGCGGTGATCCTGAGCATGCGGCGCGACGGCATGTATGTGGAAAATATCAGCGATCTCGCCGGCCTCGCGCGCACCCATCCGACCATGGCGTTCTTCCTGGCCATGCTGCTGTTCTCACTCGCCGGCATTCCGCCGCTCGCCGGCTTCTTCGCCAAGTTCTATGTGTTCCTCGCCGCCATCAAGGCCGGGCTCTATACCCTCGCGGTGATCGGCGTGCTGAGCAGCGTGGTGGGCGCCTATTATTATCTGAACATCGTCAAGATCATGTATTTCGACGAGCCGGTGAAGGGCTTCGAGCGCATGCCGGGGCTGCTGCGGCTGGTGCTGGGCGTGTCGGGTCTGTCCGTTATGCTGTTCTTCACCTATCCCGCCCCGATCCTGGACGCGGCGACGGTGGCGGCGAAATCGCTATTCTGACGCGCGATCCCGAAAAGTGGGAACCGGTTTTCGGTCAAGATCGCGCGCAAGCAAGATGCACCGCGAAGCCACGGACCTGGCGGGGGTCCGGCACATAGCTTACGAAACGCTCGGCTCCACCAATGCCGAGGCACTCACGCTTGCGCGCGCCGGCGAGCGCGGGCCGCTATGGATCACAGCGTCTAGCCAGAGCGCGGGGCGCGGCCGGCGCGGCAGCGCGTGGGCCTCGCCGCCGGGCAATCTCTACGCCAGTCTGCTGCTGAGCGAGCCGTCGCCCAAGCCCTTGGCGCCGCAACTGTCGTTCGTGGCGGCGCTGGCGCTGCACGATGCCTTGTGCGACTGCGCGCCGCGGCTGGGGCCGCTGTTCAAGGTGAAATGGCCGAACGATTTGCTGCTGGGGCCGGACAAGCTCGCCGGCATCCTGATCGAGGGCGAGAGCGGTCCGGTGTTCGCGGTCGTCATCGGTTTCGGCGTCAATTGCACCAATCACCCGCGCGACACGGTTTTTCCGGCCAACAATTTGAGCCTTGCCGGCGTGCTGGTGACGCCCGAGGCCTTGTTTGCCGCGCTGTCGGCGGCAATGCTGCGCCGGCTGGCGCAGTGGCAAAACGGCGCCGGCTTTGCCAGCATCCGCGCCGACTGGCTGGCGCGCGCCGCCGGGCTCGGCGAGGATATCCGTGTGCGCTTGCCGGAGCGCGAGCTGCGCGGCCGCTTCCACGGGCTCGACGAGGGCGGCCGGCTGCAGGTCGAGCAGCCGAGCGGACTCGCGACCGTCACCGCCGGCGAAGTATTCGAACTTGGGTCACGCTGATTATGCCGCATACGAAGCAGGAACTGGTGTTCGCGCCGCTCGGCGGCGTCGGCGAGATCGGCATGAACCTGTCGATCTACGGCCTGGGCGACGAGCGCCGCCGCAGCTGGCTTGCGGTCGATCTCGGCGTGTCGTTTGCCTCGGAAGAGCATCTGCCGGGCATCGATCTGATTTTTCCCGACATCCGCTATCTGGTGCAGGAGCGCAAAAATCTCGTCGGCCTGGTGCTCACCCATGCGCATGAAGACCATTACGGCGCGGTCCTCGATCTGTGGCCAAAGCTGAAGGTTCCGGTCTATGCCACGCCGTTCACCGCCGCGTTGCTGGCGGCCAAGCGCGCGGGCGAGCCGGGCGCGCCGGAAATTCCAGTCACGATCGTGCCGCTCGGCGGCCGTTTCAAGGTCGGCCCATTCGATATCGAACTGGTCTCGATGGCGCATTCGATCCCTGAGTCAAACGCGCTCATCATCCGCACGCCCTGCGGTGCGGTGCTGCACACCGGCGACTGGAAAATTGATCCGACCCCGATCCTGGGCGACGTCACCGACGAAAAGAAGCTGCGCGCGCTCGGGGACGCCGGCTGCCTCGCCATCGTCGGGGATTCCACCAATGCGGTGCGCGACGGCCGCTCGCCATCCGAAGCCGATGTGGGCAAGACCATCACCGAATTGGTGAAAGCCGCGCGCGGACGCGTGGCGGTGACCACCTTCGCCTCCAACGTGGCGCGCCTGCGCACGGTGATCGACGCCGCCCGCGCCGCCAACCGCGAGGTGGTGGTGGTCGGCCGCGCCATGGAGCGCATCATCCAGGTCGCGCGCGAGACCGGATACATGGAGGGCGTGCAGGACCTGCGCCCGGTCGATGCCTATGGCTATCTGCCGCCCAACAAGGTGGTGGCGCTGTGCACCGGCAGCCAGGGCGAACCGCGCGCGGCACTCTCGCGCATCGCCGAGGACCAGCATCCGGACGTCACGCTGTCGCGCGGCGACACCGTAATTTTTTCCGCCCGTACCATTCCCGGCAACGAAAAAGCGGTCGGCCGCATCATCAATGGGCTGATCGACCAAGGCATCACGGTGATCACCGACCGCACGCATATGGTGCATGTGTCGGGGCATCCGCGCCGCGCCGAACTCGAAGAGCTGATCGGCTGGGTCAGGCCGAAGATCCTCGTCCCCGTGCACGGCGAGGCCTTGCATCTGTCGGAGCACGCCGCGCTCGCCCGCCGCTGNGGGATCAAAGAAGTCATCCAATGCCGCAATGGCGATCTGGTGCGNNTNTCGCCTACGGCCGGGATCATCGACGAGGTGCCGTCCGGGCGGCTCTACAAGGACGGCNCGCTGCTGGTCGAAGCCGACGCGCGCACCGTCGCCGACCGCAAGCGCTTGAGTTTCGCCGGCGCGGTGTCGGTTGCGCTCGCGCTCAACGATAAAGGCGTGCTGGCGGCCGATCCCGAACTCGATCTGATCGGCATTCCGGAACGCGACCGCGACGGCGGGCTCATCGCCGAGGCGGTCAACGATGCCGTGCTGGAGACGTTGGAGTCGCTGCCGCGCAAGCGCCGCAGCGATCCCGACGCGGTGGCGGAGGCGATCCGCCGCGCGGTGCGCGCCGCGGTGGCCGAGCGCTGGGGCAAAAAGCCGATGTGCCACGTGCACGTGTTGACAGTATGATGACACAGACATCGGGTTTACCCGATGTCTGCATTCATAATGCCCAAGTCGGCTAAAGCCGACTTGGGTCGCCGGAACGCCTTGCAGAGGAATTCAATGATCGGCCGTCTCAATCACGTCGCCGTCGCGGTGCGCGACATCGCCAAGGCGACAGCGATCTATCGCGACACTTTGGGCGCGGAAGTCTCCGGCCAGGTGGCGCAGCCCGCGCACGGCGTCACCACCGTGTTCATCACGCTGCCGAACACCAAAATCGAGCTGTTAGAGCCGCTGGGAGAAAATTCTCCAATCGCCAAGTTCCTCGAGCGCAATCCCGACGGCGGCATCCACCACGTCTGCTACGAGGTGCCCGATATCCGCGCCGCACGCGACGTCTTGAAGGCGCAAGGGGCGCGCGTGCTGGGCGACGGTGAGCCGAAGATCGGCGCCCACGGCAAGCCGGTGCTGTTCCTGCACCCGAAGGATTTCTGCGGCACGCTGGTGGAACTAGAGCAAGCGTAATCCTTCATGGCCGTTAGCACCGTCATCGCGTTCTATTTCATCATCTGGTGGGTGGTGCTGTTCGCCATATTGCCGTGGGGCGTGCACAGCCAGCAGGAGAGCGGCGAGGTGGCGCCCGGCACCGACCCGGGCGCGCCGGCGGTGCATCGGCTCTGGACGAAGCTGATCTACACGACGGTGGCCGCGAGCGTTGTGTTCGGCATTCTCTATGCGGTCTACGTGCTCGACCTGATCCCGTACGAATTCCTCAAGCAGATTGCCAAGCCGCCGCATTCCTGAAGCGGCACGCCAATCGCCAGCGTGCGACATAAAAAAAGAGCAGGGCACCAAGCCCTGCTCGTCGCAGATCGAAATCCTCATCCCCGATTTTTATTCGCGTTATGTTCGAGGCGGCGGCGTTTTTTCGCGCCGAGGACTTGCTTCCCTCCCAAGACTTGGACCGCAGCTTGGGGCCGGCTTAGAGCGCCGAACTCTCCAATCTCACGGATGTATGACATTAACCGATCGTCGCCGTGCTGTCACCACGATTCGGTCAGCGGTCGATCACGATCGGGACATCGAGCATGATCGGCGCGCCGCTCACGGTCTTTGGTGGTGCGCTTCGCGATCCAGATGCGGGCTGCCTATTTTTTAGTCCTACCGCTTTCCGGGTCTCGTCCAGCGGTCGGCTGACGATAGACTTAGCAGGGAGAATAGGCGAAAACATCGCGCATAAGTAGTGTCGCGATCTGAGGCAGCCGGATGCCTTGTGTTTTTCCGGCCGATCCGCTTTCACAAGGGCCCCAGCCGCCCTCGATTCCGAGCCGCCCGCAATGCGCCTGTCCCGCTTCTTTCTGCCGATTTCACGTGAAACACCGAAAGAGGCGGAGATCGTCTCGCACCGGCTGATGCTGCGCGCCGGCATGATGCGGCAGGAGGCCGCCGGCATCTACGCCTTCCTGCCGCTCGGCTTCCGGGTGTTGCAGAAGATCTGCGCGATCGTGCGCGAGGAGCAGGACCGCTCCGGCGCGATCGAGCTGCTGATGCCGACCATCCAGTCCGCCGATCTGTGGCGCGAAAGCGGGCGTTACGAGGCCTATGGCAAGGAGATGCTGCGCATCAAGGACCGGCACGAGCGCGACATGCTGTACGGGCCGACCAACGAGGAGATGATCACCGAAATCTTCCGCGCCTATGTGCGCTCGTACAAGGATCTGCCGCTCAATCTCTATCATATCCAGTGGAAGTTCCGCGACGAGGTTCGCCCGCGTTTCGGGCTGATGCGCGGCCGAGAATTCCTGATGAAAGACGCGTACTCGTTTGATCTGGACCAGAACAGCGCACGTCACAGCTATAACAAAATGTTCGTCGCTTATCTGCGAACCTTTGCCCGGCTCGGATTGAAATCGATCCCGATGCGCGCGGAGTCCGGCCCGATCGGCGGCGACCTCAGCCATGAATTCATCATCCTCGCTTCCACCGGCGAGTCGGAGGTGTTCTGCCACAAGGACACTCTCGATCTGCCGGTGCCGGCAGCGGACGTGAATTTCGACGATATCGCCGGCTTGCAGGCGATCGTGGACAAGTGGACGGCACAATACGCCGCCACGTCAGACATGCACGATGCGGCGGCCTACGCCAAAGTGCCGGCCGACAAACAAGTGTCGGCGCGCGGCATCGAGGTCGGCCACATCTTCTATTTCGGCACCAAGTATTCCGAGCCGATGAAGGCCGT
>JGI20175J14863_1000130_pt1 | contig 14086 bp, 15 predicted proteins | sample NGESurdeep072012_2_FD_14863 | JGI IMG/M metagenome (IMG submission 14863)
CGATCATCGGATTGATCACCGTGCCGAAGTCGTCGACCGCGGTCCAATTCACGATCTCGGTCTTGCCGGTGTCGATATCGACCTCGACCTCGCAGATGTGGCAGCCGGCCGGGAAAGTGAAATTGGTCGGATCGTAGAACGAGGTCTCCTTCAACCCCGGCTCCAACTCGGCGCCGGTGAACTTGTGAGCGACATAGGCGTTGAGCGCGACGTCGCCCCAGGCCGCCGACTTGTCGGTGCCGGCGACGGTGAACTTGCCGTCCTTGAACTCAATGTCGCCTTCCGCCGCCTCCAGCATGAAGGCCGCGACCTTCTTGGCCTTGGCCTCGACCTTGTCGAGCGCCTTGACGATCGCCGACATGCCGACCGCGCCCGAGCGCGAGCCGTAGGTGCCCATGCCGAACTGCACCTTGTCGGTGTCGCCATGCACGATGGAGACGTTCTCGAACGGAATGCCGAGCCGCTCGGACACCAATTGCGCGAACGTGGTCTCGTGCCCCTGCCCATGCGAATGGGAGCCGGTGAGAACCTCCACCGAGCCGGTCGGATTGACCCGCACTTCGGCAGATTCCCACAAGCCGACGCCGGCGCCGAGCGAGCCGACCGCCTGCGAGGGCGCGATGCCGCAGGCTTCGATATAGGTCGAGAAGCCCAAGCCGCGCAGCTTGCCGTGCCGTGCCGCCTCGCGCTTGCGCTTGGCGAAACCCTTCACGTCGGCGATCTCGAGCGCCTTCTTGAGCGAGGCGTGATAGTCGCCGGCGTCATAGGCCATGATCACCGGCGTCTGGTGCGGGAACGTCTTGATGAAGTTGCGCCGGCGCAGTTCGGCGGGCTCGATGCCCATCTGGCGCGCACTCACCTCGACCAGCCGCTCGACCACGAAGGTCGCTTCCGGGCGTCCGGCGCCGCGATAGGCGTCGACCGGCGCGGTGTTGGTATAAACTGCATCCACCTCGCAATAGATCGAGGGGATGTCGTATTGGCCCGACAGCAGCGTGCCGTAGAGATAGGTCGGCACCGAGGAGGAGAAGGTCGACATGTAGGCGCCGAGATTGGCAATTGTCTTCGCGCGCAGCGCCAGGATTTTCCCCTGGCCGTCGAGCGCCAGTTCCGCATGGGTGACGTGGTCGCGGCCATGCGCGTCGGTGAGGAAGGATTCCGAACGCTCCGCCGTCCATTTCACCGGCCGGCGCACCTTGCGCGACGCCCACAGGCAGACGACCTCTTCGGGATAGATGAAAATCTTCGAGCCGAAGCCGCCGCCGACATCGGGCGCGATCACCCGCAATTTGTGCTCCGGCGTCATGCCGACGAAAGCGGAAATGACCAGCCGCGCCACATGCGGATTCTGCGAAGTGTTCCAGAGCGTCATATGGTCGGTGCCGACATCGTATTCGGCCAGCGCCGCGCGCGGCTCGATCGCATTGGGCACCAGACGATTATTGATGATGTCGAGCTTGGTGACGTGCTTGGCGGCGGCAAAGGCCGCCGCGGTCGCCTTGGCGTCGCCGAGATGCCATTGATAAATTGTATTCTTGGCAATGTCGGCATGGATCTGCGGCGCGCCCGCCGCCTGCGCCTTGGCCGGGTCGACCACTGCCGGCAAGACTTCATAGTCGACCTTGACCTTCTCGGCGGCATCGCGCGCCTGCGCCAAGGTTTCGCCGATCACCACCGCCACCGCGTCGCCGACATGGTTGACCGTGCCGGAGGCGAGCGCCGGATGCGGCGCCATCTTCATCGGCGTGCCGTCCTTGGAATGAATCATCCAGCCGCAGATCAGATTGCCGATCTTGTCGTTGGCGAGGTCGGCGCCGGTGAGCACATCGACCACGCCGGGCATTTTCTTTGCCGCGCTGGCATCGAGGCTTTTGATCTTGGCGCGGGCGTGCGGCGAGCGCACGAATGCCGCGCGGGTCTCGCCCGGCCGCACCACGTCATCGGTGTATTGTCCGCTGCCGGTGATAAATCGGAAGTCTTCCTTGCGGCGCACCGCCGCGCCGATCCCGGTCGCGCTCATGGCGGTCTCCTCCCGTTGAATTTTTAAGCTACTCGGCGGCAACTCTACTCGGCAGCTTGCCGCGTGCCGCCTTTGGCCATCGCTTTCGCTCCCGCGGCGATCGCCTTGACGATGTTGTGATAGCCGGTGCAGCGGCAGATGTTGCCGTCGAGCTGCTCGCGGATCGTGTGTTCATCCAGATCGTTGCCGCGGCGNCGCACGATATCGAGCGCCGCCATGATCATGCCGGGCGTGCAATAGCCGCATTGCAGGCCGTGGTTTTCGCGGAAGGCTTCCTGCATCGGGTGCAGGGCGCCGCCCGGCTCGGCCAGACCCTCGATGGTGGTGATCTTGGCACCCTCGCATTGCAGCGCGAGCAAAGTGCAGGACTTCGACGCAATGCCGTCGACATGGACGACGCAGGCGCCGCACTGCGAAGTGTCGCAGCCCACATGGGTGCCGGTAAGCCGGAGATTTTCGCGCAGGAACTGCACCAGCAAGGTGCGCGCTTCGACGTCGCCGGTGACGGCTTTGCCGTTCACCGTCATGGACACCGCAGGCATGACATTCCTCCCAAATTCGGGGCCAAAAGCCCTCTTTTCGCTTCGCCCGCCCGGGGCGGCGGCGGCTCGGGTTTGAAATGTAGCCGATTTCGGCCCGAATGCGCCTTGGAACGGGAATAACTCTGAACCCCCAGCGCGGGCCGGGTCAAGGGATTCTGCAGCCGGGAACCGCTCAAACCGCGGTGATCGGGGCGCTACCTGCCGCGACATTCGCGGCAAAATTCTTGAAAAAGTCGTCGGCGATCTTCTTGGCCGCACCGTTGACCAGGCGCTGGCCGAGCTGGGCGAGCTTGCCGCCGATCTGCGCCTCGACATTGTAGGTGAGCAGGGTGCCGCCGTCCTTTTCGGTCAGCGCGACCGTGGCGCCGCCCTTGGCGAAGCCGGCNACGCCGCCGTCGCCCTCGCCCGAAATCTTGTAACCGTTGGGCGGGTCGAGATCGGTCAGGTGCACCTTGCCTTTGAAGCGCGCTTTCACCGGGCCTATTTTGGTGACGGCAACCGCCTGCAATTCGGTGTCGGAGATCTTGTTGAGCTCCTCGCAGCCGGGGATGCAGGCTTTCAGCACCTCGGCATCGTTGAGCTTTGCATACACAACCTCGCGGCTGGCTGGGAGTTGAACCTCCCCCGTCATGACCATCGCCATCGCCGTCGTCTCCTTGGGAACGCAAGCCAAACCCGGCCTTGGCCCAAGGCTTAAGCCCTCGCAGCCTCGCTGAAAAGAGCTTTGCAGCGGGCGCCGACCGCTTTAAGGGTGTCGCCTACCGCCACGCCGAAACAACCATAAACCGCGTCAGGGAGGAATTTCATGCCGATGATCGATGCCGACGGCTGCTCGATCTATGTCGAAGTCGAGGGTAGCGATAGCGCGCCCGTGCTGATGCTGTCGAATTCGCTCGGCACCGACCTGCATATGTGGGACGACCAGGCTCCCGAATTCGCCAAGCATTTTCGCCTGGTACGCTACGACCGCCGCGGCCACGGCAAGTCCGGCACGACCAAAGGTCCCTACAACTTCGCTCTGTTCGGCCGCGACATCCTCAAGATCATGGATGCGCTCAAGATCAAGAGGATGAACTTGTGCGGGCTGTCGATGGGCGGCATGGACGGCCAGTGGATCGGCGCCCATGCGCCGGACCGCGTCGACAAGCTCATCCTCTCCAACACGAATTTCTACTACGCCGACAAGGCCCCGTGGGCCGACCGCATCAAATTCGTGCGGGAAAATGGCCTTGCCCAACTGGTCGGGCCGAACATGGAGCGCTGGTTCACCAAGGGTTTCCGCGATCGCGCACCGCAGGCGATCGCGCGCATGGCGGAGATGTTCCTCGCCTCCAATCTCGACGGCTACATCGCTTGCGTCGAAGCCGTCCGCGACATGGACTTTCGCGAGTCCAATCCGCGCATCACCACGCCGACCCTTGTCATCGTCGGCAAGCAAGATCCCGCCACCCCGCCGGCGGCCGGCGAAGCCATCGCGAAGGCCATCAAAGGCGCAAAGCTGGTGGCGCTCGATGCCGCGCATATCTCCAATGTCGAGCAGCCGAAGGCCTTCACCGACGCGGTCCTCAACTTCCTGCTGAATTAGAGGCCAGACTCATGGACGAGAAGGAACGCCACGAACGCGGCATGGCCAAGCGCCGCAAGGTGCTGGGCAACGAATGGGTCGATCGCGCTAATGCGAAAAAGACCGCGTTCAACGAGGAATTCCAGGAACTCATCACCCGCTACGCCTGGGGCGAGATCTGGACGCGGCCGCATTTCGATGAGCGCACCCGCCGCGTGCTGGTGATCGGCACCATGATCGCGCTCGCCCAGTGGGACGAGTTCCGCCTGCATGTGCGGGCGGCGCTGGCCGGGGGCGGCTTTTCCGAGGCCGACATCAAGGAAGTTATTCTACAACAAGCGATCTATTGCGGCGTGCCGGCCGCCAACCATGCCTTCAAGGAAGCCGCCGAGGTGATGGCGGAAGTGGCGAAGGCAAAATAGCCCGTCCTTACGGACGAGCTAAGGCAAAACTCAAAATCGGATGAGTTTGAGACCCGCGCGCCCTTAGCGGAACGGCGAGAACCAGGGTGCCCCGCGCGGCGTGGCGGCGAGCTCCGTCACGATGGCAGGCTTGGCGGGTGCGGCCGGCCGGCCGTAGCTGCGCTCGACCAGGCAAAGCGCGGTGGCGACCGCGGCGAGCATCAACTGGATGGTCGCTTCGCGCACCAGTTCGGCGTTCTGCGACAGCACCGCCGGGCCGACCGACACGATGCTGATCAGCACCACCAGAATCAGGCCACCCTCGAAGATTTCGGAATCCGGCTTGCCGCCGATGAAGACGCGCAAGCGATCGAGGACGTGCACGGCGCAGATGCTGGCGACCGCCAGCTTGAGCGTGCCGAAGAACGCCGCGAGCTTGATCAGCCCGATCGGGCCGAGGCCGAACAGGTTGCCGATCGCGAATATGAATTGCGAGCGCCAGACGTCGTCCAGGCCGTAGCTGGGCGAACTTATTGTGCGCAGCCCGTCATAGCCCCAGACTAGGGTGAAATAGAGCGCAACGCCTATGATGATGGCCACGGCGATCCCGGACAGCTTACGCATGGCGTCCTCCTCAGACAGGACATCACGCGTAAGCGCTTCAAATGCTAATTTCAAAAGAAACCAGACCTTTACCTTACCGCTTAAGCGCGGCTCTTAATGTTAACCTCCGCGGCCTTCACGAAAGGCCTGCGGCGTCATGCCGGTCTGCTTGCGGAAAAATCGGGTGAAGTGCGAAGGATCGGAAAACGCCAGATCGTAGGAAATCTCGTGGATCGGCTGATTGGTGAACACCAGCTGGCGCTTGGCTTCGGTTAACACGCGCTGGCGGATCAGATGGCCCGCCGTCACGCCGGTCGCGCGCTTGACGTGGTCGTTGAGCCGGTCGGCGGTCATCGCCAGCTTCTCGGCATAGAAGCTGATCAGCCGTTCCTTGCGGAAATGCTCGTCCAGCAGCCGGCGCAGTTCCTCCACCCGCGCATCGGCGCGCGTGAGTGTCACCGTGCCGCTGCGCGCGCGGCTGACCGCGAGCCGCACCACCTCGATGGCGATGAGCGCCAATAGGCCGCGCATGGCGAGGCGATAGCCTTCGCGCGCCAGCGAGGCCTCCTCGTTGAGGTCCGCGCACAGCGCGCCCAGGCGCTTGGCTTCCGCCGCGCCCGCCAGCGGCACCAGCGGATCGGCCGCCACCGTCTTGAGCCGCGCCAGCGCCTCGCCCGATTGGTCGCCGAGCGCGTCGGCGACGTCCTCGGTGAAGCTCACCACCCATCCGTCGGTGACTTGTGGCGTGAAGCGGAAGCCGTGCGCGGTGGTGGCCGGCACCAGGATCGCCGCCGGCGCCGAAAATGCCACGGTCGCGGTCTCGAAGCTCATTTCGCCGCCGCCCTTCTCGATCAACAGGATCTGGAACAGGTTGCGGTGGCGGTGCGCGCGGATTGTCCAGTCGTGCACCGAGGAGCGCGAGGCGATGGTTTCGATATGGATGAAGTCGAAAGCGGAATCGTCCGGCGGATCGCCGTAGAGATGAAATAGCGGGAGCGTGGACGAAGCCATGGCGCTCAAGCATATGCGAGGCGGCACGCCAGGCCAACGCAATCGAAGACCGCCAAAACGAAAAGCCCCGCCATTTGGCGGGGCTTCCGTTCGTCGTGTTGCAGTGCGTTAGCGGTTCTGGCCCTGCTGGCCTGGCTTCTGGCCACCCTGCTGCTGGCCTGGCCTGGCTTCTGGCCACCCTGCTGCTGCTGGCCGGGCTTGGGTTGCTGGCCGGGCTGATTGCCCTGCTGCTGCTGGCCTGGGTTTTGGTTGGGATTTTGATTCTGACTCATTCTATTTCCTTCCAACGTTGGTTATTCCCCACCCCAACGTCGAGATAACGCGCCGCCGCGTCTTTGGTTCCGCATCGCCGCCCGCGATAGGGTCGTGGGAACCAGTTGGAGACCATCGGAGTTCCATCGAGGCCTGCCACGAAACCGACTGAGGGACGCATTATGGGACGCTATCTGTTGCTTTGGCTGCTGGGGATTCCGATTCCGATTCTCGTGCTGATCTGGCTGTTTGGCGGATTGCATTAACGCGCGTCTCGGAACGGCTGCGTCAGCAGACGCACGATCGCTAACTCTGCCACATNGCGGAAGATCGGCAGGCCGATCGTCATGCGCTCTTCGCCGGCCGCCGGCTTGGCGCGATAGGTGCCGAACAGGCGATCCCACCACGGCAGATTGAATCCGAAATTGCTGTCGGTTTCCGCGCGCTCGATCGAGTGATGCACCTGATGCATCTGCGGCGTGACCACGAGCCAGCGCGCGATCGGCTCNAGCCGCGGCGGCAGCGCCACATTGCTGTGGTTGAACATCGAGGTGGCGTTGAGCAGCACCTCGAAGAGCAGCACGGCGAGCGCCGGCACGCCGAGCGCCAGCACCGCCGCCATCTTAATCGCGAGCGACAACAGTATCTCCAAAGGATGGAAACGCACGCCGGTGCTCACGTCGATATCGAGATCGGCGTGGTGCATGCGGTGCAGCCGCCACAGCACCGGCACGTGATGGAAGACGACGTGCTGGGTATAGATCACCAGATCGAGCGCGATCACGCCAACCACGACTGCCGCCCAGGCCGGCAAGCCCAGCATTGCAATCAGCCCCCAGCCGCGTGTCGTGGCGATCAACGCAACGCCGACCGCGGTGGCCGGTACCAGCAGCCGTACCGCCACGATGTCGATGGCCAGGATGCCGAGATTGCCCGGCCAGCGCGGCCGCCGGCCGGCCGTCAGGTGGCGGCGTGGGGCGAACCATTCCCACAGCGCCATAGTGGCGAAAACGGCGGCTGAACCACCGACGCGGACGGCGATTTCGAGGCTGGGGGACATGCGGCTTTCCTTTAGGCCTCTGCTGCGACGATCCGACTTAATAACACGCATCGCGGCCAGCGTTGCCGCTCCCGTCATGCCCTGTTAAGCCTTAAACAATCGAAGCAATAGCCGTCAGCCGGGCGGACAAACGCGAAAGGCTTGAGCGCAACGCATGGAAGTCTTCCTCCAGCAGCTCATCAACGGCATCACCCTCGGCTCGATCTACGGCCTGATCGCCATCGGCTACACCATGGTGTTCGGCATCATCGGCATGGTGAACTTCGCCCATGGCGACGTGTTCATGGTCTCGGCCTTTATCGCGCTGATCGCCTTCCTGATCCTCACTACCTGGCTCGGCATTACCTCGATCGCGCTGGCGCTGTTCATCGTGCTGATCGTGGCCATGCTGTTCACCTCGTTGGTCAACTGGGTGATCGAGCGCCTCGCCTACCGGCCGTTGCGCGGCTCGTTCCGCCTGGCGCCGCTGATCTCGGCGATCGGCATGTCGATCTTCCTGTCGAACTTCGTGCAGGTCGCGCAAGGTCCGCGCAACAAATCGACCCCGCCCATGGTGCAGGGCGAATTCGTGATCTTCACGCAGAACGATTACGCCGTGACGCTGTCCTACAAGCAGCTCATCATCTGGGGCGTCACCGCCGTGTTGCTGCTGGCGTTCTGGTATCTGGTGGCCAAGACCCGGCTCGGCCGCGCGCAACGCGCCTGCGAGCAGGATCAGAAAATGGCGGCGCTGGTCGGCGTCGACGTCGACCGCACCATCTCGATGACCTTCGTGATCGCCGCCGCGCTCGCCGCCGTCGCCGGCACCATGTACCTGATGTATTACGGCGTAGTGAGCTTCTCCGACGGCTTCGTGCCGGGCGTGAAGGCATTCACCGCCGCGGTCTTAGGCGGCATCGGCTCGCTGCCGGGCGCGGTGATCGGCGGCATTCTCATTGGCCTGATAGAGACCATGTGGTCGGCCTATTTTTCCATCGACTACAAGGACGTCGCCGCCTTTTCCGTGCTCGCCATCACACTGATCTTCCTGCCGCAGGGCCTGTTCGGCCGGCCGGATGTCGAGAAGGTGTGAGATGGCCGACGGCGCGCCAAACCAGCGCGTCGATATGGCCCGCGCGCTGCGCGACGCCGGCTTCACCGCCCTGCTCGCCTTCGCTCTGTTCCTGCCGCTGATCGGCTTCCAGACCGTCACGAACATCCGCAACGACCTCATCCTGACCACGCGCTGGCCCTTGCTGTTCGCCATCGTCGCCGTGGTCGGTGCCGGCCGGCTCGCCTTTTCGCTCGTGTTTGAGCCGTGGCTCAAGCAGCGCACGTTGCGGCCGGTCGCAGCGGCGCCGGCCGGCTGGCGCGCGGTTTTCGCCAAATGGTTCACGCCCTTCGCGATCGGCTTCGTCATCGTTTATCCGCCGCTCGTCATCGCCCTCAATGGATTCGGCGGCGCGGTGAAATGGATCGACAATTTCGGCATCCAGATTCTGATCTATGTGATGCTGGGCTGGGGCCTCAACATCGTGGTCGGCCTGGCCGGGCTGCTCGACCTCGGCTATGTCGCCTTCTACGCGGTCGGCGCCTATTCCTATGCGCTGCTGGCCAAGACTTTTGGCCTGGCGTTCTGGGTTCTATTGCCGCTCGCCGGCATTCTCTCCTCGTTCTGGGGCATTCTGCTCGGCTTTCCGGTGCTGCGCCTGCGCGGCGACTATCTCGCGATCGTCACGCTCGCCTTCGGCGAAATCATCCGCATCGTCATTATCAACTGGGTCGACCTGACCAACGGCTATGCCGGCATCAGCGGCATCCCGCGCCCGACCTTGTTCGGCATTCCGTTCAATGCCGACGACAACGGCTTCGCCGCCGTGTTCGGGTTGGAATTCTCGCCGCTCTACCGTGTCATCTTCCTCTACTACGTCATCCTCGCGCTCGCCTTGCTGACCGCTTTCGTCACCGTACGGCTGCGCCGGCTGCCGGTCGGCCGCGCCTGGGAGGCGCTGCGCGAGGACGAGATCGCCTGCCGCTCGCTCGGCATCAACACCACCAACACCAAGCTCACCGCTTTCGCGATGGGCGCGATGTTCGCCGGCTTCGCCGGCTCGTTCTTCGCGACGCGCCAGGGTTTCATATCTCCGGAATCCTTCACCTTCCTGGAATCGGCCACCATCCTGTCGATCGTGGTGCTCGGCGGCATGGGCAGCCAGATCGGCGTGGCGATCGCCGCCATCGCGATGATCGGCGGCACCGAGATCATGCGTGAGCTCGATTTCCTCAAGCAGATTTTCGGACCCACCTTCGATCCGACCCAGTACCGCATGCTGCTGTTCGGCTTCGCCATGGTGCTGATCATGATCTGGCGGCCGCGCGGCCTGATCGCGACGCGCGAGCCCTCGGTGTTCCTGAAGGAGCGCAAGAGCATCTCCGCTGACCGCATTAACGAAGGTCACGGCTGATGGCGGGCAATGGCGACACGATCCTGCGGGTCGAGCACCTGACCATGCGCTTCGGCGGGCTGGTCGCGGTCGATGACCTGTCGTTCGCGGCGCGGCAAGGCAATATCACCGCGCTGATCGGGCCGAACGGCGCCGGCAAGACCACCGTGTTCAATTGCATCACCGGATTCTACAAGCCGAGCGAGGGACGCATCGGGCTTCGCCACGGCGATGCGTCGGTGTGGGGCGAACTGGAAACGCTGACCGACAGCGGCAAGCGCCGCCTCGCGCGCGCACACGGAACGCTCTACCAGCTCGAGCGCATGCCGGAATATCTCGTCACCCAGCAGGCGCGCGTTGCCCGCACCTTCCAGAACATCCGGCTGTTTCCCGGCATGACCGTGCTCGAAAACCTGCTGGTGGCCCAGCACAACCGGCTGATGCTGGCGTCGGGCTACACGCTGCTCGGAATTCTCGGTTTCCCGTCCTATGCGGCCGCCGAACGCGCAGCGATCGAAAAAGCGCGGCTGTGGCTTGAGCGCATCGGCTTGCTATCACGCGCCGACGATTCCGCAGGCGACCTGCCTTATGGCGCGCAGCGCCGGCTGGAGATCGCGCGCGCCATGTGCACCGATCCGCTGCTGCTTTGTCTCGACGAGCCGGCGGCGGGCCTCAATCCGCGCGAAAGCGCCGAGCTCAACGCGCTGCTGCTCGCCATCCGCGACGAACACGCCATCTCGATCCTGCTGATCGAGCACGACATGTCGGTGGTGATGGAAATTTCCGATCACGTGGTCGTGCTCGACTACGGCGTCAAGATCGCCGACGGCACGCCGGAGGCGGTGCGCAACGACCCGAAGGTGATCGCCGCCTATCTCGGCGTTGCCGACGAGGACGTGGCGCAAGCCGAAGCGGAGGTCGGGCTATGACCTCCCCGCTCCTCTGCGTGCGCGGCGTGAAGACCTTCTACGGCCGCGTGATGGCGCTCAAAGGCGTCGATCTCGACGTCAACGACGGCGAGATCGTCACGTTGATCGGCGCCAATGGCGCCGGCAAGTCCACGCTGATGATGACCATCTGCGGCAACCCGCGCGCGCGCGAGGGCACGATTGCGTTCGCCGGCCGCGACATCACGCAGATGCCGACCCACGAGATCGCGCGCCTCAATCTCGCGCAAGCGCCGGAAGGCCGCCGCATCTTCTCGCGCATGACGGTCTTGGAAAATCTGCAAATGGGCGCGACCACTGCCGAGCCGTCCGCGTTCGAGCACGATCTCGAACGCGTGCTCACGTTGTTCCCGCGCCTCAAGCAACGCCTGAACCAGCGCGGCGGCACGCTATCGGGCGGCGAGCAGCAAATGCTGGCGATCGCGCGCGCGCTGATGGCGCGGCCGCGGCTGTTGTTGCTCGACGAGCCCTCGCTCGGCCTCGCCCCGCTGATCGTGCGGCAGATCTTCGACGCCATCAAAATGCTCAATGCGCAGGACGGCCTCACCGTGTTCCTGGTCGAGCAGAACGCCTTCCACGCGCTCAAACTCGCCCACCGCGGCTACGTCATGGTCAACGGGCTGATCACGCTGAGCGGGACCGGCCGCGAGCTGCTGGAGCGGCCCGAGATCAAATCCGCCTATCTCGAGGGCGGTCGGCAGCAGGCGAAGCACTAGCGCATGATCCCGAAAAGTGGGAACCGGTTTTCGGATAAGATCATGCGCAAGCAAAATGTTAGCGTGGTTATGATTCAGCCAGAGCGGAACAAACGCTAGTGTATCTCGCGACCACCATTTCGATTCCGGAATTCCTCTATGAGGAAGATTCGTTCGGCGTGTTCGTCCTGGTCACCGTCATCCTCGGCGGCGGGGCGGCGGCGCTCTCCGGCCGCGCCATCGCCGCCACCTGGCGGCCGTGGGGACAGGTTGTTGCCTATAGCTTTATCCTGGGCGCGGCCGTGCGGTTCTTCCACTTCGCCTTGTTCGGCGGCACCCTGTTGTCGGCGCACTATTATCTGGTCGACTGCGCGGTCTGCCTGGCGTTCGGCCTGCTCGGGTTCCGCGCCGCCCGTGCCGCGCAAATGGTCACGCAATATCGCTGGATCAACGTGCCGGATGGCCTCCTGCGCTGGCGCAAAAAGCCGCCCTGACGTAGCATTGGCCAATGGAGAACCGGTCGGTCGGTTCCAGTTGAGGGGAAAAGCGATGAAGAGGATCACCACGCTCGGCTTGGCGCTGGGTTTCGCGATTGCACTGACGGGAACAGCATCGGCCCAGGTCAAACTCGCCGTGGGCGGCCCGATCACCGGACCGAGCGCCGCGACCGGCGCGCAGATGAAGAACGGTGTCGACCAGGCCGCGGCCGACATCAATGCCGCCGGCGGCATTCTCGGCCAGAAGATCATCGTCTCGTATGGCGACGACGGGTCCGATCCCAAGCAGGGCGTCTCGGTCGCCAATAAGTTCGCCGCCGACGGCGTCAAGTTCGTCATTGGCCACTACAATTCCGGCGTCACCATGCCGTCGTCCGAGGTCTATCAGGAAAATGGCATCCTGGAGATCACGCCGGCCTCCACCAATCCGACCGTCACCGAGCGCAAGATGTGGAACATCTTCCGCGTCTGCGGCCGCGACGATCAGCAGGGCGCGGTCGCCGGCGAATACATCGTCAAGCACTTCAAGGGCAAGAAGATCGCCATCGTCCACGACAAGACCACCTACGGCAAAGGTCTCGCCGACGAGACCAAGAAGGCGCTCACTAAGGGCGGCATGAAGGAAGTGCTCTACGAAGGCGTCAATACCGGCGAGAAGGACTTCTCGGCGCTGGTGTCCAAGATCAAGCAGTCGGGCGCCGACCTGATCTATTGGGGCGGCCTCTACACCGAAGGCGGCCTGATCGTGCGGCAGATGCGCGACCAGGGCGTCAAGGCNCCGCTGATGGGCGGCGACGGCATCACCTCGGACGAGTTNGCCTCGGTCGGCGGNCCGGGCGTGGAAGGCACGCTGATGACCTATGGCCCCGATCCNCGCAACAAGCCGGAAGCCAAGAAGGCGGTGGAGGAATTCCGCGCCAATAAGTTCGAGCCGGAAGCCTACACGCTCTACAGCTACGCCGGCGTGCAGATCATCAAGCAGGCGGCGGAAGCGGCCAAGTCGCTCGATCCGAAAAAGGTCGCCGAGAAGATGCATTCCGGCATGCATTTCAAGACCGTGCTCGGCGACATTTCCTACGACAAGAAGGGCGACATCACCAAGCTCGACTACGTGATGTACGTCTGGAAGAAGGACGCCAGCGGCAAGATCACCTATGTCGAGTGCCCGGGCTCCGACTGCAGCAAGATGAAATAAGATTTCAACGCGATGAAAAAGCCCGGCAGCGATGCCGGGCTTTTTTTGTTTCTAAGCGCGAAGCGATCATTAGTGAGGCTGCTAACCAATTTTTTGGAACACCGGGAACGTCTCTAGGAGCCAACTACTAAACCAAGTCATCCAATTCAGCGATGGGAAAAGAAACGCAAGGCCGGTTAGCACCAACAGCGCGCCCATGGCCTGTTCCACCCTCCTCAGATGTCTCTTGAAGTGCGTAAGGAAAGCGGCGAACGGCTCAATGGCGAAGGCGGCAACAATGAAGGGAATGCCGAGGCCGAGTGAATAGACCGCCAACAGGCCGGCGCCCTTAGTCACCGTCTGCTCGGAGCCAGCCAGGGTAAGGATGGCGGTAAGGATCGGCCCAATGCACGGCGTCCAGCCGAAGGCGAAAGCCAGGCCCATCACATAGGCCCCCCATAGCCCGACCGGTTTCGCCACCTGCAGCCGCTTCTGCCGGTGCAGCAGCGCGATTCGCGTGATGCCGAGGAAGTGCAGGCCCATGACGATGATGACGACGCCGGCGATGATGGCCAACGGGCCGGAATAGGCGCGCATCAGCGAGCCGATCACGCTGGCGCCGGCCCCGAGCGAAACGAACACGGTCGAAAAGCCGAGTACGAAAATTATGGCGGCAAGGGTGGTTTCCCACTTGACGCGTGGCTCCGGCTCCTGGTCCGCCAGGCGCTCCAGCGAGGTGCCCGCCAGATAAACCAAATAGGGCGGCACCAGCGGTAGCACGCAAGGGGAGAGGAAGCTGAACAGGCCTCCAATTAGAGCGGTCAGGATGGGCACATTGCCATTCATGGCGCCCTAGATGCCCCGGCAACTGTGGCGATGGCAAGTCGGCCGCCCCGG
>JGI20175J14863_1000131_pt1 | contig 14081 bp, 9 predicted proteins | sample NGESurdeep072012_2_FD_14863 | JGI IMG/M metagenome (IMG submission 14863)
GAAATGGCTCAAGGCCTGGTCGAGCGCGCGCTCGCCGGCATGACCGAACGGCGGATGGCCGAGATCGTGGGCGAGCGCCAGCGCCTCGGCCAGGTCCTCATCGCAGCCGAGCGCACGTGCCAGCGAGCGGGCGATTTGCGCCACTTCCAGCGTATGGGTGAGCCTTGTGCGGTAGTGGTCACCCTCGTGATAAACGAACACCTGCGTCTTGTGCGCCAGCCGGCGGAACGCGCTGGAATGGATGATCCGATCACAATCTCGCCGGAACGCGTTGCGGGTCGGGCTGGCTGGCTCAGGCCANCGCCGGCCCCGGCTCAAGGCCGGATCGGCGGCGTAGGCGGCTCGCGCGCGCCCGGTTTCGATCGCCATTGGCTCATTGACCTCGCTGGTCGGCGCACTTAACTATCAGAAAAGGCATCTGCCAATACCATTACGTGTTAAAGGCGATCGATGGACGTGAACGTCACAGTCAGCGAACGCGCGGCGCGGCGGATCGGCGAGATCCTCAAAAGCGAGCCGGCCGGCTCCATGCTGCGCGTGAGCGTGGAGGGCGGCGGCTGCTCCGGCTTCCAGTACAAGTTCGGCGTCGAGCGCGCCAAGGCCGAGGACGACATCGTCATCGCCCGCGCAGGCGCCGTGGTGCTGATCGACCCGGTCTCGGTCAATTATATGGCCGGTTCCGAGATCGATTTCGTCGACGACCTGATCGGCGCCTCGTTCAAGGTGAAAAACCCGAAGGCCACCGCCTCCTGCGGCTGCGGCACCAGCTTCGCGCTGTAGCCGCTACTCCGCCGCCACCGCGGGCGGGGCTTCCAGCACTTCTTCCAGTTGCGGCTCGAGCCGGCGCTTGATCATACGGTCGACGCGGTCGAGGTAGAGATAGATCACCGGCGTGATGTAGAGCGTGAGCAGCTGCGACAGGCAGAGACCGCCGACCACGGCGACGCCGAGCGGCTGACGCAATTCGGCGCCGGCGCCGGTGCCGAGCGCGATCGGCAGCGTGCCGAAGATGGCGGCGAAGGTCGTCATCATGATCGGACGGAAGCGCAGGATGGCGGCTTCGCGGATCGCCGCTTCCGCGGACAAGCCGACGCGGCGGCGCGAGAGCGCGAAGTCGATCATCATGATCGCGTTCTTCTTGACGATGCCGACCAGCATGACGATGCCGATCATGGCGATCACCGTCAATTCCATCTTGAACAACATCAAGGTGAGGATCGCGCCGATACCGGCCGACGGCAGGCCGGAGATGATGGTGATCGGATGGATGAAGCTTTCATACAATATGCCGAGCACCACATAGGCGGCGAAGATCGCCGCCAGGATCAGAATGCCCTGCCCGCGCAGTGAATCTTGGAACACCTGCGCGGTGCCTTGGAAGCCGGTGGTGATGGTGGCCGGCAGCCGCTCGTCGCGCTCGAGGTTCTGGATCGCGTCGACCGCCTGGCCGAGCGACGTGCCGGGCGTGAGATTGAACGAGATGGTCACCGCCGGCTGCTGACCCTGGTGGTTGACCAGCAAGGGTCCGACCGTGCGCACGAAATGGGTGACCGCCGACAGCGGCACCGTGGTGCCGCTGGTGGTCTTGATATAGATGCGGTTGAGGTCGTTCGGGCTCTGCTGGAACTCCGGCTTGGTCTCCAGAATGACCTGGTAGTCGTTCGCCGGCGTGTAGATGGTGGCGACCTGGCGTGAACCGAAGGCGTTGTAGAGCTCCTGGCGCACCTGATCGATGCTCACGCCATAGACCGCGGATTTCTCGCGGTCGACCTCGACGGTGACCTGCGGGTTCTTGATGTAGAGATCGGTGGTGACGTCGAGCAGCTCCGGCAGCTTGGCGATCTTGTCGCGCAATTCGGGCGCGATGCGATAGAGCGCCTCGGTGTCATTGGACTGCAGCGTGTACTGGTACTGGCTCTTGGCCAGCTTGCCGCCGAGATTGATGTTCTGGATCGGCTGGAAAAAGATCTGCATGCCGGCAACGACGTTNGNCTTGGTCCGCAGGCGCGCGAGAATCACCGGCAGCGCGTCGCGCTCGTTGCGCGGCTTGAGCGCCACCAGCATGCGGCCGCTATTGCCGACCGTGTTCGGTCCGCCGGCGCCGACGGTGGAATTGACGTAAGCCACGGCCGGATCGGTGCGCACGATGTCGGCGATCTTGCGCTGGTGGTCGGCCATGGCCGGGAAGGCGATGTCGGTGTTGCCCTCGGTGATGCCGATCACATAGCCGGTGTCTTCGGTCGGGAAGAAGCCCTTCGGCACCACGATGTAGAGCCAGATGGTGCCGACGATGGTCGCCAGCGTCACCATCAGCATGATCGACTTATAGGCCAGCACGCGGCCGAGCGACCACTCATAGGCGCGCAGCCCTCTTTCGAACATGCGCTCGAAACTGCGCAGCACGAAATTCTGCTTTTCCTCGCCGTGATGGCCCTTGAGCACGCGCGCGCACAGCATTGGCGTCAGCGTGAGCGACACGAAGCCGGACACGATGATCGCCACCGAGACCGACACCGCGAATTCGCGGAATACGCGGCCGACCATGCCGCCCATCAGCAGCACCGGGATGAACACCGCGATCAGCGAGAAGGTGATCGATACGATGGTGAAGCCGATCTCGCGCGAGCCTTTCAGCGCCGCCTCGAACGGGCGCATGCCGCCCTCGATATGGCGCACGATGTTTTCCAGCATGACGATGGCGTCGTCGACCACGAAGCCGACCGACAGCGTGAGTGCCAGCAGCGTCATGTTGTTGATCGAGAAGCCGAAGGCGTACATCGCCGCGCAGGTGCCAATCAGCGACACCGGCACCGCCAGGGCCGGAATGATGGTCGCCGACACCTTCCGCAGGAACAGGAAGATTACCATGATCACCAGCGTGATCGCGATCGCCAGCGTCTCCTGCACGTCGCTGACAGCGGCCCGGATCGAAATCGAACGGTCGAACAACGGCGCCATGTTGATGGCGGGCGGGATTTGCGCGCGCATGGCCGGCAGCTTGTTGCGGACCAGGTCGACCACTTCGACGGTATTGGCGTCGGGTTGGCGCTGGATCGCCAGCACGATGGCGCGCGCATCGTTGAACCAGGTGGCGATCTTGTCGTTCTCGACGCTGTCGATGACGCGCGCCACTTCGTTGAGCTTGACCGGCGCGCCGTTGCGGTAGGCGACCACCACGTCGCGGTAGTCGGCGGCGTGATTCATGGCGCCGGTGGCGAGCAGCGTCACCGACTGCTGCTCGCCCTGCAAGGTGCCGACCGGGGCGCTGGAATTGGCCTTGGCGACGACGCTGCGGACATCATCCAGCGAAATGTTGCGCGCCGCCGCCGCGACCGGGTCGACCTGGACGCGCACGGCGAATTTCTGCGCGCCGAAAACAAGCACCTGGGCGATGCCGGGCAATTGCGAAATCTGCGGCGCCAGCACGGTCTCGGCATAGTCGTCCACCGCCGACAGCGGCATGGTGTCGGAGCGCATGCTGACGTAGAGCACCGGGAAGTCGCCCGGATTGACCTTGCGGAAAAACGGCGGCGTGGTCATTTCCACCGGCAGCCGGCGCTGCGCCACCGCCAGCGCGGTCTGTACGTCGAGCGAGGCGCCGTCGATGTTGCGGCCGAGGTCGAACTGGATGGTGATCTGCGAGATGCCGAGCGACGACGACGAGGTCATCGACGAGATGCCGGCGATGGTCGAGAGCTGCCGCTCGATCGGCGAGGCGACCGAGGCCGCCATGGTCTCCGGGCTCGCGCCCGGCAAGGTCGCCGTGATCTGGATGGTCGGGAAGTCGACGGCGGGCAGCGCCGCCACCGGCAGCAGCCGGTAGGCGAAGGCGCCGAATACGATCAGCGACGCCGTCATCAGCGTCGTCAGCACCGGTCGGCGAATGCAGGTTTCCGAGATGTTCATGGATCAGCTGCCGGCGGCTTTTGCGTTGCGCGGATTGACGCGCGTGCCGTTCGACAGCAGCAATTGACCGTCGGTGACGACGGTCTCGCCGCCCTTAAGCCCGCTGCCGATCACCGATAAGCCGCCGACCGTACGATCGACCGTCACCGGCTGCACCTTGGCCACGCTGTCGCTGATCACAAACACGAAGCTTCCGGTCTGGCTGACCTGAACGGCATTCGACGGCACCACCACCGCCTGCTCGATCCGCAAGGTCAATTCGGTGGTGACCAGGGTTCCGGGCCAGAGCACTTCATGCTCGTTCGGCATGGTGGCGCGGATCGTCGCCATGCCGGTGGCCGGGTCGACGGTATTCTCGATCATCGTCACCTGGCCGTTGGCGCGCTTCTGCTCGCCGGGGACGACTGCCTCGATGGTGGCGGTTTCCGCCGCCAACGCCTGGCGGATTTCCGGCAGAACCTTCTGCGGCACCGTGAAGCTGACATAGACCGGGGCCATCTGGTTGATGGTCGCCATCGCCGCGGTATCGGCCTGCCGTACGAAATTGCCGACCTTCACCGCCGCCGCGCTGATGCGGCCGTCAATCGCCGCGGTGATGGTGCAATAACTGAGCTGGACTTTGAGATTATCCAGCAAGCCCTGGTCGGATTTGATGGCCGCGCGGTAGACGTCGGCTTGGGTCTTGGCGTTGTCGAGATTGATCACCGGCGTGGCGCTCTTGGCGACCAGGTCGGTGTAGCGCGCCACGTCGCGCTCGGCGCCGGCCAGTTGCGCCCTGTCGCGGGCGACCATGCCTTCGGTCTGCGCGATCTGCGCATCGATGGCGCGGCCATCGAGCGTAAACAGCAAATCGCCCGTCTTAACTTCGGCACCGTCGCGGAAATGGACCGCCATGATTGCGGTATCGACCCGCGCCTTGATGGCGACGCTAGCGATCGGGGTGACGCTGCCCAGCGATTCGATGCGCACCGGCACCGCCTTGCGCTCGGCGGTGGCGACCTCGACCGGCACCACGTGGACCGCCGCTTGCGAGCGCGCGGCGCCATCGCTGGTCCACAGGCCGCGGATAAGCAAGACAATGCCAATCAGGGCGAGCGCCGCCACCCCAAATAGCCACTTTCGCTTCGTCATCGGCGATTGTCGGCCTGAGCTCTTTGAGGGCCCTGCCCAGGCGCTCCCTAATTCCGCGGAACTACTTTTATTTCCAGCATATCCAAGGGGCCGCGTTGGCCGCCTTCTAACATATAAACGCCGCCGGGTGCATATCCCTGCGCTCACTGGTAAACACGCAAAACACTGGTTTTACTCAGGTCTGCCCGCCGGAGCCGTGCATGCGCATCGCCACCTGGAACGTTAATTCGATCCGCCAGCGGCTGGACAACATGCTGGCCTGGCTGGCTGAGCGCACCCCCGACATCGTCTGCCTGCAGGAAATCAAGTGCGTGGACGAGGCCTTCCCGCGCGAGGCGTTCGAGGGCCTTGGCTACAACGTCGCCGTGCATGGCCAGAAAGCCTTCAACGGCGTGGCTTTGCTCTCCAAGCTGCCGTTCGACGAGGTGGCGCCCGGCCTGATCGGCGACAAAGACGACGTACAGGCCCGCTTCCTGGAGGCGCTGGTCTCCACCAGGACCGGGGTGCTGCGCGTGGTGAGCCTCTATCTGCCCAATGGCAACCCGCCCGATACGGATAAATATACTTATAAACTCAAATGGATGGACCGGCTTATTGCTTTTTCACTTGAACGGTTGAAGCTAGAAGAGCCGATGCTTTTGGCAGGCGACTACAACGTCATCCCGACCGCGGCCGACGCCCGCAATCCGGCCGCCTGGACCAAGGACGCGCTGTTCCTGCCGCAGACCCGGGAGAAGTTTCGGGCACTGACCAATCTCGGCCTCACCGACGCCATTCGCGCCAGCAGTGATGCACGCGACCTCTACACCTTCTGGGACTACCAGGCCGGCGCCTGGGCCAAGGATGACGGCATCCGCATCGATCACCTGCTGCTGTCGCCGCAGGCCGCCGACCGGCTGATCGATACCGGCATCGATCGCCACGTACGCTCATGGGATAAGCCGTCCGACCACGTGCCGGTCTATGTGGATCTGGATATCGAGGGAAGGTGAACAACAACTGTCGTCCCCGCGAAAGCGTGGACCCATACGCCGTGCCTTATCGATGAACTGCGGAGTATGGGTCCCGGCCCTCGCGCTTATGCGCTCGGCCGGGACGACACGCTTCTACTCCCTTCGCGTCTCCATCCAGCGCTTGAGATAGACCAGCGCCAGCGCGCGCTCGTCTTCGGTCGCCTGCTGGAAGGCGCTGTCATAGAGTCGGTTGATCCAGTCCTGATCGGTGGCGGCGCCTTCCTTGGCGCTATCCTTGGCGAGCGTGAGCCACATCAACCCGCGCGCCGCCTGGCGCGGCACGTGGTCGCCGGCAAACAGCATGGCGCCCAGCATGGCCTGCGACTGGCACTGCCCCTTCTGCGCCGACAGGCCGAACCAGCGCGCCGCCTGGCGCGGGTCGTGCGGCGCGCCGACGCCGTCGAGATAGAGCCGCGCCAGATAGTACTGCGCCTCGGAATCGCGGAAATATGAGGCGGCATAGGCGAACATCTCGCGCGCGCGGTCGGGATCGCGCCTGACCGCCGTCTTCGGTATACCGTCGAGATAGTAGTGGCCGAGCGCGACGAACGCGTTGGCGACGAAACGCGACTGCGGCGTGTCCGGGTTGTCCTCGGCATGGCTGTCGGCGATGCCGCGGAAATATTCGAACGCCTTGAGATCGTCCTGGGTCACGCCGTCGCCTTCGGCGTACATGCGCCCGAGTTTCCACTGCGCCAGCGCGTGGCCCTTTTCGGCGGCGTATTCGAGCGAGTGGACGGCCTTGGCCTTCTCGCCGGCTTTCAGCCAATGCGCGCCGGATTTGAAGGCTTCCATCGCCGACAACGGCGGCGCGGCCGCCATCGCGTCGGTGGATTTGGTGCCGTCGAACGCCATAGCCGGCGCGGCCGCAAGGCCGACGCCGATCACCACTGCGCGCAACAGGAACTCAGCTATCCGCATAGCACGCCTTCTCGCCCGCCCCGCCCGGATGGGTGACCGCGCCTTTGACGGCCGGCCCTACCTGCTGGGCGTATTTCCACAAATAACCGGAGCCGAATTCGGCCTCACGCGCCTTCCACTGGGTCTTGCGCTTGGCCAATTCGTCGGCCGAAAGCTTGACGTTGATGGTGCCCTTCTCGGCATCGAGTTCGATGATGTCGCCGTCGCGGATGAGCGCGATCGGCCCGCCGACCGCCGCCTCCGGACCGACATGGCCGACGCAGAAACCGCGCGTGGCGCCCGAAAAGCGGCCGTCGGTGATGAGCGCGACCTTGTCGCCCTGACCCTGGCCATAGAGCGCGGCCGTGGTCGAGAGCATCTCGCGCATGCCGGGACCACCGCGCGGGCCCTCATAGCGGATCACCAGCACATCGCCGTGCTGATATTTCTTGTTCTTGACCGCGTCGAAGCAGGCTTCCTCGCCGTCGAAGCAGCGCGCCGGGCCGGTGAACTTGAGCGCCGACGACATACCGGCCACTTTCACGATGGCGCCCTCGGGAGCGAGATTGCCTTTCATGCCCACCACACCGCCGGTCGCCAGCAACGGCTTGTCGGCCGGACGCACCACGTCCTGGTCCGGGTTCCATTTCACGTTCTTCATGTTCTCGGCAATGGTGCGGCCGGTGACGGTCAGGCAATCGCCATGCATGAAGCCGTGATCGAGCAGCGTTTTCATGAGCAGGGGCACGCCGCCGGCTTCGAACATATCCTTGGCGACATAACGGCCGCCCGGTTTCAAATCCGCGATATACGGTGTCTTTTTGAAGATTTCGGCGACGTCGAACAGATCGAACTCGATGCCGCATTCATGCGCGATCGCCGGCAGATGCAGCGCGGCATTGGTCGAGCCGCCGGTGGCGGCAACGACGGCGGCGGCATTCTCCAGCGCCTTGCGGGTGACAATGTCGCGCGGGCGGATGTTGTTGACGATCAGGTCCATGATCATCTCGCCCGCCAGCATGCAGAATTTGTCGCGCATCTCGTAAGGCGCCGGCGCGCCGGACGAATAGGGCAGTGCCAGGCCGATAGCTTCCGCGACGGTCGCCATGGTGTTGGCGGTAAATTGCGCGCCGCAAGCGCCGGCCGACGGACACGCAACCTGTTCCAGCGTGTGGAGATCCTCGTCGGACATCTCGCCGACCGAATGCTTGCCGACCGCTTCGTAAACGTCTTGAACGGTGACTTCCTTGCCCTTGAACTTTCCGGGCAGGATCGACCCGCCATAGATGAAGATCGACGGCACGTTGAGCCGGCACATCGCCATCATCATGCCGGGTTGCGACTTGTCGCAGCCGGCAACGCCGATCAGCGCGTCATAGCAATGGCCGCGCATGGTGAGTTCGACGGAATCCGCGATCACCTCGCGCGAGGGCAGCGAAGATTTCATGCCGGCATGGCCCATGGCGATGCCGTCGGTGACGGTGATGGTGCAGAATTCGCGCGGCGTGGCGCCGACGGAAGCAACGCCCTTCTTCACCGCCTGCGCCTGGCGCATCAGGGCGATGTTGCAGGGCGCGGCCTCGTTCCAGCAGGTGGCGACGCCGACGAAGGGCTGGTGGATCTGCTCGGTGGAAAGCCCCATGGCGTAATAGAACGAGCGATGCGGCGCGCGGTCCGGCCCTTCGGTGGCGTGCCGGCTCGGCAGTTTGGCTTTCAGGTTGCTCTTGCTGTCGATTTTGGCGTCCATGACCTTGCCGTGCCCCCCGCCCCAATGATCGCCGCCCAATTGATCCGGCCGGCTTGTTCCAAGGCCCCCCGGCCCGTCGCTAAAACCTTAAAACCCTGCAACGGTTTGTGCCGCTGCCCGGCGTCCTTCGATGTCGGAGAAGGGTATGGCCAAATCGCGGCGCGACGGGGATGATAGGCGCCGATGGCTTAAATGTTCTAAACGTGTTGCAGCTTAGCCACAGCCCGGCACCCCCCAAATGCCCCTGCCCCCCAAGCTGCGGCGCAGCTTTTTCGACCGGCCGGTGCTCAAGGTTGCGCCCGAACTGATCGGGGCCACCCTGCTGGTTAATGGGGTCGGTGGGCGGATCGTCGAGGTCGAGGCCTATCATCACACCGACCCCGCTGCGCACAGCTACCGAGGGCCGACGGCCCGCAACGCCGTCATGTTTGGTCCGCCTGGGGTGGCTTACGTCTACCGCTCCTACGGCATCCACTGGTGCCTGAATTTCGTCTGCGAGGGCGAAGGTAGCGCCAGCGCCGTGCTGATCCGGGCGCTAGAGCCGGTGGCGGGAATTGCTGCAATGCGGCGACGGCGGGGGATGGCCCAAGGGGTGTCCGACGAGCGGGCGCTATGCTCGGGTCCCGGCAAACTGTGCGAGGCGCTCGGCGTCACCAGCCGCCATAACGGCCTGCCGCTCGATCGGGCGCCGTTCGAGCTGCGTGCGCGGGCAGCGCCGCCCGTAATCGTGGTGGGCCCGCGCATCGGCATCACCAAGGCGGTGGCGCATCCCTGGCGCTACGGACTGAAGGGGTCGAAGTTTCTCAGCAAGCCGTTCAAACCCTAACTGTCATTCCGGGGCAGGCGCGAAGCGCCTGAACCCGGAATCCATGACCCGCAGCACTGCGGAGTCTGGATTCCGGGCCCGCTCGCGGAGCCTGTCATCGGGCCGCGCTTCGCGCGGACCCGTTGGCTCGCGTCCCGGAATGACGAGCTATTTCGAAATGCGAAACTCCGCATCGAAGCCGAGCTCGCGCTTGGCCTTCTCACTTGAAATCGCGCCGTCATCTTCGGCGATATTGTAGATGCCGGGCTTGCCCTTGCTAACGGCGAGTAGCGCAGCGTGAGCCGCGGCATCGACATGCAAGGCCGGTTTGCCGCGCTTCTCCAGCTCGAACCATGTGCCCGCGCCGTACAGCAAGCCGTAGCGCAGCACGATGCCTTCCGGCATTTGCAGCGTCGCGTCTTCCAACGCCACAACGGCGTCGACCGTGCGCTTGCGTACGCCGGCCGCGCCAAGATCGAGTGGATCGGTTTCGACGCGCACGCCATCGCCCGGCGCATAGACGAAGGCGATGCTCTGCGCGATCAGGCGCGTCACGCCGGCGGCCTTGGCGGCGGCGGCCAGATTGCGCGTTCCCTCGATGCGCAGCTTCGCATTGCGCTCGAGCCCTTCTTCGTAGCGTGGCGTGCCCGGCGCAAAGGCCAAGTCGGTGAGCTGATGCATGACGACTTGCGGCGCGGCGATCTGCACCGCACGCGTCAACGCCGCGGCATCGAACACATCGACCACCACCGGCGCGGCGCCGAGCGCCGCGACAGCCGTGGCCTTGTCGGGCGAGCGCGTGGTGCCCACTACGTCATGGCCGGCGGCGCGCAGCAGCGGCGTCAGCCGCCGTCCGATCGCCCCGCCCGCTCCCGCGAGAAATATCTTCATGCGACGCACCTTCAGGAATAGGAAATAACGAACTCACAGCCGGCCGCGGTCGGGAATTGCCGCGTGACGCGGCCGTTGTCCAACTCGAACTCCAATGTGATCGCGGCGTCGTGGCAGCACAGATAGGCGTGCTTGCCGTCGGCGGCGAAGCCGAAACCCATGGGCGCCTTCGGCGTGGCGAAGCCGCCGATCTGCTTGAGCGTGTCGGCGTCGTAGACCGCGGCGAAATTGTCNACNTGCGATGAGGCGCAGACATAACGGCCGTCGGGCGACACCCGCACGCGGCGCAGCTGGTTGGCCTCGCCCGGCGCGCCGGCGATGGNAAGCGTGCGGCGAAGCGCATGCGTGCGCGCGTCGATGACGTGCACCACGCCCTTCCAGTGCGCGCAGACGAACAGCGTCGCACCGTCGGGCGAGACCGCGATGCCTTCGGCGCCGTGCGGGATCGCAATCTTGCTGGTCATGCGGCGCGAGGCCGTATCCACCACCGCGACCGTCTCNTTGGTCTTAAATGAGGCGAACAGTTTGCCGGTGGAATGGCTGACTGTGATCCAATGCGGCGNGCCGCCGANATCNATGCGTTCCACTTTGTCCGTTTCGGGGTCGATCGCCAGCACGGCGTTACCCAATTCGGCGGTCGACCACAACGTGCCGCCCGCATCCATCATCACCGAATGCGGCGCATAATTGTCGCCGACATCGATGGTGCGTTCGAGCTTTTTCGACGCCAGATCGATCACCGCGATGCGGCGGTCGGGGTCTTTGTTCTTGCCAAAAATGCCACCGCCATAGACCGACGCATAAACCTTGCCGCCGTCCGGCGAGCGGATCATCTCATGCGTAGACGCCGGCATGTCGATCTCGCCCGTCTTGGCCAGCGTCGCGGCATCGAAGAACTGAATTTTGTTGGCGCTCTTGGCGGTGAGGATCAGGTTCGGCCCGCTCGGGCGATTGTTGGGGTCGATCATGTCGCCCCTTTGAGCCGCTCCAGCGCCTCCGCGATTTTCGCTTTGCGGCCGACTGCCTCCGCGCGCTTTTCTTTTTCTTCCTCGACCACCTCTTCCGGCGCGCGCGCGACGAAATTGGCATTGCCGAGCTTGGCGTCGACGCGGGCGATGTCGGCGTCGGCCTTGGAGATTTCCTTGGCCAGCCGCGCGCGTTCGGCGGCAAGATCGATCACGCCCTTGAGCGGCAGCGCCGCCACCTCGCCGCGCACCACCAGCTGCACCGAGCCCTGCGGCGCGCTCGCGGCGGAGGAAATCTCCGACACGCGCGCGAGCCGCTTGATGAATTCTGCCCAGCGCACGGCGCGCGCTTGCGTCTCTTTCGACGCGCCGGCCAGCACCAGCGGGATCGCCGCGGTGATGTTCATCTCGGCGCGGATCGATCGGATAGCGGTGACCAGATCGATGACCCAGCCGATCTCGGCTTCGGCCTTGTCGTCGGCAAGGCCTTCGAGCTTGGGCCAGTCGCTCAGCGCGAGCAGATGGGAACGCTTCGGCCCCTGCTCCGCCGTCACCGCCCACAGTTCTTCGGTGATGAAGGGCATGAACGGATGCAGAAGCTTGAGGATTTCATCGAGCGCCCAGGCCGCCATGGCGCGCGTCTCGTCCTTCGCCGCGCCATCGGGGCCAGTCAGCAACGGCTTCGACAGTTCGACGTACCAATCGCAATAGACGTTCCAGACGAAGCGGTAGGCGGCGCCGGCGGCCTCGCTGAAGCCGTAGGCCTCGATCGAGCGCGTGATCTCGGCAGCCGCCTTCGCCGTTTCGTGCGCGATCCAGCGATTGAGCGTTTCCTTCGCAGATTTCGGATCGAAGCCTTCGACGCGTGCCGCGCCGTTGAATTCGACAAAGCGCGCCGCATTCCAAAGTTTGGTTGCGAAATTGCGGTTGTTTTCGACGTCCTGCGGCCCGAGCCTGATGTCGTGACCAGGCGCTACGGCTCGCATCAACGTGAAACGCAACGCATCGGCGCCGAACTCGTCGATGACTCCGAGCGGGTCGACGACGTTGCCCTTCGACTTCGACATCTTGGCGCCGGTGGCGTCGCGCACCAGGCGATGGATATAGACATCGCGGAACGGCACTTCTTTCTGGAAGTGCAGCCCCATCATCATCATGCGCGCGACCCAGAAGAAGATGATGTCGAAGCCGGTGACCAGCGCGCTGGTCGGATAGAAGCGCTTGCGCTCGGGCGTTTCGTCCGGCCAGCCCAGCGTCGAGAACGGCCACAGCGCGGAGGAGAACCAGGTGTCGATGACGTCCTCGTCGCGCCAGATCGGAATTGGGCCACCATTAAATACATCGTCAGCAAGCTTCATTAGTTCGTGGTCGCTCGCTGGTGCTGAGGAAATAATTTGGACGGGACGCTTGTATTGCGTTTCGGCCAAAGCAGCGGCGCTTTCCGCACTCTCCGAAACAAAAACCTCAAATTCATTCAAGGAAATGTTTTTAGCGTCCTCAAACTTCAGGCCGTACCAAGCCGGAATTTGGTGTCCCCACCAGAGCTGGCGCGAGATGCACCAGGGCTGGATATTTTCCATCCAGTTGAAGTAGGTCGATTCCCAATTCTTCGGGACGAAATTGGTCTTGCCTTCGCGCACGGCGGCGATCGCCGGCTCGGCCAGCTTCTTGGCGTTGACGTACCACTGGTCGGTGAGGAACGGCTCGATCACCACGTTGGAGCGGTCGCCGTGAGGCACGACATTGGTGTGCGTTTCGATCTTTTCGACAAAGCCGCGCTCTTCCAATAATGCGACGAGTTGTTTGCGCGCTTTAAATCGTTCCATTCCGTCGAGAGGATGGATGGCAGGATCCTCAGAAATGTTTTCGAGGAAGTCCAAGTTGCCCTGCAACGTAACGTGCCCTTGCTTATCCAGCACGCTAATCATCCGAAGCCCATGCCGCTTGCCGACCTCGAAATCGTTGAAGTCGTGTGCCGGCGTGATCTTCACCGCGCCTGAGCCCTTCTCGGGATCGGAATATTCATCGGCGATAATCGGAATTTTACGGCCAACCAGCGGCAGGACCACATTCTTGCCAACCAGATTCTTGTAACGCTCGTCGTCCGGATGCACCGCCACCGCGGTGTCGCCCAGCATCGTCTCCGGCCGCGTGGTGGCGACCACGATGAAGGTCGATGGGTCCTCGGCGTTGAAGGTCTTGCCTTCGATCGGATAACGCAGATGCCAGAGATGCCCCTTGGTCTCGACCTGCACCACTTCGAGATCGGAAATCGCGGTGAGCAGCTTGGGGTCCCAGTTGACCAGCCGCTTGTCCTTGTAGATGAGCTTTTCATTATAAAGTTGCACAAAGACTTTCACGACCGCTTTGGACAGCCCCTCGTCCATGGTGAAGCGCTCGCGCGACCAATCGCAGGACGCGCCCAGGCGCTTCAACTGGTTGACGATGGTGCCGCCGCTTTCGGCCTTCCATTCCCACACGCGCTTGAGAAAGGCCTCGCGTCCCATCTCGCGGCGGGAGGGCTGCTGGCGCTCCATCAGTTGCCGCTCGACCACCATTTGCGTCGCGATGCCGGCATGGTCGGTGCCCGGCTGCCACAGCACGTCGCGCCCGCGCATGCGCTCGAACCGGCACAGCACGTCCTGCAGCGTGTTGTTGAGCGCATGGCCCATATGCAATGAGCCGGTGACGTTGGGCGGCGGAATGACGATAGAGTACGGCGG
>JGI20175J14863_1000137_pt1 | contig 13893 bp, 12 predicted proteins | sample NGESurdeep072012_2_FD_14863 | JGI IMG/M metagenome (IMG submission 14863)
GAGCGCGGCCGTCGTGTTCGCGGCGTCGCCCGCGGGCGCGACCGCGCAATGGCGCCGGCTGCATAAGGCAGTTCATTCGAAGCGGGCGGCGAGGGCGACGCGCGCCCCACTCTACAAGGGTGCGCTGCTCGAGGATGCCGACAGCGGCCGCGTGCTGATGGCGTACAACGCCGACATGGAGTGGCCGCCGGCCTCGATGGCCAAGATGATGCTCCTGCTGGTCGCGCAGGAGCAGATCAACGCCGGTCGTTTCAAGTCCGATGAGTTGGTCAGAATTTCCGAACGCTCCGCGCATACCGGCGGCTCGCGCGTCGGCCTCAAGCAGGGCGACGTTTATCCGCTGCGCGAGTTGATGAAGGCGGCGCTGGTCAAATCGGCAAATGACGCCGCGGTCGCAGTCGCCGAAAAGATCGGCGGATCGGTCGAGGCGATGGTCCGCATGATGAACGAGCGGGCGCGCGAACTCGGGATGACGCATACGGAATATCAGACCGTCGATGGACTGCCGCCGCGTCCCACCCATGATGCAGATCGCACCAACGCCTACGATCTCGCGACGGTGGGTCGCGCGATAATCCGCGAGACGAATCTGCTGATGTGGTCGAGTCAGGAGACGATGGATTTCGACAACGGCGTCTGCATGCTGCGCAATACCAACCATCTGGTCGGCCATTTCGAAGGATGCGACGGGCTCAAGACCGGATTCACGTTTCGGGCGGGCTTCAACGTCACGACCACGGCCAAGCGCGGCGGCATGCGGTTGATCGCGGTGATTCTCGGCGCGCCGTCGAATCAGCAACGCTTTGCGCAGGCGGCGAAAGTGATGGAGTGGGGCTTCGAGCAATTCACCTCGGTGCCGCTGCTCAAGTCCGGCCAGCCGCTTCCGGTCCAGGTGCAGGTCAGCTCGGGCCCGCTGATTCAACCGGTCGCGGCGAGCGATCTCAAAGTTGTGGTGCTGAAGGCCGATGCCTCGGCGGTCAAGCTGGTGTACGATGTGCCGGCGGCAATCGACGGGCCGGTTACGTCGGGAGAAGCGCTCGGCCGAGTGCTGGTGCAGAACCAGGGGCAGGCGATGACGGAAGTGATGGCGATAAGCCCGGTCGCGTTCGCCGCCCCGCAGACAGGACCGGGCGAGGCGTACAACGCATCAGCGCCGCCGTCGTATAATCAGAACCAGGAGAACCAATGAAGGTAGCCTCGAAGCAGCGAAATCGGCGCAATCGCAAACTTGCGCGAAAGAAGAAGAGCGATCCGCATCAGGCGAAGTCACGGCTGCGCAAGATGCGGCGGACGCGAATTCGCGGCAAGTAGTTCGCGCGCGTCGCGATGTCTTTTCGATGGGCGGCCCTTAGCGGGTCGCCCGTTTATTTGTGAGTGTTGGTAATCGGCGCGCGCGAAATTGACAAAGGCTTCGGCGGTCGGTTACGTTCGTACGTGCCGCTTGGATCGACAATCTCGAACAGCGGAGAAAGTTTCTGGCCGACGTCTCAGTGATCGCCGTTGTACCGGCGCGGTACGCGTCTTCCCGCCTGCCCGCAAAGGCGCTGGCGGAGATCGCGGGAGTGCCGATGGTGGTCCGGGTGTGGCGGCAGGCGTCGAAGGCAAAGTCGGTTGCGCGCGTGATCGTTGCGACCGACGATGAACGAATCGCGGCGCCCGTGCGCGCCGCGGGCGGCGAAGTAATCATGACCTCGCCGGCGCATCAGAGCGGCACCGATCGAATCGCCGAGGTCGCGTCGAAGATCATCGCCGATGTCTATCTCAGCGTGCAGGGCGATCAACCGTTTATTGCCCCGGCGGATCTGGATGCGCTGGCGGCGGCGATGCGCTCCGACGCGTCGATTCAAATGGCGACGCTGGCGACGCCGATCGAAGACCTGGCCGAATGGACGAATCCGAGCAAGGTGAAGGTCGTGTGCGGCGCGGACGGGAACGCGCTATACTTTTCGCGAAGCCCGATTCCACACGCGCGTGACGGCGGTATGCCCAAAGAGGCGCTTCGCCATATCGGTGTTTATGCTTACCGGCGCGACTTCCTCATGAAATTCGCCGCCCTTCCGATGGGTGTGCTGGAGAGCCTGGAAAAGCTCGAGCAGTTGCGTGCGCTCGAGCATGGCTACACGATCAGAGTGGTTAAGTCGGTGGCGCCTTCGCTGGAAGTGGATACCGCGGACGACCTTGCGCGCGCCCGTGCGGCGGCGGCGGAATCAACTGGTTGAGGATGGGGAGGGATTCAACGTGGAGCGGAGAAAGACAAAATTTATCTTCGTAACCGGCGGCGTGGTCTCGTCGCTCGGCAAGGGCCTGGCCGCGGCGTCACTGGGCGCGCTGCTCGAGGCACGGGGGCTCAAGGTCACGCTGCTGAAGATGGATCCCTATATCAACGTGGATCCCGGCACGATGAGTCCCACCCAGCACGGCGAAGTGTTCGTAACCGACGACGGCACCGAGAGCGATCTCGACCTCGGCCATTACGAGCGCTTCGTGCAGACTCCGATGGGGCGGCGCAACAACTGCACCACCGGCCAGATCTACGACACAGTTATTCAGAATGAGCGGCGCGGCGACTACCTGGGCGCGACCGTGCAGGTGATTCCGCATATCACCGACGAGATCAAACGGCGCATCCTCGCCGCCGCCGAGGGCGCGGACCTGATCATCGTAGAAATCGGCGGGACGGTCGGCGATATCGAAAGCCTGCCGTTTCTGGAAGCGGTGCGCGAGTTCCGCTGGGACCTCGGCCGCGAAAATGTCCTGTACGTGCACCTGACGCTGGTCCCGTTTATCCCCACCGCGGGCGAGCTCAAGACCAAGCCCACGCAGCACAGCGTCAAAGAGTTGACCGGCCTGGGGATTCAGCCCGACATCCTGCTGTGCCGATGCGATCGCCAACTCGAACAAAAGCTCAAGGCGAAGATCGCCCACTTCTGCAACGTCGAGGAGAACTGCGTGATCTCGGCGCCGGACGTGCCGACGATCTACGAGGTGCCGCTGCGTTTTCACGACGAGGGTTTCGATCAGCGCGTGTGCGAGAAGCTCAACATCTGGACCGGCGCGCCGAATCTCTCCAAGTGGCGGCGAATCGTCAAGACCGCGCAAAATCCCAAAGTTACCCTCAACGTCGCGGTGGTCGGCAAGTACGTCAACCTGCAGGATGCGTACAAGAGCCTGCACGAAGCGATCGCGCACGGCGCGATCAGCAATGAGGCCAGGGTCAACATCGACTACGTCGATTCCGAAGAGCTCGAAAAGCAAAACGTCGAGGAGCGGCTCGGGCATGCCCACGCGATAATCGTTCCCGGCGGCTTCGGCAAGCGCGGCACCGAGGGCATGATTCGCGCCGTCCGCTACGCGCGGGAAAACGGCGTGCCNATTCTCGGCATCTGCTACGGCCTGCACATGATGGTGATCGAGGCGGCGCGCGACCTGCTCGGCCTCAAGCGCGCCAACAGCTCCGAGAACGCGCCCGACTCGCCCGACCCCGTCATCGACATCATGGANTCGCAGAGGGACGTCTCGAAAAAGGGCGGNACGATGCGCCTGGGCGCGTACCCGTGCATGCTGAAGTCGGGCTCGCTGGCGGCGTCGCTGTACCGCAAGGCGCGCATCTCGGAGCGCCATCGCCATCGCTTCGAAGTAAACAACTCATATCGCGAGAGGCTCGAGGAAGTCGGCCTCATCGCGACCGGCACTTCACCCGACGATAGCCTGGTCGAGATAATGGAGTTGAAGGGGCATCCGTGGTTTCTCGGCTGCCAGTTCCATCCCGAGCTGAAGTCGCGTCCGCTCGATTGTCATCCGCTGTTTCGCGGCTTGATTCGCGCGGCCGTACAGCGTCGCTCGGAGCTAGCGGTGAAGCGCCCGAAGGTGCGGGAGCTGAGATCGGTTTCGTGAGCGTGGCCCGGGTCAAAGCCGGCGAGGTTGTTTTTGGCGGGCCGGAACTTGTGCTCATCGCGGGTCCATGCGTGATCGAGAGCTACGAATCATGCATCCGCCACGCGACGCGGCTGGCTGATATCGCTCGTCGCGCCAAGCTGCCGTTGGTCTTCAAGTCTTCATTCGACAAGGCCAATCGCACCAGTCACAGCTCGTTTCGCGGCCCCGGCTTGACCGCCGGGCTCGAGATTCTGGCGCGCGTGAAACGCGAGGCGGGCGTGGCCGTGCTGACCGACATCCACGAACCGTCGCAAGCCGCGGCTGCGGCGCAGGTCGTCGACGTGATTCAAATTCCCGCGCTGCTCTCCCGGCAGACGGATCTTATCGACGCCGCCGCGAAGACCGGATGCGCCGTTAACATCAAGAAGGGCCAGTTCCTCGCCCCGTGGGACATGAAGGCGGTGGTCGCGAAGGCCGAGAGGGCAGGTACGCGGCGAATCATTCTGACCGAGCGCGGATTTTCGTTTGGCTACAATAATCTCGTCTCCGACATGCGATCGCTCGTGATAATGCGCGGCTTGGGCTACCCGGTCGTCTTCGATGCGACCCACTCGGCGCAGCTTCCGGGCGCGGGCGCCGGCGGCGAACGCTCGGGCGGTCAGCGCGAGTTCGTAGCGCCGCTGGCGCGCGCGGCGGCTGCGGCCGGAATCGACGGAATTTTCATGGAAGTGCATGAGGACCCCGACCGCGCGCTCAGCGATGGTCCCAATTCATATCGGCTCGACGACCTGCCGGTGTTGCTCGATACGCTCAAGCGAATCCATCACCTGTCCCGCGAGGCCGACTGATTTGCGCTAACCGGGCTTGTGTGAGGTTACGCGCGGCGGTTGCAAAGTAGTGAGCGCAAGTTCGCGGCGCTTCGCAAGTATGCTGCCGAATCGGGTAGTGGGTCATTTTGAGTCCGCGTCCAAGCATGAAATCCCAATAATTAAAGATATTAACGGAGGGCTGGGTGAGTTTAGCTGAGGCCGAAGAAAATTCTGGTGGGGGTGATGCCGGAAGCCACGAGCGTGTTCTTCGGCGATCGGATCTTCAAGGCGTTCTCGCACTGTTGGACAAGCTCGGCGCTCCGAGGGGCGCTCGAATCCTGGAGGTCAGTTGCCGCCACGGAGAATTGTTGCGTGAACTAAACAGACGCGGCTTCGACGCGCGAGGTACGCGTTTCGAGACCAATCTTCCGCCTATCGGCGAGCTGGCAATTGACAACGGGGTCGATCTGATCCGCGGCTTGCCCTATCCCGACGGCAGTTTCGATGTAGTCATCATCACTGACGTCATCGAACATCTGGAACCTCACGCTCGCCTGATAAGTGAACTGGCCCGTATCGTCAAATCCGGAGGATACCTGATCATCAGCACCGTAAACGTGATGAGGCTTGATAGCAGACTGGCCTTCCTGCTCTCCGGGTTCCATAAAACCAAGCGCCGCGTGATGCCGTTCGACACTCCGCTCGGCGATGCGCGGTTATACCACAACCATCCGGTGATGTTCCCCTACCTTTATTACCTGCTCATCCGAAACGGCTTGGAGTTGACGGCTTTGGGGCGCAGCCGGGTAAAAGCCATTGCATATTTCCTCTACCCGCTATTCTTGCCCCTGGTGGCTCTCAACACCTGGTTCCTGCTGATGAAGCGCCAGCGCAGATATCTTGTTCGGCACAACCGCGCGCGGCCGTCGCTGGCCCTGAACCGGAAACTGCTCGGATGGATGCTGAGCCGGCAAGTGCTGATGCACGACCATTTGATCCTCGCGGCTCGCAAGCTGAACAGCTAGCCTGCGCTGCTTTGGCCGTTGACTGGCTTCATTTTTCAAAATGACCGACTACCCCGAAGTGCTGCTCGGTTTACTTGGAAAAAAGCACTTGATACCGTGAAAGATGGGAGAGATTGAAGTTGAGTCCCAAGAAAATCGCCAAGGCGCTGGCGGGTTTCGGCGCGGCCGCGCTGATTATCCTGCTGATTGCGACCGTTTGGATCGTGCGCCATCGCTCCGCCGCTCAAGTCTTGGAGACCGCGGCCGGGCTGGTACCCGGAACTCTCCTTCGTGCGCATAATTTTCACTGGACGCAGATGAAAGCCGGCGAGCGGCAGTGGGTGCTGACCGCGGGCGAAGCAGACTACACGGCTGACAAGACCACGCTGAAGCTGACCGACGCTGTCGTCACGATGGTCTCGTCGGACGGCAAGCCGGTGGTCGTCAACGCACCGCATGCGGATTTGACCTTGAACGGGAATCATGTGACGCGCGCGTATTTGACCGGAGGCACCATCATCCACTTCGGCGATTACGTTCTCACTACCGATTCTGCGACCTTTATACCTGACGATGACAAGGTCGAAGCGCCGGGTCTCGTGACGGTCGTGGGCGACGGACTGAAAGTGACCGGGGTGGGGCTGATCGGTCATCCCAAAACGCGTGTCTTCCAGCTTAATACGCAGGTGGAGACTGTAGTCACGCCGAAGAAAGATAGTGAAAAATCCAAGCAAAGTTAGTCGGGCGTCGCGTATCGTCGCGACTGCGATAGTCGCCATCGCGCTCGCATCGCCGGCGTGGGCTCAGGATGGCGTCAACGCGCCGAGGTCGTCGCCGGATTCAGGGCCTGCGATGGGTTCGGGGACGGTCGGTGATTCGATCCGCAACGAACCTGCGAATTCGGCGCCGCCAGCCGCGTCCGTTCCCCAACCCACCAACAGCGACGATTCAAGCGGCGATTCGATCAGCGTGACCGGCGGAGTGCCGGGCACGCCGCCATCTGCGGCCGCATCGGACACCAACGGCAGCGGCTCGCAGGCTCAACCCGCCGTGGCGACGGCTCCGGCAGAAGCGCCACCTTCGGCGCCCGCCGTCGCGAGCGCGCCTGCACCGGCGCCGCCTTCGGCTCCCGACGTGCCGGTGACCGCAGCAGATGCTGCACCTGCCGCGGCGCCGTCAATTGCTACCACCACGGCCGCTCCGGGAGCGGTTGCCCCGGAATCAACGCCAGTAACGACCGCCGCGACAGCTCCACCGGCTGGCGCGATTGCGCCGCCGATGACGCTCGCGCCGGTGCCGGCTGATGTGGCCGCGCCCGAACCGCCGGCTTCTGCGGCGAGCGCTCCCGCAGCCGCGACTCCCCCAGTGAGCGCCGCCACCACGCCGGCCGAGGCTGTCGCGCCGCACAGGGCGCACAAGGCGGCCGGCGGCGAGACCAAGCTCGCGTCAAATCCTCCCCAACAAGGCGGTGCGTTTGGGGGGATGCAATTCGGCAACAACAAGGCCCCGATCGATATAAAGTCCGAGTCGATGTCGCTCGATTACCAGAATCATTCGGTCCTGTGGAGCGGAAATGTGCACGCTAGCCAGGCGGGCGCGCAACTTACAAGCGACCAGCTGCGCGTAAACTATTTCGACAAAGACTTCAAACAGATGAAGGAGATGGTCGCGGACGGGAACGTTCGGCTCAGTCAGGGCACGCGATGGGCTACTGGCAAGCACGGCGTAATGGACCAGACCAAGCACACCGTAGTCTTGACCGGCAGTCCGGTCGCGCATGACGGCAGCGATCAGATTACCGGCTGTAAGATCACGGTTTTCCTCAACACCAGCCAGAGCGTGGTCGATTGCGCTCATGCTGTACTTTTCCCTCATTCGGACGCATCCCCGGGTGCGGGCGCGACGCCGGCCGCTGCGACGGATTAGCAAACAATTCTTCGATGGCGCTGGAAGTAAAACTCGGACAGGATCTGCGGCTTCGCCAGCAACTGGTGATGACGCCGCAGCTCCAGCAGGCGATCAAAATTCTGCAGCTTTCGCTCCCTGAACTCGAAGCGATCGTGCAGTCGGAACTCGAACAGAATCCGATGCTCGAGCCGCTCGATCAGAGTCCCGCCGAAGCCGCTTCCGAATCCGAGGTGTCCGATTCCGAAGCCCCCGCCCAAGCCGACGGTGAACCGCTCCCGCCCGACGCCGACGCCGCCGCCGGCGCAAATTCCGATGACGATTGGGAAACCGGCTCGCGCGAGGAAAAACCCGCGCCCAGCGTCGAGACCGAAGCGCGTGACGCCGCGCTCGAACTCAAGGAGCTGAACAATCTCGAAAAGCTCGACTGGCGGGAATATCTCGAGACCTATTCGAACAACTGGCAGGAAAGCACGCCTCCTGATTCCGACGACGACCATCGAAGCGCGCTCGAAAACACGCCCCTGCGCCGAAGTTCGCTCGAAGACCACATGATGTGGCAGCTCAGGCTTTCGAACCTGACCGAATCCGACCAGCAGATCGGCGCGACCATCATCTACAATCTCAACGAAGACGGATACCTGGAAACTCCCCTCGATGAGCTGGCGGCGCAGCTCGAAGTTGCGCCCGCCGAAGTCGAGCGCGTGCTCGCGCGCGTGCAGCGTTTCGATCCGCCCGGTGTCGCCGCGCGCGATCTTCGTGAATGTCTGCTCGCGCAGTTGCAGAACCTGGGGATGGAAGAATCGCTGGCGGCGCGAATCGTCAGCAATCACCTGGATTTGCTCGAAAAGCATCGCTACGCCGAAATCGCCAAGGTTCTCGGCGTGCCGGTCGAAACAGTCGGGCAGTCGGCCAAAATAATCTCGCTGCTCGAGCCCAAACCGGGACGCGACTACGGCGGCGACGAGCCAACTTACGTGGTGCCCGACGTTTATATCCACAAGGTTGGCGAGGATTACGTCGTTACGCTCAATCGCGACGCGGTGCCGCGCCTGCGTCTGGCAGGTTACTACCAACGCGTGCTCAATGACGTGGACGTTGCGCCCGAGACGCGGGAATATCTGCAGGAACGGCTGCGCTCGGCCCGCTGGCTGGTCAAATCGATCTACCAGCGCCAGCAGACGATCTTCAAGGTCGCAACCTCGATCGTGAAATTCCAGCGCGCGCGTTCTTCGATCACGGCATCAGCCTGCTCAAACCGCTGGTGCTCAAGGATGTCGCCGAAGATATCGGGATGCACGAATCCACGATCAGCCGCGCGACCGCCAACAAGTACGCGCATACTCCGCAGGGAATCTACGAGTTGAAGTTTTTCTTCACCTCGGGGGTCAAGGGCGCCAGCGGCGAGGATGTGAGCGCCGAGACTGTCAAGGAACAGATCCGCGGGATGGTGACGGCGGAGGCTCCGCAAAATCCGCTGTCGGATCAGGCGATCGCGGAGATGCTGCGGACCCGGCAGATCAATATCGCGCGGCGCACGGTGGCCAAGTATCGACAGGCGATGGGAATCCCTCCGTCGGCAAATCGCAAACAGATCGGATGACAGATCCGGGTGCGGGCAACGAAAAACGAAAAACGAAAANCGAAAAAAGCAAGATGAGTAAAATCGACAAACAGGGCAAGCGCGGCCGGGCGACAACCCGAAAGGTGCGGCGCGCGGCGCGNATCGCAGACGCCCCGGCCACTCAAGTGACGGTGACGTTTCGTCACGTCGAGCCAACCGATGCGCTCCGGCTGTACGCGGAACGAAAATTCGCGCACGTCGGCAAGTTGATCAAACGCGCCTGTCAGGCTCATCTGATTCTCACGGTTGACAAATACCGGCAGCACGGCGAAGTTACCGTCAAATCAGGGCGCCTGTCGGTAAGCGCGCAGGAAGAAACCAAGGACCTTTACTCGGTGATCGATCTGCTCGCGGACAAGGTCGGACGCCAACTGAAGAAGCACCTGGAAAAATTCAAGGCGAAGAAAGTCAGATCGCCCTCGACCGGCGAGGTCCTTAGCGCCGACGAGGAAACTTGATTCGCGGCAGTGTCCTCCGGCTGCGAGTTCGCCAATCCGCATCCGCTTAGTTCACTTTTTCACTGGACCTGGACGACGAGATGAAAATTACCGATATCCTCAGTCCTGACATGGTCATTGCCGACTTGAAGGGCGCCACCAAGCCCGACGTCTTGAATGAACTGGCCAAAGCGCTGGCCGCCAAGTACCAGGAGATCAAGCTCGCCGACCTGACCGCGGTGCTCGCGGAGCGCGAGCGGCTGGGCTCGACGGCGATCGGCGACGGAATCGCAATCCCGCACGGCAAGCTGCGCGGCGTGACGAAGATAATCGGAGTGTTCGGCCGCCATACCCAGGGAGTCGATTTCGATTCGCTCGACGGCGGCCCGTCGCAACTATTCTTCGTGCTGGTCGCGCCGGAGGATTCCGCCAGCCTGCATCTGAAAGCCCTCGCGCGCGTGTCGCGATTGCTTAAGGACGGGTCTTTTCGAAGCCGCCTGCTCGCGGCCAAGGACAGCGCCGAGCTGTATTCCCTGATCAAGGAAGAAGACAACAAGTACTGAGACGACGAACCGCGTCCGCCTCATAGCGCGGCGCAAACCCACAGCCTGATGAGCTCGCCTCAGTCACCTCGCCTGATAATAGTTACTGGTGTCTCAGGATCGGGACGCGCATCTGCGATGCGCGTGCTCGAGGACCTCGGCTTCTACTGCGTCGACAATCTCCCGGTTGCGCTGGCGCCCAATGTCGCGATGCTCGCCGCGGGACGCGATCCCGCTCTACGGGGCGTCGCGCTCGGAGTGGACTCGCGCGAACGGCTGTTCTTCCCGCAATGGCCGCGGGTATTCGCGGAACTCGATGCCGCCGGAATCCATCCCGAAGTGATTTTTGTTGACGCCTCCGACGACGTGCTCGCGCGCCGCTACTCTGAGACCCGCCGGCCGCATCCGATGGCTGCAAGCGGAGCGACCGTCGCCGAGAGCATTCGCCGCGAACGTCTCGCGCTGGCCGAGATGCGCGAGCGGGCCGACCGGGTGATCGATACGACCGCGCTCACGGTCCACGAACTGCGCGAGGTCGTCACCGCGGCGGTGCTGGGCGCGGGCGCGGGATCCAGGATGTCGATATCGATCGTTTCTTTTGGTTACAAGTACGGATTGCCGGTCGGAATGGACGTCGTGCTCGACGTGCGGTTTATTCCGAATCCGTTTTTTGTCCCCGAGCTGCGGCCGCTCACCGGATTGGACCCGCGCGTGCGCGAATACGTGATGGCGCAGCCGGAGTCGGGTCGCTTTATCGACGAGGTCGGCCGTCTTTTTGACTTTCTGATTCCGCTCTATCAGCGCGAAGGCAAGAGTTACCTGACTGTAGGTCTCGGATGCACCGGCGGACGGCATCGCTCTCCCGTGCTCGCGCGTGAGCTGATGAAGCGGCTCGAGAGCGGCGGTTTCGAAAGCAGCGTGCGCGACCATGACATCGCGCGTTAGCTGCCGGCGCCGCACTTAGTTCATGATGCTGCCGCAATCGACGTTCATCGTCTGACCGGTGACTCCCGCCGACAAATCGAGCGCGAGGAATAGCGCGACGCGCGCGACCTCCTCCTCCGTCGCCATTCTGTTCATCGCCGCCTGCCCCACGAACTGACCGCGTATTTGCTCGTACGGTCGCTTGAGGGCCTCGGCCCGCGCGCGCATCACGCGTTCGATTCGTTCGCCCTCGATTGCGCCGGGGCAAATGCAGTTGCATCGGATTCCACGCTGACCCCATTCGCCGGCCACCGTTTGCGTCAGTCCGATCATTGCCCACTTCGCCGCCGCGTACGGCGAGCGCATCGGAAAACCGCGCCGTCCCGCGCCCGACGAGATGTTGATGATGTTGCCGGAGAGCTGCTTGTCCATCACCGGGATCACGGCGCGAGTTGCGAGCCACGTTCCGGTCAGGTCGATGTCGATCGTCTCCTGCCATTCGGCGAGCGACATATCGGTGATCCGCTTGGTCGGTCCCGAGATACCGGCGTTGTTGACGAGGATGTCGATGCGGCCGAATGCCTTCACCGTCTCGCCGGCCATCTTTGCGCAGTCGGCTTCCTTGGAGACGTCGGTGCTCACGTAAATCGCGCGGGCGCCGACGCGCTCGAGTTCGGCGCAGGTCTGTTTCATCGGTTCGATCGAACGCGCCGCGATTACGATTTTCGCGCCGGCTGCGCCGTATTTCAGCGCGATCTGTTTGCCGATTCCGTAGCCGCCGCCGGTGATGATTGCGACTTTATCCGAGAGTCCGTTCATGGAAATGGTTTATTCCTTGGCGATTTCGGGAGCTCGATCGCTGCGCCGACTTTAATAGCATCGTGACGCGCCTACAACGCGTGCGGGCGAAGCCTTGTTTCAATCCGTTGCCGCCCAATATCATTGAGGACTCATGGCCGCCGTGAATCCAATCAGGACTCCAGCACCCAAACCGAGCGCAAACGGCTCGTGGCTGATGAACGTCGTGAAGATCGCGGTAATCGCGATCCTGTTTGGCGGCTCGATCTGGCTTCTGATTGCGCACTCCGAATGGTTCACCAATCCCGCCCTGGTCAAAGCCCAGGTGATTCAGTGGGGCGCGTGGGGGCCGGTCGTTTATATGCTGCTGTACGCGGTGGGGCCGTCGTTCCTGGTGCCCGGCGCGGTGATGACTATCGCGGGCGGACTGGCGTTTGGCACCAAATGGGGATCGGTGTACTCGCTCATCGGCGGAGATGTCGGCGCGCTGGTTGCGTTTGCGGCGGGAAGGTTTCTCGGCAAGTCGTTCGTCGAGCAGATCGTCGGCAAGCGCTTCGAGTCGATGCTGCGCAGAATCGCGAAGCACGGATTCCAGATAATCCTTTACCTGCGGATGGTCCCCGTGATTCCGTACAACGCGCTGAACCTGCTGGCGGGCGCGTCTCCGATCACGTTTCACGATTACTTCTGGGCGACGATGATCGGCATGGTTCCGGGCACGATCCTGTTCGCCTTTTTGGGCGACGCGCTATGGCATCCGCTCTCGCTGAGGTTCTTCCTTGCGCTGTTGCTGATCGGCGCGTCGGTCGGATGCGGTGAGATCTACCGCCGCTGGTCGCGCGTCAAAATCGGCGCGTAGCGCGACCTACTATCTTCCGTGCTGGAGTCCAAGCATCATCGCGACGCCGGACCGGTAACGCTCGCAAACGCGAGCGCGGCGGAAATGTCCACCGTCGAGCGCCTCAAGCATGCGAGCGAGGGGCTCTTCTACGTCCAATCAACGCACGAGAGCCGTCATACGATGCGCTCGGAGATCGACGCGCTCAGCGCGCGCGAAGCCGAGACGATCAGCGAGCATGCCAAGGAGATCGCCAAGCATTTCGGCATCTACAAACAGCGCGAGCGCAACGAGAGCGGCAAGAAGGACGGCGACTTCATTTTCATGGTGCGGGTAAAGAATCCCGCCGGCGGCGAGCTCACGCCGGCGCAATGGCTCGCGCTCGACGTGGCCGCCGATCGCTACGCCGACGGCAGCCTCCGCCTCACCGCGCGCCAGGGCATTCAATTTCACTACGTGCGCGGGCACAATCTGCATCCGCTGATTCGCCACATCAACGCCGGCTACACCGATAACGGCTGCCAGCTCACCACGCTCGGCGCGTGCGGCGACGTGAATCGCAATACCGTTGCAAGCCCCATCGATGATCTGGACGCCGAGCTTCCCCTGGATTCGAACGAACTAGCTCACGCGGTGGCGCGCGAGATGGCGCCGCGGAGTTCGGCCTACTACCAGGTGTTCCTTGCCGACCAGAACGGACAACAGATTGCGCCGCTGAACTCGGAAGAGCCGATCTACGGCGCGCAGTACCTCCCGCGCAAGTTCAAAGTCGGCTTCGCGCACCCGCACGACAACAGCGTCGATCTGCTGACGCAGGACGTCGGTTTCCTCCCGCGCGTCAACGGCCGCCGGGTCACGGGCTATGACCTATACAGCGGCGGCGGTTTGGGCGCGACGCACAACCGACCCGACACGACGGCGCTGCTGGCGCTTTTCCTGGGGGTCGTCCAACGCGACCAGGTGCTGGACACGGTGCGCGCAATCGCGACGATCCAGCGCGAGCACGGCGAACGCCGCAACCGTCGCGTGGCGCGATGGAAATACACGATTCGCCGCATCGGAGTGGCCGCGGTCAAAGAGACTCTGCGCCAACGCTTTGAAATCGCGCTCGAAGACGCCGAACCGGTCCCGATCCC
>JGI20175J14863_1000147_pt1 | contig 13548 bp, 8 predicted proteins | sample NGESurdeep072012_2_FD_14863 | JGI IMG/M metagenome (IMG submission 14863)
GGCGGAGTAGGGCCCATGCGCCGGCTTGCATTGATCGCTTTGCTTATTGCGCTCGCCGCGCCCACCGCGGCGCTCGCGGTGGAGCCCGATGAAATATTGAGGGATCCGGCGCTGGAAGCGCGCGCGCGGAATCTGTCGAGCGAACTGCGCTGCCTGGTCTGTCAGAATCAGTCGATCGACGATTCCGCGGCGCCGCTTGCCCGCGACTTGCGGCTGCTGGTGCGCGAGCGACTGAGCGCGGGCGATAGCGACAGCCAGGTGCTCAACTTCCTGGTGGCGCGCTATGGCGAGTTCGTGCTGCTCAAGCCGCGCTTTGAGCTGCACAATCTGCTGCTGTGGGGTCTGCCGCCGGTCGTGCTGGTGGCCGGCATGATTGCTTTGTTCGTGATGGCGCGCCGCCGCCAGAGCGCGAATTTGCAGGTGCCGGCGCTCAGCGCGGCCGAACAGCAGCGGATTGCGACTTTGGTCGAGCCCCAGGCCGACTGAGCGTTGTTTAATCTATTGATTTTAAACAATAATTATCTTTTCCCATGTTACCGAAGTTTAATCCCTCCGACAGGACGCCGTAAGGCTCATCCCCCCATCTTCCGGTTCGAAACGGCGCACTACCCGCGCCCACGAATTGAGATGGAGTTTTCCTGATGAACCCGAGCGTCATTCCCGCTCCCAAATCGCGCGTGCTTTCGGCCCGCCGCGTCATTCTTCTTGCCACCACCATCGCCAGCCTCGGCGCTGCCGCGCTTGTGGTCGCTCCCGGTCTCAACCTGACGGGCGGCTATCCGGCCGCGCTGGCGCAGAACCTGTCCGAGCAGGCGCACAAGCTGCAAGCGCCGGTCGGGTTTGCCGACATCGTCGAGAAGGTCAAACCAGCAGTGATCTCGGTGCGCGTCAAGGTCGACGGCGGAGCGCAGACCAACGGCCTGGCCAACAACGAAGTGCCGCCGGGTCTGCGTGAATTCTTCCGCCGCTTCGGCATGCCCGACATGCCGAACGGTCCGCAAGGCATGCCGCAGGGCCACGGCCGTAACGTCATCACCGGACAGGGTTCGGGCTTCTTCATTTCCGGCGACGGCTTTGCGGTGACCAACAATCACGTGGTCGACAAGGCCGAAAGCGTGCAAGTCACCGCCGACGACGGCAAGACCCACACCGCCAAGGTGATCGGCACCGATCCGCGCACTGACTTGGCGCTGATCAAGGTCGAAGGCGGTCCGTTCCCCTATGTGAAGCTGTCCGACAAGTCGCCGCGCATCGGCGACTGGGTGCTCGCGGTCGGCAATCCGTTCGGGCTCGGCGGCACCGTCACCGCCGGCATCGTCTCGGCGCGCGGCCGCGACATCGGCGCCAGCGCCTATGACGACTTCATCCAGATCGACGCGCCGGTGAACAAGGGCAATTCCGGCGGACCGACCTTCGACACCGAAGGCAACGTGATCGGCGTCAACACCGCGATCTTCTCGCCGTCGGGCGGCTCGGTCGGCATCGCTTTCGCGATTCCCGCCGATACCGTCAGCAGCGTGATCAGCCAGCTCAAGGAGCACGGCTCGGTCACGCGCGGCTGGATCGGCGTGCAGATTCAGCCGGTGACGCAGGATATCGCCGACAGCCTCGGCCTGAAGAAGGCGGAAGGCGCGCTGGTCGCCGAGCCGCAAAAGGATAGCCCGGCGGTGAAGGCCGGCATCGAGGCCGGCGACGTCATCACCGCGGTGGACGGCAAGCCGGTCAAGGATGCCCGCGATCTCGCCAAGAAGATCGGCGCCCTGCCGCCGAAAGCGTCGGTCAAGCTCGCGGTCCTGCACAAGGGCTCGGAGAAGACCGTCACTTTAACGCTCGGCGAAATGCCGGCCGTCAAGGAGGCGCGCGCCGAGGCCAATGTGCCGTCCGATAGCGGCGCTGTCGATCTCGCCAAGCTCGGCCTCACGCTTGCTCCGGCCGCCCGTGTCGCGGGCTCCGGCAGCGAAGGCGTGGTGGTCACCGGCGTCGATTCGTCCGGTGTCGCCGCCGAACGCGGTTTTTCGACCGGCGATGTAATCCTGGAAGTCGCCGGCAAGTCCGTTTCGACGCCCGCCGACGTGCGCGAGGTGGTTGCCAGCGCGCGTACGGAAGGCAAGCGCAGCGTGCTGGTACGGGTGAAGAAGGGTGACAACACCCGCTTCGTCGCCCTGCCGGTCGGCAACGGCTAACTTTTTGCTTGAGCATGATCTTGTCCGAAAACCGGTTCCCATCCCGGATCAAGTCGAGGACATGCTTTTCGGGATCATGCTTGTGAGTTCGGGGCGTGCCGCTGGCATCCGTCGCCCCCGCCGGCGGTACACCTCAACGGGACGGGCCTTGTGCCCGTCCCGACCTCTTCATCGAAAGCGCGCGGGTCCATTGACCCGGGCGCTTCAAACCGAACTCCAACCCTGGCAATCGTCGCCCCCGCTGGGGTGGGGTCGTTGAGGGGGTGGCGGGCCAAATCCGCCACCCCCTCGCGTACGAAACCGGCGTTAAAGCGCTGTGCGGCCTTCGATTTGGCCGGCAAATGGAAGGGGCGGCGAGCAGCGGGAATTGACGCAAGCCCGAATTGACTGGAATTGGTGTGACCGATGCCCATTTATGCAGATATTCAAGGGGCTCGCGCCCTCGGCCGGATGGCCGATGCGCAACCGGATCGGGTCACCATGCGCCTTCTGGTCATCGAGGACGACCGCGACGCCGCCGACTATCTGGTCAAGGCGTTCCGTGAGGTCGGCCATGTCGCCGACGCCGCTAATGACGGCGAGGACGGCCTGGCGATGGCGCTCGACGGCCAATACGACGTGCTCATCGTCGACCGCATGCTGCCCAAGCGCGACGGGCTCTCCCTGATCGGCACCCTGCGCGACAAGGGGATCGAGACGCCGGCGCTCATTTTGTCGGCGCTGGGCCAGGTCGACGACCGGGTCAAGGGCCTGCGTGCCGGCGGCGACGATTACTTGCCCAAGCCCTATTCGTTCTCCGAGCTGCTGGCGCGCATCGAGGTGCTGGCGCGCCGGCGCGGGGCGCGCCACGAGGAAACCGTGCTGCGCGTCGGCGATCTCGAGCTCGACCGGCTGTCGCACCAGGTGCGCCGCGGCGCGCAGGAGATCACGCTGCAACCGCGCGAATTCCGCCTGCTGGAATACCTGATGAAGCACGCCGGCCAGGTGGTCACCCGTACCATGCTGCTGGAGAACGTGTGGGACTACCATTTTGACCCGCAAACCAATGTGATCGACGTGCACATCTCGCGCTTGCGCTCGAAAATCGATAAAGGTTTCTCGCAGCCGCTTCTGCATACGGTCCGCGGCGCGGGATACATGATACGTGACGGCGCTCGGTAAACTATTTCGCACCACCACGTTCAAGCTGACGCTGGTCTATTTGACCGTGTTCGCGCTGTTCGCGGCGTTTTTGCTCGGTTATTTCGCGCTCAATACCCGCCGCCTGATTACCGAGCAGATCACCGATACGGTCAATGCCGAGATCACCGGGCTGTCCGAGCAATACCGGCTCGGCGGCATCCGCCGCCTGGTGATCGTGGTCGATGCGCGTGCGCGGCGGCCGGGTTCGAGCCTCTATCTCGTCACCACCTTCGCCGGCGAGGCGCTCGCCGGCAACGTCACCGCGCTGGCGCCGGGCATTCTCGACAATCCGGGCTGGACCGAGACCGTCTACCGCCGGCTCGACGAAACGGAGACCGCCGAGCATCCCGACCATACCGCGTTGGTGCAGGTGTTCCAGCTTCCCGGCGGCTTCCGCCTGCTGGTCGGCCGCGATCTCGACGAGCGCGAGCGGCTCTATCACATTGTGCTGTCGGCCGGACGCTGGTCGGTCGCCCTCGTGATCGTGCTCGGCCTCGTTGGCGGGCTGTTTGTCACCCGCCGCGTGCTGCGCCGCGTCGACGCCATGACCGAGACCACCCGCACCATCATGGCCGGCGATCTCGGCGGGCGGCTGCCGGTCGCCGGCACCGGCGACGAGCTCGATCGGCTGGCCGAGAACCTCAACGTCATGCTGGAGCGCATCGAGGCGCTGATGCACGGCTTGAAGGAGGTCTCCGACAATATCGCGCACGATCTCAAGACGCCGCTCACGCGCCTGCGCAATCGCTGCGAGGAGGCGCTGCGCACCGCCAAGAGCGAAGGCGAATACCGCGCCGCGCTGGAAGGAACAATCGAGGACTCCGAGGGGCTGATCCGCACCTTCAACGCGCTGCTGATGATCGCGCGCGCCGAATCCGGCCAGGCGCGCGACGACATGAGCGAGTTCGACGCCGCCGAGATCGCCCACGACATCGGCGAGCTGTACGAGCCGCTGGCCGAGCAGAAGGGCATCGCGCTCAAGGTTGAGGCCGATGCGCCGGCCAAGGTCAAAGGCAACCGCGAGCTGGTCAGCCAGGCGCTCGCCAATCTGGTCGACAATGCCATCAAATATACCGAGCCGCGCGACCTAGCCAGCAACGGCGCCACGCCGGAAATCGTGGTGCGCGCGCTCAACGAGGGCGACCGTATCCTGCTCACCGTCGCCGACAGCGGGCCGGGCATTCCGGAAGCCGACCGCGCGCGCGTGGTCGAGCGCTTCGTCCGCCTCGAGCAGAGCCGTTCGCAACCGGGTTCGGGGCTCGGCCTGAGCCTCGCCTCGGCGGTGGCGCGGCTGCATGGCGGCGAATTGACGCTGGCCGACAACCAGCCGGGGCTCAAGAGCGTCATTGCCTTACCGCGCGGGGGGCCCGTACAAAGTGTGGGATGAAGCGGCCTGCCAAAAAGAGAGTCGTTCGCAAGAAGGTTGCGCGTAAGCCGGCCACCGGCGCTAAGCGCGTGCCGCCGAGCGGTGCAACGCTGGCCGAACGCATCGCCACCGCGCCGTATCTGGTCGAGCCGAAGGTTGCGCGCTCGCGCCTGGCCGAATGGCTGGCCGGCTTGCGGGGGCCGCAAGCCAAATCGCTTAAGGCGCTGTTGGCCGCTCACAAAACCGTCGGCGCGCTGCTGCAAAGTCTGGCCGAAAGCTCGCCCTATCTGTGGGAGCTGGCGAGCGGCGATCCTCAGCGCTTGCTGCGTCTGCTGGGCTGCGATCCCGACTGGCATTTAGCGGCGTTGCTGGCCGAGAACGGCCGCGCCGTGGCTGCGACCGCGGACGAAGTCGAGGCGATGCGGCTGCTCCGCCGCCTGAAGGCGGAGGCGGCGCTGCTGATCGCATTGGCCGATATCGGCGGCGTGTGGCCGGTGATGCGGGCGACCCGCGCGTTGACCGACCTGGCCGACAGCGCGGTCGATGCCGCCGCCCGCTTCGTGCTGGCGGAGGCAGCGCGCGCCGGGCGGCTGACGCCGAAAGATAAAGCCCGGCCGCAGGACGGCAGCGGCTACATCGTGCTGGCCATGGGCAAGATGGGCGCCTTCGAACTCAACTACTCGAGCGACATCGATCTCATCGTGTTCTACGACGCAGGCGCGCCGGCCGTGCCGGAGGAGGCCGCGCCGGCCGCGCTGTTCGTGCGCCTGACCCAGCGGCTGGTGAAGCTGCTGCAGGAGCGCACCGCCGACGGTTACGTGTTCCGCACTGACTTACGGCTGCGGCCCGATCCGGCCTCGACCGCGATCGCGATCTCGACCGCGGCGGCCATCTCTTATTACGAGAGCGTGGGGCAGAACTGGGAGCGCGCCGCCATGATCAAGGCGCGCGTTTGCGCCGGCGACATTGCGGCGGGCGAAGCGATCCTCAACGAATTGTCGCCCTTCGTGTGGCGAAAATATCTCGATTTCGCCGCCGTCGCCGACGTCTACGCCATGAAACGGCAGATCAACGCCTATCGCGGCCATGGCGAGATCGCGGTGGAAGGGCACAACATCAAGCTCGGCCGCGGCGGCATTCGCGAGATCGAGTTTTTTGCGCAGACCCAGCAATTGATCGCGGGCGGGCGCAATCCGGCGTTGCGCGACCGCGATACCCTCACCACCCTCGACAAGCTCAGCGACGACCGCTGGATCGACGCGGCCGCGCGCGACGATATGAAAGCCGCGTACTGTTTCCTGCGCACGGTCGAGCACCGGTTGCAGATGGTCAACGACGAGCAGACGCAAACGCTGCCGGCCGAGCGTACTGAGCTTGATCGTTTCGCGCGCTTTCTTGGGCACGCCGGCCGCGACGCCTTCGCCAAGGTTCTGCTCGAGCATCTCGACAAGGTGCAGCGCCACTATTCGCGCCTGTTCGAAAAGGCGCCCGGCGACGACAAGCCGGAACTGGCGTTCCCGCCCGACGCCGACGACCGCAAAACGCTGGATCGCCTGGCCGAGCTCGGTTTCCGCGCGCCGCTGGAAGCCTCAACGATCATCCGGCAATGGCTGGCGGGCGGCCATCGCTCGCTCAAGGGCGATGCGGCGCGTAGCCATCTTGAGGCGTTGCTGCCGGTGCTGCTCGAGCAGTTGGCGCGCACCGACAACGCCAACGCCACGCTGGTGCAGTTCGACCATTTCCTCGCCAATCTGCACGGCGCGGCGCGGCTGTTGTCGCTGCTGCGGCAAAAACCCGATCTGTTTGCCCTGATCGCGCTCGTGCTCGGCATTGCGCCAAGGCTCGCCGACACGCTGGCGCGCAATCCGCAGGTGATGGATGCGCTGGTCGATCCGAGCTTTTTCGGCACTCTGCCGGACGAAGCGGAACTCGGCCGGCGGCTCGACGCGGCGCTCGCGCAATCGCGCTACGACGAAGATCTGCTCGAACGCATCCGCATGTTCGGGCTGGAATANATGTTNCTGATCGGCGTGCGCATCCTGTCCGGCACGGTGACGGCGCGAGCANGCGGGCGAGGCCTTCGCGCGGCTGGCCGACGCNGTGATCCGCGCCGTGCACCGCGCGGTCGCCGGCAATTTNGCCGNCACCTACGGCCATATGCGTGGGGAGGCGACCGCGGTGCTGGCCATGGGCAAGCTCGGCGGGCGCGAGATGACCGCGAGTTCCGATCTCGACCTGATCCTGATCTACGATTTCGACGAGGAGCACCCCGAATCGGATGGCAAGCGTGTGCTCTACGGCGCGCAATATTTCGCCCGCCTGACCCAGCGGCTGATCAATTCATTGACCGCGCAGACCAATTACGGCGCGCTTTACGACGTCGATATGCGGCTGCGCCCGTCCGGACGGGCCGGGCCGCTGGCCACCCAGATTGGCGGCTTCACCGGCTACCAGGAGACCGAGGCCTGGACCTGGGAGCACATGGCGCTCACGCGCGCGCGCGTGGTCGCGGCCTCGCCGGGGTTCGGCGCGCGGGTCGAGAAGGTCATCCGCGAAATTTTGCAGCGCCCGCGCGACGTCGCGCAGATCGCCGGCGACGTGGTGGAAATGCGCGGCGCCATCGCCAAGGAAAAAGGCGACCGCGAGCGCTGGGACCTCAAATACGCTGTCGGCGGACTGGTCGATATCGAGTTCATCGCGCAGTATCTGCAACTGGTGCACGCGCACAACGTGCCCGACATTCTCGACACCTCGACCGCGCGCGTGCTCGACAAGGCCTGGGCATTGCGCGTGCTGCCGGTCGAGGAGGCCGAGATTTTGCGCCCGGCGGTGCAGCTTTATCAGGACCTCACGCAGATCCTGCGGCTGTGCCTGGCGGGCCCGTTCGACGCCAAGACCGCGGGCGCCGGGCTGTTGCGCCTGCTCGCGCGCGCCGCCGACGTGCCGGATTTCGCCACGCTCGATGCCACGCTGATCGAGACGCAGGCGAAAGTGCGCGCCAGCTTCGTGCGGATTTTGGGCAAAGCGCCGTAGCGCATGATCCCGAAAAGTGGGAATCGGTTTTCGGACAAGATCATGCGCGCTTGAAAAAACCGCTTATGCCGCTTCTTCCTTCGGCAGATGACATTGCGGGTTCATGGGCAAGCGCAGCACCACCAGCGTGCCTCTGCCGAGCGTGGAACGGATGCGCATGCGGCCGCCGTGCAATTCGACCAGCGACTTGGCGATCGCGAGCCCAAGCCCCGAGCCCTGATGACTCTTGGTCAACTGGCTTTCGACCTGTTCGAACGGCCGGCCCAAGCGCGCGAGCGCGTCCTTGGCGATGCCGATGCCGGTATCGGCGATCGCCAGCACGATGCAGTCGTCGGCGGCGCGCCCGCGCACGGTAATGCGGCCGCCGGCAGGCGTGAACTTCACCGCGTTGGAGAGCAGATTGAGCACGATCTGCTTGAACGCGCGGCGGTCGGCGCGCAAGCTGAGATGCGGTGATATTTTCGCGACCAGCTCGAGTTGTTTGTCCTGCGCGCGCGCCGAGACCACGCGCGTGGCTTCGGCCAGCAGCGTATCGAGGTCGAGCTCCTCGAAATCGAGCCGGATGCGGCCGGCCTCGATCTTGGCCATGTCGAGAATGTCGTTGATGACGTCGAGCAGGTATTGCCCGCTGCTGAAGATGTCGCTGCAATATTCGCGATACTTGTCGGCGCCGAGCGGGCCGAACATGCCCGACTCCATGATCTCGGAAAACCCGATGATGGCGTTGAGCGGCGTGCGCAGCTCGTGGCTCATATTGGCGAGGAATTTCGATTTGGCCTGGTTGGCCTCCTCGGCACGGGTCTTTTCGGCGGCATATTGCTCGGCCAGTTCGGCCAGCCGCTGCTGCGAGGCGCGCACATCGGCAACCGTCGCCATCAGCCGTTTCTCGCTGTCGACCAGCTTTTTCTCGTGCGTCTTGAGCGCGGTAATGTCGGTGCCGACCGAGACATAGCCGCCGTCCTTGGTGCGCCGCTCGCTGATGTGCAGCCAGCGGCCGTCCTCGAGCTGCGCCTCGAAGGTGCGCGCGCCGGGAATATTCGGGCCGCCGGTGATGGCCCTGCTGCGCACCACCGGCTTGCGGCCGGCCTCGACCACGGATTCGTACGACGCGCCGACCGTGATCGCCTCGTCGGGCAGATTGTGCAGCTCTTGAAAATTCGAATTGCACAGCACCAGACGATTATCGGCATCCCACACCACGAAGGCTTCCGGGATAGTCTCGACGGCATCGCGCAGGCGCATGTCCGCGGCCATCGTCTTTTCGACCAGATTCTTCTGCTCGGTGATGTCGACCGCGATGCCGATCAGACGCGGGCCCGGCTCGCCCGGCTGGCGCACCAGCTCGCAACGCGCGCGCAGCCAGACCCAATGGCCGTTGGCGTGGCGCATGCGGAAGGCATGATCGATGGTGGTCGCCGTGGCTTCGGCGACCTCCGCCGCCAGGTCGTAGAGCCGCAAGTCGTCCGGATGGGTGAGCGCGCTGACGTCGCCGAACGACAACAGGCCGTCCTTGGCCGTGAGCCCGAGAATCTCGAACATCGACTGCGACCAGAAGATGCGCCCGCGCGGCAGGTCCCAATCCCACAAGCCGCAGCGGCCGCGATTGAGCGCGGTATCGATACGGCTGCGGACCGTTTCGTAGATCAGGTCCGCTTCGCGTGCCCGTGTCGCCTGCCAGTGGAAGGCAAAGCCGAGGATCAGCACGACGAAGCCGGTGGTAGCCGAGAGTGTTATCGTGAGCGTGGTGAGCGAGCGCCAGGACGCCAGCGCCACGTCACGCGATTGCAGGACGGCGATCTGCCCGAACGGGGCTTTCAGCATGTGCACGGTCGCCAGCGCGCGGCTGTCNTCGGGCAAANTGATTTCCATGACGCCGGCGTCGGCGCCGAAGGTGGTGAGCAGTTGCGTCGGCCCGAGCAGGTCGATCAGGCGGNGGCCGATGGTGGCGTCGGCGGCCGGCGTGGCGGCNGCCACCACGCCCTCCGCATTGGTCAGGANGAAGCGCCGCCCGGCGGCGGTGGCCCAGAGCGGCAGCGCGCGTGCGAGCACCTCCTGCGGACGGGTCTGCGCGTCGGCGGGCTGCTGGAGCGGCTGTTGCAGGCGCTCGGCGGCGATTTCGGCGACGGCATCGAGCGCGACCATCATGTCGTTAAGGGCTTGCCGGCGGTGGTCGAGCACCTGCACGGCGGCGCCGACGCAAATGGTGGCGAGAAACGCGATGATGAGCACCGGAACGGCGCGGCGCAGCAAGGGCTCAGCGGTCAACAGGCGCCGATACGCCGGCTTGGCGATCGATTGCGCGAGACCTTGAATGGAATCTGAGCGTGCGGACGCACTCGCCGCACCGGCGCGCGCCATTGATGGCCTCCGTTCGGAATTTCCCCTACCAGCCTGATCGGAAGGATGTGCCGCATCGCTTTCCGAATCAGTCTTGATTGGAATCGATGGGCGGTGATTTGTCGAGAGTCCGAAGAGTCAAATATTTAAAAAACGTTACCCACCGGTATTTGGCGCCGGCCAAAGGGTAAGCGGCGGCTCTGGCGCCCGCCTGGGCGCCGGAAAAGCGCTGGTAGGGCGGTATTTTAGTGTTGCGCGAGCGCGCGTTCGACGATGTCGGCGAGATCGCGCGACAGATTAGGCGCGGTCTTGATGCGCTGCAGCGCGGCTTGCGCCTTGTCGCGGCGGCCTTGCTCCAGCGTGCGCCAGCTGTGGAACGAGGTGGCGAGCCGCGCCGCCAGCTGCGGATTTTTCGGATCGAGCGCGAGCACGTTGTCGGCGGTGAAATCGTAGCCGGCGCCGTCGGCGCGGTTGAACTGGGTGGCGTTTGCTTGCGCGAAGGCGCCGATCAGCGCGCGAACGCGGTTGGGATTGGCGAACGAGAAGGCGGGGTGCGTGGTGAGGGCGCGGACCTTGTCCAGCGTGTCGGGCTGCGGGGTCATGGCTTGCAGGCCGAACCATTTGTCGATCACCAGCGCATCGGCGGCGTAGCGCGCGTAGAAATCGGCGAGCACGCGCTCGCGCTCCGGCCCGGCGTGCAGCGTAAGCGTGGCCAGCGCCGCCGTGCGGTCGGTCATGTTGTCGGCATCGTCGTATTGCCGGGCGGCGCGGGCGATGGCCTCCGGCGCCGCGGCCGCCACCAGCAGATCGAGCGCGACATTGCGCAAGGAGCGACGGCCGGCGCTGGCGGCGTCGGGCGAGTAGGGGCCGGGGACGGTCATGCGCTGGTAAGTCTTGACGAGGGCGGCGCCGAGCTTGCCGCCGATGCTGGCGCGCAGCGCGCGGCGTGCGTTGAAAATGGCATCCGGATCGATATCGCGGCCGATCTCGCGCGCGATGTCGCCGTCGCCCGGCGGCACCAGCGCGAGCGCCATGAAGGCTGGTTCCAGCTTGGCGTCGCCGAGAATGGCGGCCAGCGCCGCGATTAGCTTGTCGTCACTGCGCGGCGATTGTCCGCTGTGCAGCGCGGCCACATTGTCGATCAACAGCCGCATCGAGATGGTTTGCAGCGCCTGCCAGCGGTTGAACGGATCGCCATCATGCGCCGCGAGGAAGGCGAGACCGCCGCCGTCAAGATCGCTGTTGAGCTTGATCGGCGCGGAGAAGCCGCGGTTGATCGACAGCACCGGACGCTCGCCGATGCCGGTGAATTCGAAAGTGCGCACCGGCTCGCTCAGGACCAGCACGCCGCGCTCTATTTTGCCGCCATTCGACAGCGCAAGCGGCAGGTCGCGGCCATCCTTGCCGACCAGGCCAAGCTCAAGCGGAATGACCATCGGCTCTTTCGTCGGCTGGCCGGGCGTCGGCGGCACGTTCTGTTTGCAGTCGAGCGTGTAGGTCTTGCGCGCGGCATCGAAGCGCCCGGCGACCGTCACCTCCGGCGTGCCGGCCTGGCTGTACCAGCGCATGAACTGCGTCATGTCGCGACCCGACGCGTCGGCGAAGCACTGGATGAATTGTTCGACGGTCGCGGCATGGCCGTCGTGGCGGGCGAAATAGAGATCCATGCCGGCGCGGAATTTTTGCCCACCGATCAGCGTCTGCACCATGCGCACCACTTCGGCGCCTTTCTCGTACACGGTGCTGGTGTAGAAGTTATTGATTTCCTTATAGGCTTCCGGCCGGACCGAATGGGCCAGAGGACCGGCGTCCTCGATGAATTGCGCCGCGCGCAAGCCGCGCACAACGGAAATGCGTTTGACCGGCCGCGAGCGCATGTCGGAGGAAAATTCCTGGTCGCGGAAAACCGTGAGGCCTTCCTTCAGGCAGAGCTGGAACCAGTCGCGGCAGGTGATGCGGTTGCCGGTCCAGTTGTGGAAATATTCGTGCGCGATCACTGCCTCGATCTGCGCGAAATCGGCATCGGTCGCGGTGTCGCCGCTGGCGAGCACGTATTTGTCGTTGAAGACGTTGAGGCCCTTGTTCTCCATGGCGCCCATGTTGAAGTCGGACACCGCGACGATCATGAAAATATCGAGATCGTATTCGCGCCCGAACGCCTCCTCGTCCCAGCGCATCGAGCGCTTGAGCGAGTCCATGGCATAGCCGCAGCGGTCTTCCTTGCCGGGCTCCACATAGATGCGCAGCGTGACGTTTCGCCCCGATAAAGTGACGAAGCGATCCTCGACAGCGCTGAGATTTCCGCCGACCAGCGCGAACAGATAGGACGGCTTGGGATGCGGATCGTGCCAGACCGCGAAATGCCGGCCGCCCGCAAGATCGCCGCTCTCGATCAGATTGCCGTTCGACAGCAGCACCGGCGCTTGCGCTTTGTCGGCTTCGATGCGCGTGGTGTAGACCGCCATCACGTCGGGCCGGTCGGGGAAGTAAGTGATGCGGCGGAAGCCCTCGGCTTCGCATTGCGTGCAATAGGTGCCGCTCGAGCGGTACAGCCCCGAGAGCTGTGTGTTCGCGGTCGGATCGACCAGCGTCTCGATCTCCAGCATGAACGGGGCGTTTGGCACCTGCGAGATGGTCAGGTTGTCGGGCGTTGCGACATAGCTTTCCGGCGGCAGCGCGGTTCCGTCGAGCTTGAGCGAGACCAGCGATAGCCCGTCGCCATCGAGCACCAGCGGCGCGGCCGCCGATTGCGGGTTGGGCTTGAGCGCGAGCGTGGCGCGCACCTTGCTCTGCGTCGGATGCAACGACACGTCGAGCGCGACGGTTTCCACCAGCCAGTCGGGCGGGCGGTAATCCTTCAGGCGGATGGGCTGGGCGGTATCGGTGTGCATGGGTTTTGATCTAGGATGTCTGCCGCAGAATTGGAAGGAAGAATGATGGCGAGCATGCACGCCATGGTGCTGGACGCGCCGCGTAGCCCGCTCGTCATGCGCGAGCGGCCGCGGCCGGTGCCGGCGCCAGGCGAAATCCTGGTTAAGGTCGCGGCCTGCGGGGTCTGCCGCACGGATTTGCATGTGGTCGACGGCGAGCTGGAACACCCCAAGCTGCCGATCGTGCCGGGGCACGAGATCGTCGGCCGCGTCGCCGCTACGGGTGCGGGCGTCAGCGGATTTGCGCTGAGTGAGCGCGTCGGCGTGCCGTGGCTGGGCGCGACCTGCGGGATATGCCCCTATTGCCGCAGCGGCGCCGAGAACCTGTGCGATACGCCGGTGTTCACCGGCTACACCCGCGATGGCGGCTATGCGACACATGTGCTGGCCGACGCGCGGTTTTGTTTTCCGCTTCGAGATGGCGGCGACGATGCCGAGATCGCGCCTTGGCTATGCGCCGGCTTGATCGGCTGGCGCAGCTACCGCATGGCCGGCGAAGGCAAGACGCTCGGCCTCT
>JGI20175J14863_1000149_pt1 | contig 13466 bp, 8 predicted proteins | sample NGESurdeep072012_2_FD_14863 | JGI IMG/M metagenome (IMG submission 14863)
CTTCGGTTTGACGTGAAATCTGCGACGGAAACTCTTTCTGAGTTTCGCAAGCGTCTGAACAAAATGGCTTTGGAAGAGGAAGAGGAGAAGCCTATTTCGCATAGCAGTGGTGATTGGTTCTTGGGACCGAGAGTCAGAAATCGAGGCTCGCTCCACTCCGACGTCTGGCGTGGTAGTGCTGCGGAGCTCGCCGAGCGCGGTATCATCGGCCTTTACCCTGTAGTGGGCTGGTGGCGTGAGCGCCCAACTCTGAAACGGTGGAAGGAATCGGTGCGCTATTCACTCGTCGTCTCAATTGCCACGCCGCGAATCGACGTAGACATTTACCAGCCAATAGCTAATCTGATCGAACAAACCGTCGCGGTTGAGACTTGAGTTGCCTCGATCTGCCAAGGTCGCGCGGTCAATCTACGCAAGCATCGAATCAGTTTTCCCCAAGCGACCTTCGCATTCAATCGCTCGCATACGAGCTTCCCCGCTTCGTTCGAGGGCTTTGCGTCCGGCACGATGCCCGCCCCGAAAAACTCCGTCCATCCAGCTCTCGCTGTCCTGAAAATCTTGGCGGTAATGTATGCTTTGGGTTGCAGCTTGTTGACCAAAGCTCTCTGTTGGATCGGCGAACTGGTGCTTCCGGGTCAAAGGGGCCGGCAAGACAGCCAGTCTACCGCCAGCCAGTAGGACCGGTTCTGTCGTAAGCAATACATGGGCGTTGTCTGGGCAGCCGATCCTCTCGATCCGATCCCAGACGCTCGCTGGCCCTGCCGGATCGTGGTTGCCGGGCAACAGAAGCCACGGAACATTCGCCTGTCGTATGGCGGCGAGAGCCTCGCGGAGGAGCAGGTCGCTCACTTCGTTGCGCTCGAACACATCGCCAGCGACCAGAATCGCATCCACTGAGCGGTCGACGGCGAGTTGACCAATCCGCCGGACGACATCAATGCGGCCTTGGCGAAGAAAGGCCAGCTTATCCGACGGAGCCTCCAGGTTCTCGAACTGCTTACCGAGCTGCCAGTCCGCCGTGTGCAGGAGTTTAACCATCAGACTCTTCCTTTGCCGATCCGTCCATCCTCGCGGTGATTTTTACAATCTCCGCTTTTGATAGGCGGTCACCTGACCATCCGTCGGCAAAGCTGACGGTCTCCGATCGTGGTAGCTTGTCTGGCGGAAGGTCGTTGATTTTGATCCTTGCAGGCAGTGCCGCACCTTCTCCAACAAAAATAGCTTCCTGCTGGGCCAGGGCCGGAAGTACCTTGGTCATCCCTGAAAGGCCATCGGGTAGAAAGCGTGAGACATGCTGCTGATCGGCGGAGTTGGTCAACCGAAGTACGAGCCAAGTCCCACATTGAGAGATAACCGTACTTTCAATATCTGCAGGACGTTGGCTGACCAGCATCAAACCCAACCCATACTTGCGTCCCTCCCGCGCGATCCGCCGGATTGCGTTCTGAGCAGCAGCGTACTCGGCCTCTCCCCTGTCGGGCACGTATCTGTGAGCCTCCTCGCACACCAAGAGGATGGGGTCTCTCTTCCTCTCTGCTCGGGTCTGGTAGAGCTTATATTGGAACAACAGGCGAGCCAGCATCGCAGCTAGTGGCCCCGCGACCTCATTGGGCAGGCCAGAAATGTCGATGATGCGTATGTCCCTATGGTCTGCGGCCTCGCCCGCAGCCGCTCCCACAAACTGCGCTATCGCTTCATCGATGGTCGGCCCATTGCCGGCCCATTCTTGCATCAGAAATCGAATTCGAGGGTCCCTACGAAGAACAGCGACCTTATCTAGGATCGACTTAAAGGATTTTGCAAAATCAGTCTCTGTGACCCGCTCCAATATGTTTCCCTTCGCGCGGGCAGCCTGGAGATAGGTAATGTGATTGACAAACTCTGTGATAGAAAATGGTCGAGGTTTGTCACGGTCAAATTCATTTAGCTTTGCAGAATCAACTCCTGCCTTCGGGCGCGGCTGGTCCGGATTTCCACCATCCGTCGGCGCGGGACTGCCGTAGGCAGTTGGCGCAGCATCCACAAGACCGGCTGCTTGCATCCGAGCATGTGTGAGTGCTTTGTAGACGATGTTGTTCTGGGAGGTGGCTTCCTCCTCCGTCTTCCCGATCGCCAGCAGCCGAAACTCATCCGCCGACATTAACCAGTAGGGCAATTTGATCGGCTCTCCGACCGTTTCGTCAGTACCGATCGGGTCATAGGCGCGATAAACGACCGCCCGCTCTTTGAATGCTGGCCCGTATTCCCCGTGGGGATCTATGATCACGATCCGCGGGTGGCTCAGGCCGTCACCCTTGGGCTTGTGCTGAAGGATGCCGTGAATCAAGGCGGCAGCGGCACCAGACTTGCCTGACCCCGTTGATCCGAGCACGGCGCAATGGAGCCCAAACATTTTATCAATGTTAGCTCTGCATGGAGCAGCGTCCGCTCCAATGTATGTGGCGAAGCGTACCAGCGGATCGGGGCCGTCAGGCCGTTGCCCCTCTGCTGACTGATACAGTATTCCGGCCTCCTCACGAGTCAGTAGGTACACTCCTTGGCGGGGAAGCGGATACGTACTGACCCCTCTGGAGAAGGCAAGCTTCTGCTCCCCCGTACTCCACGCTCCCTCAGCAAACAGCTCTATCTCCATCACGCGTTGATCGGCGTCGGGCGGAATGGGAATTCCGCCCTCATGCTGCTCCTCTGAACGCATGCGCAAAAGCGTCACGAAGCCGAATACTAGGCGGCGGCCGAAATGTACCTTCACCACGCTGCCGATTTGGCCAATCGGGTAAACACGGCCGCCAAAGCTGCGGGTGAGTTCCACCACGTCGCCAGACAACTCCACCTTCACGGTGCTGCCGGACACTTCGACAATGTGGCCAATCCTGAGGTCGGAGACCGGCTCGAACTGGACCATTACAGGAACTCCTTCGCGCCGTCATTCAGCAGCTTTGTAACACCAGCAAACGTCCACCAATCATATTCCTTGCCATCAGCTGGCGGATGGTATGGCTCATCCGTGCCAACATAGAGGCCCTTCTCCGTCGCCACGTAGAGCCGCTTGCCCCATGCGGAAGTGCGCCACTTACTGAGGCATTCGGCCCATCCGCCACCTTCGGAGTAAAAGACGAGCATCGTGGTCCGATTGTTCGGTGCCACCATCGCGGATTCTATTTCTTGGTTGATGTGGTCGTCGCCGAAACTATAGCCGCACACGGCGAGAACATTGTCGGCCGTCGTCGAGAGCGTTCTGCGAAAAAGGTCGAACTGAGCCGCGAACGGGTCCCTTTGGGTAGCCACATACTTGGTGGCTTGCGGATAAATTAGCACGCGGCCCGTTCTCGCCGGATAGGCATCCCCTTCGCGCAGCCGCCATACCTTTCCATCCTCTCCCAGATACCAATCGATGGAACCATGCAGCTTAACTATATGGGCGCGGTACCCTCCAGGCGGTTCCTCACCAAACTGGTGGTTCCGGAACGCGACGGCGCCACCCGAGAATCCATCCCAATACGAAACAGCGCTGAGAGCCAGAGCGTCTTCGAGGAGTGTGTCGTAATTGAGGGAAAACAGGCGAATAGGGCCTCGTCGGTCGTGAAGACCGGCTTGAGCCGTCTTGAATAGCGCCTGGACGAAGCCATTGTGGGCGTCGATAGTGACGAGCGGTTTGTTGATTTTTCCGAACGCCTCCGGCTCTCCTGCGCCCCCATCTCGGTATCCCCACCTCACCGTCTCTGCGATCCATCCCACCACTTCCTTATAGGCGTCCGTCAAGGCGGAGGCCTTTATCTTTGTGCCGCGAACCGTCGTGACCTCGTTGGCCTTGGCACGTTCCGCGAGGGTGGCATAGTCGGCGAGATGGCTGAGGAGATGCTCGATGTGTGACCCGCTTGGCAAATCATTGAAAAGAGCATCGAGAACGACCTTATGCTGGGTGACTTCGGCCAAGGCCCGCACTCTGGCCGTAAGTAGAGGCATTAACGGAACGCCCGCACCCTTGCTGATCCCTGCGCCAAATAGCCAAGCTTGATTCGATGACGAAAGATGGCGGTCCAACTGCTCAACTAGATCGTCGCTGTCATTCACCATTGTCATTCATTCTTCAGTATTGCTTCTGTGTTGGCGGCGGGAAGAGCGGACTCATTTCAAACACCTTGAGCACTTCGTCGCCGTAGTGGTTGATGACTTTGACGGCGATTTTGCCCGACGCGGGCTTGTCGAAGGGCTGGCTGACCGTGCTGTAGAGGCTGCTCCAGGCCGCTTCGTCGATCTCCGCGCGTAGCGCCCGCTTGAGCTTGTCGTATGGTTCTTCGGCCCCGGTGAAATAGGCGTGGCGGACGAAGAAGCTTTCGCCGTTGTAGTCGGTATCGATGAACCAGCAGGCGATGTCGTCGGTCGAGGCGCTGCGAATCTGCCCCGTGGTCGGGTCGTACACGTCCACGCCCTTGATCTCGGCGGCGATCTGGCCGTTCTTCTGCTTCTTGATCTCCACGTCCGGCTCCCCGAAGACCATGAACAGATTGCCGGCGCCGGTCTTCTTGAGCAGTTCGTCGCCCATCGCCAGGTCGGGGTTCATCTTGGTGGGGAGCACGGTCAGCTTGCCGTAGCGCTTCGCCTCTTCAGCGACGTGCGGGTCGAAGGCGAAGCCGCAGACGATGAGCATGTCGAAGCCCACGCCCTGCACCGCTTCCTTGGCTGCCTCCTTCACCTGATCCGGGCCGACCGTCCCATGCTCCGGGCCGATAGAGACGGCCACGCGGCGAGTCTTGCCGCCGGCGTCGGTATATTCGCCCGCCGCTTGGAGCCACGTTCCGGCGTAGGGGTCGAGCCAGTCGAAGGTGAGCCGTTCGTTCTTGCGGGTGTTCTGCACGCCCGCTTTCTTGAGGTTGTCCAGGATCATGGTTGCGAAGTCCTGCTGATTGCGGGCTTCCTGCTCCGATACCGTGCCGGCCTGATTCTCGTCGGCGGTAGACAGTACGCGATGCGGAGACAGGCTCTCGACTGAGAACGGCCCGCACACCCGCACCCGCTTATTGTCTTCGTAGGGCAAGTCGTAAAGGCTTTCGGGTTCGGTGTGGCGGGCGATGGCGGCGTCGATCTGCTCGCGCGTCATCCCCTCCTTGATGTCCGGGTTGTTCGCGATGGATTTCAGCGTGACGTGAGGCACGCGCTTGTAAACGAATTCCTTACGGATGTCCTCTTCAGTCTTGTATTCGGGCGGCATCTTGCCGGTCAGTTGCGCTTCTTTTTTTATTCCCTCCGGCGAGTCGGCCAGCAGGTAATAGGGATACCTTGCGGCCATGAGGCGTGTGCGCGCCAGCGCCAAGGCGACGCGGCTGGTGTCGCAGGTGATCCAACGCCGCCCCCACTGTTCGGCGACATAAGCGGTGGTGCCGCTGCCACACGTCGGGTCCAGCACGAGGTCGCCGGGAGCTGTGGCCATCAGAAGGCAGCGTTCGATGACCTTACTAGAAGTCTGAACTACATACACTTTCGGTTCGGAAAAGCCTGTGATTAGCACATCTCGCCAGAGATTGTTGATTGGGGAGACGGGGAAGTCTGCAAAGAAGCGGCGATACATGAGTGAGTTCCCAATGGGTTTCAGGCGACCAGCTATCGCCAGCATCCGCATGCCCTTCAAGTTTGTTTTCCAGCCTCCCTTCCCGGGACGAAACTTCTGTCCGTTGACCTCAAACTCGTAGGTCGTCGTCTCGCCTGCTGACTGGCTTGTGAGGTTGTCTGCCGCAAACACTTTCCATCCCTCTGGAATCGTGTCGGGATGATCCATCTCGGCTTCGGTTAACCGCCGGTCGGATGCACCATCTGGAGATTGTGCATTGACGTACTGCGTCGTGCCTTCTTCGCCGAGCGATTTCTCGACGTAGAGTTGCCGATACTTCACCGATGCTTTGTTCTTGGCGTACCACAGAACGTAGTCCACAACCGAGGCTACGACGTTTGTTCCTATCGCAGGGCTTCCGGCACCTGTCGTCTTCTGAAATTGAATCATCCCGCAAATGTTTTCGCTTCCAAGAACCTCATCCATCACACAGCGCACCAGATGCACGTTCTCATCCCCAATCTGCACGAAGACGCTACCCGTTTCGGTGAGCAGGTCGCGCGCCACCACCAACCTGTCACGCAGGTAGGCCAGGTAAGAGTGGATGCCGAGCTTCCATGTGTCGCGGAATGCCCGCACCTGCTCGGGCTGGCGGGTGGCATCTTCCGCCTTGCCGTCTTTCACGTCCCGCTTGCGGGTGCTCACCTGCCAATTGGAACCGAACTTGATGCCATAGGGCGGGTCGAGGTAGATGCTTTGCACCTTACCCTTGAGTCCTTCCTTCTCGGCCAGTGAGGTCATCACCAGCAGCGAATCGCCGAGAATGAGGCGGTTGGCCCAGTTCTGTTCGTGGTGGTAGAAGTCGATCTTCTGCGCGAAGTCGGTCGGGCCGCCGTTGAAGTCGGCGAAGAGGTTTGGCTGATTGTCGTCGGCCTGTTCGATGCGGGGCAGCGCGTCGATGATCGCCTGCGGGTGAATTTTCTCCTGGATGAAGATCGGCACCACCGGGACGGCGAGGTCTTCGCGGTCCTGCTCGTCCTTGCCCTTCCAGACCAGTTGCGGATCGAGGGAGGGATCGCGCGGGTAGAGCATGGTCTTGGGCGCCAGTTCTTCGTCGGCTACGAAATCGCGCAATTCTTCGGTGGGAATGTTCTTCCGCTTGTCCTTGTGGCGGATAGATTCGACTTTCTTCGGGGCGGGTTCCTTCTTAGGCATGAGCGACTTCCTTGATTGATTCCGGCTGCGTCTGTTTCAGAAAGCCGCGGATGAGATTTTGCGCGTCCCATGGGTCGGCGACTTCGAGGAACGCCCAGCGCCCGAAACCGCCGTGGTTGTTGATGGCCGGCACCCAGAGCGTGCGCGCCGTGGAGACTTTGGCTGCCTTGTCCTTCTTCTTCTCGCCGGTGACTTCGACGATCAGGTTCAAGAGATCACCCCGGCCGTGGCCATCGTCGATGCAAGCGATGAAGTCAGGGATGTAGTTCCGTTCCTCGCCGTTCAGCGTATAGGGAATGGTGAAACCGAGGTTGTGGTTCTTCACATAGCGGATAACCTCGGTCATGTCTTCGAGGGCTTCGGCCATCTTCTGCTCCCACGAGTCGGTATCGGCGACGACATGTGAGATGTGGCACTTCTCGGCTTTGGTCGCATAGACCGGCCGGGTGGTGTCGAAGTCCACGTAACGGGTGGACCCGAGGGTGTCATACGGGCGCAGGATGGGCTTGAGCGTAGCGGTGCCGTCGGTCGAGGCCACGATGGCTTTGTAGATGCGGTCGGCGGCGTCGTGCGCGAACTCGATCAGCAAGAGCAGTTGCGGGAAGGTGTTGTCCTTGAGCGTGACGCATTCAGCGAGCCAGCGTTTGGCGATGCCGAGCAGTTGCGGAAAAAGCCAGGGCTTGTCGTTGCCGTCGTCGTCCCGGAAGTACCTCTCCAGCGTGAGTTTGGCGAGTAGAAAGGCGACCTCGTTGATACGGCGGCGCTTCAAATCATCGAGGGTGTGTATGCTGGATTCGCCGACGATGGGATCGAGCTGCACCTTGGTTGGAATGTCTGCGGTGGAAAGCGCCAATCTGGACTCGTCAGTAAATTTGGGAGTGAGCCGCTCGCCGGCCATGTCGTAGCGGTAGCCGAGCAGCCGAGGGAAGGTGATTTCGCAGGTGATGCGATTTTCCAGTGCTCGGACGCGGGTGGGCATCGGGCCGGGCTTGGGCTCCTTGGTGGACCCGCTGCACGGGATGAAGGAAAAGGGCACGCCATAAACTTCGGCGTATTCAGGCTCGAAATGACCGCTCTTCTCGTTGGGAGCGTAACTCATGCGTCGCAGGGCGCGGCCGACCACTTGCTCGCACAGCAGTTGGGTGCCGAAAGCGCGCACGCCGAGGATGTGAGTGACGGTGTTGGCGTCCCATCCCTCGGTGAGCATCGAGACGCTGACCACGCATTTGACGTGTTCGCCGAGCTTGCCCGCCTTGCCGACGGTGTTCATCACTTCGCGGAGCAGGTCTTCGTCGGTGAGGTTTTCAGTGTCGCGGCCGGGGTAGCGGACGCGGTATTCGGCCTTGAATTCCTCGATCTCGCGGATGGCGATCTTTTTGAAATCGTCGCTCATTGATTCGCCGGACTCGAGTTGCTGGCTGTCCACCAAGATGGTGTTCGGGCGGTGAATCCATCCGCCGTTGCCGTCGTCGTTGCAGAAGATGGACAGTTGCCCGGCTTGGACGACAGCCTTTTCGCCGATCTGCTTTTCCCATCCGCCGATATAATCGAAGACCATCTTGGAGACGTTGCAGTTATTGCAGACGACGATGAAGACGGGCGGGGTGATGCCACGGGCGCGGGCATCGGCGTTCTGCTCCCACCGGCGGTAATACTTTTCGTAATTGCCGTAGAGACTGTGCAAAGCGCCTTGCAGTTCGAGAGGGAGTTTCGGATCGCCGGCGACCGCCTCGGTCTTGCGTCCCTTCCTCGGCAGGTCCTCGCGGATGCGGAGCCACAGATCGCGGTAGGTTGGCTGGTCGCCGGTCATCGAATCGTCGGCGACTGGCACGCGGGGCACCTTAACGATGCCGGCTTCGATGGCGTCGATCAGCGAGAAATCGGAGACGACCCACGGAAAAAGCGTGCCTTCGGGATAGCCCGAACCGCGCAGAAAAAACGGCGTGGCCGAAAGATCGTAAATGGCCTTCACCCCGATCTTGGCTTTCACGGCCTCGATGCCGGAAATCCATACGCGGGCCTCTTCCTCGCGGCTTTTGGCCTCGGCGCGCTCATCGCCGGTGAGCGTTTCGTCTTCGCCGTCGGGTTTGCGGCGGTAGCAGTGATGGGCTTCGTCGTTAATGACGACGATGTTTTTCTTGTTGCTCAATTCGCGGCAGACGCGGCGCACCATCTGGTCGGGGGTTTCGGTGAACGGGCTTGCCCGACCATCCGAATTATCGGCGGCGAGAATCGACTTCGTAATCTTGCCGGCGGCGACCTTCTCGCGCAGTTGGAAGGCGTGGAAGTTGGTGATGATGATCTTGGCCTGCTCAAGCTGTTCCTGTTGCTGGGGTGTTACGATGTCGCGCAGGCGGTAGTAGTTCTGCGGGTCGTTCGGAAAGAGCACGCGCAGCCTGTCGCGAATGGTGATGCCGGGTGTGACGATCAGGAAGGTGTCGGAGAAGCGTGCGTCCTGCGAGTTGGCTTGCTTGTTGAGCGTGTGCCACGCGATCAGCATGGCCATGACGACCGTCTTGCCGGAGCCGGTGGCCATCTTGAACGCCGTGCGCGGCAGGCCAGGATTCGAGGTGTCGTTCGCCTCGCGTAGCGCGTTCTCGATCCAGGCGTCGCCGTATTTCTTGGCGACCTCGGTTAGGTAGATGGCGGTTTCAAGCGCCTCGTTCTGGCAGAAGAAGAGCTTCTTCTCGCGGGCGGGATCGGTCCAGTAGGCAATCAAGCGCGCTGTCGTGGGTGTCACACCGACGTAGCCGCCCTTGCGCCACATGGCGACGCGGCGGCGAATGTCGTTGACGAGCTTGTTTTCTTCGATGCGGTCCTTGGTCCATTCCGTGTCGAATTGGAGCTGCTTGCCCTTCTTCTTCGGCTTGGCGATGGGGACGAAATACTGGCTGGTCCGGCGACCCTCAGCGATCTCGTTGGTGATGCCCTCGTCGTCGAATTTGAAATGGCGGCCCGGCTCGTCAAACGGCGAGTTGATTATCGGGTTCTCGATGACGACTTGACTCATCGTGCAGCCTTCTGAAGTTTCCGAACGTTCACGGGAGAAGGCCGTTTCTTGTCGGCAGCAAGAAAGAGCTGTGCCTCGAAGTCGAGATTGGCGCCGTTGCCGTTCCTGGTCGCAGGTTTGTGCTTTTCGGTTTCCTTCGTCTTTGTGCGGGCCACTGTCTCGTTTCCCCACCTTAGCGACATTTTGTGTCGTTTGACTTCATCGCCTCTGGAACAGCGTAGCTCAGATGCGGTCAGAAAAATAATGGAGGCGCCCGGTGGCGCTGAAGCGAAGATTGGGGGTCGGCGGGCAGGTCCCACTGTGGCTAGCAAAAACTCCGAACGCGCCGGAAAGTCTAGTATTTTGAGGTCGGCCGCCGTTGAATCGCAGGCATGCTTAAGTTCGAGCGATCCGTCATCTCGGTTGTTGCCCGCCGATTTCGTAGTCGGGCGATTGTGGAGCCAGAGAATTTGTCAGTCAGCATGGCCCCAGATGTAGCCCTGAACGAAAAGGGGCCGAGCCCTTTCGAGCCCGGCCCTCATCTCACGTCGTGGCCAAACTACTTCTTGACCTTCGCCTTCCTCGCCCGTGCCGCCGACCCATAGCGTTTGCTGAAACACTTGCGGCATCGCCGATCCCGTCGCTTGATAAAACTCGGCGACAGGTCATCGCTCCCGCAATAGCGGCAAACCAGTTTCTCGGATTTCGACTTGGTGTCCGGCTCCTTCCGGAGCGGCCGTGCGGACTCAGCCTTTTTCCGAGCAGCTTTCTTCAGGGCCGATGTTGAGGAGTGTCCGATCGGCTTATGCCCGCTTCCGTTGGCCAGTTTCGCGTGTTCCATTCTCTCTAAATCTCCTTGAGCCGTAAGAGCTCGTCGGGATGTTTGCTCTGGTCCGCAGGTGAAGCGAGTGGTTTTCCCCAATTTTCCCAATGTCATTCGCGCAGAAGGGGAGAAAGCCGGCTATTGGCGCGCTTCGACAGTCTGCACGATCAAGGCGATTGGAAGGCGAAATGGACCGGCCTCTCCGGCGACTTTCAGCGGGGCGCCGCAAATTAGGCGAATCTGCATAGCCCCTGGCGTTCGAAATCTCCCGCCGCGCACGACTGGCTCCGTGCCGCGAAACGAGCAATGTGTGTGTCATAGGCCAGCAAATCGCGCGCCTCGAGGAGGACCACATATGAGCTTGGATGCCGAGCTGAAGGTCGCGAAGAATCGAGAGAAACGATCATGAAGCGGCGGGCACCAGCTATCGGCCGTGAGGCGCTCGCCGTGGAAATCGCGGGCCTGTCGAAGCTGGATATTGATGAACTCCGTGAGCGCTGGAAAGCCATGTTCGGAAAGGCGCCGTCGCGCGATATCAGCCGGTCGTTCGCGACGCGCGCGATCGCTTATCGCCTCCAGGAAAAGGCTTTCGGCGGCCTCAAGCCCTCGACGCAGCGCCTGCTGGCAGAGTTCGCCAGTGACGGCGCTAACGAGTCGGCTTTGGCTGCGACACCGTCTCGCATCGTGCGGCCCGGCGCGGTGCTGGTGCGTGAATGGCGCGGTATCAGCCATCAGGTAAGTATTCTAGAAAAGGGATTTCGTTTCCGAGGCAGGCACTATCGTTCGCTCTCGGAAGTCGCGCGCGAGATCACCGGAACTCGATGGTCGGGGCCCTTGTTCTTCGGACTCAAGCGATCGCAAGAGGAGAGCCGCGATGGAGCACGCTAAGTCACGAACACGGCGCTGCGCGATATACACCCGCAAATCTTCCGAGGAAGGACTGGAGCAGGACTTCAACTCGTTGCACGCGCAACGCGAAGCGTGCGAGGCGTTCATCAAGAGCCAGACGGGCGAGGGCTGGCGGCTCGTCAAAACCGCCTATGATGACGGCGGCCTTTCGGGCGGCACAATGGAGCGTCCCGCCCTGCAGCGCCTGTTGGAAGATATCCGGCGAAGACTCGTCGACGTGGTGGTCGTGTACAAAGTCGACCGCCTGACCCGCTCGCTTGCTGACTTCGCCAAGATGGTCGAGGTGTTCGACGCGCACGGCGTATCGTTCGTCTCGATCACGCAGCAGTTCAACACCACCACCTCGATGGGCCGACTTACTCTGAACGTCCTGCTGTCCTTCGCTCAATTCGAGCGCGAGGTAACGGGCGAGCGGATCCGCGACAAGATCGCGGCTTCCAAGCGCAAGGGAATGTGGATGGGCGGGGTGACGCCACTGGGCTATGACGTCCGCGATCACAAGCTGGTGGTCAATCCGGCTGAAGCCGCGACGGTGAAACACATCTATGGGCGATATCTCGAACTCGGTTCCGTACGGCTCCTGAGAAACCACCTGGAGCGCCGCGAGATCGTCTCCAAAGTTCGGGTGTCTAAAAGCGGCGTGCGATCGGGTGGCCGGCAATTTTCGCGCGGGGCTCTTTACCAGCTGCTGTCGAACCCGATCTACCTCGGCGAAATCCGCCACAAGAAGGAACGCCATCCAGGGCAGCACGAGCCGATAGTGGGCCGCGAGCTGTGGGAGAAGGTCCAGCGACGCTTGCGCGATCAGGCCGCCGCGCATCGCGAACGCCCGACCAAGGCGCCGCCCAGCCCGCTTGCAGGAAAACTGTTCGACGAGAATGGCGAGCCCCTATATGTGCAAGGCGCGGTAAAAGGCGCGCGCCATTACCGGTACTACGTCTCGCGCGGATTGGTCAGGAGGTCGGTACAAGATGACCAGCGCGGGTGGCGCGTAGCTGCACCGGAGCTTGAGCGAGCCGTTAATGCCGGGGTTCGAGAGATTCTCGGCGATCGAGCGGCAATCGCCGGAGCGATTGAAGAGTTCAACCTCGATGCGAGCCGGTTGCCTTCGATATTCAAGGTCGCCGAAGCCTTGGTTCAAAGCCTGCGGTCCGAAGCGGAAGCCGCATCAGTACTGACCCGGCTGATCGAACGCGTCGGGCTCAAGCAGGACGGCATCGACGTTTCAATCAAATTGCAGATCCCATCCNATGAAGGGCGTGATGCCGCGACTCCGAACGAACTTGCGCTAGCTCGATTCGTCCCGATGCGGATGAAGCGGCGCGGCGTTGAGATGCGGCTGATCATTGATGGTGACGCCGCATCCTTGGCACGCATCGATCTCCCGCTGCTCGACGCGACCGCCCGTGCGTATCGATGGTCCAACGATCTGTTGGCGGGTCGGGCGCGATCGATCGCCGAGATCGCCAGGCGAGAACATCTTACGGCCCGTCACGTGCGGCGCGTGATGCGGCTGGCGTTTCTGGCGCCCAGGATCGTCGAGGCGATCGCCACAGGCCGCCAGCCTGCGGACCTCTGCACTCTAGCAATGACCCAAAGAATCGAGCTGCCCCCGCTCTGGAGCGCTCAGGAGCGAGCGCTCGACATCCGATAGACTCACGCGGGCGGAGTTGTTTGCGTTTAGGGGTACTTCCCGAGTACGTGGTTCCCGCAAGATGTCGGCTGGTTCGCAGATGGAACCACCGAAATCGCGAACAGAGAATTTTGCGCGATTTTCGCGCTCAGCCGCGGCCGGTGGCATTCTCCGGGTCCACGACCGCGCTTGAATCGCGCCCCACGCGCCGATTTCATCGCTTCTCCAAAATGTATGGAAACATGCCAGACTGTATGGCGGAGAGGGAGGGATTCGAACCCCCGGAGCCGTTAGGCTCACCTGATTTCGAGTCAGGCCGGTTAAACCAGACTCCCGAACCTCTCCGCGACAG
>JGI20175J14863_1000157_pt1 | contig 13241 bp, 10 predicted proteins | sample NGESurdeep072012_2_FD_14863 | JGI IMG/M metagenome (IMG submission 14863)
CGCTATCCCGCCGAAACTTACTCCGCGCCGCAAATCACCGACGAAATTTCGCGCCGCGTGCTCGACGCGATTAACCGCGAGCCGAACTTGCGCCTGGCGCCGCAGGGAACCGCGAACATCGAGTCGCAGGCTCCACCGCCTGCGACGGCCGACAACGAAAACGAAAACGAAACCGATCAGGCGGCGGCCGGCACCACGCCCCCGCATAAGTAGATTTCGGAAATCGGCCGCGCGCCGTGAGCGCGATGCGCGATGCTACGCGGTCGGAGTTCCCGCGATGCTATCGACGATGTCGGCTAGCTCGGGAATCCGGTAGCGCTCGCCGTTGTAGGCCTTGTACATGAGGAAAACCCAGAACACCGCAAGTGCGATGTCGATCAGCGTCAGAAGAAAATTAAGCAGCGACCCCAATCCATGGGGCAGCACCGCGATAAATACGCCGAACACGATGCCGATGGCGAACCACGCAACCGAGAAGCCAATCGACTGGCGCGCGTGAAAGCGGATGAACTCGTCTTGATTGTACGGTTCGAGATAAAGAAAAATCAGGCCGGTGACGAAGCCCAGCAGGTAAGTCAGCGCCGCAATTATGTTAGCTTGCGGCTTTCGGCTCTCACCGTTCATCGCGAATTCCTCCTTGTCATCTCCAGCGATGATCCTGGAAGCGATCCTTGCCCACTAATTTGTAGTCGAACGCGTCAGGGGATCGCAATGCGCTCGCGTGCAGCCCGCGCACTGCGGCAGGGCGGGCTTCTCGAATCGCGGGACCGGCGCTGCGATCGATCTCGCCAACCAGCCTAATGCTGCGACCGATTCTTCACCGCCTCGAGGCGATCCATCGCCGCAGTCGCGTTGCGCGCCGTCTCGACCACTTCGAGCTGTGCACGGACGCGGCCGGCGAGCTGGCGCCGGAATACCGGCTTGGCCAGGAAGTCGCTGACTCCCAGGCGCATTCCCTCGGCCCGCGCATCCAAATCGTCGCGCGCGGTAATCATGATGATTGGGATTTCCGCGGTCTCGGGATTNTCCCTAAGCGCCTTNACGACCTNGAAGCCGTCCATTTCAGGCATCATCAGNTCGAGCAGAATTACGTCAACTTCGTTTTCATGAACCAGTTTGAGACACTGTGCTCCGGAGTTGGCCTCTATCGGGACAAAGCCTTCGCGCCGCAAATGGTGGGCGAGGATTGCGACGGTGTCTTGATCGTCGTCAACCACCATTATCTGAGGCGTTCTGATTGCTTCATCCATATAATTCCTTGCTCGTCGAGTCTTTCTCACGATCGTCCAAAGACGCCGGAGCTATCACACCGCAACGCCTCAGCTTCGCGGAAAATGTCGTCCGCTTGAGTCCCAGCAACCGCGCCGCGGCCTGTTTGTTCCCTCCGGCTTGCTTGAGCGCATCGTTTATCAATCTACCTTCCAATTCCCGTACCAAGTCGTTCAGGTTCACTGCGCCGTCACTGAGCTTGACCGCAATCGGAGCCATCGCAGGCCGCGCGCCTGCCACCAGGTTGTCTGGCAGAATCGACGTGTCGATAATCGAGCCCTCGCACAGGATCGCCAGCCGCTCGACCATATTCTCGAGCTCGCGCACATTGCCCGGCCAATCGTACGACCATAGCGCCACCATCGCCTCCCGGCTGATTGCGATTTCGCGTCCGGGGGTGCGATCGCGGATGCGCTCGAGAAAGTGTTCCGTGAGCAGCGGGATATCCGAACGCCGCTCGCGCAACGGCGCAATCACGATCGGTACTACCTGCAGACGATAGAAGAGATCCTCGCGAAACGCGCCCTTCGCCACCGCGGTGCCCAAATCGACGTTGCTCGCTGCGATCACGCGCACATTGACCCGCGTCGCCCGGTCCGCGCCAACCGGCCGCACCACGCCGTCTTCGAGCACGCGCAGAAGTTTCGCCTGCAACCCGATCGGCATCTCGCCGATTTCGTCCAGGAAGATCGTGCCGCGATCTGCCGTCGCCAGCAGCCCGTGACGCGATCCTGCGGCGCCCGTGAATGCGCCCCGCTCATGGCCGAACATCTCGGACTCGAGCAGGTCGTGCGGAATCGCCGCGCAGTTCACCGGCACGAACGGCTGAAGGCTGCGCGGCGACAGCCTATGAATCGCCTGCGCAACCACTTCCTTGCCGGTCCCGCTCTCGCCCGTGATCAGCACGGTGACCTCGGTCGGCGCGACGCGTTCGATCAACGCGCGCAGTTTCACGATCGCCGGATGCGCTCCGACCAGTGCCCGCTCGACGCCAAAAGGCGTCTCCGGCTCCGCAAATTTCGCTTGCAACGTGACCCCCTGATTTCGCTCCGTAAGCGGCGATGAAAGACCGCCGCTTACTTGCAAAATGTCTCACGCTGCGCACGCTGTTGACAGGACGATGACTGCAAGTGAGCAGATTAGACGCTATAAATCGCGGAAATTGTTACGGAGAGAACGCGATCAGATGCCGCCCGTCGAGTCGCGATAGTGCGCCGACTGACCCGGTCCCTCGGCCACCGAGATTTCCATCGTCGTCACGAGTTTCAGCGCACCGCGCGCGCCCAGCGCCGCCGCCAACTCCTCCCAAATGTAGCGCGCGAGTTCTTCCGCCGAGCTATGCACGATAGGCACGATACACACGTCGGCCGCCGGCAACACGAACTCGTCGTTCTCGTAGCGGATTCGCACCACCCCGTCCTTGGGTCCTTCAACCGTCAGGCAATCGCTGTTGGCCGGAACGATCGTGCGCTCGTCGAGCCGATCGACGATCTCCTTGGTCAGCTTTTTGATCAGCCCGAAATCGATCACGTAGCCGGTCTTCGCCAGCCGCCCCTCGACGTACACGCCGACCTGGTAGTTATGGCCATGCAGCGGCTCGCGAAACCCCGGGTAGGCGATAAAATGCGCGGCCGAAAATTTCAGACTCTCTTTCGCTACATGGATTGAAAAATTCGCTTTCGTTGCCATCGACTCGTCCCTGTCATTATATAATGCCCGCCAGCTCCAGGATCGCCGTCAAGCTCGACGTGCGCCGCGATAAGAACGAAAACCGCTCGCGGTACCGCGCCACGTCGATCGAGGTCGCCTCAATAAACCTGTCGCGCTCGCCGACGGCGATCGGCCCGAGATGCGCTGCGAGTTCGCGCACCAATCCGGCATCCGGATCGAACCGCGGCGCCAGGTCGCCTACGTCCAGCCCATGCAATCCGCCGAGAATACACTCCGCGTAGTATCCTACCTGTCCCGCGCGATCGAAATCGCAAATTTCAGTTCGCATCGACTCCTCGAGCGACAGCAGCCGGTCCATCCCGAATTCCTGGCGTCGCGAGACAATCCTCGGGTCTCCGCTGCCTTCGAATCCCGAACCGATCGCAATTATCGCGATACGGCCGTCGTCGATTTCGATCGGATGGAAAATATATCCCCGCGACGTGTAGTCAAGCATCGAGCGCAGCGCCATCCGGTATGTGAGCAGGTCGAAATTCATCCCGCTCGCGATCTCCATCAGGTACTCGCCGAGCGGTTTGCCCGCGCGCTCCGCAAGCCCGATCAACCGCTCGAACGCATAAGCATCGTATTCCTCGCGCCGCGCGATCGTCGGCGCGCAGTCGCGATCGAACGTCAGCAGCAGCCCGCCGATCCCGCCGTCATGGTTGTCCGCCGCGGTCGATGCGGTAATTGGCAGGCTGCGATCGACGGGCTCGATATCCATCGCCAGGTACCTGCCATGGCTCGAAGGCTTGGCCAGTCCACGCCGCGCATTTCGAATCGATACCGGAGCCACGTCACGCGCCACCAGCCGGCTCGCGCCACCGCGCCGCTCGGCCAGCAACCCATAGCCGCTAAGCAACGACCCGTATCCGACAACTAGTATTTCGCGATTGTGCAAAATCGTCCGATCCAATCCGTCAGTGCACACCCTTCTCGGCGATTGTCCCCCTTTCACTTATTTGTGTCATTCTAGAGCGGAAGTTGCTGTGCTTGAGCCGAAGCCCTGAGCGAAGCCGAAGGGGAAGAATCTCGACGGATGCCCGGCGTCCGGCGTCGGCCAGACACGCGCTGGCGCGCGCGAGATCCTTCGCTGCGCTCAGGATGACACAAAAAAGTTCTAACAGGGACGAAGTCCCGCATCTTCTCTTAATACTATGGTGCAGGGGTCACCCCTGGCCGTGGCGACGGCAGCGCAGTATTAAGCCGTTGGCAGGGGCCGCGCCCGCCAACGGCGGGCGGCCTTAATACTGGGTGCAGGGGTCACCCCTGCCCGTCAGTTCGCCTGGGCGGTCCAGGTGCCGCGCTCTCCCGACGGCGTCGATTCGAAAGTGCCGCTGATCTGATCGCTGCGGCGCGCGCCTTCGAAGTAATACGTCTCGGTGCCGTATGGGACCTGGAACTGCAGATGGTTGCCGCGGACGAATCCTTCGATCGGCGTCATTCCATAGCCTGACTGATGGATCACGAGCTCGCCGTGCAGGAAGCCGTTGGGCTGCGGACGCAGTCTAAGCTCCATCTCGGGATTGCCGCCGCTGCGAAGACCGCTGATAGTGCCGGTGGCGATCGTCGGCCCGAGCATGCTGCCCGACGGCATCGAGCTGCCACCGATCGAGCTGCCGATCGCGCCGCTGCCGCCCGGATAGGTCGCGTATGGTCCGCCGGCGTCGGCGAGCACTTCGAATCTCTTCGCATCGAAAAATTGGCCGTTCAAATAAAAATTAACCGTGTAGGTGCCCGGCAGAAACGCGCCGCCGTGCGAGTTGCCGACGCGTCCGCTGAACGTCACCGTCTTCATACTGGGCGAGACGGGCTGATAATCGTTGACCGCGCCCAGCGTGCGACCGTCCGGGCCGATATACGCCGCATCGACGCGGTACTGGCCGGGCTCGAGCTTGTAGAGCCGGTTCTCGAAGCTGACCTCCCAGCCGACGAACAACACCTTCGATACCGCAAAAGAGCTGGTCGCTCGCGAGAGCGCGGTCCCGGTCTTGGTCGTGTTGAGAAAGCTGATGCTGCGAAGCTGCAAGGGCTTGGCGCGGCGCTCATCGATCATCGCGAGCTTGCGCGCTTCTTCGTCGCGCTTGCGCTGCTCCGCCTTTGCCGCCGCCGCAGCCGCCGCCTCGCTCGCCGCCGCCGCGTTCCTTGCGCTCACGTCCTGGTTAACGATGAAGCCTTCCTGCGCGAGCATCTTGTCGTCCGAGTAGAGCGCCACCTTGTACGTGCCGGCGGGCTTATCGGTCATCGTCGGCATCAACGCCACGCCGCTGAAGTCGGCGGTCGTCTGCGCGGGCCCGACAAAAATATTCGTGTTGCTGGACGCGATCTGAAGTCCGTGGGGATCGTAAAAGCGCGCCTCGACTTTTTCGTCGCGCCCTTCCAGCCCCGCGAGCAGGTTCTTGAAGGTTGCGGTCCACTTCAGGTAGCGCGCGTTGGTCAGATCGGTGTCGTTGAATTTCGCCTGCGGCGGCGCCAGCGCGGTGCCCTCGCGCGTCGAGAGCGCCAGCGTCATCTGCGAGAATTCGAGCGGATGCTCGCGGGCCTTGGCCAGCAGCTCCTCATGCTTCCACGGCAGTCCGTCGAACAGCGGCTTGAGTCCGAGCCGCAGCTGTAGTTCCGGGCTTGAATATATGTACGTCCCGCCGAACGCCGCTCCCGCCAGCACCATCAGGAAAATCGCAAGACTGATCGAACGGCNCAGCCGGCTGCGCGGCTTGCGATAAACAACCGGCTCGTCCTCGAACTCGAGTTGNTCCTGGTACTGCGACAGNCCGCCGGTTCCGCCCGTCGAGCTCACACTCCCGCCCTCGTGCGCGAGGCCGCGCCCGTAGAGCATCATGTCGCGGAATTCCTGGACGCGCCCGGGCCGCCCGTTTACTTCGTATGCAAGCGCCGCGTCGACGGCGCCTGCCAGGTTGCTCGACGCGGCCGGGCGCAGCTCGTGAATCGGCGGGAAACTGAAGGGCGGAAACTTTTCAGGATCGCGGCCGGTCAGCACGTAATGCAACGTCGCGCCCAGCGAGTAGATGTCGCTGCGCGGATCGACCAGGCCCTGGTACTGCTCCGGCGGTGCGAAGCCGAGCGTGCCGATCATCGTGCCCTTGCGCGCCGCCTTGAACAGCCGCGCGATTCCAAAGTCCACCAACACGACCCGCCCGTTCGGATTGAGCATCACGTTGGACGGCTTCATGTCGCGGTAGACTATCGGCGGCTCCAGCCCGTGCAGATACGCGAGCACGTCGCACAACTGGCGCGCGATATCGATCACCAGCCCCTCGGGCAGCGGCTCGCCGCGTGCGGCGAGTTCCTCCTCGAGGTTGCGTCCCTCGACGTACTCCATCACCAGGTAATGGCGGTTGGCGAGTTCGAAGCGGTCGGTGATCGCGGGAATCGCCTGATGCTTCAGTTGCGCGAGCGTGTCGGCTTCGCGCGCGAAATATTCGTTGGCCTCGATCCGCTGCGCCGGATCGATAAAGTGATCGACCATCTCTTTGATCGCGCACGGGCGATTGGCCAGGCGCTGGTCGCGCGCCAGATAGACCATCCCCATCCCGCCGCCGCCGAGCAGCCGCTCGATTGCGTAGCGGCCCTGCAGCACGGTGCCGGGCTCGAGCGGTCCGGTATTCGGCTGCGATGAATCTTTTGGCGAGGTGGACATCGTTAATCGCCGGCGCGTGGTTCGCGCCTAGCTTGCATAGACTACGATCATGGAAATGTTGTCGGTACCGCCGCCGGCGTTGGCCGCGACGATCAATTCGCGCGCCGCGTCGAAGGGATCGGGGTTACGCTCCAGAATGTCGTGGATCTGACGGTCATCGACGTGCGCCGTCAACCCGTCGCTGCAGAGCATCAGCTTGTCCCCGCGTTTGAGCTTGAGCGAGACCGCCTCCGCCCCCGCCGGTCCGCTCTGGCGCGCACCGAGCGAGCGCGTGATCACATTTTTGTGCTCGTGCGTGTGCGCTTCCTCGGCAGTTATCTGCCCGATTTCGACCAGCCGCTGCACCAGTGAGTGGTCCTTTGTGACCTGGCGAAGCGTCGCGCCTTCCATCAGATATCCGCGGCTGTCTCCGACCCAGGCCACGGCCGCATCCGGTGGCGCAACCAGCGCGCATACGCCCGTGGAACCCATTCCGCGAGACTCCGGATGGCTCGCCACATATTCGATAATCCTGGAATTTGCTTCTTCGAGCGCGGCTGTCAGCAGTTCCGCGCCGTTGGTAACATCTCCACGCGCGCCCTCGAGCCGCGTTTCAATGTAACTCCGGATCGTTTGTACGGCAATTGCAGAAGCGACTTCGCCCGCCTCCGCGCCGCCCATCCCGTCGGCAACGACGTACAAATGGCTCTGCGCCGGATCGATCATCGACTCGCGCGTGTACTCGACCGCCAGCACCGAGTCTTCGTTATGCTCGCGCACGCGGCCTACGTCGGTCATCGCGGCCGCGCGCAGCCGGATCGCGCCGCCCAGCGCGATCAGCTCGGCCTTGAACTCGTCGATGGTCGGCCAGCGGTCGGCGGGGCTGAAAGCGATCGCACGGCGGATCGCATTCTCCAGCCGCGGGGTAACGACATGCGGCGGATAGAACTGAACCGGACCCGCCTCTTCGCGCCAGCTCTCGCTCGGAATCCTTGCGCCCGTGAGGCACGTGTAGAGGATCGCGCCGGCGGAAAAAATATCCGCGCGCTTGTCCACCTTTTTGCCGCGATAAATCTCCGGCGCCGTGTAGCCGTCGTTGAAAATCGGCTCGCCCTGAAGCTCATTGTCGTTGCTGACGTAGTCCAGGCCCGTGAGCTTGAGCCGGCCGTCGGGGGCAACGGAAACCGATTCGGGGCAGATGTCGTTCAGCCGCAGCGCCCGGCGATGCGCAAACGAAATCGCCTGGCAGATCTGAACGGCTGCCGCGATCGCTTCCGTCTCGGTCATTTTCCCGGATCCGCGACGAAGTCCCTTGAGTTCCTCGTCGGCGTAAACCAGGTACACGCGCCCGTTTTCAGCGAATCCTCCGGTCGCGCGCTGAAAGGCGGGATGGTTGATCGTCTGTGACAGGGCGAGCACGCGCCCGAAGACTTCACCGAGATCTTCGCCGCCCGGCGCCGCCGCATCCTCGTGCGCCCCGTCGTCGGTCTCGGGATTGGCCTGAGTTTCGGCCACGACCGCTGCTTCCACCGCTTCGCTGGATTCATCCGGAGATGCGTTCTCCGCAACCTCGGCCATCACGGCAGGATTAGCTTCAGCCTCGACCGCCGACTGGACGCCTTCCCCCGATGCGTTCGCGCTCGCCGACCCGCCCACCTGCGAACTCGAGGCGTGCAGCTGCGGCGCCGCCGCGGTCCCGTTGGTCTGCGCAACCGCCGGCCTGAGTTCCGCGGTCTTGGCACTCGGGCTGTTGGGATCCTCGGGACGCGGCGCGGGCGGCGCGGGCGCCGCCGGATGCGGCGCTTCATCGACCATTTCTGCCAATTCTGCCGACGGTTGCGGGCCGAGGCGCTCACGCAATGCGATCGATTCCGTTTTGCCGTCTCGGATGCGGTTTGCGCGATAGTGATTTTCGATCGACGTCTGACCCGTCAGCGCAACTATCTCGATCCCGCCCTTCAAAGACGTTCCCGCCGTCAGCGGCGTCGGCCGCGTCGGCGACTGCGATGCGGATGCGGCCGCCTTGGACAGCCCCTGGCCGCATCGATCGCAGAACTTGGCGTCGTCCGATGCCTCTTGGCCGCATTCAGGACAGGTGATCATGAGCCTCTCCGAAACTGCAATATAGCACCACCAAGCACCACCTGGTCGCGATCTTTTAACTTGTAGAGCTGGTCACGCCCCAACTTGCCGCGCCCCGCGATGTAGGTGCCGTTAAGGCTGCCGAGATCGCGGATGAAGTAGTCTGCGCCGCGCAGGACTATCTCGGCATGGCGCCGCGAGACGCGATCCCTGCCGTGCGCGAGCTTCTTCAGATCGATGTCGAGCTTGTCGGCGGCGTCCTGCGACCGCCCAATCAAAGTGCGCATCCCGAAAATGCCGAATTCGATTTCATCGCCGCGCGAGACGAGCTTCGCCGGCGCGGCGGATACATCGGCGCCGTTGGCATTATGCTCTCCGAACAATCCGCCGGAACCCGGGCCGGTCGAAANTGGCGGCGAATAATTGCGCGACGAAGACGCGCGCGACCCGGTCCGCGATTTCGTGTCAGCCGGCTCCGANTCGCCCGTCGCGCCTGCCCGCGACGGGTACGACGACGCAACCGCAGGCGGGTTCAATTCCCTGGTCTTGGCCGTCGATGACGGGCTCGGCGCAGCACTCGGCGCGATCGCGGACCGTCGCGTCTTGAGCCGCCGCTCGATCAGGCTGCGCGCCTTGCCGGTGAGTTCGATCGCTTTTTTGATCTGTGGCGCGACGATCTTTGCCGCGGCGCCAGTGGCAATCCCGCCGCTCCTGATTTTTTCCGCGACCGGCTCGTTCAGCACGATCGTCGGCATCGTGGACGCCGGCGCACCGGAACGTGGCCCGGAAGATCGCCACGGTGTCGCGCGCGACGCCGGCGCATTCGAATTCGAATTGTTCAGCACGACGGTTGATAGCTGGGAACTCGGGCTCGGCGCGCCCGCGCCGGTGGCGACCGCCAGTCCCCCGCTCGCATCCAATCGCCCCGACCTGTTCTCGGGTGGCGGCTCGGGCAGCGCACGCCGCATCTCCTTTGCCGACGCGTGCCGCTTGGTCAGGCCCTGATCGAGCGCACGCATCACGGCGTCCGCGGTCCTGACCGAAACTTCCGGCGCGAGTGAACGCAGGGGAGGAAAGCTGAACGGCGGCTCGAGCTGCGGATCGCGGCCGGTCAACAGATGATGCATCGTGGCGGCCAGCGAGTAGAGGTCCGAGCGCGGCTCGACCTTGCCCATGTACTGCTCGGGCGGCGCGTAGCCTATCGAGCCGATTTGCGTGCCGCGTCCGCCGGGTGGCAGGAAGCGCGCGATTCCGAAATCGATCAGCATCGCGCGGCCGTCCTTGTCGATCATGATATTGCCCGGCTTCAGGTCGCGATAAATTATCGGCGGTTTCTGCGAGTGCAGAAACTCGAGCACGTCGAGCATCTGCCGCGCCCACCGCAGCACCTTGTCCTCGGCGACTTTGCCCTTGGGGCCCAGCTTGTCGAGCACGTGCTGCAAATCGCCGCCGGCGACAAATTCCATCACCAGGTAATGGCGCGAATTCTCGGCGAAGTGATCGATCAGCGTGGGAATCCCCGGATGCGACAGGCGCGCGAGCACGTTGGCCTCGCGCGTGAAGTCCTCGATCGCTTTTTTCTCCCGGATTCCGTCGCCGACGACCATCTCCTTGACCGCGACCGGCCGGTTCGCCAGGCGCGTGTCGTTGGACAGGTACACGCGTCCCATCCCGCCGACGCCGAGCACCTTCTTGACGCGATAACGACCGTCGAGAAGATGGCCCTCGGGGAGTGCCTCACCCGCATTCATGGCGATTGTCTATGACCCTCCTCAACTTCCGCGCACGCGGCGTACGTCCGGGCGCGACTGGAGGGATGGTGGTCAAGATATCGTTTCAACCACCAGCTTGAGGAACGTTTTCCCGATGATCACCTCGTCGCCAGACTTGATCTCGGCGGGACTGCCCGGTGCGAGACGCGGCTGACGATTGACGTAGGTGCCGTTGAGACTGCCGATGTCCTCGATCGTGATCTTGCCAGCGTCGATTCGAATCAACGCGTGCTTGCGCGAGATCTTGGCTTCGGGATCGTCGGCGTCGAGATCCACTTCCGGAAACGATCCCGTCTCGGGATCCCATCTGCCGACCAGGTTGTTGCCCTCTTCGAGCGGGAATTCCTGGCCCTTGCGTCCACCGCGAACGACAGACAGCTTCGCCTTGAACGGCACGCCTGCGGCAGCCGCGGTTGGAGCGGACGGCGCGCTCTCGGGCGCGGCCTCCGGCTTGATCTCACCGGTGGGCGCTTCCGACTTGGGCGCTTCGGCAGTCGGCGTTTCACCGTCAGGCTTCGCATCAGCCGCCGCCGCAGGGATCTCCGCCGGAACACTGCTGACAGAAGTTGGTGCGATACCCGCGGAGTCGCCGCCAGCTTTAACTTCGCCGGCTGGTTTGGATTCTGCGGCAGGAGCCGGCGCGGCGGCGCCGACGGCGAGCTTCGCGCCGCATCCGTCGCAGTAATCGAGTCCGTCCATGTTTTCGTAGCCGCATTCGCCGCATTTGATCATGGTCTAAGCCCTCGCAGGTGAGTTCGAAGTATCGGTCCCGTGCCGTTCACCAAATTTCACTTTTCGATACACTAATCGGACTTCTGGAAATCCTTCAACGCTTCCGGATCGAGCATCTGGGTCTTGCGCACCACCGCCTGCGCTTGCAGGAGGGTGGTCTTGGCCGCCTTGGTCTGCAGCGTCTGGGTCTTCTTGATCTGATCGAGCAGGCCCGCGAGCGCCTGCGTCGCCTTGACGTTGCCCAACCGCTGCGTGCCTTGCAGCGCGTTGCCGAGCAGGCGAGTCGCGCGATCGACGTTGCCCGCCTTGAGTTCCTCTTCAGCCTTGGCCTGCAGCTTGGCAATCGAGACCTGGTCCACCAGGTTCATCACGCGGCCGTTGCGCTTGCTGGTCAGCGTGCGATCGAGCGTGTAATCGACGGTGAGATCGCAGGCGACGGTGGATTCGGCGCCGCCCGGCACTTCGTAATGGAACGTACTCTGCAAAATTCTGACCTGCCCCGGCTTGCGCGGCGGCAGCACCAGCGTCAGCAGCACGGAACCGGGCACGCCGGCCTGCAAGTCGCCTATCTCGTAGCCGATTTTGCGATCCTCGCCGACCAGCGGCGTGCCGAGCATGTAAATCTCCGGCGATGCGCGAAATGCCTCGCGCACCTGCACGCCCTGCGACAGCGTCACCTCGATTCGCCCGTTGCGCAAGCTCACCGAGCGCAGTCCCTGCAGCTCGTCTTCGAAAATATTGGGAATCTCGGCCGGGTCGCCGATGAAATGATATTTGCCGTTGGAGTCCTGCGACACGCGCTGCAGGAGTTTCTCGTTGAAGTCGACACCCACGCCCATCGTCGAGAACGAAATCTGCTCGCGGTTTTTCTCGACCAGATCGATGCACGCGGTCTCTTCGTAGGTCTGGCCGTCGGTGAGCACCAGCACGCGATTGAGGCGATCGGGGCTGAGATTTTTCTTGACCTCGTCGATCGCCGCGCGCATCCCGAGCGCCATCTGCGTGCCGCCGCCGATTTCGAGCAGGTCGATATCGTCGATCGCGCGTTTGATTGCGCTCTTGTCCCGCGCCGCCTCGGGCGTGATTATCACCCTCGCCTTGTCGGCGAACGCGACTATCGAGACCTTGTCGTCGGCGCTCAGGTTGTCGGCCAGGAACTTAACCGCCTCGACGACGAATTCCAGCCGCCGCTCGTCGTACATCGAGCCCGAGCGATCTATTACCACGCCAAGGTTGAGCGGTACCCGCCCGCCGCCGCCCGCGCCGCGGGCGACAGCCTCGAGCAGCACGTAGAGAACGAAGTTTTCCGCGCTGGACAGCACATGTTCGCTGCTCGCCAGCGCCTCGAAGCTAAGCGGATCGGCCATTCGTCAATCTCCCGAAACTAATTGTAGATTCAAGCTGCGAGCCTTGGCAACCGACCTAATAGAATACGAACCGGCTGCGGATAAACCAACCCCCTCGGCAGCGATACCGTAATTGTTAGGACGTTGCCCGGTTAATCCCGATACAACGTTTGCCTATTGCGCCATCGAGAGAACTTAATTGTATGCGGAACCCACCCCGGGTTCCGCACCTCCTCGGGCAGGGGCTGCGGCCCCTGCACCCGCAGTGAGAAGACGCGAAAATCTGCGCAGCGCATCTTTTCGCGACTACACGATGGCACGGGTGACCCCTGGCCGTGGCGACGGCAGCGCAGTATCAAGCCGTTGGCAGGGGCCGCGCGCGACAACGGAGCGTGGCCTTAATACCGGGTGCAGGGCTCAGCCCTGCCGCTGGATGCCCTCCTCGAAAAGGCGTAAGAGACTAGGCGCTATGTCTTTAAGAGCTAAATGCGCGATCGCCGGGCTCGGCCAGACCCGGATGGGTAAAAACTTCGATCATCCCGCACCGATCGGCTTCGCTGCCGAGGCCGTCAATCTCGCCCTCGACGACGCTGGCCTCCAACGCGCCGACCTCGACGGCCTGCTCGTCAACCCCGGAATCACCTGGTTGAACAATCCGATGGCTTCGTCGTCGCTCCAGCATGCGATGGGCCT
>JGI20175J14863_1000159_pt1 | contig 13134 bp, 15 predicted proteins | sample NGESurdeep072012_2_FD_14863 | JGI IMG/M metagenome (IMG submission 14863)
ACCTCGCATTGCCACCTTTTTGGCCGGCATTTTGAGCGGCGTCGAGCGCCGCTTTCAGCGTCTCCAGCTTGGCCAATTCGACCGGCCCTTCATCTCCCGCCTTGGCGAGCGCGCGGCCGATCAGGCGCAGCGCGATCTCGGCCGGCAATCGCGCATAGCCCGCCGCGTCGAAGGCGATGGCACCCGGCATGGCGGGCGATAGTGTCAGCTCGGCCGCGGCCCGGTCGATCGCGGCTTCGATCGCCATGTCCGCCCGCTTCAGCCGCCGCGCCAGCAGCGCCAGCCTGCGGGCGTCGAGACCCTCGCGCGCGAGCTCCCCCATCAAGCCGCGCAACCGCGCCCGCGTGAAGCGCGGATCGCGGTTGGACGGATCGTCCGCGAACGGAATTTTCGCGGCGCGCAAAGTGGCGACGAGGCGCGCCTTCGGGATGTCGAGCAGCGGGCGGACGAGTTTGATCTGCCCCTCGCCATCTCCCGGCAATGCCGAAATCCGCGCCATCGCCGCGAGCCCGCTGACGCCGCTGCCGCGGCTCATGCGGATCAGCACGGTCTCGGCCTGGTCGTCGCGCGTGTGCGCAGTGAGGACGTGCGAAGTGTTTGCTTGGCGGGCCGCGCCGGCGAGCAGGTGGTAGCGCGCCGCCCGCGCCGCCTCCTGCAAGCCGGTCTTCGGCTTGGCTCCGGTCCAACGCAAGGTGCGGTGAGCGATGCCGAGCTTGCGCGCCAGGCGTCCGACATTTGCCGCCTCGCGCTTGGCTTCCTTGCGCAAGCCGTGATCGACGGTCACTGCGAACAACGCCGGCCCGCTCTTACGCGCCTTGCGCCAGCGCGCGGCGAGCACCATCAGCGCGGTTGAATCCGGCCCGCCGGACACCGCCAGCACCAGCGCGGGAAAAGGTTCGAGATCGGAGAAAAGCGATTTGGCTTCCGTGGCCGAGACTGGTGAAGTCTCAGCAGTGCGCACGCTTTTGTTCCTGCGTGACGCCGCGTTTCACGCTTGCCGAGGCGCGCGGAAATTTGCGCCCGACTTCCGCCAGCGTGGCGCAGGCCGCTTCCTTCTGATTGAGCGCGGCGAGCGACTGCCCGAGCCGCAGAAGCGCGTCCGGCGCCTTGCCGGCGTGCTCGAATTTAGTCGAGACCGCCAGGAAGGATTCCGCCGCGTCGCGATAGCGCTGGCGTTGGAACAGGCTCTCGCCCAGCCAGTATTGCGCGTCCGGCACCAGCTTTTCGTCCGGATATTTGCGCAGGAAATCGCGGAACGCCTGCTCGGCCAGCGCGTAATCTTTGTGCAGCACATAGCCATACGCCATGTCGTATTCGTCCTTCGGCGTCGCCGACGGCGGCAGCGTTGCAAGCTGGGTGCCGATGGCGCTGGTGTCGCGCGGCGGCGGCAATTGCGACGGCGGCATCGGCGCCGCGTTCGCCATCGGCCCTGCCGGCTGCGCCGGCGCATTACCGGAAAGCGTCGACAGATCGAGCGGAGCGCCCGGGGCGCGGCCGCCGGGCGCGCCGACCGGCGGCTCGTTATCCGCGTTCTGGACCGGGGCGGCCGCCGTTTCGTTGCCGAGGACGCGTGGCGCGCCGGGCGCATTGGGATGCTGGGCGGGATTGAATACGTCGGAGCGGTTGCCGGGCGTGGCGGGCACCGGCGCATTGACCGGCGCTGGCGGCGCCATCGCGCGCGGGGCTGCGCCCGCGGGCGGTGCGCCCTTGGAGCCAAGCTGCTGGAAGCGATACTCGGTATCTTCCTGCATGCGCTTGAGCCGTTCCTCGAGCTGCTGGTTACGGTACTGCAACTGCTCGAGCGTGCCGGTGAGCTGGCGCAGCGCACTTTCCATGCGGTCGAGGCGGATGGACAGATCGCCGGGATCGGCCTGCGCCACGCGCGGCTGCTCCGCTGGACGCTGGTCGCCTTGGAGCTGGTCGCCTTGGCGCTGCGGCGACGGCGGCTCGCCGCGGCTGAACAGATTATCGAGGAAGCCGCCGGAAGAACGCTGCTCCTGCGCCGCCGCCGCGCCGGCCAGAAGCAACAGCGGAAGCGCGGCGAGCGCCGCGATGCGAATTCGGTGTCGTGAACGCGTCATGATGCACAGTCCGGCAGCGGTCGATACAGCTAGCATAGGGCGGGCTGCGTCGAAATTGTGACTGGAGCCCTCGCGCGGCCATTCACGACCTGTTTCCGGCCGTAAAATACGTCGATGCCCGGCGCAAGGCCGGGCATGACAGTTTTTAAACAAGTGCCGCCAGCGTCTTACGAGCTGACGCCGAGCACCGTGACCGCGCGGCGGTTCTGCGACCAGCAGGAAATGTCGTCGCAAATCGCGACCGGCCGCTCCTTGCCGTACGATATGGTGCGCATGCGGTTCGCCGCCACGCCGTGCGAGATCAGATAGTCACGCACGGTCTGTGCCCGGCGGGCGCCGAGCGCGATGTTGTATTCGCGCGTGCCGCGCTCGTCGGCGTGACCTTCGACGGTGAATTGGCCGTACTGGCTATAGTTGTTGAGCCACTGCGCCTGCTTGTCGAGCGTTGTACGCGACTGCGGCGTGAGCTCGGAGGAATCGGTTTCGAAGAACACGCGGTCGCCGACATTGACCACGAAGTCCTGCTGGCTGCCGGGCGTCGCCATGCCGGCCGCATTGGCCTGCGCGTCGTCGCCGGGCTTGTTGGCGCAGGCCGAAATCGCCAGCGCCGACGCTAGAACGGCCACGAGCCGGGCCGCGCGGAAAATGTGATTCACATTGGTCATCCCGGTGCCTCCATTCTCACTCACGCAACTACCGGAGAATTTGCTGGCGCATGATCTCTCCCGAAAACCGGTACCCTCTTTTCGGGATCATGCGCGTGCCTCATCGTCTACCAGCACGGTGGTTAAGCGAACCTTCCATCAACCTTGATGGAACCTTGCGCGAGGCCCCTAAAATTGTCTGAGCCACGTAAACCTATTCTGATGGTTAAGAGCCGGTGAAAATGTGGCGCTGATTTGTCCGCGCACGATCATTTCTGAAAACCGGTACCCGCCCCGAATCAAGTCCGGGGCAGGCTTTTTCGGGATCGTGCGCTAGGACAACAGCGGCGACCACGCCGGATCCGAGGCCAAGCTCGGGGTGGGCACCTTGAGCTGGTTACGGCCGGTGATGTCGATCGTGTAAAGCGACGGGCCTCTGCCGGGATCGCTGAAATACATCAATACCCGCCCGTTCGGGGCGAAGGTCGGGCCTTCGTTGTGGAATCCCTCGGTCAGGACGCGCTCGCCGGAGCCGTCCGGCTTGAGGATGCCGATCGAAAATTGTCCGCGCGCCTGCCCGGTGAAGGCGATGTAGTCGCCGCGCGGCGACCATACCGGGGTCGAGTGATGGCCCTCGCCAAAGCTGATGCGCTGCGCCGGGCCGCCATTGGCCGCCATCACATAGATCTGCTGCGTACCGCCGCGGTCGCTCTCGAAGCAGATGCGGCTGCTGTCCGGCGAATAGCACGGCGCGGTGTCGATGGCCGGCGTGTCGGTGAGCCGCGTGGTCGCCTTCGAGCGCAGATCCATCACGAACAGATTGGCGTTGGCGCCCTGCTGCAGGCTCATAATCACGCGCTGGCCGTCCGGCGAAAATCGTGGCGCGAACGTCATGCCGGGAAAATTGCCGACGATCTCGCGCTGGCCGGTCTCGATGTTGAGCAGATAGACACGCGGATCGCCCTGCCCGTAGGACATGTAGGTGATCTCTTGCGTGGTCGGGTTGAAGCGCGGCGTGAGCACCAGGTCGTCGCCGCGGGTGAGATAGCGCACGCCGGCGCCATCTTGATCCATGATGGCGAGGCGTTTCACCCGCCGGTCCTTCGGGCCGGTCTCATCCACGAACACGATGCGGCTGTCGAAATAGCCCTTCTCGCCGGTGAGCGTCTCGTAGATCGCGTCGGAGATGATGTGCGCGATGCGCCGCCAGTTGTCGGGCGTGGTGAAATACTGCTTGCCGTCGAGCTGCTGGCCCGCGAACACGTCCCATAGCCGGAATTCGGCTTTCAGCCGTCCGTCGCCTTGTTTGGTGATGCGGCCGGTGACCAGCGCCTGCGCGTTGATGACGCGCCAGTCCGCGAAGCGCGGCACCGCATCGGAATTAGTGATCTTCTCGGTGAACGCCTGCGGATTGATCGGCGCGAACAGCCCGCTGCGCTGCAGATTGCTGCTGATGACCGCGGTGAGGTTGTGCGCGATCTCGCTCTCGGTCGGCGCGCCGGCCAGAAAATCGGGCAGCGCGATCGGCATCGGCTGGACATTGCCTTGCGTGATGTCGACGCGCATCACCGCGGCCGCGGGCCGGCTCGCAAGCGCTATGAGCGCACCGGCGCCGGCGCCGGCCAGCAGACGGCGGCGGCTCAACATGAGGTTACGGTCGATCATAAGATGCGTCATCTCGCGGGAATATTGCTGAACATTTCTTTGGTGTCGAAGGTAAAGTCGATTTCTTTCCAAATATCGTAGTGATCAGGACGCAGCATGGTGAAGGGCTGGCCGATGAGCACCGCACGCACGGCGCTGTCGCGTATCGCATTAAAACGGGCGCCACTTCCGCTGGTCATAACCTGCGGACCGATATCCAGCGTGCCGTCGCGTTTGAACCTGATCCGAATAGTGACCTGGAATTGATCTGCGTCCTGCGCGCCGACCGGCGGATTCCACAACGACATCAGCCGCGCGCGCAGCGCGTCGATTTCCGATTGCGACAGCCGGGCGGCGTTGCCGCTCGCGGCGCCGAGCGAAGGCGTCGAATTGAGCTCCGCTCCGGTCGCGGCGTTGCGTTGCGGATCGCGCTTGTCGAGCAGCGCCGCGATCTTGTCGGCGTCGAATTTGGGCTGCTTTTGAACCGGCTTCTTCGGCGGCAGCGGCTGCGGCTCGGCCTTGGCTTGCTGTTTCTGTTCGTCCTGTTTCTTGAGCTTCTCGGCGATCGGGTCGGGCTTCGGCAGCGGTTGCGGCTCCGGCGTTTTTTCCGCCGTGGCCTTGAGCTCTTTTTTCTCGGTGAGCTTGGGCGCAATCTCTTCGGCCGGCTTCGCGTCGGCGATTTTTTCCACCAGCGGCTTGGGGATTTCGAGCTTGGGCGCCTGCTTGGCGCCCTTGGTCATTTCGGAGAAGTCCTTCTCGCTCACCAGGTCGACCGGCAGCGATTCCGCCGGCGTGACCTCGAAGGTCTTGCCGGAGAACGACACCAGCGCCCACAGCAGCACCGCCGCGTGCAGACCGGTCGATATCGCTGACGCCATTCTCATCTGCATTACTGTACTTTCGAGCTTTGCTCGAATTCGGTCACCAAGGCCACCCGATGGAAACCGGCCGCCGACAGCCGCCCCATCACCTTCATCATGGTCCCGTAGTCCACTTTTTTGTCGCCGCGCACATAAATGCGGGCGTCGGTGCCGCCGCGCGCCTCGGCCACCGCCTGCAGCTTCGGGATCAGATCGTCCACGCTAATTTCGGCATTTTGCAGGAAAACCTGGCCCTTGTCGTTAACCGACAAGGTGAGCGGCTCTTTGTCCTGATCGAGGCTCTTGGCCTGGCTTTGCGGCAGGTCGATCGGCACTCCGACTGTGAGCAGTGGCGCCGACACCATGAAAATGATCAGCAGCACCAGCATCACGTCCACCATCGGCGTGACGTTGATCTCGCTCATCACCTTTTGGCGATGACGCTTCCTGCGTCCGATGACCGGCGTGCCGGCATTGGCTGCCATCGTCCCCTCACCCGCGCTCGTCGATCTGGCGCGACAGGATGGCGGCGAACTCGTCGGCAAAGCCTTCCAGCCGCTGCGCCAGCTTGTTCACCTCGGAAGCGAACTTGTTATAGAAAATGGTCGCCGGTATGGCGGCGACAAGGCCGATTGCGGTCGCAAATAGCGCTTCCGCGATGCCCGGCGCCACCACCGCCAATGACGTGTTCTTGGAAGCCGCGATCGACTGGAAGCTGGTCATGATGCCCCAGACCGTGCCGAACAGGCCGATAAAGGGGCCGGCCGAGCCGACTGTGGCCAAGACTAACAGCCGGCGTTCCAGCCGCTCGACCTCGCGCGCGATGGTCACCTCCATCACCTTCTCGATCCGCATCTGCAAGCCGGCGAACGAGCGCGCTTGGCCCTCGAAGCTGCGCTTCCATTCCCGCATCGCCGCCACGAACAGCGCGGCCATCGAGTGAGTCGGCTTCGAGGACAGCGAGCGGTAGAGCTCCTCCAGCGACTGGCCGGACCAGAACGCCTGCTCGAAACGGTCCATGGCGCGCTTGCTACGCGTATAGAGCACGGTCTTGTCGATCGCGATCGCCCAGACCCAGACCGAACACACCAGCAGCCCGACCATGACCGCCTTGACGATCCAATGGGCGTGCCAGAACAGCGTGAACAGCGAGAGGTCGGAAGAGGTGAGCGGGAGCACCGACTGTGCCACATCGGCAGGATTCATGGGCACGTCCTTTGCTCTGTCCGAGGTCAAACAGGCAGAGCTAAACGAAATCCCCGCCAAATGGCCAAACTAGGGCGCGAGGCCCATCATAAGCCCACTAAACAGCGCTGATTGTGGTTAATAATTGGTTAGCGGGCCGGTTCCGCCCCGGAGCCCAGGCTCTCCTGATCCGCGCGCATGGCAATCCGCAGCGGCTTGGGGATCGGCCGCGCGCGCCCGCCGGACACGAAGGCAACCTGCACATGCGCCTCCACGATCAACTCGTCGCCGCGCATCACCTGCTGGTGCAGCGTGACGGAGGCACCCTTCACCTCCTCGGGCACGGTGACGATGTCGAGCACGTCGTCCATATGCGCGGGCTTGCGGAAATCGATGCTCATGTGGCGCACGACGAATGAGAAGCCCGGCGCCTCCTTCTCAGCCGCCTCGAACATAGCGCGATGATCGGCGCCGATCAGGCGCAAATAGTTGGTGCGGCCGCGCTCCATGAAACGCAGGTAGCTGGCGTGATAGACCACGCCGGAAAAATCAGTGTCCTCGTAGTAGACGCGCACCGGCTGCAAATGCCGGCCGTCGCGAATTTCGCCGTCGAGGGCGCTTGCGCTCGACACCGTGTCAGTCCTCTTCTTCTTGCCCAAACAACCCGAATTGGCTCGGGTCGCGCGCAGGCTCCTGCAGGCCGAGATGCTTGAACGCGGCCGAGGTGAGCAGCCGCCCGCGCGGCGTGCGTTGCAGCAGACCCTTCTGGATCAGGAACGGCTCGATGATGTCCTCGATGGCGTCGCGTGGCTCGCTCAATGCGGCCGCCATGGTGTCGACGCCGACCGGGCCGCCGCCATAACTCTCCGCGATGGTCATGAGGTAACGCCGGTCCATGGCGTCGAGCCCGGCGGCATCGACTTCCAGCTCACGGAGCGCGTTGTCGGCGACCTTGCGGTCGATCGCCTTGGCACCATCCACATGGGCGAAGTCGCGCACCCGGCGCAACAGACGCCCGGCGATACGCGGCGTGCCGCGCGCGCGGCGCGCGATCTCGTTGGCGCCGTCCGCCGTCATGCCGATGCCCAGTACGCGGGCGCCGCGATTGACAATCTCTTCCAGCTCGCCTTCCGAATAGAAATTCAGCCGCACCGGAATGCCGAAGCGGTCGCGCAGCGGATTGGTCAGCAGGCCGGCGCGCGTGGTGGCGCCCACAAGCGTGAACGGTTGCAATGGGACCTTCACCGAGCGAGCCGCCGGCCCCTCGCCGATGATGAGATCGAGTTGGAAGTCCTCCATGGCCGGATAAAGGATTTCTTCCACCGCCGGATTGAGCCGGTGGATCTCGTCGATGAACAGCACGTCGCGCGCTTCCAGATTAGTGACCAGCGCGGCGAGATCGCCGGCCTTGGCGATCACCGGCCCGGAGGTGGCGCGAAAATTCACCCCCAGTTCGCGCGCGACGATCTGCGCCAGCGTGGTCTTGCCGAGGCCGGGCGGGCCGACGAACAGTACATGGTCGAGCGCCTCCTTGCGCGCGCGCGCGGCCTCGATGAACACGCCGAGATTGGCGCGCGCCTTTTCCTGGCCGATGAATTCGGAAAGGCGCTGCGGGCGCAGCGAGACATCGGCGTCGTCAGCGCGGGTCTCGGGCGTGACCAAGCGGCGCGGGGTGTTCATTTCGCCAACTCCCTCAGCCCCTGCCGGATCAAGGTCGCTACATCGGCGCCCTCGCCCGCGTTGCGCGTCGCGGCGGCGATGGCGGCGGCCGCCTGCGGCTGGCCGTAGCCGAGATTGACCAGCGCGGAGACCGCATCCATCACCGGCCGCGGCGCGCGCTTCTCGTCGAGCGCGCCGGCCAGATGCACGAACGCCGGATCGACGTCCGCGAAGGCCGGCACCTTGTCCTTGAGCTCGGTGACGATGCGCTCGGCCACTTTTGCGCCGACGCCGGGCGCGCGCGACACCGTCGCTTTGTCGCGCATGACAATAGCCGACGCGAGTTCGGATACTTTCAGCGTGCCGAGCACCGAGAGCGCCACCTTGGCGCCGACGCCCTGCACCGTCTGCAGCAGGCGGAACCATTCGCGCTCGCTGTCGCTGACAAAGCCGAACAGCTTGATCTGGTCCTCGCGCACGTAAGTCTCGATCGACAGCGTGGCGGCTTCGCCCGTCGCCGGCAGCGATTGCAACGTGCGCGGCGAGCAATGCACCTGGTAGCCGACGCCGCCGACGTCGAGGATGATGTAATCCGCGCCGTAGCTGTCGACGGTGCCCCGAAGTTTTCCAATCATATGCGCTTGCCGATCATGACGCCGCCGCCCTCAGCACCGCGCTGGTCCGGTGATGCGCATGACACACGGCGATCGCCAGCGCGTCGGCGGCATCCTCGCTCTGCGGATCGGCTTTCGGCAGCAGCACGCCGATCATCATACGGATCTGCGTCTTTTCGGCATGGCCAGAGCCGACGATTGATTTCTTCACCAGATTGGGCGCGTATTCCGCCACCGGCAGCCCGGCTCTGGCCGGCACCAGCATGGCGATGCCGCGCGCCTGGCCGAGCTTAAGCGTCGCCACCGCATTGGCGTTGACGAAGGTCGCCTCCACCGCCGCCTCGTGCGGGCGGTATTGCTCGATCACCCGGCAAAGCCCGTCATGGATGACCACCAGCCGGGCGCCGAGCGCGGCCCGCTCGCTGGTCTCGACCGATCCGCAGGCCACGTAGATCAGCCGGTTGCCGTCAGCCTCGACCAGGCCCCAGCCGGTACGGCGGAGCCCGGGATCGATGCCGAGAATGCGAATCGGATGCCCGACCATGGCCCGTTGATAGCCCCAAGTCTGCCTTCCGACCAGAAGCCGACCTTTCGGACAGAACGGGTCACCCAAAGGCCCCCAGGACTGCTAATGAACCCTGGCCCGCCAAAGCCACGCCCCCATGATCGATCCGCAAACGCTTTCATTGTTCCAGGACGCCGTCGCCGACCCGCGGTTCCCCATCGCCATCGGCATTGCCGCTCTGTCCGGCCTGGTGCGCGGATTTTCCGGCTTCGGCTCGGCGCTGATCTACATGCCGCTGATCGCGGCGGTGTACAGCCCGCGCCTGGCCGCGCCGACGCTGCTGCTGATCGACACGATTTGCAGCCTGCCGTTCGCCCTGCACGCCATGCCGCAGTGCAATTGGCGCGAAGTGACCCCGGTTACGATCGGCGGCGTCGTGACGCTGCCGATCGGCGTGCTGGCGCTGCTGTGGGTCGATCCGCTGAGCTTGCGTTGGTTCATCGCGGGTTTGGTGCTGGCCGCGCTGGTGGCGCTGGCCGCCGGCTGGCGCTATCACGGCCGCCCGACGCTCGCCGCCTCGTTCGGCGTCGGCGCGCTCGCCGGCTTTGGCGGCGGCGCCGTGCAGATCGGCGCCCCGCCTTTGCTGGTGTTCTGGCTGGGCGGAACCAACAATGCGGTGACGGTGCGCGCCAACATCATGGTCTATTTCATCATGCAGGGCGCGCTGTCGATGGTCATGTATTTCTTCAGCGGCTTGTTCAGCGCGCAGGCGATCGTTTTGTCCTTGCTGCTGGGATTGCCGTTCGCGGTCGCCATGGCCGGCGGCGCGTATTGGTTTCACGGCTCCAGCGACGCGCTCTACCGCCGCGCCGCCTATCTGATCATCGCCTTGGCGGCACTGGTGAGCCTGCCGGTATTCGACGCGCTGAGGTGAGTGAAATCGCATGACACCCGGTCTCGGCTTCGCGCTCGGCGCCATGCTCTGCTTCGGTGCCGGCGATCTCATCTACAAACGCGCGGCGGCGGCCGGCATCGAGGCCAGCCAGTTCGTCATGCTGCAGGCCTGGGTGTTCTGTCCCGGCATCACACTCTATGCCTGGCTCACCGGCACGCTCGATCCGCACTTGTCGGCGCTGTGGGGTTCGCTGGCCGGATTGTTCGCGCTCATTGCCTTCACCAATTTCGCCCGCAGCCTGCAGGAGGGCGCGGTGAGCACCAATGCGCCGATCTTCCGGCTGAACTTCACGATCACCGCCGCCCTGGCGATCGTGCTGCTGGGTGAGACGCTAACGATGACGAAACTCGCGGCGCTCGTCTGCGCGCTCGGCGCGGTGTGGCTGCTGCTCGCCGAGCCGGCCGCCCGGCGCACCCGTCCAAATTTAAGTTCATTAACCCACGTGCTGATCGCAACCGTCGCGATGGGTCTCGCCAACTTGTTCTACAAGGTCGGCCTGCAACAAGGCGCGCTGCCGGAAACCATGGTCGCGGCGCAGGCCTGGGCGTTCTGCTCGACGGCGACGCTGTTCGGCTGGCTGCGCGAGCGACACTTTCGCCTTACCCCCGGAGCCTGGCGGTATTCCACGCTCGCCGCCGTCGCGCTGGCGGTCGCCTTCGTGCTGCTGATGCACGGGCTGGCGCGTGGCCCGGCCAGCGTGCTGGTGCCGGTGGCGCAAATGAGCTTCGTGTTCACCGCGCTGCTGGGCGCAGCGATGTTTCGCGAAACTCTGGATTTGAGAAAACGCGCCGGTCTGTTGGTGGCCGGCGCCGCGCTCGCGCTGTTCGCCGTGAGTTAGAGTCTGATCAGCATATTTTCTTGCGCATGATCTTATCCGAAAACCGGTTCCCACCATCGGATCAAGTCCGAAGGCATGCTTTTCGGGATCATGCGCTACGCGCTCATCTTCGCCACCAGCGCGTCGGACACTTCGAAATTCGCGTAGACATTCTGCACGTCTTCATTGTCGTCGAGCAACTCGATCAGCTTTAGCATCTTCTCGCCGGCCTCGTCATCGAGTGCCACGGTGTTCTGCGGCTTCCACAGCAGCGCGGCCTTTGCGCGGCTCGCCGAATTTCACTTCCAGCGCTTTCGCCACCTCGCGCAAGCTTTCCGGCGTGGTGAAGATCTGATGGCCGTCCTCGTTCGACGCCACGTCCTCGGCGCCGGCTTCGATCGCGGCGTCCAGCATCGCATCAGCGCTGGCGGCCTTGGCGTCGAACTCGACCACGCCGACATGATTGAACATGAACGACACCGCGCCGGTCGTGGCCAAATTGCCGCCGTTCTTGGTGAAAGTGGCGCGCACCTCGCCGGCGGTACGGTTGTGATTGTCGGTGAGCGCCTCGACGATCACCGCCACCCCACCCGGCCCGTAGCCCTCGTAGCGGATTTCGTCATAGCTTTCGGCGTCGTTGCCGGACGCCTTTTTGACGGCGCGCTCGATATTGTCCTTCGGCATGTTCTCGGCGCGGGCGGCCAGGATGGCGGCGCGCAGGCGCGGATTGAACGCCGGGTCGGGCAGGCCCAGCTTGGCCGACACCGTGATCTCGCGCGCCAGCTTGCCGAACAGCTTGGAGCGCACCTTATCCTGGCGCCCCTTGCGGTGCATGATGTTCTTGAATTGGGAATGACCAGCCATGACTCGAACTGCAATGAGGTTGATGCCGGCGGGGTTATAGGCTGGGCGCGCGGGAAAATAAATATCAGATAATCGGTAGCGACCCTAACATTTTTGCTTGCGCATGATCTTATCCGAAAGCCGGTTCCCACTTTTCGGGATCATGCGCTGGCCACCGCCACATTGCGCAGGATGGCGTCGATCCGCTCGGCGACACGTGCCACGTTGCGGTGGACGCGCGCCTTGTAGCGCCGGACCGCGTCGCGATCGACCATAAAGAACTGTTTTTCCGGATAGCTGCGGCCGAAAATATCGATCAGCATGCTGCGGAATTCGCCCGAAACGATGCCCGGCATCTGCTCCGACGGCTGCTCGGCATAGGCGGCGCGCTCGGCCGACGTGAGCGCGCAGAGCAGCGGATGCAGGCGCGCCGAATAGACTTGTCTGTGGCACTGGATGACCTGGATGGCGCGGTCGAGCGCGTGGTCCGGCCGGATCTCGTCGACGATCTGCAAAGGTTCGTCCAAGGTGGAAGTGTTCATCGGAAACTGGTCGATCAGCCAGTCGCCCAGATGCGTCACATTGCTGCGGCCGTGCCCATACATCAGCACGTCGTCCTCGTAGCGCGCGAACCAGGTATCGAGCCGCTCGACCAGCCGCTCGAGGCCCACGCGCGGGATCAACTCGCGGTATTGCGTGTGCGGCCGTGCCCATACATCAGCACGTCGTCCTCGTAGCGCGCGAACCAGGTATCGAGCCGCTCGACCAGCCGCTCGAGGCCCACGCGCGGGATCAACTCNCGGTATTGNGTGCCGAAAATTCCGATCGCCGCNTTGCCGCGCGAAACGANGTCGAGCACATCGTCGCCGAGCAACGGCAGGAACATGCCGCCGCCGGTGCCGAGCACCACCAGGTCGTATTTGTCGCGCGCCTCATNNAGCGTGCCGAAGCTCAAATGATGCACCTCTGCCTCACCCGGCAGCAGCGCGTTGATCGTCTGATAGCCGAGCCGGCCGCCGAACGTGCCGATGTCGCCATCGGAGATCACCGCGACGCTGCAAGCCACGACCGGCTTGAGCCGCTCGGTCGGCGTTAGCCGCATCAGCACCTGGCCGGCGTCGATCGGCGCGCTGCATTCGATGCGGAAGCCGTAGCGATCGAACAACAGCGCGAGATCGTAGAAGCTCAACGCGTTGGCGAAGCCGGCGCGGTCGCCGCTGCCCGCCAAATCGGTCGCGCGATAGCTCAGGATCACGTCCTGCTTGCAGAAGCGCAGATGGGTGAACAGGTTCTCCACGTCGGCGATGCGTTCGAGCGCGCCGAGCAT
>JGI20175J14863_1000166_pt1 | contig 12924 bp, 10 predicted proteins | sample NGESurdeep072012_2_FD_14863 | JGI IMG/M metagenome (IMG submission 14863)
GTCATCTCGCGCGAAACGTAATCGAAGATTTCGCGCGCGACGCCGAGAAACTCCGGCTCATTCAGCGCGCGGCCGGCGTCGAGGTACAGCCGCGCCAGCAGCGCGTTGTCGTAGAGCATTTTTTCGAAGTGCGGCACGAGCCATCGCTCGTCCACGCTGTAGCGATGGAATCCGCCGCCGATCTGGTCGTAGATTCCGCCGCGCGCCATCTTCGAAAGCGTGTGCCGAACCATCTCCGCCATTGCCTCGTCGCCGTCGGCGGCGTGCACGCGAAGAAACAGCGAGAACACGAACGTGTTGGGAAATTTCGGCGCCTGGCCCAGTCCGCCGTTGATGCTATCGTAGTGCGCGGCGAGCGCGCGCGCCGATTCCGCCGCCAGTCCCGGCTTTAGGTCGCCGCCGGTGGGCACGTAGTTGGTGAGCGCGCCGAGCGCCTCGGTCAGCTTTTCGAGATTGTTGGTGACTTCCTTGGCGCCATCGCGATACGCGTGCGACACCGCCGTCAGGATGCGCGGAAATCCGGGCATCCCATGACGATCTTCGGGCGGGTAGTAGGTCCCGCCGAAAAACGGCCGCCCGTCCGGCGCCAGGAACATCGTCAACGGCCATCCGCCGCGCCCCGTGATCAGCTGCACCGCATCCATGTAAATCTGATCGAGGTCGGGACGCTCCTCGCGATCGACTTTGATCGGGATGAAGTTCTCGTTGATCAACCGCGCGATCGCGTCGTTCTCGAACGACTCGCGCTCCATCACGTGGCACCAGTGACAGGCCGAGTAGCCAATCGACAGCATGATCGGCTTGTTCTCCGCCTTCGCGCGCGCAAGCGCGTCCGGACCCCACGCATACCAATCGACAGGATTGTACGCGTGCTGGCGCAGGTACGGACTTTGTTCGTTAATTAACCGGTTCGGCTTGCGGCCGGAATGACTTTCGGGATTGTTGGCCTGGCTCATGTATCTCGTTTCATCCTATCTGCCTCGCCGCGCGCTGTCATTCCGAGCGAGTCACCGTCTGGCAGAGTATCGCGCGCGCCAGTTACAATTCGCTGCTATGAACTCCGCTTCCGCATCGCCCGACTCCGCCGCATTGCAGCGCGCCGCCGGCAACGACAACGATTCGCGATTCCGCCTGCGCGCCGGATGCGTCCTCATTCTCGCCGCGATTCTCTTCTTCGCCCGCCTGGGTGCGCGAGCGCTGTGGTCCTCGGAATTCCGATGGGCCGAAATCGCGCGCGAGATGATGGTGACGCACAACTACTTCTGGCCGACGATCAACGGTCACGTCTATTACGACAAGCCGCTCGGCTCCTACTGGCTGGTAATTTTTTCGACACCGTTCACAGGCGGCCTCAACGAGGCGGCCACGCGCCTGCCCTGCGCGATAGCGGGCTTGCTGGCAGTGGCGATACTGATGCGGCTAGTGCGACGCCTCTACGACGCTCGCACCGCGATACTCGGCGGTGTCATCCTCGCGACCAGCTTCAGCTTCGTATTCTTTTCGCGCCACGCCAGTGCCGACGTCGAAACGCTCACCGGCGAACTAGCCGCAATCCTGCTCTTCAACCACAACGAAGAGCGCGGCGGCGGATTGTGGGTCGTCGGCCTATGGCTGATCATGGCGGCGACTTCGCTCACCAAAGGTCTGCTCGGATTCGCGCTGCCGTTGCTGGTGATTGGAGTGTATTCATGCCTGCGCGACGGCTGGGCACAGTTCTTTCAAGAAATTTCCCGTGGCCCTCTCGTCGATCGGATACGATCGCTCGTCGAGCGCAATCGATGGTTCTTCAACTGGTACACGGTCGCCGGCATCGCGCTGGGCGCGATGGTTTACGGGCTGCCCTTCCAAATCTCGTCGCGCCTGATGGGCTCGGAAAAGGGCCTCCAGATGGTGTATCGCGAGAACCTGGTGCGGTTTTTCGACCCGTTCGACCATCGCGGACCTATCTACCTGTATGTCTACGTCATCTTCGGCCTGATGGCTCCGTGGTCAGCGCTGTTGCCCGCGGCCCTGGTAGAAACGCACAGGCTGCGTCATGCCGGCGCCGAGCCTGCTCGCGCAGATCGATTCGCGTTGGTTTATTTCTGGGCGACGTTCATATTTTTCACGCTCTCGGGATCGCGCCGCAGCTACTACATCCTGCCGATTCTGCCCGCGGCGGCGATCCTGGTCGCACGAACGCTCGCGTATCCCAGCGAAAGCGAATTACGCTCGATGATCGCCCGGCGTCTGCTGACTATCGGCTACGCGATCGTCGCGTTGGCCGCGGTCGTCAGCATCGTCCTGCTGATTCCGGCCCGGGCGATTCTTCCGCATCCCTACGATGCGCTCCCGGAACTGCCGGCAAAGTTCACCTTCATCGTGTTCTGGATCGTATCGATCGCCGTCGTCGCGTACACGATTCGCAAGTTCAAACCGTATCGCGTCGCGATTTCAGTGGGCGTCATCGCGTATCTCGCGATGACCTACATCTATATCTTCGCGATGCCTGCGGCGGACGCTTATCGCGGTGAAAAGCCCTTCGGCTATGCGGTCCTGAACAAGATTGGCGGTTCGACTGACCGGCTCGTGCTGTTCAAGACTGCGGGGCCGCTGTTCTATCTCAATCCGCCGAAGCCAATCCCCGAGTTCGAAAAGAAGCGGGATTTGCAGGATGCGATCGCGAAAGGCGACGCCAAATGGATGATCGTCCGACGGCGCGACATCCCCAAGCTCGACACCCCCACCACAATCGAGCTCAGCGAGGCGTCATATCCGTGGGAGACCGACTACAATTACCGAAACAAGGTTGTGCTGGTCCGGATCGGCAGCGCGCCGTAGCAAGTGCGCGTCACAATCGCATCGGCATGACGACGTACGTGTACTGCTGATCCGACTCCGTCCTGATGACGCCCGGGCTAACGTCATCGCTGAGCCCGAGCTCCACGGTCGAATCGTTACCCGGCGGAATTACGCCCAGCGCGTCTTGCACGTATGCGGCATTGAACCCGATCGCGAATTCTTCGCTCTTGAAATCGACGTCAAGCGACTCGCTTGCTTCACCCGTTTCCGGACTCGTCGATGAAACGGTCAGCGTCCCGGCCGATAGCGCGAATTTGACGCCGTGATAGCGTTCGCTCGAGAAAATTGCCGCACGCTTGATTGCCGCGAACAGCAAATCCCGCTTGACGGTAATCTTGTACCTCGACTGCTTGGGGATGACGCCGCGGTAATCGGGGAATTCGCCCTCGACCAACCGCATCGAGATTTCGGTGGTCCCGCGCTTGAGGTATGCGAGCTGACCTTCGAGGTTCAACCGCACTTCGGCGTCGCCGCTCTCATCGAGAATTTTGCGCAGTTCCGAGAGTCCCTTTCGCGGAATGATCGCTCCGGTCTCCATTCTGAATCCCGGTATTTCGCGCTCGATCATCGCCAGCCGATGGCCGTCCGTTGCGACCATTCGCGCCGATCCCGGAGCGTTGGATTCAACGAACACGCCGCTCAGGTTGTAGCGGGCTTCATCCGGACTGACGGCGAAAATCGTCTTGTCGATCATCCCGGCCAGCACCGCGGCTGGCATCGCCAATTCAGCCTTCAGTTGTTTCTTTGCCGGCGCGGCGTCCTTGGCAACGCTCTGGCTTGGCATGGCAGGGAAGCTGCGCGGGTCCAGGCCCATCATTTTGAACTTCGCCCGGCCGCACTTCAGCTCGACCCAATCGCTGTCGAGCGAGGTCAGCGCGACTTCATCGCCTTCGGTCTCGCGCACGATTTCGAAAAGCTTACGCGCGTTGAGCGTGAGGCTTTTTTCCTTGCCGGAACACGCGACCTGCGTGCGGATTCCGACTTCGAGGTCGGTTGCGCTCAAAGTCAGCGCATTTCCGTTGGGTTCGATCAGGACATGGCCGAGTATCGGAACCGTCGTCCGCCGTTCCACGATGCCCTGCATCAGTCCCAAACCGCTAAGCAACGAAGCGCGCTCGATGGAAAGTCCCATGAATTGTTAGCCCGTCTCCTATTCCTAGATCTTAGATCTTTTAAAAAGAATAGCAGTAATAGTAGGAGTTGTGGATTTGTTGATTGATCGCGCAAGCGCCCGAAAATGAAAGCCAATCCATCGTTGAAAAGCTGTCAGCGGAAAAGCGGCTGACCGACAGGGCCGGCCTGGTGCGCACCAGCCCTGTCGATATCGATAGCCTTATGCCCACCTCCTCCACAGCCTCCTCCACATCGATTCACGCGGCATTGGCGCGAATCGATTTAAGCTCGCGCTCGATTTTCTCGATCGAGAGCCGGAATGCCGGATCGCTGGTGACGCGCCGCATGATCAGGTTGTGTGCGTGAATCACCGTCGAATGGTCACGCCCAAAATGCTCGCCGATCGTCGGAAACGAGCTGTCGGTCAGCCTGCGGCACAGATACATCGCTACTTGACGGCAAAACGCGATGTGCTGGGTGCGCTTTTTCGACTTCAAATCCGCCAGGCGGATATGGAAAAAATCCGCAACCGTCTTCTGGATCGATTCGACGTCGGGCTTGGCGTCGGGACTTCGAATCAGATCCTGCAGCGCCTGCCGCGCGAAGTCCACGGTGATTGCCGATTGGTTGAGCGAGGCCAGCGCCGCCAGCCGCGTCAGGCATCCCTCCAGCTCGCGCACGTTCGACGAGACACTCTGCGCGATATACATCGCGACTTCCGGCGCCATCCGCAGATTATCGAGCACCGCCTTTTTCTGCACGATCGCCACGCGCGTCTCGAGGTCGGGCGGGGCGATATCGGCGATCAATCCCGACTCGAACCGATTGCGCAGCCGGTCCTCAAGCCCGGGGATATCGCGTGGAATTTTGTCCGAAGTCAGAATGATCTGATGTCGCTCGGCGTGAAGCGCGTTGAAAGTATGGAAGAATTCCTCCTGGGTGCGCTCGCGGCCGGCCAGGAACTGCACGTCGTCGAGGATCAACGTATCGACGCGGCGAAATTTCTCGCGAAACTCGTCCATCTTGTCGCGGCGCAGCGAATTGATCATCTCGTTCATGAAAATTTCGGCCGGCATGAACAGAACTTTCCTCGGCCGATCGCCGCTGGCCCAGATATGGTGCCCGATTGCGGTCACCAGGTGAGTCTTGCCCAGGCCCACCCCGCCATAAATGAAAAGCGGGTTGTATTTGTCGCCCGGCTGGTTGGCGACCGCCTGCGCCGCGGCATGCGCGAACTGATTGGCCGATCCGACCACGAACTCCGCGAAACTGTAGCGCGGGTTCAGGCACGGATGCCGATCTCCACGCGGCGCGGCTGCCGCCGTCGCACGATTCGCCGCGGACGCCTTGCCGTTACCATTTCCATTGCCATTTGCATGACCGTTGGCATGACCATTGGCTGGGCGCTGCTGCGGCGCTACGGCAGCATTTTCGCCGAGAGTCAGCCGCACCTCCATTTCCTCGCCTGCCTCCGCCGACAGCGCTGCGCGCATCAGGCTCAGGTAACGTTCGTTGACCCAATCGCGAAAAAACCGATTGGGCGCCTCGATTGTGACGGTCGATCCTTGATGAGCGACAAAATTGAGAGGTCCGATCCAAGTCTCATAGCCGACCTGACCCAACTCAACGCGGATGCGGTCAGCGGCCCTTTGCCACAAACCATTCATATCGTTTCCCCCGGCGAAAAACGGACCGCCCACCGCGATCCGGAACTAGGGCGCAGCGTCAAATGCCACGCGAATTACGCACAAGCTTATCCACATCTGTGGATAAGCATAATTTCCCTCGTTGCAGCCGACAATTTGACGGCGCACGACACCGGACTATCAACTTGTCCGGGTTACGATCGGTTCTGTTCGGCTTAAAAATCTGACCGAGGATGCGAGCGATATACACGCGCTTCAAAGTCATATCCAACGCGCCGCGAGTGAACCCTTGAGCGGAAAATGGTTCTTTAAAATAAGAAGTGTGCGGCTAAGGGAACGTGATAAACTTATTTCGCGATGAGGACAAGCGCGGAAAAATTTTTGGCGCTATGCGCGCGGATCGAAAAGGAAATTTTGCGCGCGAGCGATCGCGCGCCGCGCGCACGAAATTTCGCGCGGATCATGCGATCGCACGAATCCGCTCTGGAAGCCATCGCGCGCGATCTCAATTTTTCGCGGCGCGGAGCAATTCGGTCTTGTTCTGACGCGTGCAATCGAATTTTTTTTCGCGATCGTGAAAAATTTTTTTGATCGCTCCGGATCCTCAGGAGAATTGCGATGACATCCCGCAAAAAATCAGATGAACTCTTCAATCGCGCCAGCGTTAAGATTCCTGGTGCGGTGAATTCTCCCGTTCGCGCGTGGAAGGCCGTCGGCGCGAAGCCAATTTTTATCGAAAGTGGCAGCGGTGCTAGCTTGATCGACGCCGACGGCAACACTTTTCTCGACTACGTATGCTCCTACGGCCCCGCGATCCTCGGACATGCCCATCCGCGCGTCACCCAAGCCATCGCCGAGCAGGCGCGGCTCGGTCTGGGCTTCGGCGCGCCGACGCGCCTGGAGGTCGAGATCGCGGAATTGATCTCATCGGCGATCAAATGCGCACAAAAAGTCCGGCTCGTCAGTTCGGGAACGGAAGCCGGCCTCACCGCGCTCAGGATCGCACGCGCGGCGACCGGGCGTCCGAACATAATAAAGTTTGACGGATGCTATCACGGGCATAGCGACTCGATGTTGGTGCGCGCCGGTTCAGGCGGGATGACTTTCGGTCAACCCGACAGCGCCGGCGTTCCATCGGCGCTTGCCGCGATGACGATGGTTGCGCGATATAACTCGATTGAGACAGTTGAAGGATTATTCCGCGCCGCGCCTGACAAAATCGCCGCGGTAATCGTCGAGCCCGTCGCCGCCAACATGGGCGTCGTAAATCCCGACCCCGGCTCGCTGAAAGCTCTCGCCGAAATCGCGCACCACAACGGCGCTCTTCTGATCTGTGACGAGGTTATATCCGGGTTCAGGCTGTGCTTCGGATCGGTTGCTGAAAGCATGGGCATCGCGCCCGACCTCATCATGCTCGGGAAAATAATTGGCGGCGGGATGCCGGTGGGGGCAGTCGCCGGCCCGGCTGAGATCATGGACTTGCTCGCACCGATTGGTCCGGTCTATCAGGCGGGAACGTTGTCGGGAAATCCGCTTTCGGTTCGCGCCGGGCTCGAAACGCTTAATATTCTAAAGGAAACCAATCCGTACGCCGCGCTCGACGCCGCCGGCGCGCGCCTCGAAGCCGGACTTCGCGATGCAGTGAAAGAACTGAGAACAAATGGCGAATCGGGATGCGTCAATCGCGCAGGATCGTTGCTGACGATGTTCATCGGTCCAGAGCGTGTACGCGACGCCGACGAGGCTCGCGCGTGCGATTCCGGCAAGTTCGCGAAGTTCTTCCACGGGATGCTGGATCGCGGGATAAATATACCGCCGTCGCAGTTCGAGGCCATGTTCATCTCGACGGCGCATACCAATGCCGACATCGACCGCACTATTGCCGCCGCTCACGAATCTGTCGGCGATCTCGCGCGAGAGAAATCTTAAGACCGGGATGGCGCTAAGCACCGGTAAGATGATGCGGTTCGCCGCGATCGGCTTCGAGTTCGCGTGGCCGATGATCGCGGGTGCAATTATCGGGCATTACCTTGATCTTTACTTTCGCACTGACCCCTGGCTGACGCTCGTGATGTTCCTGCTCGGAGTCTTCCTCGGCTTCTACCGGCTGATTCAGGAACTCGCTCTCTTTCAGCGCGAGAACGAAGAGTCCTGATTCCATGTTCTCGTGGTCAATACCGACGATTTCGTCGATCCAGCGCACCAACATCATCCTGGTCGTGGTCAGCGCCGCGATTCTCGCTTTGTTCGCCTCGATGTCGGTGGCAGTGGGATGCATTCTGGGGGGAGCAGTNGTGATCGCGAATTTATGGATCTTGTCGGCGCTCGGCGGTCTGCTGCTNGCTGCGTCCGGCGCCGGAATTTCCGGCGTGGCCGCCANGTTAGGCGCGCTTGCGCTTCCGCTGAAGCTGCTGATCGTCGTCGGTCTCGTCTATCTTGTTTTCACCCGCGCGCGAGTTGACGGGATGGGCTTTGGCTTCGGCGTCTTGACTCAGATGGCGGCTATCATTATTGAAACCGGGCGGGCTTCGGTTCGCGGCGCCGCCTGAANCGGCGGCGGCGGAGAAATCTCATTGCAAAAGTCGGTAAATTTNCTCGAACTGATCGGCGGCGGCAGGATCCCCGAGGTGCTAATCGGCACCTGGATCGTGATGGGCATCCTCATTATCTTTGGATTTATCGCACGAGCCTCGATTGCCGGCGCCGCCGACCCTCTAATCCCTGACGAAGGGATCAGCATCCGCTCGGTCTCCGAGGCGATCGTCGAATGGCTCGACGGCTTCGTGAGTGAAGTCACCGAGATGCACGGGTCGCGCGCGATGGTCCCGTTCTTCGGNTGCATCTTCATGTTCATCCTGTTTGCGAACTTCTTCGGTTTGATCCCGGGGATGGAGCCTCCTACCGCCGACTCCGACCTGACCTTCGCGCTCGGCATCGTCTGCTTCGGCTATTACATCTACCAGGGCTTCGCCTCGAAGGGCGTCTGGTATCTGAGAAGTTTTCTCGGCCCGTATCTGCCGTTGGCGGTGCTGATGATGCCGATCGAGCTGGCCGATAATCTGTTCCGTCCTTTTTCGCTCGGCATTCGTCTTTACGCCAACATGTTTGCCGACCATACCGTGCTCAGCATTTTCACCGGGCTGACGCGGCTCGTCGTACCGCTTGCATTCTATGCGCTCGGCTCGATCGTATGCGTGATCCAGGCGGTCATCTTCGTGGTTCTTTCGATGAGTTACGTNCGACTCGCTGCGAGTCACGATCATTAGCAAAAGATTTTTCGTGCCGGGGATTCCGCCCGGAATTTGTGGTGGTAGAGGAAGAGATGCGGCCGGCTGCGGCACCCAGGGCGCGCGAAAAAGAAGGAGGANCGACAAAATGTTACGACGGATTGGAACTGTAATGACGATGGCCGGGATGGCCATCCTCGCATCGCCGCTGCTTGCGATGGCGCAGGAGGCGGCAGGCGCCGCAGGGTCGGCCGCGGCNCTTCGCGGCGGCTTGATCGCGCTCGCCGCGAACATCGGCATCGGTATCGCGGCGTTCGGCAGCGCGCTTGCCCAGGGCAGGATGGCGGCCGCCGCGATGGAGTCTATAGGGCGCAACCCGAACAGCGCCGGTCAGATCTTCACGCCGATGATCATCGGGCTGGCGTTCATCGAAGCGCTGACCCTGTACGCGCTCGTGATCGCATTCTTCCTGCAGGCGAAGATCTAGCGATTACGGACTCGGACAATGTCGTAATGACAGCGGGGCCCATCCGGGCCCCGTTTCTTTTTCCTATTCGCTGCTAACTGCGGCGCTTGGCACCCTGCAAAATGTCGAACGGCGCGCGGCTTTTTTCCCGCTTCAACAACACGTACGTCGCACCCGCCCCGCCATCTGCGGGCCGCGCGCTCGTGAATGCCAACACGTGCCCGCCAATCGCGCCATGGGACAGCCATCCTGCCGACGCGTGCTTGAGGACAGAATGCCCGCCGGGCGATCGCAGTCCGCGTCCATGCACGACCAGCACAGTCCGCAGCCCCTTGCGAACCGAGGCAATGATGAACTCCTTGAGCGCTTCCTTGGCGGCGCCCTGGATCATGCCGTGCATATCGAAATGCGCCTGCACGGCGAACTCGCCGCGGCGAAGCTGCGACACCAGTCGCGGGTCCAGTCCGACGCGGTATCCCTCGAGGTATTCGTCCGACTCGGTGATATCGAAGGGCGCCAGTCCCGATACCAGGTCCGACAATTGCGCGATTACCTCCGCGTCCTCATCGACGATCGTGTGAGTCACTGGCGGTTCAAGCGGTATCCGCGACCTGCGATTGCCTTTGCTATTGAGCGGGCGCACGCCCTCGAGCGCGCGGCGGAGGAAAGACTCGTCGTCGAGTAGTTCCGCCACGGGTTGCGCGGGTTTTTTGACGACCGGCGCCGCCGGCGCCGCGGCCTTGGGCTTGATTGGTGGGGGCGAAGGCGACACCTCTCGCTCGGCGAGCATTTTCTTCAGGTCTTTGAATGGCGACGAAAAGACCCGCTCGGGCGCCAGCGTCGCCTTTGGTTCGCCGTCTCGCTCGTCATCCTGTTCGTCATCTTGGCGGCCATGCTTTCGCTTTTTTGCCATCGGAGGGGGTCGCAGGTCCCGGATACGTGCACGACTAGACAGACTACGCCGCAGACGCGATGCGGTTCAAACCGCGGACGCGATCTGAAGCGATCGGACAAGAAAATCACCCGCGCGAATGATGCGCGTTCGGCGTGCATCCACTAGACTTGCCGAGATGCCGCGAACCACTTCGAAGTTGCCTGATGCGAGGGCCCTCCCTCATATGCGTCGTGTCATTGTAGCCGCCGCTGCAATTGTCGGAGCCGTCGTGATTTTCGCCGGCGCGATCCTCTTCTTAGCCGCGACCAACCTGAACTCGATCATCGCCGAGCGCCGCCAGCCCATCCTGGACAAGGTCAGCACCGCGCTCGGCCGCAATGTTCACATCGACGACATCAAAGTGAGCTTCGGCTGGGGAATCCTCGCCGACGTGACCGGGGTCCAGGTGGCAGACGACCCCGACATCTCGAAAAAGCCCTTCATCGAGGCGAGCAACGTTTACACCCGGCTGGAGCTGATACCGCTGCTGGCGCGCCGGATCGAAGTCACCGAAGTCGTGCTCGACAAGCCGGTGATCCGAATCGTTCAGACGCGCGACGGCACTCTCAACGTCTCCACGCTCGGCAGGAAAAAAATCGCCACCGAAGAGGAGTCGGGCGAAGGCAAGCGCAAGAAGGGCAGGGGCATGATCGGAGGCTCGCCGATGGCCGAATCGGGCCGGACGCTTGCGACGCTGGGCTCGCTGTTCGTGCAGAATTTCACGGTCAATGACGGCACTTTGGAATTTGAGACGGAGGGTGCGCCGCAAGCCGCCACCGTCAACACGATCGACCTCAAGGTCCGCGATTTCGGCTTTCAGGCGCCCTTCACCGTCGCGCTCACCTTCGCCGCGCTCGCCGACCAGGATAACTTCGATCTTTCCGCGACGATTGGGCCCTTAATCAACAACGGCGCCATCGACATCGACGCGATTCCGCTGTCGGGCACGGCCAAGTTCGGTCCGGTTCTCCTTACGCAGCTCGAAACGATCCCGATGCTCGCGAAAGCCATCCCGCCGAAGCTTTCGATTTCCGGCCCGTTCAGCTTCGGCGCCGCGGCCGACGGCACTGTTCAATCGATCAAATTCAACGTCTCGAGCGATTTGAGCGCGCCCGCAATCGCCTTCGGCGACACGTTTAACAAGCCTGCCGACATCCCGCTCAAGATATCCGCCGAAGGTGCGCGGACCGGCTCTGCCGTGGGCGTGACGCTCGCCAACGTCACTCTCGGCGACCTCGAAGCGAAGGCGGCCAACATTAAAGTCGGCGGCGCCGCGACCGCGGCCCACATCGATACCAACAACTTCGATATCGCTTCGATCGCGAAGATGATCCCGGCTCTCGGCAAATACAGCCTCGAGGGCAAGACCGAGATTCATACCGACGCGGCGCTTGAGGGCGGCAAGGCGTCGGCGGACGGCACGGTCGCGCTGGCAGATGTCGGATTGTCCATCCCCGATCAGAAAGCGCCGCCGCTGAGCCATCTCAGCGGTAACATCAAGCTCACGGGCACCAGCGCCGACGTTGGCCCGCTGACGTTCAACCTGGGCGCGTCTCAGGCAGCGTTGAAGTCGCATGTCGATCAGTTTCAGCCATTGGTCATGAGCTATGAACTGAATGCGGCCTCGGTTCATCTGGCCGATCTCGCGCCCTCGCGGCCGCCCGACGAAGTGATCAACCAGCTTTTTGCCAAGGGCGATGCCTCGATTGCTCCGGTGACGGGTCCGGTCGTCGATTCTGAAATCACGTCACCGTCGGGTAACCTCGCCAACGTCCCATACCAGAACCTGAATCTGTCGCTGTCGCTGGCGGGCAAACTCGCCCGGGTGACCCTGCTCAAGGTAAAGGCATTTTCGGGCGAAATCGCCGCGACGGGAGACACGCGGCTCGAGCCGGCGGCGCCGATGACGGCGGCGATCAGTTTTTCCAATCTCAATCTTCAGCAGGCACTCGACGCCCAAAAGTCCAAGGCCGCCGGGACTGTTCGCGGGTCGCTCGCTGGAAACATCAACGTCACCGGAAAGACCGGCAGCTTCGATGAGATGAAGCCGACGCTGAAGGGTAGCGGCAAGCTGACGCTGACCAACGGCAAGCTGGTCGGCGTCAATATCGGCGGTCAGGCGCTCAAGAAGGTGCGGAAACTGCCCGCCATCGGCAATCTGGTTCCGGATGCGGTCATCAAGAACCATCCCGAGCTGTTCAGCAACCCCGACACCGACATCCAGCTTGCGAGTCTGAGCTTCGTGCTCGCCGGTCCGCGAATTACGTCGCACGACATCAAGGTGCAAACGGTGGATTACAATCTGCTCGGCGACGGATGGTTCGACATGGACAAGAATATCGACCTCGCGGCGCGAATCGTGCTCTCGCCGCAATTCAGCAAGGAGCTGATCGAGCAGAAGAAGGCGGTCGCGTTCATCGCGAATCAGGACGGACAAATCGACGTCCCGCTGCAAATCGTCGGGCAATTGCCCAAGCCGAAGGTGCTGCCCGACGTGGCGGAACTTGCCAGTCGCGCGGCAACTCACGCGGTCCAGACAGAGGGTCAGAAGTACCTCGGTAAAATTTTTGGCAAGAAGGGACTTCCGGGAGGATTAGGAAAATTTCTCGGCGGCAATTAGCGCTGAAGAAATTGCTCTAGCGCGCGCCCCCGACGCTACAGGTTCATCTGCACGATCGTCGCGCCTGCGCCGCCGTG
>JGI20175J14863_1000168_pt1 | contig 12881 bp, 8 predicted proteins | sample NGESurdeep072012_2_FD_14863 | JGI IMG/M metagenome (IMG submission 14863)
ATTTGTGATCACCGGGGCGGCCGGCAGCATCGTCTCGGCGATCATCGCCGACCTCGCCAATGCGGCCGCTGGCGGGGTGTTCCACCTGCTTGACCTCACCCCTGAGCCGGATCCCGCGAACGACGACCTGCGGATGTTCACCCGCGACCACGACGGCCTCAAGGCGCGCATCATCGAGCGCCGCAAGGCCGCCGGCGAGCGGGTTACGCCGGTGATGGTCGAGCGCGAGCTGGCCGGGATCGAGCGTGGCGCGGCCGCGCTGGCCGCCATCGAGTCGGTGCAGTCCGCCGGCGGTACGGCGCGCTACCACAGCGTCGACCTGACCAACGCCGACGCCGTCGGCGCGGTGGGGGCCGAGATCGCCCAGTCCAGCGGCCGGGTCGACGTACTGGTGCACGCGGCCGGGATCGAGATCAGCCGCAACCTGCCGGACAAGGAGCCGCGCGAGTACAACCTGGTGTTCGACGTCAAGAGCGACGGTTGGTTCAACCTGATGCACGCCATCGGCTCCATGCCGCTGGGGGCGACGGTGGGCTTTAGCTCGGTGGCCGGTCGGTTCGGCAACCTGGGCCAAACCGACTACTCGGCGGCGAACGACCTGCTGTGCAAGCTGGCCTCCAGCATGCGCAACAACCGGCCGGAGACCCGTGGCATCGCGATCGACTGGACGGCGTGGGGGGGCATCGGGATGGCCACCCGCGGCTCCATCCCGAAGATCATGGAGGCCGCCGGCATCGACGTGCTGCCGCCGGAGGCTGGCGTCGCGACCGTGCGCCGCGAGCTCACCGCGGGCGGTACCCGCGGGGAGATCGTCGTCGCCGGACGCCTCGGGATGATGGGCACGGAGTTCGACCCGACCGGCGGCCTGGACGTGGAGAAGATCGACGTCTCCACCAGCGGTCCGATGGTCGGCCGGGTGGTCGAGATGGGCATCCACAGTGGCCTGACGGTGGAGACCACGCTCGACCCGGTGGAGCAGAAGTTCCTCGACGACCACCGCATCGACGGCACCCCGGTGCTGCCGGGTGTCATGGGGGTCGAAGCCTTCGGCGAGGTCGCCCGGCTGCTGTGGCCGGACCGGCACGTCACCGCGGTGGAGAACGTCCAATACCGCGAGCCGGTCAAGTTCTACCGGGACCAGCCGCGCACATTGACCGTCTCGGCCCGCTTCCGGGCCGACGGTGACGACGTGGTGGCCGCCTGCCGGCTGACTGCGAGCCGGACGCTGCCCAACCGGCCAGAGCCGCAGGTCACGACGCACTTCCTTGCCGACGTGCGGTTGTCCACTGCGCCACTGCCGGCCGACTCCGCCGAGAAGCCAGGGGAGGCACCGGACAGCGCCGTGGCAGCTGAGGACATCTACCAGATCTACTTCCACGGGCCGGCGTTCCAGGTCCTGGAGAAGGCCTGGGGAGCCGGGGAAGGCGTCGACGGTCTGTTCGCGAGCAACTTGCCCGCGGGGCACGTGCCCACCGAGCGCCCGTTGGTGATGGCACCGCGATTGATCGAGCTGTGCTTCCAGACCGCCGGCGTGTATGAGATCGGTACGACGGGCCGGATGGCACTGCCGTTGCACATCGACCGGGTCGTCGTGCCGCGGCAGCCGAAGTCGACGGTGGCTCCGCTGGTAGCCCAGGTGGTGCCGCGCGACGGCGGGTTCGACGCCCGGGTGGTGGACGCCGCTGGGCACGTGATCATCCGGCTGGAGAACTACCGGACGGTTGTGCTGCCGGCACCGATCGACGCCGACCGGCTGGCTCCGCTGCAGCAGGCGATGGTGACCGGTGACTCCACCGTGATCGACGTCAGCGATGGGGACGTGCCCGCGGAAGCCCCCGAGTTCGACGGTGGCCAGCCGGTGGCGGCCGACGGCGAGGTGGCCGACTCCGACGGCGCGCAGGTGCCCGGGTCGAACGGGTCGGAGCCGGCGGACCAGCCGGTAGCCGAGGACGGAGCCGAGCAACAGGGCGAGGGCGAGCCGGTGGTGGCGGAGGCCACGAGCGAGTCCTGACCGACGCGCAAGCAGCCGGCCCCGGGGCGGTGACCAGCAAGTCGGTCACCGCCCCGGGGCTTTGGGGGGTGCCGCAGCCGCTGGCTCGCGAAGGCAGCACGACGCGACACGCTGTACGGCGATGCCGTCGCCGGGTGAAGCAGGGGTCACCGGCGTCTTCACCCGCTGTCGGCATCGCGAGGGGCCGCGACACGCCGTACGGCGATGCCGTAGCCGGGTGAAGCTGTGGGCGCAGCTCGTCAGGTTCGGCCCCGGCCCCGACCCCGCCCCCGGCGCCCGCCCCGGCTCAGGCTGGCGGCAGCGGCGGCCCGATCGGCGCTTCGCGTGGTTGCGCCGTCGTCAATCGCGGCGGGTCGTCCAGCGACCCCGGGGGAGCCAGCTCTCGGTCCGTCACCACGCTCAACACGAAGGCGCCGTAGCGCCGCCACCAGCCCGGATACACCGGACCCTCGGTGGCCGTGACGTGCAGTTGGTGCCAGCCGGCCTGCGCCGCGTCGTCCAGGGTGACCGCCACCGAGCGGGTGTCGCGGCGCAGCCCGGTCTTGAGCACCTTGAGGGCACTCTCCTTGGCTGACCACGTGAGGTTGGCCAGGACGTCGCGCTCGACTCCGGTGACCGCGTTGACGACCGCCTGTTCGGTCGGGGTGAGCCAGTCGGCGACGAACGCGGCGCTGCGGGGTTCGACCAGCTCCAGGTCGCAACCGAACGCAGCCATGCCGGTGCTCACGGTGCTCACCGCCCACCCGGAACGATCGGTGAGCGATACCCGGACCGGCGCCGGAGCACCGTCGAGGTACGCCACCGGCGCGCCCCCCGGCACGGTGCGGACCTCCACCCGTCCCAGCGCGTCCGGGTCGAGCGGCAGTCCGAGCATCATCGCCACCGACGTCTTGCCAGCCCAGCGCCGCAGCCGGTACTCCGCCCGCCGCTTGGGGAAGCGCATCGTCGCCAGCCGCGCCGCCTCGAACGGACCCAGCCAGTCGTCGAAAGTCGGTACGTCGTCCAGGCCGCGCGCCAACCAGTCCAGCCGCATGGGTCCGCATTGTCGTGCCACCGGGTTCCGGCTGGCGTGCCCGCCCCGTGCCAGAATGCCTCGACGTCGCAGTGCCCGGGTGGACAACACCGTTGGGGGAAACGCCCGACTCGGGTCGATGTCGCCAGCCGGAGTAGCTCAGTGGTAGAGCAATCGCCTCGTAAGCGATAGGTCGCGAGTTCAATCCTCGCCTCCGGCTCACAGTGCGATCGGGGCCGTTGTCGCGGATCTCGGCAGGAAACGCCGCGTGACTGTCCGCGTGCTCAATGTCACCAAATTGGCCGTGACTGGCTACATTGATCTATCTCTGGCCGACAGGCCGTTCCTGAGCCGAGCGGGAGCGCCCGTGCTCCACCACCCCATGCGAACGTTGGCCACCGTCATGGCCGAGTCGCTCCTGGCCGCACTGGTGCTAGCCGCGGTGCCGGTCGGACCGGCTGCTGCCGAGCCAGCTGGCGTGCCCAGCCAACAGGACGTCACTGCCGCTCGCACCCTGGCGGCGCTGGCGGCCGACGAGGTCGGTCGGGCCCAGGCCACGTTGGCCGCGGCGGACTCTCGGATGCGCCAGCTTGCCGACGAAGCGGAAGCGGTGGTCGAGAGCTACAACGCTGCCCGGGTGCGGCTCGCGCGAGCCACCGAAACGTCGACCGCCGCGACTGCTGAGCTCGCCGCAGCCGATGCCGCGGTGGCGCAGGCGCAGCGGGACACCGCCGCCTTCGTGGCGTCGACCTACCGCACCGGCGGTGACGTGGCTCGGATCACCGCCCTGCTCAGCAGCGGCGGCCCCGCGACGTACCTGCAACAGGTCGGCGCCCTCGACGTGATCTCCCATCGCGAGGCGGCCGCGCTGGACCTACTGGCCAACGCTCGGATCGCCCGCCACCTCGCGCAGCAGCGGGCGCTGCGTACCATGACCGCCGAGCAGGACGCAGCGGCGACGGCAGCTGTGGCCAAGACTCGGGTCGAGGCATCGGTCGCCGACCAGGGTCGCCAACTCGCCGACCTCGCCGGACAGCGCCAACAGCTGGAGCAGCAACTGGCGCAGGCCCAGGTGCGGGCCGATGCCGTCGCCCGCAGTCGAGAGGACGGACTGGCCCGGCTTCGGGCCGAAGCCGAGGCCCAGGCGCAAGCTCGGGCCCAGGCCCAGGCGCAAGTCCCAGCCCAGGCCCCGGCGGCGACGGTGGTAGCCCAGCCGGGATCGGGAGCTGCGGTTGCACCGGGGTCGGCGAGCGCTGCTCGGTCCGTCGGCGCCGGCGTCAGCCCGTCGGCAGGCACCGGCGGAGTCCGCAGTGGCGGCTCTAGCTCGCCGACGGCCCAGCAGGGGGCGGTCGCCGTTCAGTACGCCTCCGCCCAGCTCGGCAAGCCTTACATCTGGGGCGCCGAGGGCCCGGGCACGTTCGACTGCTCCGGTCTGACCATGCGGGCCTGGGGGCAGGCCGGGGTGTCGATCGACCACTGGACCGGGAGCCAGTGGGTGGAGGGCACGCGGGTCGGCCGGGACGCGCTGCGGCCCGGTGACCTGCTGTTCTTCGCCACCAACACGTCAAACCCGGACACCATCCACCACGTCGCCATCTACATCGGCGACGGGAAGATGATCCATGCTCCGCAGACCGGAGACGTCGTCAAGATCTCGCCCATCGGCCGCTCTGACTTCATTGGTGCCGTCCGGCCCTGACGGCCGGAGCGTGCAGTGTGACCGCGCGGCTAGGGCGGCTAGGGGCATCCCGTCCGGCCGCTGGCCGCGACCTGCCGGCGGTTGTTAGCCGGCCGTTGCCTCCGCGCTCCCGCCGGCACCGCCGTCCTCAGCACCGGCGACCGATGCGCGCAGCCGGTGCCGCGACTTCTCGATTTCGCGCTCGGCGTCCACCCGACCCACCCAGGTGGCCCCTTCCACCGACTTGCCAGGCTCAAGGTCCTTGTAGACCTCGAAGAAGTGCTGGATCTCCAGCTTCTCGAACTCCGGTAGGTGTCGGAGGTCCTGCAGATGCTCCATTCGCGGGTCGCCGCTCGGCACACAGATGACCTTGTCGTCCCCGCCAGCCTCGTCGGTCATCCGGAACATCCCGATCGCCCGGCAGTTGATCAGACAGCCGGGAAAAGTCGGCTCCTCGACCAGCACCAGCGCGTCGAGCGGATCACCGTCCTCGCCGAGGGTCTCCTCGACGAAGCCGTAGTCCGCCGGGTACCGGGTCGAGGTAAAGAGCATCCGGTCCAGCCGGATCCGGTGGGTGTGGTGATCCATCTCGTACTTGTTGCGCTGCCCCTTCGGGATCTCGATCGTGACGTCGAAATGCACCTGAGCTCCTTCCGGTCGCGGGCGGACGGCATGCAGCGCTTGCCGTCAGCGTTAGTGTCGCCGAAACGGCGCCAGCCAGTACGGCGTGCACCGTGCATCCGCAAGATGACGAACCTGGGAGGCCGCGGCGTGCGGGCATCCCGGCCCATCCTGCCGGCCAGCCTGGCCGCCCTTGTCGTGGTTGTCGCCGTGGGCGCGGTGGCTGTGCGCCATAACCGGGACGCGCAGCGGACGACGGCACGGTCAGCCGCGGTTCGCTCTCCCGCCGCGGTCCCGGCACCGAGCCCGCCCCCGCTGCTGCTGCCCGAAGTGACCGATGGCCACCCGGCGCCGACACCTGCCGGGTTGGCGGCCGCCCTCGCCCCGCCGCTCGCCGACCCGGCCCTGGGCTCGCACGTCGCGGCGACGGTGGTCGACGCCGTCGGCGCCGGCCCGTTGCTGGACCAGCGTGCGGACGAGCCGATGGCGCCCGCCTCCACCGCGAAGCTGGTGACCGCGGCGGCGGCCCTGCTCATTCTCGGCCCGGATACCCGGCTGGTCACCCGGGTGGTCGCCGGAGCCACTTCCGAGGAGCTGGTGCTCGTCGGTGGCGGTGACCCAACCCTGGTCGACGCGCGACCGCCGCCGGGTTACCCACCGGCCCCCTCGGTCGGGAACCTGGCCGCGGCCGTCGCCGGGGCCGGGGTGACGCGCGTCAGCCGGGTGGTGGTGGACGCGGGCCTGTTCGCCGAACCCCGAACCGCGCCGGGGTGGCGGCCCAGGTATGTCGCCCTGGGCAACGTCGCCCCGGTGACCGCGCTGATGGTGGACGGCGGGCGCAGTCGGCCGGACCGCGACCCGCGGGACCCCGACCCCGATCTGCTCGCCGGTCGAGCACTGCTGGCCGCGCTCGGCCAGCGCGGCGTCGCGGTGAGCGGGGCCACAGTCGCCCGCGGCAGCGCCCTGCCGCAGTCCCGCGAGCTGGCGGCGGTCTCCTCGGCGCCGGTGCCCGCCCTGGTGGAGCGGATGCTGCGAACCAGCGACAACGACGTGGCTGAAGCGTTGACCCGCCACATCGCCCTGCGGCTGGGTGCACCGGCCACCTTTGCCGGTGGGGTCGANGCCATCCGCCGCGCGGTGGCACCGCTCGGCGTACCGGCGGGTGCGGTGGCCTTGGTCGACGGCAGTGGCCTGTCCCGCGATGACCGGCTGGCGCCCAGCACGGTGGTCCGGCTGTTGGTGCTGGCTGCGGCCCCCGACCATCCCGAGCTGCGGCCACTGCTGACCGGCCTGCCGGTCGCGGGCTTCGCCGGCACGCTGGCCGACCGGTTCCGCACCGGGCCGTCNGCCCCGGCCGCCGGGGTGGTCCGGGCCAAGACCGGCACCCTGGAAGACGTCAGCGCGCTCGCCGGGGTGGTGGTGGACGCCGACGGCCGGCTGTTGGCCTTCAACATCACGGCGGACGCCGTCCCGGTGGGTCGGGTGAGTCCGGCCGAGGCGGCGCTCGACCGGACGGCCGCCGTGCTCGCCGGNTGCGGCTGCCGCTGAGGTCCGGGCTAGGCTGGGGCAGATGAGTGCCGAGATGGTCGACTGGGATCTGGCGGTCGCCACCGCGCGCCGACTCGTGTCGCCGGGACCCCAGGTCAGCGCCGCCGACGCCGCCGCGGTGGTGGCCGAGCTGCGGCAGCTCAGCATCGAGGCGGACGGGCACGTCCGGCGGTTCACCGGCCTGGCGTCCCCGCCGGACGCCCCACCGGTCGCCGTCGTCGACCGCAATGGCTGGGTGACCAGCAACGTTCAAGGCTTCCGGGTGGCCCTCAGCCCGGTGATCGACAAGTTGCGCGGCGACCGGCCGGCGGCTGCGTTCCGCGGTCCGGCCGCGGCGGCGGGACGCCGAATCACCGGAGTCCAGATCGGCCTGCTGTTGTCCTTCCTGGCCTCCAAGGTGCTCGGCCAGTACGAGGTGTTCCTGCCGGCCGAGGCCGGCTCGGGTCGGCTCTCCCTGGTCGCCCCCAACATCGTGGCCACCGAGCGGGCGCTGGACGTGAACCCGCACGACTTTCGGCTCTGGGTCTGCTTGCACGAGGTGACCCACCGCACCCAGTTCACCGCGGTGCCGTGGCTCAAGGAGCACGTCGAGTCCGAGCTGCGCGCGTTCGTCGACGCCAGTGAGCTCGACCCCGCAGCGCTGCTGGCCCGACTGCGGGGCGCGCTCGGCGGCCTGGTCGACGCCGTTCGCGGTCGCGGTGACCTGAGCGTCATCGAGTTGGTGCAGACCCCGGGGCAACGCGTCGTACTCGACCGCTTGCAGGCGTTCATGAGCCTGGTGGAAGGGCACGCGGAGTANGTCATGGACGGGGTCGGTCCGGACGTCATCCCGACGCTGTCGGTCATTCGTCGCCGCTTCGACCAGCGCCGCGGTGGCGTCGGCCCCGTGGACCGGATGCTGCGGCGGCTGCTCGGTCTGGATTTGAAGATGCGCCAGTACGCCGAGGGAGCCCGGTTCGTGCGAGCGGTGGTCGACCGGGTCGGCATGGACGGGTTCAACCGGGTGTGGTCCGCGCCGGAGACCCTGCCCACCCGAGCCGAGATCGGTGATGCCGGCGCCTGGATCGACCGGGTGCACGGCGCGGCGGCGGCCACCCCCGCCGGCTGAGCCCGGATGGGCCCGGTTCCGGTCGTCGCCGCCATACGTCGCGCCGTCCGGGAGCAGATCGACGACCTGGAGCCCGGGGCGCTGGTCCTGGCGGCCTGCAGTGGCGGCGCGGACTCCCTCGCCCTGGCGGCGGCCCTCGCGGTCGAGGCCCCGCGCCGACGGCTGCTGGCCGGGGCGATCACCGTCGACCACGGGTTGACCGCAGACTCCGCCCAGCAGGCCGCCCGGGTGCTGACCCAGGTCCGCGAGCTCGGCCTCGTCGTGGCCGAGTCCGTCCGAGTCANCGTTGCCGGCCCCGGCGGACCGGAGGCGGCTGCCCGCCGAGCGCGCTACGCCGCGCTGGAGTCCGCCGCCGTCCGGCTGGGCGCGGTCGCCGTCCTGCTCGGCCACACCCGCGATGACCAGGCGGAGACCGTGCTGCTCGGCCTGGCCCGCGGCGCCGGCGCCCGCTCGTTGGCCGGGATGCCCACCCGGCGCGGTCCGCTTCGGCGCCCGCTGCTGGAGCTGTCGCGGGCGACCACGGTCGCCGCCTGCGCGGCCGAGGGGCTGCAAGCTTGGTTCGACCCACACAATGGCGACCCCGCGTACGCCCGGGTGCGGGTCCGCCAGCGCGCCCTGCCGGTGCTGGAGGAGACGCTGGGACCCGGCGTCACCGCGGCGCTGGCCCGCACCGCCGACCTGCTGCGCGCCGACGCCGACGCCCTGGACGCGATCGCTGCCGACGCTCACCGGCAGGCACTGGCCGTCGACGGCAGCCTGGACGTGGCGGTCCTGGCGCGGCTGCCGACGGCCGTGCGCACTCGGGTGCTGCGGGCCGCCGCGCTGGCGGCTGGTTCTCCCGGTGGGGCGTTGTCCGCCGTCCATGTCAGTGCCCTGGACGCGCTGGTCACGGATTGGCACGGACAGCAGGCGGTGGCGCTGCCCGGAAGTTTGGCCGGCGTCCGGCGGTCTGGCAGGCTCCACATCAGCGAGCCGACGGGACGGGAGTTGGGGTTGTACTACGAAGCCGACATCTCCTCCGTTGTGGTGTCCGCCGAGCAGATCCAAGACAAGCTCGAGGAGTTGGCTGCCGCCATCGACGCCGACTACGCCGGCCGCGAGGTGCTGTTGGTCGGCGTCCTCAAGGGCGCGGTCATGGTCATGGCCGACCTGGCGCGAAAGCTCACGGTTCCGGTCACGATGGACTTCATGGCCGTCTCGTCGTACGGCTCGGCGACGTCGTCCTCCGGCGTGGTGCGGATTCTCAAGGACCTTGACCGGGACATCGCCGGCCAGCACGTCTTGATCGTCGAGGACATTATCGACTCCGGCCTGACGTTGTCCTGGCTGCTGCGCAACGTGCGCTCCCGCGGACCGGCGTCGGTCGAGATCTGCGCGCTGCTGCGTAAGCGCGAGGCCGCGCAGACCGACTTGGACATTCGCTACGTCGGGTTCGACATCCCCAGCGAGTTCGTCGTGGGCTACGGCCTGGACTACGCCGAGCGCTACCGCACGCTGCCGTTTGTCGGGTTGTTGCGGCCGCACGTCTACGCCGGGTGATCTCCGAAAGTCGGGCCGGCCGGCGCCTGGAACACTGGTCCAACGGCGAGCGTTGTGCGCGTCGTACACCAGATTGGTGGGCACCGACGACGCTGCGGGCGCTTGAGTCCCGGTGTACCGTTCGAAGCCGCGACGGACGGTAGCCGGACGGACCGGGTCGCCCGCGCGGGCAAGTAGTCGGCGGGCAAAACAGTGGCAGGAGGGACGGGCCGCCGAGGCGGTCCGATTCGATGGACGTAAAGCGTTACTTTCGCGGGCCGCTGGTGTGGGTGGCGCTCGTCGTGCTGGTGGTTGTGGCCTACACCGGGCTGTTCCACTCTGACGGCGGCTACAAGAAGGTGTCCACCTCTGAGGTCGTCACCGCCATTAACTCGGGCAACGTCGACCCGTTGGCGAAGTTGGACAACGTGCTGTTGGACAAAGAACAGCGGGTTGAGCTGCGGCTGAAGTCCGGCGACAAGATCAGCGCGTCCTTTCTTCCGGACCAAGGCGTCCAGCTGGCCAACAGGCTCAACGACGCCTCGGTCCGGTACGACGTCAAGGTCACCCGCGACAATGTCTTGCTGAGTCTGCTGATCAGCCTGCTGCCGATCGGCATCGTGGTCCTGCTGCTCTTCTTTTTCATGAACCAGATGCAGGGCGGCGGCAACAGGGTCATGAACTTCGGCAAGTCCAAGGCCAAGCTGGTGGCCAAGGACACCCCGAAGACCACCTTCGCCGACGTGGCCGGGGCTGACGAGGCGATCGAGGAGCTCCAGGAGATCAAGGAGTTTCTGGAGAACCCGGCCAAGTTCCAGGCGATCGGCGCCAAGATCCCTAAGGGCGTTTTGCTCTACGGGCCGCCGGGCACCGGCAAGACGCTGCTCGCCCGAGCCGTCGCCGGTGAGGCCGGGGTGCCGTTCTACGCGATCTCTGGCTCCGACTTCGTGGAGATGTTCGTCGGCGTGGGCGCATCCCGGGTGCGCGACCTGTTCGAGCAGGCGAAGAACAACGCTCCCGCCATCATCTTCGTGGACGAGATCGACGCGGTCGGTCGCCACCGCGGCGCCGGGCTTGGGGGCGGCCACGACGAGCGTGAGCAGACGTTGAACCAGCTGCTGGTCGAGATGGACGGCTTCGACGTCAAGGGCGGGGTCATCCTGATCGCCGCGACCAACCGGCCCGACATCCTCGACCCCGCGCTGCTGCGCCCGGGCCGCTTCGACCGGCAGATCGTCGTGGATCGGCCGGATCTGATCGGCCGCAAGGCAATCTTGGCCGTGCACGCCAAGGGCAAGCCCATGGAGCGGGACGTCGACCTGGAGGTCATCGCCCGGCGTACCCCCGGCTTCACCGGCGCCGACCTGGCCAACACCATCAACGAGGCGGCGCTGCTCACCGCCCGCCAGGGTGGCAAGGAGATCACCACGGCGACGCTGGAGGAGAGCATCGACCGGGTCATGGCCGGTCCGGAGCGCAAGTCCCGGGCGATGTCGGAGAAGGAAAAGAAGATCATCGCCTACCACGAGGGCGGCCACGCCCTGGTGGCGCACGCGCTGCCCAACAGCGACCCGGTGCACAAGGTCACGATCCTTCCCCGCGGCCGGGCGCTGGGCTACACCATGACCCTGCCGGTGGAGGACAAGTTCCTCGTCACTCGCTCGGAGATGATCGACCAGCTGGCCATGCTGCTCGGCGGGCGCACCGCGGAGGAGATGGTGTTCCACGAGCCGACAACTGGGGCCTCGAATGACATCGAGAAGGCCACCGGGATCGCTCGGGCCATGGTCACCGAGTACGGCATGAGCGACAAGCTGGGCGCGCTGAAGTTCGGCCAGGGCGGTGGCGAGGTCTTCCTCGGCCGTGACGTGGGCCACCAGCGCGACTACTCGGAGGAGGTCGCCGCCGAGATCGACGCGGAGGTCCGCGGTCTGATCGAAGCGGCGCACGACGAGGCCTGGGAGATTCTGGTCGAGTTCCGCGGCGTGCTCGACGAGCTGGTGCTGCGGCTGATGGACAAGGAGACCATCGGCAAGGACGAGGTCAGCGAGATCTTCGCCGTGATCGACAAGCGCCCCAGCCGCGGGTCCTACATCGGGTTTGGCAAGCGGTTGCCGTCGACCGAACCCCCCGTGCTCACGCCGCGCGAGCTCGCTCTGCTGGCGCCCGAGGACCTGGCTGCATTGTCCCGCGCTGGTCGGAACGGCGGCGCGCTGGGCAACGGCAGGGCGGCTGGCACCGGCAGCGGCACCACCGGCAGCGGCACCACCAGTGGCGATCAGGGCGGCGGTTCGCACCCGGCGTGACGGTCTCGTCGGTCGAGGGCGTCTCGCCGGAGCCGGGTAGCCCGTCCCGCTCGTTCGACGGCGCCCGGGTCGAGGCCGCGGTGCGCGAGCTGTTGACCGCGATCGGCGACGACCCAGGACGGGACGGCCTGCGCGGCACGCCGGCCCGGGTCGCGCGCGCCTATGCCGAGGCGTTCTCCGGTCTAGGGGTTGACCCCGGAACCGTGTTGACGTCGGTGTTTGCCGAGGGGTACGACGAAATGGTGATCGTCAAGGACATCGGGCTGTTCAGCTACTGCGAGCACCATCTCGTGCCCTTCCACGGCGCCGCTCACGTCGGCTACATCCCGGGCGAGCACGGGCAGATCACCGGCTTGTCCAAGATCGCCCGCTTGGTCGACCTCTACGCCAAGCGCCCGCAGGTGCAGGAGCGGCTGACCAGCCAGGTCGCGGACACCCTGCAAGAGCGGCTGCGGCCCCGCGGCGTGATCGTTGTCATCGAAGCCGAGCACCTGTGCATGTCGATGCGGGGCGTGCGCAAACCGGGATCGCGCACGGTGACGTCCGCGGTCCGGGGACAACTGCGTTCGTCGGCGTCGACCCGGGCCGAGGCGCTGAGCCTTATTCTCGGCAGGTGACCATCGGGTCGGATGGGGACATTGCCGCGCGTCCCGAGAGCACGCGAACTTCAGGGGTCGGCGTACCCGGCGCTACTGCGGCAGAGTGCGAGCCGGTAGGCGCAGGTGCCCGGGGTCGACGCCGCGCCCGGGCCAGCAAACTTGGTGACGCCGCCGCGAACGGCACCCCCGGTGTCGAGGGTGCCCAGCCAGCCCAGGCAGCCGGCACCGAGACTTTGCGCCGGCCGCCGGTCGAGCCCTCGCGCCGGCTCACCGCCGGGCCGGCGACCGCAGGTGTTCATCGCCCCGGCGCGCCGGCGGCCCGCGAACGGGCCGAGCGCCATCTGGTCGCCGGTGCGCCGCTGGCCCAAGCGCGCCCGCGGCGCCGGTGGGTGCCGGTCGTCGCCGCGCTGTTGACCGCCCTGGTTGGGATGATCAACCTGGTCAGCGCGCTGACCCCGGGCGTCCGGGACCGGGTGCGCG
>JGI20175J14863_1000172_pt1 | contig 12638 bp, 12 predicted proteins | sample NGESurdeep072012_2_FD_14863 | JGI IMG/M metagenome (IMG submission 14863)
CTTCCTTGGTCTTGAAATGCCAGAAAATCAGCGCCTTGCTGACCCGCGCCTCGCGCGCCACTTCCGACATCGACGTCTCATGGAATCCGCGATTGGCAAATAGCTGCATCGCCGCCTTCAGAATCTCGTCTCGCGAATCCTGCGACTGTGTGCGCGGCTCGGATGAGTTTAGTTGTTTGGCCTGCGATGCACCCATAATATTCCCGTCTCGATAATCCGGCTAACCTTTCGGTCAATGGCAACTTTACCGTCAGACTCTCGAAAGTCAAGAGAGACAGTCCGAGCGGTCAGGCGGTCACTTGGAGCCAAAATGTCCCGGGTGAGATATTTCGGCCTAACTACCTGATTTTATGGGATATTTATCTCGATGCCATTGTTGATAGCTGATCGTCGTGCTGCATCGATTAGCGCCAGCGCGACGCGCGCCTCAGCCAAATTGCGTCTTGCAACAGCAACGGATGAGTTGCTTCCTTCGGAGACAGCTCGCTCGAACTCTTGCGCGACTCCGCCGAACCACGCCGAATGGTACGAATCGTCGGGAATGTCAGCCACCGAGAGGTCTTCAGCCTTGCCCGACCGATCAGTCAGCCGCACCCGATCCCCTTCGATCTCGATACTCGCGCGCTCTCCATAGATAACCGCCGAAGTTCTGCGCACCGGCGCGCGCCACGACAGATGCGCACGCGCCACACGCCCCGCCCCAAACCCAACTCGCACGTCGGCCACGTCGTCAACGTCCACGCCCGCCGGCGATTCAAGCCGCGCCGAAATCGACACCGGCGACTCGCCACCGAGCATCCAACACATCAGGTAGAACACGTGCCATCCGTGATCGATCAGAATCCCTCCGCCCGACGCCGCCGACGCGCGCCACTTGCCGCCGCTTCCGCCCGCGCCCGCAGGCTCTGTGCGCAGCCGGTCGATCGACATGAAGCGAATCTCGCCAAGCCGCCCTGCTTCGACAGCCCGGCGCGCGGCCGCATACGCAGGCGCGTATTTCCAATTGTGCACGCACATCAGCACGCGTCGTTTTTCCCCGGCAATCGCGGCAAGCTCGTCGAAGTCGGCAAGCGTGAGCGCAAGCGGCTTTTCGACTAGCACGTGCGCGCCCGCTCTAAGCGCCGCACGCGCGGCCTCATGATGCATCCCCGGGGGGCTGGCGACATCGACAAAGTCGGGCGACTCACCGTCGAGCATCAGCTCGAGGTCGTCGTACACCCGAACATTCCTGATTAGCCCAATCGCCTCGTGGCGGCGCTCCGCGATTGGATCGTGGATCGCGCCGATGGCGATATTTTCGCGCGTGCGCCATCCCGGGAGATGCGCCCGCGCCGCGACCTCGCCGAATCCCGAGATCGCACCCCGGATTTTGGATTGAATCGCCACCGCGGCGATCAGTTTTAGCTAAACCGATATCTGGGGCAACCGCCGTCTTACACCTCCCCCTGCCCCGCAGCCGCAATCCGGCGGTGCAGTCGAAATTCGGCATCATATCCGCCGCAATACCGCCTGATTCACGCGCCAATTCGCGCGTATCCCCGATGGCAGCGCTCTTGCTCCTCCTTGGATGAAGGCTTGACGCCGAACTTTCGGGCGTCGCGGCCAACAACAGGGAGGACAGGCCAATCATGTTCGCATGGATTTTAATCGGACTCATTTCAGGATGGCTGGCCGGGAAGATTCTCAACGGCGACGGCTACGGCATGATGGCTGATATAGCGCTCGGTCTGGTCGGCGGAGTGATCGGAGGAATGATTTTCGCGGTGCTCGGCGTGCACGCGCATAACTTTGTCGGCGCGATCCTGATGTCCACGGCCGGCGCCACCGCGCTGGTAATCGCGACGCGAATCCTCCGCGACGAGATCTGAGCAGGTGCGTGACCGCGCGCCCGTCGCAGGAAGAGGACAAACCGGTCAGGACTCAGCAGGCGCGCAGCCGCCGCTTAAAATTCAGAACTCCACAGGATGCCCGAGCTGCTCGGATATCGCCTCTGCCAGACCTGGAAACAACTCGTGGCCGTCCTTGTCGTCGAGCCACAGACGGCGAGCAGCGTCCCAACTGTAATGGAATCCACGCGAGCCGGCGGCGAGCCACATCTGCTTCATCTGCGATTGCCTCGACAGGATAAACTTCGCGCCGCCCGCGAACTCAATCGTCACGACGCCGTCGGCCGTCGTGTAATCCACTTCGTCCGGGTCGAGGTCCTCGAGCCATTTCGCGACTTTGCTCAAGGCGATATCGGACCGCTCGCGAAATTCGTTATCGTCCATGCCCCCGATTGTATCAACCACCGACCCGATGCAGCCACCGCCTCCCCCTTAACCCTTCTAACAGGCCATCAGGCCGCATCTTTTCTTAATACTAAGGTGCAGGGGCTCGCCCGTGCCCAAGGAGGTGCGGAGCCCAGGTGGGTTCCGCATACGATTAAGTGCCCCGGTCTGCCCCTCTCGCCATCGCGTCGCAACAGTGCGATAAATCTCAGCGAATCCCCCGGGAGGAAGTTTTCATTTTGAACAATCCATTCAGTGTCGAAGGCAAGGTTACGATCGTGACCGGTGGCGGAACCGGAATCGGCGAGTCGATCGCCAAGGAGTTCGCGCTGCGCGGTGCGCCGGTGCTGATCGCGAGCCGCAAGGTCGAAAACCTCGAGCGCGTGCGCGACGAAATTCGCAAAGCAGGCGGTAAATGCGAGATGACTCAGGTCGACGTCCGCGACGCCGAGCAATGCGACAAGATGGTGGCGGAGGCGGTCAAGCAGTTCGGCCGTCTCGATGTGCTGATTAACAATCACGGCGCCAGTATCGCAGCGCCGTCGTTGAATCTCTCACCCAACGGATGGCGCGCGGTGGTCGGAATCAATCTCGACGGCGTGTTCTTCTGCTCGAAGGCGGCGGCTCGCCAATTCATCGAGCAGAAGAGCCCCGGCTCGATCATCAATATCTCCTCGACCGCGGGCGTGCATGGGTCGCCCTTTATGGTTCCGTACGGCGCGGCAAAAGCCGGCGTCATCAACCTGACCGTTTCTCACGCAGGCGAATGGGGCGCTATGGGCATCCGCGTCAACTGCATCGCGCCCGGCCCGATCGACACCGAAGGCGCGGCGCCGCGCGTATGGCCGAATCCAAAGGTCAAGGAGATGGTCGCGCGATCGCGCGCGCTACAGCGCTTCGGCCGCGTCGAGGAAATCGCCTACCCGTGCATCTTCCTCGCGTCGGACGCGTCGAGCTACGTCACCGGCGCGCTACTGATAATCGACGGCGGCGAAGGCATGCGAATCGGCGAGTAAGTGGACAAACCGATCGAGCAACAGTAAATAATTCCTCGACCCTGTCGAGAGAGGTTGATTCATATGGCTGATAGAAGCGCTGTCGGGAAAACCGGCAAACCATTCAAGATGCACGTCGATTGGAGCAAGGTGCGCGAGTTCGCCCGTGCGATCAAAGACCCCAATCCGCTCTACTTCGACCCGGAACTGGCGAAAAAAGAACTGGGCGGAATCCCGGTGCCGGTCACGTTCCTGCAGACCAGCGCGTTCTGGACCGACGAGACCTCCAGCCCCGGCTTCGGCGGCTTCGACTTGCGCCGTATCCTGCACGGCGAGCAGGAGTTCGAATTCTTCAAGCCAATCTTTGTCGGCGACACCCTGACCGGCGTGAGCAAGGTCGCCGACGTGCTCGAGAAGGAAGGCGGACGCGGCGGCAAGATGACGCTGCTCATCACCGAAACCGAGTACACCAACCAGAAGGGCGAGAAGGTCGCGATTGCGCGCTCGACGCTGATCGAGACCGGACAAGCGGTCAAAGCATAATCGGGCCGTATCCGCGAAACGACTCAATCGGAGAACCAAAAAAAATGGCAAAACTGAAATTCGATTCGATCAAAGTCGGCGACGAAATTCCCAAGTTCGAGGTGGCCGGCGTGATGCGTCCCGATTTCGTCCGCTATGCGGGCGCGTCGGGCGACTTCGTCCCGCTGCATTACGATCAGAGCTTCGTCGAGATGGCCGGAATCCCGACCGTGTTCGCGCAGGGGATGTTCACCGCGGGACTGCTCTCGAAGGCCGTCACCGATTACGTGGGGGTCGGCAACGTGCGCCGCTTCCAGGTGCGCTTCGCCACCCGCGTATGGCCCGGTGACGTCGTCACGTGCACGGGCAAAGTCACCAACAAGATCGAGAAAGACGGCGAGAAGCAGATAGAGGGCGACCTGATCGTGCTCAATCAAAAGGGCGAGCCCGCGATTCGCGGCAGCTTCCGCGCCGCCTGCGCATAGGCAGCACCCCAGTCAGGAGAGCAAAGAGAAGGGTGCAGGACCCAAGCCCTGCGGTGCAGGGGCTGGCCCCTGCCTGTGGATGGAATTGTTCAAGGATTGTGGATAGTTAGCGCTTAAATTCGCTCTTTCGCTTGATAAGCTGGGGATAATCCGGCAAAGAAGGCGGATAAGTTTTACTCTGCTGGGCGGGTGAGCTTTCGCAGGGCGGCTTGGAGGCGCAACATAGTCTTCGATGGGTGAACCCAGGTACGTCATAATCCACGGCCATTTTTATCAGCCGCCGCGCGAGAGCCCGTGGACGGGTTTGATCAATCCTGAGCATGGCGCTGCCCCGTTTCCGAACTGGAACGAGCGAATTCTGAGCGAATGTTACACGGCCAACGCTCATGCCCACACGATGCAAGGGCCGGTCGTTCACGTTCGCAATAATTACGAGTCGCTGAGCTTCGATGTCGGGCCGACGCTGGCAGGATGGCTGCAGACGCATGGCAAGGCCGCGTATCGCGCGATGACCCGCGGCGACGCGTTGAATGCCAATGCGCACGGCGGCCATGGCAACGCGATCGCGCAGTCGTACAGTCATTCGATACTGCCGCTGTTGCCGCCGCGCGATCGCGAACTGCAGATCGCATGGGGTATCGACGATTTTTTCTTCCGATTCGGCCGCAAGCCCGCCGGGATGTGGATCCCCGAGTGCGCCGCCGATGACGACACGCTGGCGTCGATCGCGGCGGCGGGAATCGGGTTCGTCATTCTCGCGTCGGATCAAGGGAAGTTCAGCGGCCCGCGCGCCGAGTCGCGTAATGCCGGGCCGTTCCAATGGCGCAGGGGCGATTTGAACCTGGCAGTGTTCCGCTTCGACCGTGAATTGTCCACGACCGTCTCTTTCGGCAACGGATTGGCCGACGGCGCCCGGCTGGCGGACTGGATTGCCGACACGGCGCTCAAGCTGGAGCCCGGCGCCGCGCTGATGTTAGCGACCGACGGCGAAACGTTTGGGCATCATAATAAACACGGTGCCGCCGAGCTGGCGCGCGCCCTGATGGCGCTGGAACGCCGCGACGACGTGATTGTTAGCAATTGCGCGGACTACCTGGCGACGCATCCCGCGGCGGGATCATTCGAGATTGCGTCCGCCAGTTCATGGAGCTGTCCGCATGGCGTCGAACGATGGCGCTCGAACTGCGGATGCCGCCACGATCCTAACACCTCGCAGGAATGGCGCGGGCCGCTTCGCGCCGCGATGGATTTCGTGAAAAACCATGCCGAGGCGACTTACGACCGCTTCGCCCCGGCGATTGTGAAAGAGCCCGGCGCGATCCTGCGCGGCGCAATCCGTTTGCTGATCGATCCGAATCCCGCCGTCCACGAAGAGTTCTTCAAGCGCTTCGGGGTTACCGACGAAGGTAACCGCGAAACGTGCTGCGGATGTTCGAGATGGTTCGCGCGGGGCAGGCGGCGCTCACCAGTTGCGCGTGGTTCTTCGATGATTTCGGAGGCCTGGAGGGGCGCGTCGTACTCAGATGGGCGGCGCGTGCGGTCGAACTCGCGGCTGAGCATTCGGCGAGCGTCGAAAACGAACTGATCGAGAGGCTGCGCGGAATCAATTCGAACCGGCGCGAGAATGGCGACGCCGCGACCCTGTACTTGAGCTTGAAAACGCGCGAAGCTCGCGGTCGCGTGTAACCCCCAAGCCCAATCGACAGGTGCTCGTGCGATGCCTTCGACCGAAGCGACTCATATCGATTCGACGCTGACCGAATCGCGCAAGTTTCCTCCCCCCGCCGAGTTCAGTGCGCGGGCGTGGGTCAAAAGCCTCGACGAGTACCAAGCGATCTGCAAGCGCGCTGACGCCGATCCGGAGGCATTCTGGGCGCAATGCGCGCGCAACCTTGATTGGTTCAAGCCGTTCGGCAAAACCCTTGAGTGGAATTTCCCGCATGCGAAGTGGTTTGTCGGCGGCACGATCAACGCCGCCTACAACTGCCTCGATCGCCATCTCGACGGCCCGCGCCGCAACAAAGCCGCGCTGATTTGGGAGGGCGAGCCGGGCGACTCGCGCGTGCTGACCTACCAGATGCTCGCCGACGAAGTGGGCAGGTGCGCCAACGCGTTGAAGAGCATCGGCGTCAAGGATGGCGACCGCGTCGCGATCTACATGCCGCTGGTGCCGGAGGCGGCGATCGCGATGCTGGCGTGCGCGCGAATCGGTGCGATTCACTCGGTGGTCTTCGCCGGCTTCTCGTCCGAAGCGCTGGCCGATCGGATCAACGACGCGGAAGCGAAGGTCTGTATCACCGCGGACGGCGGATGGCGCCGCGGGCAAATCGTCGAGCTCAAGAACAATGTCGATGAGGCGCTGAAAAAGTGTCCATCGATCCAGAAAGTCCTCGTGCTCAAGCGGGCCGGCAACAAAGTCGAGATGCGCAAAGGGCGCGACCTGTGGTGGGACGAGCTGGTTCCCGCGCAAAGCCCCCGATGCGAGGCCGCCGCGCTCGACTCCGAGCATTCGCTCTACACGCTTTACACCAGCGGCACGACCGGCAAACCCAAGGGCGTCGTGCATACGACCGGCGGGTACCTGACGCATGTCCTGATGACGATGAAGTGGGTGTTCGACTTGAAGGAGGACGACATCTACTGGTGCACCGCGGATATCGGATGGGTTACAGGCCACAGTTACACCGTGTACGGGCCGCTGGCGGCGGGCGCGACGGTCGTGATGTATGAAGGCGCGCCGAACTTTCCCGCCAACGATCGCTTCTGGCAGATAATCGCGAAGTACCACGTCAGCATCTTCTACACCGCGCCCACTGCGATACGGACTTTCATCAAATGGGGCGAGGCGTGGGTGAAAAAGCATGACCTGTCGAGTCTGAGATTGCTCGGTTCGGTCGGCGAGCCGATCAATCCCGAAGCCTGGATGTGGTACCGCAAAGTTATCGGCGGCGAGCGATGCCCAATCGTCGATACCTGGTGGCAGACCGAGACCGGCGGGATCATGATAAGCCCGATGCCCGGTGCGATCACCACCAAGCCCGGCTCCGCGACGTATCCATTGCCCGGCATCGCGGCCGACGTCGTCACGCGCGAGGGCAAGAGCGTCGGCGCCAATCAGGGCGGCTTGCTGATCGTGCGCAAGCCGTGGCCCGGGATGCTGCGAACGATCTACCGCGACCCCGAGCGCTACAAGAACAATTACTTTGTCCAGATTGACGGCGCCTATTTCACCGGCGACGGAGCGCGGCGCGATCAGGACGGCTACTTGTGGATCATGGGCCGCGTGGACGACGTGATTAACGTGTCCGGCCATCGCCTGGGCACGATGGAGATCGAAAGCGCGCTGGTCTCGCATGCGGCGGTTGCGGAGGCCGCGTGCGTCGGGCGCCCCGACGAGATGAAGGGACAGGCCGTGGTCGCATTCGTCACGCTCGAGGGCGGGCGCAAGGGCGACGGCAAGTTGCGCGACGAATTGCGCGCGCACGTCGTCAAGGAAATCGGCGCGCTGGCGCGGCCCGACGACATCCGCTTCACCGATGCGCTGCCGAAAACGCGCAGCGGCAAGATCATGCGGCGCCTGCTGCGGCAAATCGCGTCGGGCGATCAGACGCTTGGCGACACGACGACACTCGAGGATTTGTCGGTGCTCGCCAAGCTGCGCGATGAAGAGGAATAATTGAATGCGGAACCCACCGTGGGTTCCGCACCTCCTTGGGCAGGGGCTGCGGCCCCTGCACCCGCAGTGAGAAGACGCGAAAATCTGCGCAGCGCATCTTTTCGCGACTACGCCACGGCAGAGGTAACCCGTGCACCCAGTGTTAAGGCCGCGCTCCGTTGTCGCGCGCGGCCACTGCCGCGGGCGCGCGAATGGGGCGCGGGCGTGATAGGCTTGGCCGAGTAGAATGGCTTGTCTCGCGGGCTGCGCGAGCGCGGCTGTGGCGTGAGTGGGGCGGTCTGCAACCTTCAATTCGTCGTGCGCGACGAAAGGAAAAACAATCATGCTTGAGACAGGAAAACCGTTCGTGAATTTCGCCCTCAAGAACCAGGACGGCAAGCAGATGAGGCTGGGCGATTTCGCCGGCAAATGGCTGGTGGTGTACGTTTATCCCAAGGACGACACTCCCGGATGCACGATCCAGGGGAAGTCGTTCACGGCGAGCAAGGCCGACTTCGACGCGGCTGGAATCAAGGTGGTCGGCGTCAGTGCGGACGACGTCGCCTCGCACAAGAACTTCTGCAACAAGTTCGCCTTCACGGTCGATCTGCTGGCGGATCCCAAGGCGGAGCTGCTCAAGGCCACAGGCATCGGGCAGACGGAATTTAACGGAGTCAAGTACTGGAACCGGACCAGCTTCGTGATCGATCCCAAGGGCATCTTGCGCAAGGTTTACGAAAAAGTGAATCCGCAGGGCCACGAGAAGGTGCTGCTCGAGGACATCAAGGCGATGCAGAAAAGCTGAGCATCGGAAGCCCGGCTGGCGGTGACTGTGCGGCAACCAGGTAATGTTTTATTTTCGGAGTGAATTTGATTTGATGGATGAGCGCGCAAGGGGCTTGACCGGGCGGTGTGGACGGCGGGCGGTCAGGCGCGTGGCTGAATTTTGGGCGAAATTTATCGTCCGATAGTGTAGTATGGTTCGGCACTTATCCTGCCTCATGACGCAAGACTTTCACTACATTCCAGGAGGAATGCATGGTTAAGAAGATCGCCGCCGTGGCCGGCGGCGTTTTTATCGGTCTGGTAATAGCCTTTGCGCGCGTCGGCGCGTTCCCTTTCTGGGGTTCCGACTCGAATGCTTCCAAGGCGCCACCTGCGCAGCAAGCACAGGCAGCGCCGGCGCAGCCCCTGCCGGCGCCTCCGGTGCCCGGGGTACATGTGGCGCCGCCAGCACAGCCGGCGCAGCCCAATACGCCTGAGCCGAACGAAAAGGCCGGGGTAATTACCTCGTTCGCGCCGCTGGTCAAGCGAATGATACCGGCGGTGGTGAGCGTCAACGTCGTTCAGGATGTGAAGATTTCGGGAATGCCGTTTGGCATNNCGCCGGGCGGACCCGGCGACGACAATGGCGGCGATAACGACAACGGCGGCGGCNGCGGTGGAGGAGGCGGTGGCGAAACGGCGCCTGGCGATCCGTTNGACCAACTGCGCCGCTACTTCGGCCAGGGCGGTCAACGCGAATACAAGCAGCACGGGCTGGGATCGGGCGTGATCGTGTCGGCCGACGGCTACATCCTGACCAACAATCACGTGGTCGGTAACGCCGAAGAAATCCACGTTACGCTGGAGGACAAGCGCGAGTTTACGGCGAAGGTAATCGGCAAGGACGCGAAGACCGATCTCGGACTGATCAAGATCGATACGAAGGACGCATTGCCGGTCGCGACGCTGGGGGACTCCAATTCCACTGACGTGGGCGACTGGGTAATCGCGATCGGCAACCCGTTCAACGTCGGCATGACAGTGACGGCGGGAATCGTCAGCGCCAAGGGACGATTGCTGGGCGGCGACTACGACGATTTCATTCAAACCGACGCGTCGATTAATCCCGGCAACTCAGGCGGCCCGTTAATCAATGCGCGCGGCGAGGTAATCGGAATCAACACCGCAATCTACAGCCGCACCGGCGCCAGCAACGGCATCGGCTTCGCCATCCCAATCGACATGGCGCGCAACGTGATGGATCAGTTGAAGGCGCACGGGCGCGTGGTCCGCGGATGGCTGGGCGTCGAAATTCAGGAAGTGACGGCGGATCTCGCGCAATCGTTCGGATTGCCCAAGCCCGAGGGCGCGCTGGTTGCCAGCGCGGACAAGGATGGGCCTGCGGGCAAGGCTGGAATCGAACGCGGCGATATCGTGCTCAGCTTCAACGGCCATCCGGTCAACGATGAGCATGAGCTGCCCACGCTGGTCGCGCAGACACCCATCAATCAGAAGGTGCCGGTCGAGGTGGTGCGCAACGGCAAGCACGTCAACCTCGAGGTCACGATTGGCGAGCGCAAGGAACCGCAGGTGGCGTCGGCCAAGTCCGAGGAGCCGGGCGGCAACTGGGGGATGCAAGTCGGGGACATCACGCCCGAGCTCGCGCAGCGGTTCCATCTCGAGAGCACCAAGGGAGTGGTGATTCAGAAGGTGGCGCCGGACAGCCCTTCGGCGGAGGCAGGTCTTCAGCCGGGCGACGTCGTGATGGAAGTGAATCACGACAAGATCGCCGCGCTTGCGGATTTCGTCGCCAAGGCAAAGGAAGCGCAGAGCAATAAGAAGCCCGCGCTGCTGCTGGTTCAACGCGGCGGCGCGACGCTGTACACGGTGATCAAGCCGGCCGGCGCGGCGCAGGGCTGATCGAAAAGTAAGTCACATGCAGTCAAAGCGCGGCGCATCGAGCATCTCGATGCGCCGCGCGGTTTTTGGNAGACCGCGGCTGAGCCTCGGTGCGCTTTCGCGCGCGGCATCTCGACGAAGTAGNCACTCGACGCCTGATGGCTCGATGGGCTCGTGCGGTTCTATTAGATGAGCCTGTGCGATAGCATTTCTGCCGGCGCTCGCAGTGGAGGAGAATCAGGTGGCGGATCGATTACCAGTGGCGCCCGCGCGAAAGCGCGCAGGTGCGAGACGGCCGGCGAGAAAAAAGACGATGCGGCGGCCGGGAATCCTCGTGCTGGCCGCACTTGCGGCGCTGATTTTGGGATTTTTGGCGAAACGAATGATGATCCCGTCGGCCGTCCATTACATCGCATATCGATCAAGTGATCAGCCGCAACCGATGAGAGAAGCAAATCCGCCTGCCGCTGCGCAAGGGAATGGCAACGCGGGTGACTCGGCGGCGGCGAACGCGAAATCAAATGCGGACGCGCTCACCGGCTCGGAACAACTGACGCCCAGCGATCGCAGAGAGCTGAACGCGATTATCAAACGCAAGTCCAGGTGACGAACAATTCGATGGCGGCCTCGATGCAAATAGCGGACGACATGGGCTTTCGCGTCGAGCTCGAGCGGCCGCCGTCGCGAATCGTATCGTTGGTGCCGAGCTGGACGGAGACATTGTTCGCGCTGGGGTTCAATTCCGAAGTCGTGGGCGTCACGAAATTCTGCGTCGAGCCGGCCGCGGCGGTTGCGTCGATTCCAAAAGTCGGCGGGACCAAGAATCCCGACATCGGCGCAATCATGAAGCTGGAGCCCGAGCTGGTGATCGCCAACGCCGAGGAGAATCGGCGCGAAGATGTGGAGCGGTTGCGCGCGGCGGGAATCCCGGTGTTCACGACTTATCCGCGCACGGTGCCGGGTGCGGTCGAATCGATCATGCGGATGGGCCGGGCGCTGGGCCGCGAGGCGGCGGCAGCCGCGCTGGCCAAGGAGATCACGCTCAGCGTGAGCGGAATCGAGGCGGCGCTCGGAGTATGGAGCAAACTTCGGCTGCGCGTTTTCTGTCCGATATGGAAGAAACCGTGGATGTCATTCAACGCCGACACCTATGCGCATGACGTGCTGCGGATGCTCGGCTACAACAACATCTTTGCGTCGGCGGGCGAGCGGTATCCCATGACGACGCTCGAGGAGGCGGTCGAACGCCGCCCCGATATCGTGATACTTCCCGACGAGCCGTATGAATTCGATGAATCCGACGTGGCCGAGTTGAAGACTCTGCTGCCGCCCGCGCTCAGCCGCCGCCTGCTGACAGTCAGCGGCCGCGACCTGCATTGGTACGGCGTTCACATGGTGCGCGGGCTCAAGTCGCTGGCGGAGAGAATGGCGCGCGTGCGCGCCGCGGTTCTATAATCAGGGCATGCGCAACGACGCTGTGCGTTCACCAAAACGACGGTGTGCGGTCATCAAAACGACGCTGTGCGTCCATCAAAATGACGCTGTGCGGTCACCAAAATGACGCCGCGCGTCCATCAAAATGAAAGGGAGATTGGCATGATCGCGAAAATCAGCCTGACAGCCGCGTTTTTTCTAATAGTGGCGCCGCCGATGGCGTGCGCTTCGAATCGCGACGCCACGAATCCCGCGCCGATGACCAGCCAAGCGCATGAATCGCCGCTGGGCCTGGTCGTCGCTCAGGACGATCAACCGAACGTCGCCACTTCCGATAACGATAACGATAACGGTAACGACAGCGATTCGAACGATAGCGCCGACAACAATCAGAACGCCGGCGGCGATCAGGCGGACCAGCAAAATGGCGCCGGCGACAATCAGCCGACTGCGTCGGAGGCCCCTGACGCACCCGACGACCCGGGCGATGCTCAGCAGGCACCGCAGATGAATGGATTTCCGCAGCCGGTCAACCCGTCTCAATAGCGCGGCGTCACGATGACTGCACCACTGGACGGAATCAAAGTACTCGACCTGACCAAGCTCGCGCCGG
>JGI20175J14863_1000179_pt1 | contig 12408 bp, 16 predicted proteins | sample NGESurdeep072012_2_FD_14863 | JGI IMG/M metagenome (IMG submission 14863)
TGAGATACGCAATCAGCAGAATTCGGTTGCACTAATTCGAAAATAAAAACACGAAAACGTCAACGGAGAGAATAGGTTAACGCATGTTCAGGTTTCGGCGGCGTGGGGATAAACAAGCGTCCAGGCACGAGCCCTCAGACAAAGGTTTGAGCGGCTGGAAATAAACAAACGTTCAGACACGAGCCAACGAAAAAACGAACAATCAGACGAAGGTGCGCCGCGCGAGGTAGTACATAACGGCGCCGACGATCGCGTAGGCGGCGACTCCCTCGAGCAGCGTCGCGCCGCTGGTGACGACGACCAGGCCGACGACGAGGACGGTGGCAACGACGGCTACGACCTGCTCGATGCGCTCCTCGCGGGCGCGGACCCGGGCGACATGCTCGGTGATGCACGCCCCGCAGTTGGGGCATTCGCCGCCGCGCTTGACGACCACGTCCGCCTCGCAGCTGGGGCATTCGATTTTAGTTCGCAGGGGCATCGCAGAGCAGGAATGATGATTGCGATAAAACGCTACAAGGTGTGGCCGCAATTCTGCAAGCTAGTCAGCCGTTAACGACTCCTTTTTCACTTTTTCATTTTTTCATTTTTTACTGCCGTGCTGGCACGGCACCGGGGAAATCGTGCGGGTGATAGCGGCGCGGGCCCGTCGGCATCGCGGGTGGAAGCGGAGGCGTAGCAGGGGTGCTTGAAAAAAAAGCGGCGCGCGTGTCGATGACACGCGCGCCACTTTGCGATTGCCTCTTTGCTGTCTTATGCGCGCGCTTTGCGCAGTTTGCGCGCCGAGCGCTTGGCTATCCGCACGCGCTCGGGGCGGCGCTTGACACGCGCCGGTTTGGCGGCGACTTTGGCAGGCTTTTGAATTGCGACCGCGGCTGCGGGCGCGGGGACTGCAGGGGGCGCGACTGGCGCGGCCGCAGGCTCGGCGGCAGCGCGATCGGCCTCGAGGACGAGCGCGGCGTGCTGGCGCACGATCGCGTCAAGGCGCTTTTCCTTCCACTTGCGCAGACCCATCCGCATGTACTCGGGATTGATGTCGAGCATGTCGCAGACGTTGTCGAACGAAAAGACCCAGCGCTTGTCTTCGTGCGCGATCCATTCGTCAGCGTCGCGGAACAATCGCTGGCCCTTGCTGGTGGACGCATCGATGCATTTCATGAAGCATTCGATCGCGTCCTCGAGCACGCTCAGGATGAGCCGCTTTTCGCCCTCGAGCAGATGCTTCTTGCGCATCGCTTCGAAGTATTGAATGGGCAAAAGGGTGTCGGGCTCGAACAGCCCCGGCAATCTTTCGTCCAGTGTTTCCTTTTCCTGCATCTTCTCTCCGTTACCTGCCTTCAATGTTGTGCGTGCATCCACCGCCCCACCTCCTAGTAGTTATGACGCAACCACGCCTACGCCTATTCAGAGTCGTCTTCGTTCTGTTCCTTGTATATTTCGTGCCATGCCATCTGGATGGCTTCCAATTTCGCTTCGGTAGAGCCCTCGCGACTGTCGTCGAATTCGTCGAGATCGATGACCCATTGACGCAGGTCAGTGAAGCGCGCGGCGAGCGGGTCCAGTCCCGGATGATTCTCCGCAAGCACTTCGGCAATTTCCTCGGCCTGATCCCACTTAAACCCCATTGTCAATACGTCCCTCGCCCGGCTTCCGTTCCAAGTTACCTCGCTAGGAAAGTTCCTCCACTGATTTCTTCTCGAGCGCCAGCTTGATAGCGGCGTCCATGATCCGCTCCGCGAACGGAGTGGTAACTTCGTTCAGCTCCTCGACGAGTTTTGCGATTAGCTCGCGATCGGTTCCGGTTCGGGCCGCCTCCAGCCGCTCCACCACCTCGTCCATGCGCCCACGCTCGCCGACATCGACCAGGGCCCCGAATTCGCCGAGCTGCTTTCGAAGTGCGCCCAGAATTTGCTCGGCGTCGTTGCGGTACGAAATCAGCAGGCGCTCCTCGAGATCCTGCTCCCCAAGATCGATGGCCTCTTCGAGCATTCGCTCGATTTCATCGTCCGTCAGTCCATAGCTTGGCTTGACGTCGACCGAGTGCTCGCGGCCCGTGCGCTCATCGCGCGCATTGACATTTAGTATCCCGTTTGCATCGATGAGGAAAGTGACCTCGATGCGCGGGACACCCGCCGGCTGTGGCTGAATCGGCCCCAGCTTGAAGCGCGCTAAGCTACGGCAATCTTTAGCAAGCTCTCGCTCTCCTTGCAAAACATGGACATCAACATGCGTTTGATTATCCACAGCCGTAGTGAAGCCTTCGGCTACGCTGGTCGGGATGGTGGTATTGCGATGTATGAGACGTTCCATCACGCCGCCCATCGTTTCGATGCCTAGCGAGAGGGGAACCACGTCGAGCAGGAGCATATCGCCCTGCGTGCCCATTAGCACAGAAGCCTGAACGGCGGCTCCCAAAGCGACGACCTGGTCGGGATCAATCGAGCACAGGGGTTCCTTGTGGAACATCGCGGCAACACGCTGGCGGACCAGCGGCATCCTCGTCGAGCCACCGACCAGAACAACAGCGTCGATGTCGGCGGGCGTGAGCTGGGCGTCGGCAACGGCCAGTTCGCATCGCTTGAGGGCGCGCGCGAGGAAAGGCTCGGCCATCTTCTCGAGGGCGTCACGCGTCAAGTGCTTGCGAATCGAGTGGCCGAGGAGATCGACGGCGACGGGGGTCTCGGCAACATCGCTGAGGCGTTTCTTGGCGTTCTCGGCGGCCATGCGAGCGCTGTTCCAGACGTGGCGATCGAGCTTGAGAGCGTCGGGGAGTTCAGCGAGCAGCCAATCGACGATCACGCGGTCGATGTCGTCGCCACCGAGATGGGTATCGCCGTTGGTCGCGAGGACCTCGAAGATTCCCTCCTTGACGCTGAGAATCGAGATGTCGAAGGTGCCGCCGCCGAAATCGAACACGGCGACGTTGCCGGTCGCCCTCTTGTTCAAGCCGTAGGCGAGTGACGCGGCGGTCGGCTCGTTCACCAGGCGCACAACTTCGAGACCGGCGAGACGGCCGGCATCCTTGGTGGCCTGGCGCTGGCCGTCGTTGAAGTAGGCGGGAACGGTTATGACGACGCGCTCGACTTTTTCATCTTTGCCGGCCGCGCGGAGAGCGCGTTCGGCGCCGTCCTTGAGGGCGCGCAGAATCTCGGCGGAGATTTGCGAGGGAGTTAAGACGCGCTTGCCAATTTGAAAGCGCACCACCGAGCCGCTCAGATCGGCGAACGTGTAGCGCGCGCGATCTTCGGGCGCGATCTCGTCGCCGCCCAATCCCATGTAGCGCTTGACGGATCGAATGACGGCGCCGTATTGGCCGCCGGCAAAACCGATTGCGCTCACGCGGCCGTCGCGTTCGACGGTCAGATGCGGTTCCATCTCGATGGCGCGTTCGCCGACGGTGATGGCGCCGTCGGGCGCAATCGCGACCACGCTCGGCAGCAGAGCGCTGTGGTTCCCGCCCACCGCGATTACGCGCGGCGCGCCGTCTTCCATGGCGGCAATCAGGCTGTTGGTGGTGCCGAGGTCTATGCCAAAAATCCGTGCCATTTTTTTCAGTGTTAAGTCAGGGTNANGCNGCCTTTGAATTTTCTAGAGCGCGATCGANNTCGCGAATCAGGGTACGCAGGTAGGCGATGCTCGAAAGAATCGCCTTCAGTTCCAACGTAAGNATCTTTTCATCCGGGCGCTGATCCCATTTCACGAAATTTCGTTCGAGTTCTGCCCGGCTGGCATCCATCGTGGCTTGAAGCTGGCTACGGCGCGCAACGACCTGGGCTGCGAGTTCGCACGGCGCGTCCGAGTCGGCAGGGGCGTCGTGCATCCCGGCGAGTTGCTCTTGCACCTCAAAGACCAGCTCGGCGAGCTCGGGCGGAACGCGTTTGTTGTTCTCGGCGAGCTTTTCACCGTTTAGTTCGAGCCAGTAAAGACCGCGGGCGACGGGATCGCGCAGCGTGCGGTAGCTGCGGTGAGAGTCGCGGTCGCGCGCAGACTCGCGTCGCGCACCCCGGCGGCGCTGGATGCAAACCGGTCGGGATGAATCATCCGGCTCAACTCGTGATAGCGGCGCTCGAGCGCGCCGAGATCGATCGTCAGCTTTCGGGGCATCCCCAGTGCGGCGAAACAATCGAGCGGCGCCGCCAGCGGCGATCCGCAGTCAGCGCAAATCAGCAGCGGCTCTTGCCGCCGTCCACATGAAGGGCATTCGATCATCTTGAGACAGCAGTCCCCACGTCCACTCGTTCATACGACGAACGATTCTCCACATCCGCAACTGCGCTTGGCGTTTGGATTGACGACCTTGAAGCCCGACGACATCAGTTCTTCGCCGTAGTCGAGCTCGGAGCCGTTGAGGTAAAGAAAACTTTTCTTGTCCACGATCAGACGCGCGCCGTCGCGCTCGAAAACCTTGTCGCGCTCCTTGGCGGCGTCGATTTCCATCCGGTATTGCAAGCCCGAGCATCCGCCGCCAACGACCTTTACGCGCAGGCCGGCGCCTTCGCCCTTGTCGGCGACGAGTTGCTTGATCTTCTGGACGGCGCCCTCGGAAAGAGAGATCACCACGTAAGACTACGCCTCCTTTGCCATGGGCGGCTGCTCGCCTGAGGCGAGGTTGTCGCCCCTGCGCTTGCGCCAATCGGCGATCGCGGCCTTGATGGCGTCCTCGGCAAGCACGGAGCAGTGAATCTTGACGGGCGGCAGGTTGAGTTCCTTGACTATGACGGTGTTCTTAATCGTCATTGCCTCGTCGATATGCTTGCCCTTGACGAGTTCGGTGACGTAGCTCGAACTTGCGATCGCGCTGCCGCATCCGAAGGTCTTGAAGCGCGCATCCTCGATCACGCCATCGTCGCCGATCTTCAACTGCAGCTTCATCACGTCGCCACATTCCGGCGCGCCGACGACGCCGGTGCCGACGTTGGGCTCGTCCTTGGCGAAGCTGCCGACGTTGCGCGGATTGTTATAGTGCTCGATAACCTTTTCCGAATAAGCCATGATTTTTTCCCCGAAGCGCCGCGTCGATACGACGTTGTGTTATGACTTCCAATTGACCGACTTGAGATCGATCCCTTCTTTCGCCATCTCATACAGCGGCGACATTTCGCGCAGCCGCTTCACTTCCTTGCTGACCCTGTCCGTCACGTAATCGACTTCTTCCAGCGTGTTGAAACGGCCCAGTCCGAAACGAATCGAGCTGTGCGCCAGTTCGTCGTCGATGCCGAGCGCGCGGATCACGTACGACGGCTCGAGCGTCGCCGACGTGCACGCGGAGCCCGAGCTGACCGCGATATCGTTGATGCCCATCAGGAGAGACTCGCCTTCGACGTAGGCGAAGCTCACGTTCAGATTGCCGGGGAGACGCTCGGTCGGATGACCGTTGACGTAAATTTCGTCGAGGCGCTCGAACAGCCCGGCCTGCAGCTGACTGCGCAACTGAATCAGGCGCTGCGCTTCCTCGGGCATTTCCATCCCCGCGATTTCACACGCCGCGCCCAGGCCGACGATTCCCGGCACGTTGAGCGTCCCAGAGCGCATCCCGCGCTCATGGCCGCCGCCGTCCATCTGGGGAGTCAGCCGCACGCGCGGTCCCTTCGAGCGAACGTAGATCGCACCGATTCCCTTGGGCCCATAAATCTTGTGCGCGGTTATCGACGCGAGATCGACGCCCGCCTTTTCGAAATCGACCGGCACCTTGCCAATCGCCTGGACCGCATCGCAATGAAAGATGATGCCCTTTTCCTTGGCGATCTTGCCGATCTCCGCGATCGGATGAATCGTGCCGATCTCGTTGTTGGCCCACATGATCGTTATCAGCACGGTCTTGTCGGTGATCGCGCGGCGCACCGCGTCGGGATCGACCATCCCGTACTTGTCAACCGGCAGGTACGTGACCGTGGCCTTGCCCGACCTCTCCAGCGCGCGGCAACTGTCAAGCACGGCCTTGTGCTCGGTGACGCAACTGATGACGTGGTTGCCCTTGTCTTTGTAAAACTCGACGACGCCCTTGATCGCCAGGTTGTCGGATTCGGTGGCGCCGCTGGTAAAAATGATTTCCTTGGACTTGGCGCCGATCAGCGCCGCGATCTGGTTGCGCGCGCGATCGACGGCCTCTTCCGCCTCCCAGCCGAAGCTATGGTTGCGGCTGGCGGCGTTGCCGTACTTCTCGGTGAAATACGGAAGCATCGCATCGAGTACGCGAGAATCGACGCGCGTGGTCGCGTGATTGTCCATGTAAACGGGCTTCTTCAGCATCTTCTCTCTCGGTCTCTTTCGGCGTTCCCGTGAAAAACGCTCCAATCCTTAATAGTGGACCTGTTAGGTATAATATAAGCCTTCCGCCGCCATAGTCAAATGAAATCCACCCCGAATCAGTTGCCTGATGGAATACTGGACCCAATCAGTCTAGTAAGGCGATTGCGTCCGTTTGTCAAGGACAATATGACCCTTACCGACCGGTCAAAAACTGGAGTTCGATCGAGCTATTTCGGGCGCGGTTTGAGGTCCATCCGCAGATCTTCACGCCAATCGCTGAAGCCCAGGCGACGCCATGCCGTCGCGCCAATCCAGTTGCGATGCAACACGCTCAACGTGACGACCGTGATACCGGCATCGCGGAACCATTCGTAGGCTTCTTCCAGCATCGGCTTCATTAGGCCCCTTCCTCGAAAGTTCTCTTCCATAAAAGCCTGGCTGATATAGCCGATCGATTGAGGAATGGCGCCGTCGCTNTNGCGNTTGAGCCGAATCCACAGATGACCGACGAGGCGCGCGTCGGAGCCTGCGACCCAAACCGCGTGATGCTCGCGATTGAGCACGAGCCTGAGCCAGTTGGGCGCATCGCGAATTCCGTCCCAATCGAACCGTGCGCGCGGATCGAGCGCTTCCTCCCACGCCGCCAGCGCCGCCACCAGCCGCGAAAGCTCCGGGATATCGGACTGGGTGGCGCGGCGAATCTGAACAGCCATCGCAGAGTTCCTCCGTGAGTCAGAAGGGGCCTGGATTTGTTGGGTCGAACGAAATCTCGAGCAAGTGGCGCTCGGCGCGGATCGACTTCAGCGCGGCCTCGCGCGTTTGCTCGAATTCGCGCTCGAGCCACGGCGCAATCCGCTCGATCAAGTATTCAGGAGAGTCCGAATCCGCATTTTCAGGAGAGTTCGATTCCGCAGTGCGTATCAACTCTGTCGCGATGCGGCATCTGAGCGCGACCTTCTCGATTCCGTCCGCGCGCTCGAGGCCAAGCGTCAGCACGACGGAACCGGCGGCGCGCTCGATCGGCGCGGTGCTCGCGATCGCGTAGATGCCGCGGCCGGTTTTCAACGTTGTTGGCAAGGTGAACGCAGTCCACCGTATCGGCGAATCGAAAGGCCCGGCTCTTTCAGGCCGCGCGCGAGGAGCCTGCTCCGGTGCGAGTGCGGGTGGAACCGCCCTCCCAGAACAGCACCACCGGGCCGGCGATATAGATCGAGGAATAGGTGCCGGTGATGAATCCGATCAGCAGCGTGAACGCCGACGGGCGCAGGATCGGCCCGCCGAACGCGAGCAGCGAGAGCAGCACGACGATCGCGGTGCCGGAAGTCAGGATGGTGCGCGAGAGAGTCTCGTTGATCGCGCGGTTCATGATCGACGCGATCGGCTCGCGGCGGCGCTTGGTCGAATCCTCGCGGATACGGTCCGAGACGATAATGGTGTCGTGGACCGAGTAACCGATAACGGTCAATATCGCGGCCAGCGTGGTCAGGTCGAACTGGTACTGCGCGATCACCAGCGCGCACATCACGACCAGCACGTCGTGGACGAGCGCAATCACAGCGCCGGCGCCGAAGCTCCAGCTGACATGGCGGAACTGGATCGCGATGTACACGCCCATGAAGATGGTCGCGAGGATAACCGCGGCAAAGCCTTTGCGGCGCAGATCGCTGCCGACTTTGGCGCCGACGCTCTCGACCCGCACCACCTTCGCGACGTTGGGCCCGTAGGCTTTGTCGAGCGCGGTCCCGAGCTTGGACCCGAGGCTGCCGATGTTCTTGACCGCCTGGAAGCGCGCGAGAAAAGACTGGCCGGCCTTGCCGAAGTCCTGGACGGTGACTTCGCCAAGATCGAGTGGCGCGAGTGCCTTGCGAATCGCGTCGCCATTGGTGCGGGCGGTGAACTCGATTTGCGCGACGCTGCCGCCGGCAAAATCGACGCCGTAGTTGAGCCCGCGGGTGAAGAGCAGCACGATCGCCGCGATATTAATCGCGGTCGAGAGCGCGATGAAGAAATAGCGCTTCCCGACGAAATCGAGATTGATGTCGGGACGAATGAGCTGTAATGACATCGGCCCTGTTTAGCTTTTCGTGGTCACGCGCACAAGTACGCTCAACTCGCGGCCGCGCGCTTGCGCGTCGATCGGGCTGGCCGGCGCGACGGTCCGCCGCTTTCCTTGACCGCGGCGGCGGCGGCGGCGCTGTTGGCCGCGGCCTGGGCCTTGGCACATGCGCCGCACAGATTGTTCTGATTGGCGGGATCTTCGCTGAGCCCGTCGTCGAGAGAGTGGCAGACTTTCAGGCACGAGGCGCAGATGAAGTAGATGCCCTCGATNGTCTTGTTGATTCGTTCGCGGTTGAGAATTCTNCCGCGCAGCTTCTCGATGCGGATGCCGAGCAGCTCGCCGTACTGGCGCTTGATTTTTCGCCGGCCGGCTTCGTCCTTGGGAAGGTCGGCATCTTCGTCCGCTTCGTCCGCCATGTCGCCGAACGAGGCGTACTTGTCGCGCTTGGAAGCCTTGCTCTTGCGCGCTCTGCCCATCGCGAAATCCCCCCTGCCGCTTAGCGCGTGCGTCCGACGAAGCCGCAGTTCTTCTCGCAGACCAGGTAGAAGCCCTTGCGGCCGAAGCCGGCGAACTTGGTCACCTTGCTCTCGGCTCCGCACCCGGGACAGATGTGTTTTTGCTGGAGGCCGGCGTTCTTCTCAGCGGTCTTTGCCTTCTTCTCTGCCATGACGTGGAATGCTCTCGAGTTGGATTAACGGCCCCGATTTGGACTTGGAAATCAGATCAACGTTTACGCAAAACGACCCGGCCATTGGACGATACCATCTGGCCAGGTGCATCCTCAAAGGTAAGGTCGCGAGGCCGTGTAGTCAATAGCCCGACGCGACCGAAGAGTTGCCCGCGCGCGCGATGCGTGCAAGCGTTGATCACCTTGGACTCGCGCCTGAAAGAAAACGACGCCGTAATATTTATCGATCGCAAGGGCCGCCGCTACCTGAAGATGCTGCGGGCGGGCAAGAAGCTGCTCATCCGCGGCGAGCTGCGCGCCGACGATTTGTTCGGCGTCGAGGAAGGATCGCGCGTCAAGTTCTCCACCGGCGAGACATTCCTGGTGTTGCGGCCGACCTACGCCGACCTGATCCCGCATCTGCCGCGCGCGTCGCAGGTGATTTATCCCAAGGACACCGGACCGCTGCTGATTTGGGGCGACGTGTTTCCGGGCGCGACTGTAATAGAAGGCGGCACGGGCGCGGGCGCGCTGACGATTGCGCTGCTCAGAGCGGTGGGGCCGGCGGGGCGCGTGATCTCCTACGAGCTGCGCGAGGATTTCGCCGACGCCGCGCGCAAGAACGTGGCCGCATTTTTCGGCGACGCGCCCAACTGGACGATCAAGGTGCGCGATCTCTACGCGGGCTTCGATGAAACCGGCGTCGATCGGATGTTCCTCGATCTGGCGGAGCCGGGGCGCGCGCTCGCGGTCGCGGCGTCCGCCCTTCGGCCCGGCGCCGTGCTGGTCTGCTACGTGCCGACCGCGATGCAGCTCAAGGACACGGTCGAGGCGATTCAGGCGCGGAGCGATTTCGGCGAGATCGAAAGCTTCGAGACGCTGCTTCGTCATTGGCAGGTAAAGGGGATGAGCGTGCGGCCGCACTTCAGGATGATCGCGCATTCGGCGTTTATCATCGTGTCGCGCAAGCTGGTCGCCGACGCGTCGAATCCGCAAAAGCCGTTGGTTGCTGCCGATTCAGCGGAGTCCGACGGGGTCTCGGCGCCGGCGCGGGATTCAGACGAGCCGCTCGAATGATCGCGCGCAGAAAATTCCTGATCGCGTCGGGCGCCGCGATCGCGCTCACGGGCATCCCGCTGGGGATGCGAATCGCGCGCGCGGCCGCACCGGCGTCGAAATTCGGTGGGCCGGCGCCGAACTCGGATTTTTACGTGACGTCGTACGCAAGGACGCCGGCTGTGGACGTCAATTCGTGGCGCTTCAGCATCAAGGGCCTGGTGGAAAATCCGCTGCAATTTTCCTACGCGGATATTCGCAAGCTGCCGAAGATCGAGGAGATGCTGACGCTCGAATGCATCTCGAACCCGCCCGACGGCGCCGCTATCAGCAACGCCAACTGGACCGGCGTGCAACTGCGACCGCTCCTGGAGCGCGCGCGCGTCAAGCGGACGGCCAGGTTCGTCGCGATGCGCGGGGCTGACGGTTATCACACGGTGCTGCCCGTCGACGAACTGATGCGCGAGGAGAATTTTATGCCCTACCTCATGAACGGCGAGCCGCTTCCCGCCGAGCACGGCTATCCGCTCAGGATTTTCATTCCGGGAAAGTACGGGATGAAACAGCCGAAGTGGATCACCGAACTCGAATTCGCCGACCACGAGATCCCCGGCTACTGGGAGGTTCGCGGATGGAGCGATACCTGCTGGCGCAAGGTCAACTCGGGCTTTTTCTCGCCGCGCGTCGAAGGCGCCCTGCTGTCGATCTTCGATCGAAAGGCCAAAGTGACGGCGCCGGTGGATATTTATGGATGGGCGTTGGCGGGCCCGTCGGGGATCAAGCGCGTTGAGGTGTCGTCGGACGACGGCGTCACGTGGCACAACGCGCAACTCGTCGCAAACAGCTCGCCGTACGTGTGGACGCTATGGAAGTATCGCTTCGCGCCCCAGGCCGCGGGCGATTTCATGATTCGCGTGCGCGCGACCGACGGCGGCGGCGTCGCTCAACCCCCGACCGATCCGCAGACCGGCAGCGGCATGAGCGGGCAGGCGCGGCTCGCACTCGAAGTGACGAGTGTCTGAAAACAATCCGCGAAAACTAGCGGAGTAACGTTGCGGTGTGGAGTGCCCGCGCCGTGGACATCGCGCCGGTCGCGCTAAAGCTGCCGCCCGCCGCGGGATTGAACAGCTCCGCGCTGCTGAGCGCCGCGCCGTGAGCAGCCGGATCTGCGGCCCCTATCCCACCGGCGATCAGCACGCGATGCGTAGCGGCCTGGTCGCGAGCAACGTTGCGGTATGCCCCGCGCGCGCAACGCTCATCGATTGATTGCATCGGGTCGTTTCGGTGTTAAATCCGCCGACGCAAGTGAAATCCCCGCTGTTCGGATCGAACGTCTCAGCCGAATTGCTGATCAATCCCGACGCTCCCGATAGCACACCGCCCGAAATCGCGACTGAACCGTTGAACCCTCCCGCGAGCAGCACGCTCCCATCGGCGAGCAGCGTGGCAGTGTGGAGCGAGCGCGGCTCGTTCATGAAACTCGAGAGCAGAATGAATTGCTGCGCGGCGGGATCGTAGATCTCGGCGCTGCTATCCTTGAAATAAAAGCTCGAGCCGCCGACTCCCCCCGTTATCAGGACCTTGCCGGCCAGCGGGCCGCTGGTAAACAACGTCGCGGTATGCGCCGCGCGCTGATGGTCCATCGGGAAGGTCGCCGGGGTAAACGAGTTCGACGCGGGATCGTAAATGTCGGCGGAGCTGGTCGTGTCGCCGGATAGATTGGTCGCTCCCCCCACCACCAGCACTTTGCCGCTGAGCAGAATCGTCGCGGTGTGAAACATGCGCCGATCGCTCATCGTGTTGTTGGCCGCGATGAACTTGCGCACGGCGGGATCGTACAGCTCCGCGGTATCGAGCACGTCGCCCAGATTGTCCTGGCCTCCGACGACCAGGATTTTGCCATTGCTCAATGTCGTCGCGGTAGAGCCCATCCGCGCCACGGCCATCCTGCCGGCCGGCGAGAACGCGCCGGTCACCTCGTCGAATATCTCTGCGCCGCTCAGCACGTAGCCTGTGAGAGTGAGCGAAAAATTCTTAATCGCGGCGGCCCCGCTGAAGCCGCCGTCGAGCATCACCTGGGTCGCCGATAGCGACGCCGCCGATGCGCCCGCGCGACTCGACGCCGCGCCGCCGGTCGCGACGAACTGCCCCGCCGACGGATCGAAGAACTCCGCAGTCGCGAGACTTCGATTCGACGCGTCCGCGCCGCCCGCGATCAACACGTCGCCCGCCGCGGGAATCGCGGCCTTGATTGAATCGTCTGCCACGAATCCGTCGTGGGGCGGCGGTTCGATGCTCTCGCCGTTAATGCATCCGCTCGCCGCGACCAGGCCGATCAGTCCAACGAGGCTCAACGCTGCGAGCGCACTTCGCGCCC